>Ga0255782_10000114_pt1 | contig 69267 bp, 61 predicted proteins | sample 101ome_26_FD_179980 | JGI IMG/M metagenome (GOLD analysis project Ga0255782, IMG submission 179980) | Coastal salt marsh microbial communities from the Groves Creek Marsh, Skidaway Island, Georgia - 101408AT metaG (version 2) | ecosystem: Environmental > Aquatic > Marine > Intertidal zone >...
TTTACAACTGCTGTGTTGATCGTAGTTGGCGCGGTTTCTCCATTAAACTCTACATAGATGTTGGCATCTATTTTCCCTCTTTGTAGTTTTTGTACTAATACTTTTCGAATTTCAGGATCCAATTCTCTTAGATAAGAAGGGGTCCGAAGATGGATGTCTGCATTTTTACTGTTTAAAGAACGCACCTCGATACTGATGTGTTTGTCCTCAAACTGAGCTTCTTTTTTTCCAAAGCCTGTCATGGAGGCTATCATAACGAATTGTTTAGAGTTCTCGAATCTTAATATTGCGAAAGGAAACCTTGTCTCCGTGGTCCTGTAGACCAATTTTACCTGTATTAAATTTTCCAAAGTGTCTAAAATAGCACTGATCTTTGAATTTTGAATTGGCAATCATTGTTTCCCAGGCTTCACCTCTCAGTGGGAACGCTACAATTGGTGTTCCGTTGAGTTCAACACTGCCTTCGTTTTTGTCGTAATCAATAGTCAGCAATACATGGTTCCATTCCCCTGCGGGTTTGCAAACATCTTTTGAAGGCTGAACTAAATCATAAAGGGCACCCGCTTGGTGGTACTTCGGATTGGCTTTAGCATCAGGATGACGTTCGTTGTCTAAAACTTGTATTTCAGGACCTGTTGAGTACGGTTTGTCATGACCTTCACCTTCCTGTACCCCCCAAAAGATCCCGCTATTTCCACCTTCTGAGATGTTCCACTCAATAGAAAGTTGAAAGTTTTTGAACTCTTTGTCTGTTACTAAATCGTGAACGTAGTCTCCTTCTGGACGTTGACTAGGATCGAAGGTGAGGATGCCATCTTCTGCAGTCCAGATGGGAGTTACTCCTTTTCTATTAAATCTGTGCCAACCGGTTAGGGTTGTGCCATCAAAAAGAGATTCCCAATTGTTTTCATTTGTTGGATTTGTTTTAAAGACAGGAGGAACACTACTTGTCAATAGCATTACTACCACTGATGCAAAAATTAGTTTTTTCATTTGTATCATTCATTACAGGTTTAAAATCTTTTTCAGGAAGGCTTCATCTACTGTGCCACCGGCAAAGTCATCAAATGTTTTTTGGGTAGCTTCTATGATGTGGTTTTGAATGAATGGAGCGCCTTCTCGAGCTCCTTGTTCAGGACTTTTTATACAGCATTCCCATTCCATAACGGCCCATACATCACATCCGTATTCCGTCAGTTTACTAAAAATGGTTTTAAAATCAATTTGACCGTCACCGGGGGAGCGATATCGACCTGCCCGATCGATCCAATCACCATATCCACCAAAAGCACCTTTTTTTCCGTTGGGTTTGAATTCAGAGTCTTTGACATGAAAGGCTTTGATAAACTCATGGTAGTGATCTATATACTCGATATAATCCAATTGTTGTAACACAAAATGACTGGGATCATAAAGTATATTTACTCTTTTGTGGTTTTCGGTAGCTTCTAAAAAGCGCTCAAAAGTTACACCATCATGCAGGTCTTCTCCAGGGTGTATTTCATAACAGACGTCCACTCCATTTTCATCAAAAACGTCCAATATGGGCTTCCATCTTTTAGCCAACTCAGCAAAACCAAGCTCTACTAGTCCTTCGGGGCGTTGTGGCCAGGGGTGCCAAGTATGCCAAAGTAAAGCACCAGAGAAAGTAGCGTGAACATTTAAACCAAGACGTTTACTTGCAAGTGCCGCTTTTTTCAAGGTTTCTATCGCCCAAGCAGTTCTTGCCTTAGGGTTGTTTTTTAGTGCAGCAGGTGCAAAATTGTCAAACATCAAATCATAGGCAGGGTGTACCGCAACAAGCTGACCCTGCAAATGGGTAGAAAGTTCCGTAATTTCTAAACCGTAAGAGTTGATTTTACCTTTCAGGTCGTCACAATAAGTTTGACTTTCTGCTGCTTTGTCTAAATCGATGAGAAAAGACTCCCAGGTAGGAATTTGAATGCCTTTATAGCCTAAGTCTGCCGCCCATTTACACATTCCTTCCAGGCTATTAAAAGGAGCATTGCTGTCTACAAATTGAGCCAGAAAAATCCCAGGGCCTTTAATAGTTTTCATTGCTTGTCCAGGCTGAGCCATACGTTTCCTTTTTTATGTGATTCAACAACTTTTTCGATAAAGAGCATGCCTCGTACTCCGTCATTCATAGTGGGGTATTCACCAGCAAAGGTGGATTCTCCCCGAAGTGCTTTGGCTACTCCTTTGTAGATATTCCCCATCGCATCAAAAATTCCTTCGGGATGACCCCCAGGGAGTTTGGTTCCATCTGCAGCTACGTCGGAGACATAAGCATGACCAGGTTTGATAATTCTTTTGGGTTCATCATCGGTTATGTGGTACAAGATGTTCGGGTTTTCTTGTTCCCATTTGAACGCTCCTTTTCTTCCATATATGGCTACCGTAAGACCGTTTTCTTCACCCGTAGCAATCTGACTGGCACGAATGACCCCTTTTGCGGTATCCGAAAAACGGATCAATACGGTCCCGTCTAGATCTAAAGTGTTGTCATCGTATAACATGTTGAGGTCTGATAAAACGGATTTTACTTCCAGTCCTGTGAGGTATTCCGTCATTTGAAAGGCATGGGTTCCTATATCTCCGATACAAGAACTTATCCCTGCTTTTTTAGGGTCCAAACGCCAAACTGTTTTTCGGATTTCAGGATCGTGGATCACAGGGTTAATCCACCCTTGGTAGTATTGAACATCCACCTTTTGTATTGCTCCTAGCGCACCTGAAGCAATCATGTGTTTCATGTGTCGTACCATAGGATAGCCTGTGTAGGTGTAAGTCACCGCAAAAATGGCTTTGTTTTTCTTTTGAAGGGCTTCAAGCTCTAAAGCTTCGGTATAGGATGTTGTCAAAGGCTTTTCACAGATCACATGAAAACCATTTTCTAATAGTTTCTTCGCCATTGGGAAGTGTAAAAAATTTGGAGTGAGAACCGATACTACTTCGATGCGTTCCTCCGCAGGTTTTTTTAGCTCTTCTGAAACCAAAGTTTCAAAATCAACATAAACACGATCTGTATTGAGACCAATATGTGTTGCGAATTTGATACTGTCCTCGTAGTCTGGATTGAAAACACCTCCAATGATTTCGTAACGATCGTACATACTGGAAGCAACACGGTGTAATATCCCGATGAGGGAATCTCCCCCTCCTCCAAGAATTCCAAGTCTTATTTTACTCATACTGATTTCAATTTAATGGTTTCATTTTTAAAAGAGGCTAAAATTAAGGTTAATACTACAAATGATAAAATAACGGTATGGACAAAGCACTCTTTTTAAAACGTCTAGTCATCCAATAGTAGTAATCGCTAAATGATTTATGCCAAAATATAAACTCTAAATAAAAAAAAATGGAAAGTAGAAAACGTTTTTCGATTTTCATCTCATTTAAAGTTTTGCTGCAGTTCTTTCCAAAAGTTTTTTAGTTGCGAGTATACCTTCTCTTTCTGAAAGCCCTTCTCCTTCAAACTCAACTCCTATAAAACCGGAGTAGCCCCCTTCTTTTACAATGGAAAGTAATTTGTGGTAATCAAGGATGGTTTCATTCCCATTGGAATCAAACTCATAAGACTTTGCACTCATACCAAAAGCTTTGGGGAGCATTTCAGATACCCCTAAATAGGGGTCGTAGGGGTTGTCACATTTATTATCCATAAGAGACCCCCAATTTTCACTTAAACAGAAGTTTCCAAAGTCGGGAAGTGTACCACAGTTACTGTAGTTCACTTGGTTAATTACTTTCATCAATAGCCCAGCATTGGACGATTTACCTCCGTGATTTTCAACGATCACATTAACTCCTAATGGGGCTGCATATGCCGCTAAAGTATTGAGACTTTTTATGGAGTTTTCGATCCAAAGTGCTTCGTCTTTTTCTCCGTGGAGGTTGACTCGAATTGCAGAACAACCCATTTGATGTGCTGCATCTATCCATTGTTTGTGGTTGTTTTCTGCGCTAGTGCGTTCTTCTTCGTCAGAGCTTGAAAGTTCGCCTTCTCCATCAATCATGATCAAAACATTTTTCATATTGTAATGCTTTGCAAGTGCATTACTTTTCTCAACAAAAGCCATAAGGGCTGCCTCTTTATCTTCGCTTACATAAATGTCTTTGTAGAGCTGACTAACGTATTCTAAACCAGTAAAACCCAACTCTCTTCCAAGTTTTGCAAATTCGTAAGGGGAGACCCCTCCTTGTCTAAACGTTTTGTTTAACGACCATTGTGCAAGGGATAGTTCAAAAAATAATTTTTGAGCGTCCTCTTCTTTTTTAGTTTCATTTTTACAAGAAACAGAAGTAGCTATTAGAAAAAAAAGGATGTTAAAAGCGAGAATTTGACGAAAGAAATTTGATTTCATGATTTTTTTTTCAAGTTAAACGATTACTGAATTAATGATTCTAAAATTAGTTAAATATCAACTAAACGAGATACAAAATAATTATATTTGGTTTCCTTACTATGAACTAACAATCAATAAGATGGAAACACAATTTGACGCAATCGTTGTTGGAACAGGGATAAGCGGTGGTTGGGCTGCAAAGGAACTTTGTGAAAAAGGCCTAAAAACACTAGTACTGGAAAGAGGAAGAATGATCAAACATATTGAGGATTATCCTACAATGAATGACGATCCATGGGACTATAAAACGGGAGATGTAATTACAAACGAAACCAAAAAAACCCAAGGAAAACAAAGTCGCACAGGATATACCACAAAAGAATCGAGCAAGCATTTTTTTGTAAGTGATTTGGAACATCCTTATAACGAAACAAATCGTTTTGATTGGATGCGAGGATACCATGTGGGTGGAAGATCTATTACTTGGGGGAGACAGTCTTACCGTCTTACAGATTTTGATTTTGAGGCCAACATAAAAGAGGGTATTGCAATAGACTGGCCAATTCGCTACAAAGATCTCGCTCCTTGGTACAATTATGTGGAGGGGTATATCGGAGTGAGTGGTCAAAATGTTGGGCTCCCTCAGTTTCCGGACGGAAATTATTTAAAACCGATGGACATGAATTGTGTGGAAGATCAACTGCAGGCATCCATCTCTAAATCGTATAAGGATAGAATTTTAACTATAGGTAGAACTGCCATCATAACAGAAGGAACAAAACCAGGATTGGGGAGGATGAGTTGTCAGTACAGGTCTCGTTGCATGAGAGGGTGCCCATTTGGAGCCTACTTTAGTAGTATTTCTTCAACTCTTCCGGCCGCTGAACAAACAGGAAATATGACCTTGAGACCCAATTCTATCGTTCATGAAATACTGTATGATGCAGATCAAAAAAAAGCCAGTGGTGTTCGGGTCATCGATACGGAGACCAAAGAGGTGTATGAGTTTAAAGCCAAAGTAATTTTCCTTTGTGCCTCTGCAATAGCATCAACTTCAATTTTGATGCAATCCAAATCAGAAGCATTCCCAAATGGAATGGGTAATGCATCAGATCAATTGGGGAGAAACATTATGGACCATCACCTTGGAGTAGGAGCGTCTGCCACGACAGAGGACTACCAGGATAAATATTATTTCGGAAGAAGAAACAACGGAATCTATATTCCCAGATTTAGAAATATTGGTGGGGATACCAACCAAAAAGACTTTCTAAGAGGCTATGGTTATCAAGGAGGAGGCTCGCGGGGCGGGTGGACTTCAAAAGTTGCTGAATTGGGATATGGCGCTCAATTTAAAGAGGAAGTTCTCAAGCCAGGAAATTGGAGTATCGGTCTTGGAGGCTTTGGAGAGGTTCTTCCTTATGAAGACAATCGAATGACTCTGAATTACGAAAAACTGGACCAGTGGGGTTTACCCACAGTCACCTTCGATGCTACTATCAAGGAGAATGAGCACAATATGCGTAAAGACATGCAACAACAAGCAGTTGAAATGTTGGAAAGTGCAGGATTTAAAAATGTTAGAGGATTCAATGGTGACTACGCCCTAGGTTTGGGTATTCACGAAATGGGTACTGCTCGCATGGGACACGACCCTAAAACATCTGTACTAAACAAACATAATCAAGTGCATGAAGTGCCTAATGTTTTTGTAACAGACGGATCGGCGATGACCTCAGCAGGAAATGTAAACCCTTCCCTTACCTACATGGCTCTGACTGCTCGTGCAACCAACCATGCAGTGGAAGAATTGAAAAAAATGAATCTTTAATTTTACTATACAATGGATAGAAGAATAGCATTAAAAAGTATAGGAACCGGTTTAGGCGCTATAGTTGTTACTCCTGCCGTGGTTAGTTTCTTTCAGAGTTGTCAAACGGCGTCAACTTTCACTCCTGTATTTATTCCACAAGAGGATTTTGATTCTTTGTCCACCATTATGGAGTTAATAATTCCCACAACGGAAACACCGGGTGCAATTGATCTAAAACTTCCTGAATTTATAGATGCTTTTATTGAAGGCGTTTGGAATGAGGACAATAAAGCTACTTTTAAGAAAGGATGGGCTGCATTTAAAAGCGGAGTTCTAAAAGCTTCTGGAAAAACAAGTTCGGACGAATTGACAGCAGCAGATTGGGATGCAGAACTAGCCAAACATTTAAAGTCTGGGAATCCTCCTGCAAAAGGAGACCTTGCTGCGGGATTTGCAAATCAATTGCGCGACCTTACGGTAAATGCATACAAAACCAATGAGTTTATTGGCGAGAATGTACTGGCCTATGCCCCAGTTCCAGGAGATTACAGAGGGTGTGTTGATCTTGAAGAAACAACAAGAAGAAAATCTTGGTCTCTTTAAAAACGCACCTACTTCCATTGCTAAAAAAGATCTGATAGTAGTGGGGATGGGGAGTCACTTTAATTGTCTTTTATTTCAAGTTTTCCATCTTCACGAATGAGGTAGGTTTTATTGTTTAAAGGGTTCAGTGTTTTCCAATAGATACCCCCTTCTGTATGGATTTTTTCCATTCTCACTCCCTTTCCATTGAAGCGTGCTGTGAAGGCATTCTCTGAAGGTTGTCCTTTTTTTGTTTTTGAAAGAAATTCTCTATAATGTGAATACATCCATTGGAGAAGAGCTGCGTCACTAGGATAGGGGATATCATTTAGTGAACCGTCAGTAAAAAAAACATAGCCCCAACGCTCGGGGACATGCATATTGATAACCCCCTGTGGACTCCAGACCCAATTAAATTCAGGTTCATACCCCTTTTCTTTATTTTTTTTCCTTGAATACTTGTTGTTTATTAAATCAAACTGCCAATTGACCCTTGAAAAATTCATTCTCCAAAATTGGTTTACAGGAATTGTTTTTGAGGGATTTCCCCTATCTAAAGCATTCCATGGAAGGGCAATTTCTAGAGTCCAGCCCTGATCTGTATCCGAAGGGTTGTTTAGCGTTCCCTGATAAGAAACCGCAGACTGAAGCCCTTCTATATTCCAGGTATTGTCAACCTTGACTTTATTTCGATACGGCCGCTCCAGAAAAAGGTCCCAAGCGGTGTTTAGCGCATTGATTTCCAATTCCATATATTGATGTGTATCCCCGTCAGGGTCAATAAACACCTCAAAATCGTTGTTGTAAAAAATAACAGTATCACGTTGTTTTAGAGTTCCCCAAACATGAGGTTCTTCGAGTTCCGCAAGAATAAAAAGATATTCTTGATTCCACAACATTTTCATTCGGGTAGGATACAATGGTGTTTTTGTGCCCTCAATGTCTATGTATTCATCGGAATATTGTGCCAGATTCCACAACTCATCCACTTCACCATCTATCTGAGGGCTATTTTGGGTATAGTTAGCAACATACATTAGAGGTACGTCAAGACCTTTAATCTCCTCTTCATGATTTGTGCCACATGAATTAAAGAACGATAGCAATATTAAACTTATACTCAAGGAGAGGTGTCTTCTAATTAGTTTGCTCATTCTTAAGCTATTTAGTTTTAGTCAATAGGGAACCCTTCACTAGAGAACCTTAAAAATATCCACCTAATTTAAACTATCTTTTCATTTTGACCAACCCTTTAATTTTGCATGGAGTTAAAGCAAAATTTTACTAAGTTAAAATGCCTTTTCATGTATAAATCAAAAGGACAATTTTTGGATGGGCATTTGAAAAAAGCTGAGTCAGTTGGAGTTACTAAAAAAAAGTACGATTTGATACAAATCTTATAAAGTCCTCAAATACTCCGTAATGGCACGGGCTTCGTCTTCAGAAAGGTTCTGATTGAGCATCATGACATTGTTGTATTTTTTAAGCAAGGCTTTAGCAATTGGATCCTGTTGTAACATTTCTGTAGGGTTCAATAAAAAATTGATCACCCATTCTGGACTTCTTCTTTCAAAAACACCAGTCATTGCGGGGCCAATTAATTTTTTATTGGTCATATGACAAGCAGTACACTTTTGATTGAATACATTCTCACCTTGTGAGGCTAAAGCGGTATCTATTGCTTTGTCAAAATCTAGGGATTTTACAGGTCCAATTCCTTTATTGTCCAAATCTACAGGAACTTCATTTGAAGACGTTGCGGAAGTCTTTTGTTCCTCTTTTTGAGTTCTGTTGTACTCAAATTCTTTTTTCTTTTCCTCATTTGAACCACAACTTACAAAAAGCCCCAGTAGCATTAAAACTATAATTTTTTTCATCAAATTAAATTTCATTAAAAATAGAAAAAGAATAGTTTTATAAAAAATTGATTGGATGTTTTTAAAAGAATTTGAAATCCGTTGGAACGACTTAGATGCCAACAGACATCTTGCAAACGTTTCATACTTGGCTTTCGCTAGTGAGACGCGGTTGGCCTTTTTAAATCAAATGGGACTTTCGAATGCTGATCTCAAACAACTGGCAATAGGACCTGTCGTTTTTAATGAGCGCCTTTTTTACTTTAAAGAAGTTTTACCCGACGATAGTATTCGAGTCTCTTTTGAATTGGCAGCCCTGAGTAAAGAAGGGATGTTTTTTGAATTCGAACACAATTACTTCAATTCCAAAGGAGAGAATGTTGCCCGTTGTGAAATGATGGGGGCATGGATGGACTTGAATACCAGAAAGCTAACACTACTGCCAGAAGAGTTATTAAATGCCTTTGAAAAGACACATAAAACAAAAAATTTTCGCATAATCACCTCAGAAGATACAAGACGATGGAATCAAACACCAAAACCTTTAACTTAACACGTATGAATTTTAAAATTAAAACAGTTTTAATCTTTCTTTTAGCATTAGGAATAATCAATGCACAAGAAAACACAACCATTGAAAAAAAATACACCAAAGCCACAGCCCGTTTGCTGAAAAACAAACAATTGAAAAAAGCCTTTGCCACCATTGAGGAATTGGAACCCATAACTATGGAACGACACGTGGTGTTAAACGAAATTGAAGCACCCCCTTTTAAAGAAGCGAAACGAGCTGCTGTTTTTGCAGAGTATTTCACTTCATTAGGGATGGATTCCGTTTGGATTGATACAGAAGGTAATGTCCTTGGGCTACTCAGAGGGAGTACAGGAGAACGAACCGTTGCACTTGATGCCCACTTAGATACTGTTTTTCCCGAAGGTACAGATGTAAAAGTGAAGGTCAAAAACGACACACTCTTTGCCCCTGGTATTGGCGACGATACTCGAGGGCTGACCATGCTTCTTACTCTTTTAGAAACGATTAAAAAGACAGGAATACAACCCCAAGCCAATGTTTTGTTTGTCGGTTCAGTGGGGGAAGAAGGACTAGGAGACCTGCGTGGAGTTAAGCATCTGTTTAGAGCTGGAGGACCTAAAATTGATAGTTGGATTGCCATCGACGGAGGATCTATAGGACGAGTTAATAACAAAGGACTGGGCTCATACCGCTACGAGGTGACCTTCAAAGGACCCGGAGGTCATTCTTGGGGCGCTTTTGGTTTGGCCAATCCACATCACGCTTTGGGAGAGGCCATTAGTAATTTTGTCAAATTAGCCGATGAATACACCTCAGAAGGCCCAAAAACGAGCTATAACGTAGGGGTGATTTCTGGAGGAACTTCGATCAATTCAGTCCCTTTTGAATCAACCATGCAGATAGATATACGCTCTGTAGAGCCCTCCCGTTTAGATGCAATGGAAGCTTTGCTAAAAGAAGCAACTCAAAATGCGTTGGCGTACCAAAATAAAATAAAGAGAAGAGGTCCGGATTTGGCCCTAGAGTTTAACAAAATAGGCAACCGCCCCTCTGGCGAACTACCAGAAAGCTTGCCTCTTGTACAGCGGACACTAGCAGCAACACAAGCTTTTGGCACAACTCCTTACCTTACCCGTGGGTCCACCAATTCAAACATTCCTATTGCTCAAGGGATTCCTGCCGTTACTATCGGCAGAGGTGGGCAAGGAGGAAAGGCCCATTCCCTAGAGGAATGGTGGATCAATGAGGAAGGCCATAAAGCCATTCAGTTGGCTTTATTGATTTTGCTTTCTGAAGCGGGGATGGAATGATTTCTATTTTTTTTAGACACCAAATAGACACCAGCAAAAACCAAAATACAAGCGAGTATTTTGATTCCATCCAAAACATCGTTTCCTGTGATGACCGCATATACGATGGTGATCAAGGGCTGTAAATAAGTAAATGCACCAATGGTTGTTGGGGGTAAGGTTTGTAGGGCATAAACGTTAAACAGATAGGTCATAAAAGTTGTCCCAACAATAACAAAGCCCATGCGCCAAAGGGCTTCAAAAGGGAGTGTGGTCCAGGACACCTCCATAAACTCTGTATAGGTCACGGGAAAAGTGTAAAACACACCTAGCAGGAACATCCATTTCATCAAAGTGATGGTGCTGTATTTTTTGGTAATGGGTTTTATGACTACCAAATAGGCCCCAAAACTGATGGAGTTAATCAAAAGCATCGTATTTCCTAAGGGAATATTAGGTGCATTTAACCGTTCTGAAGTTGTACCATAAAGAATGAGCATAAGCGCTCCTGTAAACCCTAATACAATCCCTAAAAACTTAATAAGCGTAAGTTTTTCTTTTAAAAAAAAGGCAGAAAGAATCAAAATGATGATGGGGGTCAGCGTGACAATTACTCCGCTGTTGATAGGAGTGGAGAGTTGAAGCCCTTTGAAAAACATCAGCATATTGATGCACATACCTAAAAAAGCTGCAATGGCAATTCTCAAATAGTCTTTCTGTTCAATGGTTTCTTTTGGTGTAAACAAGCTCACGATCCAAAACAAAATACTAGCCCCTACCACTCGAAGCATAATAAAACCAAAAGGACCGATATAGTGGGGCATGACTACTTTGGCAATGGTGTGGTTGAGACCGTAAATGGTAGTCGCACCAAAGGCGGCAAGAAGTGCTAAAACCCTACCGTTCATTCAGGAAAGCTTTTGCCTCTTCAACTGTTTTGGCTGCGTTACCCACAAAAAGAGTGGTATCATAAACCAAAACGGGGCGTTTTAAAAAAGTGTAATGTTCTAATAAAAGTTTTTTGTAATCAGCTTCTGTGAGATTTTGATCTTTTAAGCCACGCTGCTTGTAGAGTTGTGCCCGTTTGTTAATCAAAGCTTCATAGCTTCCTGAAAGCTGGTGCAAGTCCTCAACTTCAGCATTGTTTAAAGGCGTTTTTTTAATGTCAATTTGGGTGATCCTTTCGTCTAAAGGAAGTTCCTTAGCAATCCGCTTACAACTATCACAACTACTTAAATAATAAAATCGACGCATTCTTTCTTCTTTAGCTACACAAAGAAAAATCATTTTTACGGAACAAAAGAGGTTTTGCCTAAAATCAAATACCTTTACGGCGGCAAAACTTGTATATATGAACAAAAAACTTCATTTCAACAGTGCCACCATACATGGAGGACAAGAACCAGACAAAGGCTATGGAGCGGTAATGCCTCCTATTTATCAGACCTCTACCTATGCACAAATTACTCCAGGGGGGCATCAGGGCTTTGAATACAGTCGTACGCACAATCCCACCCGACAGGCATTGGAAAAAGCACTTGCCAGTATTGAAGCGGGAAATTATGGTTTTGCCTTTGGCTCGGGTCTAGCAGCCATGGATGCTGTTTTAAAGCTTTTGAAACCGGGAGATGAAATAATTTCTACTAATGATCTCTACGGAGGATCCTACCGTTTGTTTACCAAGATATTCGAAGACTTTGGACTAAAGTTTCAGTTTGTAGGGATGAACGACCCTCAAAATATTACAGCGGTTGTTTCGGAAAAAACAAAATTGATTTGGGTGGAAACCCCCACCAATCCGATGATGAATGTGATTGACATTCAAGCCGTAGCTGCTATTGCTAAAAAACATAATATTCTTTTGGCAGTCGACAATACTTTTGCTTCACCCTACCTACAGCAACCTTTGACTTTGGGTGCAGATATCGTTATGCACTCTGCAACCAAATACCTTGCGGGGCATTCTGATGTGGTCTTGGGGTCCTTGGTCGTAAATGACAGCGAATTAGCAGAGCGTATCGGCTTTATTCAAAACGCAAGTGGAGCCATATGTGGTCCGATGGACAGCTTTTTAACGCTTAGAGGCATTAAGACACTACACGTCCGCATGCAGCGCCATTGTGAAAATGCAGCAGCAATCGCCCATTTTTTGCACCAGCATCCAAAAATTGAAAAGGTGAATTGGCCCGGATTTGACTTTCATCCCAATCACGAGGTAGCCAAAACACAAATGAAAGATTTTGGAGGAATGCTTTCTTTTGTCACTCAAGGAGCAGACTATGCAGCTGCAATAAAAATTGTAGAGCGATTAAAATTATTTACGCTTGCCGAGTCTCTTGGTGGAGTTGAAAGTTTAGCCGGGCACCCTGCAAGTATGACTCATGCGTCTATTCCTAAAGCAATACGAGAACAAAGCGGGGTGGTAGATGCACTTATTCGCCTCAGTGTAGGTATTGAAGATGTTCGTGATTTGATTGCGGACTTAGAACAGGCGATTGCCTAAACCCTATTTATGGAACTTCCGCAGGACAAAATAATTTATTTCGCCTCTGACCAACATTTTGGCGCACCTACTCCGGTCTTGAGTAAGAGGAGGGAAAATCATTTTTTGGATTGGCTAGATGAAATTGAAAATAAGGCTGCCGCCTTGTTTTTGTTAGGCGATTTATTTGACTTTTGGTTTGAATACCAAAAGGTCGTTCCCAAAGGGTTTGTTCGAATCTTGGGTAAATTAGCGACTCTTTCGGATAAAGGGATAGCAGTACATTTTTTTGTAGGCAATCACGACCTCTGGATGAAAGATTATTTTGAGACCGAATTGGGCATAACGGTTTACCGTAAGCCGCAAGAGTTTACTTTTAATACTACCACATTATTTATAGGACATGGGGACGGTTTGGGGCCTAACGACAAAGGCTATAAACGCATGAAAAAATTTTTTACAAATCCATTGGCAAAGCGCCTTTTTCAAGCGTTACATCCCGACTTGGGCATGCGCTTGGGACACTATTTTTCTGTAAAAAACAAATTGATTTCTGGAGAGAAAGACGCTGTTTTTTTAGGGGAAGAAAACGAGTGGTTGGTTCGCTATGCACAGAGAAAGTTAGAAGAAAAACACCGGGATTTTTTTGTCTTTGGACACCGTCATATACCCTTAGAAATTCAACTAAATCCCCATTCAAAATACATCAATCTCGGAGATTGGATAACACATTTTACCTACGCAACTTTTGACGGAACTCGACTAGAACTTAAAAAATGGGACCTAAAAGCAGATGATTGAAGAAAAATCCCTGAGTTTAGAAAATGCTGTATTGGTGGGAATCATCAATTCACGTCAGGATGAAAACCAGTCCAAAGAATATATGGATGAGTTGGAATTTCTGACTTTTACCGCTGGGGGTGTGGTATTGAAGCGTTTTACCCAAAAAATTGACCCGCCCAACCCAAAAACGTTTATCGGCTCTGGAAAGATGATCGAAGTATTGGAATTTGTAAAATCAAACGACGTCTCCTCGGTTATTTTTGACGATGAACTCAGTCCAGCTCAACAAGGTAATATCGAAAAATTGCTCAAGGTAAAGGTGTTGGACCGTACGGGTCTCATACTAGATATTTTTGCCCAACGTGCGCAGACTAGTTATGCACGTACTCAAGTCGAATTGGCGCAGTACCAATATTTATTACCCCGATTGAAAGGGCTCTGGACGCATTTGGAACGTCAAAAGGGAGGGATCGGGATGCGTGGGCCTGGAGAAACAGAAATTGAAACGGACCGTAGAATTGTACGAGATAAAATTTCACTACTAAAAAAGAAACTGGTTACCATAGACAAACAAATGGCCACCCAAAGAGGAAATCGGGGAGCTCTTGTACGTGTCGCCTTGGTGGGTTACACCAATGTAGGAAAATCCACCCTGATGAATGTCATTGCTAAAAGCGATGTATTTGCAGAAAACAAACTCTTTGCTACCTTGGACACGACTGTGCGAAAGGTAGTGATCGGAAACCTTCCTTTTTTGCTCAGTGATACGGTAGGGTTTATCCGCAAACTACCAACTCAGCTTGTTGAATCCTTTAAAAGCACTTTGGATGAGGTACAGGAGGCCGACCTGTTGCTACATGTTGTGGACATCTCCCATCCCAACTTTGAAGAACATATCGATTCTGTCAATCAGATATTAAAAGACATCGATAGTTTGGACAAACCTACTTACATGGTTTTCAATAAAATTGATGCCTACACTCCAGAGCCTTGGGATGAAAATGAACTGATAGAAAAGCGTGGGAAAAAGCACTACTCCCTTCAAGAATGGAAAGAGACCTGGATGAGTAAAATGAATGGACAGGCCCTTTTTATCTCTGCTTTAAACAAAGAAAATTTGATGGATTTTCGAAGTAGAGTCTATGATGAGGTTCGTAAAATTCATGTGACTCGTTTTCCCTACAATCATTTTTTATACCCTGAAATTCTCCAAGAAGAATAAAAGAAATCATTAGTTTTTTACGCCCAAAAGAGCATAAACCGGAAAATGATCCGAATAGCCTTTGGGAATTCTCCCTGAAGGCTTTTTTTGTTAGGTTACAGTAGTTTTTTTTAAGTCGAACTGAAGATACGACTGGGAATGTACAATCTCTTCCAGTCGATGGACTACGGTATGGATTTCTTCAAAACGTGTATATAGTGCAGCGATACCAAAACGGATAAAACGGGGAGGTCGAAAATCGGGAATAATTTTAGGTCCATTAGGAACTCCCTGCAAAAGAGCTTGACAGATTCTCCAAGACTCAGGATGGGAAAGAGTGACATGAGATCCTCGTTTTTTCGAATCCTCAGGACTTTCAAGTTGGAATCCTAAAGGACTTAATTTTTCTTTGAAAAGTTGAATGAAAAGTTCTGTTTGCTGGATGCTTTTGGCTCGAATATTTTTGATGCCTGCTTGGAGTGTAAGGTCTACACCACTTTCCATAGCTTGCATGGAAAGAACAGGTGGGGTACCTACAGCAAAACGCTGAATCCCTTTTGCTGGAGTGTACTGCGGAGCAAATTCAAAAGGGCTTTCATGTCCAAACCACCCTTGTATGGGATTCCTTAGAGCAGGGACTAATTCCTTAGCTACATATAAAAAGGCAGGAGCTCCGGGTCCTCCGTTGAGGTATTTGTAGCTGCAACCCAAGGCTACTTTACACTGGGCCGCTTTTAAATCAATTGCAACAGCACCCACAGCATGACTCAAGTCCCAAACGATAATACTATTGTGTTCAGCTGCCCATAGGTTAAGTGTTTTCATCGGATAGAGAAAAGCACTTTTATAAGAAACCAAACTCAAACAATAGATTCCTGGTTTTTTTACTAGAGCTTCTTTGAGATTTTTGATGTCTGCTTCGACCTCATTTGGATGGTGAATCAGGTGAATATCCTGTTTTGTAAACTGTTTTGCCAAACCTTCTAAGATATAAGTGTCGGTAGGGAAATTCAAGTTATCTGTAGCTAACAGCAGAGGATACTCTCCAGAGTGTAATAGGGCTTGTACAATTTGATAGAGCCGTACCGAAGTAGATTCTCCGATGAGAATTTCTTCAGGTGTTGCATTCAAAAGGCTCGCATATTTTGTGGCTAATCGGTGGGGGAGTTCTAACCATCTTTCGTTCCAACTGCGTATCAATCGCTGTCCCCACTCTTTAGAAACTGTTTCTTCCACTTTTTTTTTGGTTTCCATAGGGAGCCTACCAAGGGAATTTCCATCCATGTAGATCTCTTCTGCATTATGAACAAAAAAGGACCTAAAGTCAGCCAAAGGGTCTTTTAAATCCAATGTTTTTATTTTACTTGCTACCATCTGACTTCTCTTTTAAAAGATTTGCAACGATGGTTTGAACCCATTGGGAATACTGTGCTCCACTGGGATGTAATCCATCTTTCGCGATCCAATCAGGGTGTATATTTACCTCCCTGGATAGAGGTGTAATGTCTATAAATCGTATTCCTTCCAGAGCGCATACTTCGTAAATTACCTGATTGAAATTATCGATTTCTGTTGCAATTTGTTTACGGTCACGCCCTTCAGCAAACGGCATGGCACCCCAATCTGGAATTGAAACAACAAAAACATTTTCTTTGTTGTTGCCACTGTAAAAGACGGCTTCTGAAAGCAAGCCCTCAAATTCTGTACGGAATTGATCGATACTTCGTCCTCGATATTGGTTATTGACCCCAATCAGCAAAGAAACCCAATCGTAAGGGAAGTCTAAAGTAGCTCTGTCTATACCTGCTTTAAGTTCATCTGTGGTCCAGCCTGTTTTGGCAATAATTTGCGGATCGTCCATTGCGACACCGTACTTTTTTAGTGAGTCTACCAATTGAACAGGCCAGCGCAATTTAGTTTTGACACTTTCTCCAATAGTGTAACTGTCACCTAAGGCCAGATAACTGAATTGAGAAAGTTTTTTTTGGGAATACAGAAGAGTTGAGCCCAGAAGGAGAATGCAGCAAAGACTGTTTTTTTTCATTATTTAAATGTTGGTAACTAAAGTAAGGTATAAATTTTAGCTTTTGAAAATTTTAAAGACATTACCAATACCAAGTTATTGGGTATCTTTCGCTAAAAATTTTTTATGCGTTTGTTTCTATCCCTTTTGTTGATCTCTCAATTAAGCATGGCCCAACTGACCCTTACTTCCTTGGATTTGCCAAAATCAGTTCAAGAAACCTCTGGATTAGAATTTTTTGGAGACTACCTCGTTACCCATAACGACTCTGGTGACGACCCTAAACTTTACCTTCTATCTAAAGAAGGTAAGAAAGTAATGGAACTTAGTCTCAATCAATTAAATAATTTAGATTGGGAGGACATCACAGCAGATGCTAACCATTACTTTATAGCAGATACGGGAAATAATTTTGCCACTCGAGAGGACTTAAAGATTTATATATTAAACAGGAATTTTATTCCGGAAGGAAGTGTATCGATACGTTACGAAGCACAAACCTCTTTTTCACGAGAATCCTTGAATGAATTTGATGCTGAAGGCTTGGCAGCCGTAGGGGAGCATTTGGTTTTATTTTCAAAAAACAGAAAAACACTTCAGTCGGAACTCTACGTGATTCCAAAAACTTCTGGAGACTATGTGCTATCACCTAGAGCCACAATAGATACACAAGCACTTATAACAGCTGCAGATTATAACGAAACTCATGATCTCATGGTCCTCACGGGTTATGACTTTAGAGGAGATCAGTTTTTTTATACGATGACTGATTTTACAAAAAAAGGTTTCGAAAACATCCATTTGAAGCGGTATACTATTCCTGTAAAACCAGCTTAAATAGAGGCTGTAAAAATCATCGATGCCACACATTTTTGGATGACTTCAGAGAGTGAAGAAAAAGGGATTCCGCGTTTGTTTTTGGCAACCCTGGAATGTGAATAGGTGTTTTTTTCTGAGGCTTTCTAATTATTTCCTAAATTGTGAGAATAAAAACTAAAGAATCAATCTCTTTCCCTAAGGAACATTATGAAAAAATTAATAACTGTATTCATACTCTTATTTTTTTGTACATCCCAAGTTTTCAGTCAAAAAAAGAAAAAACAGAATAAAAAGAGCGCTCCTACCGCTCTGCAATACAACAATTTGAACTGGAGAAATATTGGCCCCTTTAGAGGAGGTCGAAGTGTAGCTTCAACAGGTGTAGTAAAGCAGCCCAATGTTTTCTATATGGGCAGTACCGGTGGAGGTGTTTGGAAAACAGAAGATTACGGACTGGCATGGAAAAACATTTCCGACGGCTTCTTTAAAACAGGAACTGTAGGCGCCATAGCTGTTTCTGAAAGCGATCCCAACGTAGTAATAGTGGGAATGGGAGAACATGCCGCTCGTGGAGTGATGACGTCAATGGGGGATGGTGTTTACAAATCTGATGATGCAGGAGCTACATGGAAACATATAGGCTTGGAACAATCGAGACACATCGCAAACATTCAAATTCATCCAACCAATCCAGATGTTTTTTACGTAGCCGTGCAAGGGGCTCAATACGGAGGAAGTCAAGAACGCGGTGTTTATAAAACAGTAGACGGGGGCGCTACTTGGAGAAAAGTGTTGTATGTAAATGATCGGGTAGGCGCTGCCTCTTTAAGTATGGATATGAACAACCCAAGAATTTTGTATGCTGCTATGTGGGACCATGCAAGAACTCCCTGGCAAATGCGCTCTGGTGGTTCAGGTTCAGGAATTTATAAATCTACCAATGGAGGTGAAGACTGGATAAAATTGGAGAAAGGGTTGCCTGAAGAATTTGGAAAAGCGGGTATTTCGGTATCCAGAGCCAATTCAAAAATCGTATATATCAACCTAGAAGCAGAGGGAAGTCAGTCGGGCGTATACCGTTCTGATGACAGTGGAGCAAACTGGAAACAAGTTAATAAAGATCGTATTGCGGTTACCCGTTCTTGGTACTACATGGAGATTTTTGCAGATCCTCAAGACGAGAATTTAGTTTATGTGCTCAATGCACCTGCATTAAAATCTATAGATAAAGGAAAAACTTTTCAACCATTGAGCACTCCCCATGGAGACAACCACCACCTGTGGATTCATCCTCAAAACAACCAATTGATGATCAATTCCAATGACGGAGGAGCAAACATTTCCCTCAATGGTGGGGCGAGTTGGAGCACACAGCAAAACCAACCCACCTCACAATTTTATCGGGTTATTGCGGATGCCCAAGTACCCTATCATGTTTATGGTGGGCAACAGGATAATTCTGCCATTGGCATTAAAAGTAGGGACAGCGACGGAGGAATAGATTGGAAAGATTGGTATTCGGTTTCGGGTTGTGAAAGTGCCTTTTTGGCGTTTGATCCAGAAAATCCAGAAGTAGTTTATGGCGGCTGTTATCAAGGAATTATTGAAAGCTGGCATCGCGCTACTCAATCGACAAAAGCGATTAAAGAATACCCTGAACTGTCCTTGGGAAATGTGCCCAGTACTTTTAAGTACCGCTTCAATTGGAATGCCCCCATTTTGAGTGCACCTTCAGACCCCAATACAATTTTTCATGCGGGGAATGTCGTTTTTAAAACTCAAGACGGAGGAATTACTTGGGAAGTAATTAGTCCTGATTTAACCCGAAACAACAAAGAACAACAGCAACAGGGTGGAGCTCCCTATACAAACGAAGCAGCAGGAGGTGAAAATTATAACACCCTGATGAGTTTAGCTACCTCACCCCATAGCTCAGAGGTGCTTTGGGCAGGAAGTGACGACGGTTTAATTCACCTGACACAAGACGGGGGTAAAAATTGGAAAAACGTCACTCCTAAAGGATTAGAAGAAGGAATTATCAACAGTATAGAAGTATCTCCACACCATCCGGCTACGGCCTATGTCACCCTGATGCGTTATAAGTTTATGGACCTAAGTCCGTATGTGTTTAAAACGGAAGATTACGGTGCCAACTGGGAGTTGATAACAGAAGGCATAACGGGAGAACACAACTTCGTTCGTGTGGTTCGTGCCGACCCTAAAGTTCCAGGCTTGTTATATGCGGGAACAGAAACAGGCTTTTATGTTTCTTTCAATGATGGCGAAAATTGGGAATCTTTTCAAAATAACCTACCCTTAGTTCCTATTAACGATCTGTTCATACGCGATAACGATTTAATTGCAGCAACTGCAGGCAGATCTTTTTGGATTTTAGATGATCTAAGCCCCATTCAAGAAGAACAACAGATCGCTGGGTTTCATTTGGTTACCCCAAAAACGAATTACCGGATCTTTTCGAGAGCAACACCAAAAAACAGCACTCAAGGGACCAACCCTTTAAATGGTGTAATCCTAGACTACTACCTACCCAAAGGGACTGATTCTTTAGAAGTGAGATTGGAAATTTTACAGGGTGATCGAGTCCTTCGTTCCTATACCTCTAAAAAGAACAAAGAACAAAAATCTTGGCCTGGAGGGCCAGCACCAGAACAAGTATTGCCCAAGAAAGAAGGTTTTAATCGATTTCATTGGGACCTCAGAAGAGCCAATTTACCCAGTGTAGAAAATGTTTTTGTATATGGAAGTTATATGGGAACAACCGTTGCACCTGGTGATTACAAAGCTCGGTTGACTTATTTAGATCAAGAAAAAGAAGTGTCCTTTACCGTTCTTCCCAACCCCAATCTCTCTGCTACTCAGGAAGACTTTGACCAACAACAAGCGTTACTCGCACAAATTGAAAAAGCAATTTACACGGTACACCAATCCGTTTCAGCAATGAGACAGGTACAAAAACAGCTCAATCACTACCTCGAGGTATTGAAGGGAACGGATAAATTTACAGGCTTACTCGACCAAGCCCAAGCGATAGACAAAAAACTCAAGCGTTGGGAGCGAGGGTTGATTCAGCCCGATCAAAAAACCTTCCAAGATGTAATTAATTTTCACAACAAAATCAATGCAGAATGGATGTACTTGAAAGAGTTTGTTGATGCAGAAGACCCCAAAGTAACCCAAGGGGCCCTAGAACGTCACGAGGATTTAACACAACAATGGAACGAACAAAGAGCTGCTTTGAAACAAATCATAGAAGAAGATTTTAAAGCTTTTGAAGAGGCTTTTAAGACTGCTCAAGTACCCGCCTTAATTTTTACAGTACCGAAAGAAACCCTATGAGTACAGAACAAACCATACTTGGTAATGCAGAGTGGTGTCAGTTTAAGACCCTTAACATTCCAGCGGTTAAAGCCAGAATAGACTCTGGAGCCAAAACCTCCTCCATACAGGCGGTAAACATACATCGAATAAAAAAGGGAGGAGCAACTTGGGTGTCTTTTGAGGTACATCCCCTACAAGACAATCTTAGTTTTTCTATTCATTGCGAGGCGAAAATAGTTGATACGCGTTTGGTGAGAAGTTCCTCGGGTGTTGCAGAAAAGCGCTATGTCATAAAGGTACCCATACAATTGGGAGACCATACCTTTGATATCGAGTTAACTTTAGCCAATCGTGATGGGATGGATTTTAGAATGCTTTTGGGAAGAGAGGCCATGCGAAATCGGTTTTTAGTAGACCCTTCCAAAACCTTTCAATTGGGGAATTACTCTGAAAAGGAACTCAAATCCATGTACAGTTATTTGATGTACAGTAAATCGGGATTGAATATTGGACTTTTGGCCACAGATCGGAGTCTGTACAGCAACAAACGCCTGATGGAAGCCGGTACGGCACGAGGTCATGAAATGCGTTTTTACAACATTCAACAGTGCTATATGCGTTTGGATACAGATACTCCAGAAATCCGATACCGAGGGGGGAGCATAATTAATGATTTAGATGCAATTATTCCTAGAATCCGACCTAGTATGACTTTTTACGGTTGTGCTTTATTGCGGCAGTTTAATTCTATCGGAACGTATTGTTTAAATTCGGACACCTCTATTTCCCAATCGCGAGACAAACTTTTTTCAAGTCAGCTTTTCTCTGCCAATAATATTAACATTCCAATTACAGGTTTTGCTAAATCCCCTTTAGACACCAAAGATCTTATTTCTATGGTAGGAGGGGCTCCCTTGATTATAAAACTCCTCCAAAGTGCACAAGGAAAAGGAGTCGTTTCTGCAGAGACCAACAAAGCAGCAGAAAGTGTTATCAACGCTTTTAAAAGTTTACAAGCGAATATTCTTGTCCAAGAATTCATCAAAGAAGCTGCAGGAAAAGACTTGAGGTGTTTTGTAGTAAATGGTAAAGTAGTCGCTGCCATAGAGCGGACAGCTGTAAAAGGTGAGTTTCGCTCCAACATTCATATGGGTGGGGTGGCAAAAAAAGTAAAAATCACCCCAGAAGAAAGAAAGCTTGCCGTCAAGGCTGCCAAAATCTTAGATTTAGCAGTAGCCGGTGTAGATATTATACGCTCCAATAAAGGACCTTTACTACTGGAAGTCAATTCCTCACCGGGATTGGAGGGAATTGAAACAGCTACTGGAAAAAATATTGCCAATGAAATGATAATTGCCATTGAGAAGAAATTAAAGTTTAAACACCACTAATAAGCCTTTAATTAATTATTTTAATGATCAATCGACAAACCGCAACACGTATTCGTAAAACACATCGCTATTTGGGTTTATTTATAGGACTACAGTTTTTGGCATGGACCGTTTCGGGTCTCTACTTTAGTTGGACCGATATCGATGAAATTCACGGAGATCAGTTTAGAAGAGTACCTAAGGAAAAGGTTTTTTCTCAATGGGTTCCATTAGACAGCATCCCGGAGTCTGTTGTAACGCTCCACTTGGTAACGATTGAAGAGCAGCCCTATTATTGGGTCAATGAACGTGTACTTTACCACGGACAGACCGGTGAAATAAAAGAGCAAATCACCGAGGATGAAGCTGTGAACATTGCAAAGGAGAATTTGGTTGAAGGATTAGAAGTAAAAGAGGTGGAATATCTCACATCTACAGGTCCCCGCCATGAATTTAGAGAACAAGACCTACCTGCTTATGCGATACACTACCAACATCCTGATAAACTCACAGCTTATGTAGGCGCTAAAAGTGGAATTTTTAAAAAAGTCCGTCACGAAAGTTGGCGTTGGTTTGACTTTCTGTGGATGGGGCACACCATGGACTACCAAGGACGAGATGATTTTAACAACCTGCTTTTGCGTATTTTTTCGTTGTTCGGTGTCTTTACTGTAATGAGTGGGTTTGTCCTTTGGGGAACAAGCTCACCCACACTTCGAAAAATGATTAAGCGATAAAAGTCCCCTTTGATGAAAAAAATTCTCGTTTTTTTACTGTGCTTCTCCTACGGGCTCTCTGCCCAAGATGTAGACTCCAAAATACGTTTGAATGCATTGGGCTTTGGGTCGTGCAACCGGACGGATTTAGACCCTAAAATTTGGGAGGCGATTGCCCAAAAACAGATAGAAGCTTGGGTGTGGCTCGGAGATATTGTCTATACTGATGAGGAAAGCATGTTGGATTTAGAAGAAAAATACACCTTGCAAAAAAGCCTGCCTGCGTATCAACAACTACGTGAACAAGCAGCCATTTTTGGGGTATGGGATGACCATGACTTTGGTACAAATGACGGTGGTGGAGCCTTTGATAAAAAAGCACAAAGCCGGAAGTTGCTTTTTGATTTTTTGGATCTTCCAGAAGCACACCCTGCAAGAAGGAGAACCGGAGCCTATCAAAGTTACTGTTTTGGAGAAGATGAAGAAAAAGTCTGTTTGTATTTGCTAGACGTACGCTATTTTAAAGAACCTTATGTACTAGACCCCAGCCCAAATCAACGTTATAAGAAAAATTCCGGTAGCCTTTTGGGAGAAGAACAATGGAAGTGGTTGGAAAAAGAACTCGAGAATAACGACGCTGTAGTGTCACTTTTTGCAGGAGGAATTCAGCTTTTATCTTCTGAACACGCGTATGAGAAATGGTCTAACTTTCCTGTAGCCCAACAGCGTTTTTTTGATTTACTGATAAAAAATAAAATTAAAAACCCGATTTATTTAAGTGGTGACCGACATATTGCGGAAGTCTCCAGAAGGCAAATTAGTCCAGATTACTGGCTTTACGATGCTACTTCAAGCGGGTTGACCCACTCCTATGAGGGTTTAGAAGAGGAGTACAATCCCTACCGCATAGGTCCCCTCATGACTCATCTCAACTTCGGTATGATTCGGTGGGATTGGGAAAACAGGAAATTAGCACTTCAGATCCTAGATGATAATGGAGCTGTTCGCTTTCAACAAAACATTCCCATTCAATAAGGTTGAGTTCTTTTGACTTTCTTTATTTTTAGACTTTCAATACCACAATTATGGAATACCTAGCTCTTCTTTTATCCTTTTTCAGTTGTGTTCTTTTGATTCTTCTTTGGCTCCGATCCCAAAAAACAGAAACAAGAGCTTTGGAGGAGGTGTTGCACAGTCAGTTTCAAAAAGAATTTATGATGAATCGGGAAGAGTTGGCTAAGAATTTACAGGAAAACAGAAAGGAACTCACTCAAAGTATAGATCAGTTAAATGAGACCTTAATTAGAAAGGCAAAAGAAGACCGAGAGGAGTTGCGTATAACCTTAAAAGACTTTCAGGCTAGTTTTTCAAAAAATGTTGAAACATTTAACAATCTTCAAAAAGAAAAATTTGATCAGATGAAGTCCAAACAGGATGAAATGATCAAAACCACTGAGTTGCGTCTGGAACGAATGCGTGAAACAGTAGATGAAAAGCTGCACAAAACTCTGGAGGAACGTCTGGGCAAGTCCTTTGAAATGGTTACAAAGCAGTTGTTGGTGGTTCAGAAAGGCCTAGGGGAGATGCAAAACATCGCTTCTGGAGTAGGCGATTTAAAAAAGGTGTTGAGTAACGTCAAAACTCGTGGCGTCTTAGGAGAAATTCAGTTGGGGAATATACTGGAAGAAATCATGACACCAGATCAATACGCAACCAACGTTAAAACCAAGCAAGATTCCGATGCATTGGTAGAGTTTGCCATCAAATTGCCGGGTAGAGGAACAAGCGATCGGGCTGTTTTTTTACCCATAGATGCAAAATTTCCACAAGAAGATTACGTTCGCCTCCAAAATGCTTATGAGGCCGGAGATGCCGTTGCTGTTGAGCTTTCTAAAAAAGCCCTTTTGCAAGCAGTAAAAAAATTCGCCAAAGACATTGCCTCAAAATACATTGACCCGCCACATACTACGGACTTTGGTATCATGTTTCTCCCCGTAGAGGGGCTATTTGCCGAGGTCGTTCGCCAGCCAGATATGATTGCGATGCTTCAACGAGAACACAAAATTGTAGTAACAGGTCCAACGACACTCGCTGCCATGCTAAACAGCTTGCAAATGGGCTTTAAAACACTCGCCATACAAAAAAGGAGTAGTGAGGTTTGGAATGTATTAGCTGCTGTGAAAAAAGAGTTTAATTCCTTTGGGGGTGTTTTAGAAAAGGCACAAAAGAAAATCAATGAAGCCAATAAAGAAATTGAAAACTTGGTAGGTACACGAACCCGAATGATGCAATCCAAATTAAAGAATGTAGAACAATTAGAAGTACCTCAGTCAAAAGAAGACACTCCAAATTTGATCGACTTTAAAGAAGAGTAATTTTTTAATCTCTCCAGCTGGAATACCCGCCTTTGAGATCATAGATCGCTTCAAATCCTAAATCTACCATAATTCTTGAAGCTACCCGACTACGATTTCCCGATTGGCAGTATATATAAACAGACTTTTTTTATGAAGACCTTTTAACTTTTTAAGAAACTCTTCTTTGTCGAGTACATTGCTATTAATTGCCTTTTTGATATGACCTCTGCTAAATTCATTGGGAGTCCGAACATCTAAGACTGTACAATGGTCATTTTCTATATGTTCTTTAAATGTACTTGCATTCAACAAACGAATATTTGAAAGCGAGTTTCTGTTTCTTAAAAAATTTAAAAATCCCCACATGTTTATTTTTCAAAGTATAGTATACTTTCTCGACCCAAAAAGGTTCATAAGATTTAAAAGGGGAAGTTATTTATTTAAAAAGTTAAAGGAATTTAGCTGAAGTAAGAGGTGTTCAAAATTTTGAATGTTCCATTTTTTTATGGGAAACCCAGATATTCCTACCCCTACTTTTTCGATTTGTTTGTTCCAAAAAAACTGATCTGCAATATGGGGGATTATGGCTTGTGGGCGGTTGTATTTAAATGCGCTGTGTGTGGTTCCTGACCCACCATGGTGAATAACCCTCCCTACTTTTTCAAACAAGAAGTCGTAGGGTATGTCTTTGACTTTATATGCCCATTCAGGTAGGTTGGTAGGACACTCAATACCGCCCCAAGACTCATTGATAACAACCGCAATGTTATGTTTTTCGCAACACGATAAAATATCCCTAGCTACTTGTTTAGGGTTGTTGTTGATCATACTCCCAAATCCAATATAAAGGGGGTTGGGATGGGCAGCGAGGAAATCAAGTAGATTTTTGTCTGGGGTAAAGTGGTCGAGTTTATTTCGTTCCCTAAAGCGAGTCATCACAGCTCGTTTTGGCCAATAGGAGGGTCTTTGAAATAGCTCCTCCGAAAGGGCGTACTCTACGCTAAGTTGTTTTCTAAAAAAGGCTTGAATTTGTTTAGTACTTAGGTTTAGCTTTCGATCTTTTATAAAGCACTTGCCATAACCTAAAATAGAAACATTGACCAGTGCATATTCTGCAAGTTTATAAGTAAATAGATTCCAAGATTGAAAAAGCGGAGTGCCAAAACCTACATGAGGTTGCTCTTTCATTGGGTCTAAAAGGGCAGGCATGGGTGAAAGCAATTTTACCTTTCCGTTAAACTTAAGGGCCCACAACACGGGGTAAATGCACTTGATGTGAAAAATGATTTGATCTGGATTAAAGCTTTTAACGGCCTGTTCCTGATCGAGGATAAGCTGTTCCTGAACTGGTTTAATTTTGTTTTTTAAACGCAAAGCAGCACGCATTCTAGAGATAATACTACCTACCTGTCCCATAATTTTTTTTACCTCTGGACTGGTGATGATCTCGATCAGTCGGGGGTCTTGTCCATAAAAAAGAGGAGAAACCTCTTTGGCAAGGGATTCGAATTGAACAGGCATGCAAAAAGCAACGGTATCTCCTTGTTTTATCCTTTCCTGACCCAGGGCTAGAAAAGGCTCCATATCTCCGCGAGAACCGAGACTCATTAAAAGAATTCTTGTCATATTGGAAACAATATACTCAAAAAGTGAAGAAGGCTAGAATTAAAAATGATTGGAAATAAGAACACTTCAAAATGGTTTAAATGCTGTTTTCATTTTATTTTTTAGTAATTTAAAAATTTGAATGAGTATCCAGCAAATGCGTAAGACTATATATTTTGTTTCATTTTTAATTGTGTTGGGGTCCTGTCAAAATAGGGAAAGGATTGATTTTAACACACAAATTAAACCCATCATCAATGACAAGTGTATTTCTTGTCACGGAGGGGTGAAAAAAACAGCAGGATTCAGTTTACTCTTTGAAGAAGAAGCCCTGAGCAATACAGATGAAGGCAGTCCTGCGATCATTCCTGGCAAGGCAGCCAAAAGTAGAATGATCCAAAGATTTCATGAGAAAGATCCGGAGTTGCGCATGCCTTATGAAAAGCCTCCGCTGTCTAAGGAAGAAATTGAATTGTTTAGTAAGTGGATCGATCAAGGGGCTGTGTGGGGAACCCACTGGGCGTATATCCCTCCTAAAGACCAGACTATTCCACAAATTGATGATCCATACAAAGAGTTTGCCACGACAAACAATCCCATCGATCACTTTATTGCTAGTCGAATGCAGGAAAAAAAACTTTTACCCAATTCTATAGCAGCAAAAAATATTTTGGCCAGAAGAGTCGCTTTAGACCTCACAGGGCTGCCCCCAGAGGAAACCCTTTACACGTTATATCATCAAAATCAAATTTCTTACGAAGCCTATGTAGACTCATTGCTTTCAAAAGAGAGTTACGGTGAAAAATGGGCCAGCTGGTGGCTGGATCTCGCTCGCTATTCCGACACCAAAGGCTACGAGGCAGACCGTGGGAGGAGCATTTGGCAATATCGAGATTGGGTCATCAAAGCACTAAATAAAAACATCCCCTTCGATGAATTTACCATTGAACAATTGGCAGGCGACTTACTTCCAAATCCAAGCTATGAACAATTATTGGCAACTGCTTTTCACAGAAACACGATGAACAATGATGAAGGAGGGACCAATGATGAAGAATACAGAACGGCGGCGGTTATTGATCGAGTAAACACCACTTTTGATGTTTGGCAAAGTACCACGATGAGCTGCGTCCAATGTCACGATCATCCTTACGACCCGATCAAACAAAAAGAATACTACCAGGTCATGGCCTTTTTTAACAATACGAGAGATGAAGACCTTATGGATGAATCTCCCAATTTAAGATCTTATGACCAAAATATAGAAGAGAGAATTGAAAAGATTTTGACCTACATAACTAAAAATTCGGAGGCGAAGAATGTAAAGGTATACAACGATTTTTTTACTTACTTAGAACCCAAATACCAAGCACATAATTCTATTGTTTTGGACGCTGAAAAAGGCTTTCTTTCGGGTGTTTCACTACATTTAAGAAATAAAGGAATGGCCTTTTTTAAAGGAATTGATAGTCAAAATTTTGAAACCATGTACTTCAAACACGCTGGTGGAAAAATAGGAACCCAACTCATTTTCAGAAAAAATTCTCCTGACGGAGAAGTTCTTGGAACTTTCCGTTTTGATAAGCAAAACACACAACTACTCCAGGGAAAGAAAAATCGATACGGTTTCCTAACTATTAAAAAACAACAAGATCCTTTTGACCTCTATATTGAGGCCAAAACATTACAATCCAAAAATGAAAAAAATGACCGCAACGCTATTATTGCTCAGATGGATTGGATTGCTTTTTTGCCCGATTTGAATTTTGATACAAAAAGACAAGAATATACCTTCCATACGGAAATCCTAAACATACTCAACAATCCCAAAACCCTAACACCTATAATGGTGGAAAACCCAGATTTTATGTCTCGCAAAACACAGCTATTTGATCGGGGGAGTTGGTTAATAAAAAAAGAGGAAGTTGCCCCGGCGGTCCCTGAAGTATTAAATGACTGGCAGGGTGAGTGGGAAAAAAACAGACTGGGCTTTTCTAAATGGATTGTCAATAAACAAAATCCTTTAACCTCTCGTACCATTGTAAACAGAATCTGGTATCAAATCTTTGGAAAAGGATTGGTGGCTTCCCTCGAAGATTTGGGGACCCAATCTGAACCGCCCAGTCATCCCGCATTATTGGATTGGCTGGCTTATAATTTCATGCACGAGATGAATTGGGACCTAAAAGCCCTCATCAAACAGATTGTAATGTCTTCTACCTACCAACAAAGCTCTCAAACTACGCAAGATAAATTGGATAAGGATCCTAAAAATGTGTTTTATGCTTGGGGGCCTAAATTGCGATTGACTGCAGAAGAAATTCGCGATCAAGCCCTTTTTGTTTCGGAGCTTTTGAGTTCAAAAAAATACGGCCCAGGGGTCATGCCCCCTCAACCCGACGGAATTTGGGAACATGCTTACTTAGGAAATCTTTGGAAAGAGAGTAAAGGAGAGGACAAGTACAGAAGAGCGATTTACACCTACTTGAAAAGAACAAGCCCCTATCCTTCTTTTATTTCTTTTGATGCTGGAAGCAGAGAGGTATGTATGGTTCGGAGATTCCAAAGCAATACACCACTCCAAGCATTGGTTACAATGAACGATCCTGTTTATCTAGAAGCTGCGATGGCATTAGTAAAAAATAATTTGGCGGATACGGTAGAGGAGTCCATCAAAAAAATGTATCAAAAAGCCACGTACAGCATTATAGAAACCACAGTACTCAATGAGCTACTTCGACTTTATGAAATAACCCAAGAAGAATTTGAAAAAAACAGAACGGCTCTGGATGATTTTTTTGGACTTGGTGAAACACCAGATGCTACTACCGCCTCTTTGTCTGTAGTTGCAAATGCTATCATGAATTTAGATGAATTTTTAACACATGGATGATCTAAAAAAACTACTTGAGGAACACAATCAGTTCAACGCCCAACTGAACAGCAGAAGACATTTTTTAAAAGAATGTACCTTGGGTTTGGGCGGGATTGCCTTAGGATCCCTTTTAGGGGGTTGTTCACCTCAATCAACAGCTTTTAATTATCAAGCCAGTAGAGATCTAAATCCTATGGCCCCATTAGCACCCCCCCTTCCGCCGAAGGTAAAGAGTGTGATTTATCTGCACATGGTGGGTGCGCCATCACAGTTGGAGCTTTTTGATTACAAACCTGAGCTTGTTAAGCTCCATAACAAACCTTGTCCCGAATCATTGATTGAAGGAAAGGAGTTTGCTTTTATTGAAGGTGTTCCCAATATGCTTGGGCCTCAAGCGACCTTCAGTAAAGCGGGTGAATCTGGTAATTGGATTTCAAATCATTTGCCTCATTTCAAAAAAATTGTCGATGAAGTTACTTTTTTAAAAGCCGTTCATACGGATCAATTTAATCATGGACCAGCTCAACTACTCATGTATACAGGAAGTCCTCGGTTTGGGAGGCCTTCTCTAGGCTCTTGGGTAACTTACGGTCTGGGATCAGAAAACAACGACCTTCCTGGTTTTATCGTTTTGACCTCTGGGGGGACACCAGACGCTGGGAAAAGCCTTTGGGGAAATGGTTTTCTGCCTTCGATCTATCAAGGTGTACAATGCCGTTCTAAAGGAGCCCCTGTTCTTTATCTTCAAGATCCAAAAGGTGTTTCCAGAAATTTAAAAAAGAATTTGGTAGAATCCATCAACAACATCAATTATACCCAATTTAAGAAATTTAATGATCCCGAAATTCTCACAAGAATCAGTCAATATGAAATGGCATACCGAATGCAGGCGTCTGTTCCACAAGTAATGAATATTGATGACGAACCAGATTACATAAAAGATATGTATGGCGTAGCACCAGGGAAAGAGTCTTTTGCTAACAACTGTTTGTTGGCCCGTAAAATGGTAGAAAAAGGCGTACGCTTTGTCCAACTTTACGATTGGGGATGGGACTCGCATGGCGCTGGGGAGTCGGAAGCTTTGAATGGAGGATTTATTCAAAAATGTAAAGATTCCGACCGTCCCATAGCTGCTCTCATTTTAGACTTAAAACAAAGGGGTCTTTTAGATGAAACGCTTGTGGTTTGGGGAGGAGAATTTGGTAGAACACCCATGTGGGAAAATAGAGCGGGTGTACAGAACACACTTTTGGGAAGAGACCATCAAGGAGAAGCCTTTACCATGTGGATGGCAGGTGGAGGACTGAAAAAAGGACATGTTCATGGGGCTACAGATGAAATTGGATACCGAGGAATAGAAGGGCGTGTTTCTGTTCATGACATTCAAGCCACAATTTTACACCTCCTAGGTTTTGACCATGAACAATTTACCTATGAATTTCAGGGAAGACCTTTTAGGTTGACGGATGTTGAGGGACAAGTAATACATCAAGTTTTAGCCTAAATGAAACATAAAGAAATTCTTTTATTGCTTTTAATGCTGTGTGGTACTCTTCAGCTCTTTTCTCAAGACAAAGTACTTTTTTTTCAAACTGACTGGGGTTTTGAAGGGGATCTTGAGACCTTTGTTCAGAAAGCGAAAGCATCCGGCTATGAGGGAATTGAAATTTGGGCGCCTCGGGAAATAGAACAACAACAAAAGGTGATGCGATTACTTAATGAGAATTCTATGCAGGTAATTTTCCTTTGTGGCTCTAATTCCAGCCTTCCTTTTAAGGAAAGTTTGGAAGTGTATAAATCGTATTTAAAAAATACGCTAGAGCTTAAACCCCTTGCAGTCAATTCCCATACAGGAAGTGATTTTTATACTAAGGATCAAAATGCAGCTTTCCTTAAAGAGGCTAAAAAGTTAAGCCAGTTGTACAAAATTCCTGTTTACCACGAAACACATCGTGGTCGCTTTAGTTATTCCTTGCCCGAAACCCTTCTTTTTTTAGAAAAAAATCAGGTTCAAAACCTCACTTTAGACGTCAGTCATTGGATGGTGGTTCATGAATCACTTTTGATAAACAAAGACAAACTAATGGAACGAGTGATTGACAAAACAGGTCACATTCACGCACGGGTCGGATTTGAAGAGGGACCACAAGTCAACAATCCTGCTGCACCAGAATGGAAAGATGCCTTAGAAAGACACCTAAGTCTATGGGAATCTGTGATTAAAAAGGTTTGGGAGAAAGGTAAAACACCAACGATAACGACAGAGTTTGGCCCGCCCAATTATATGCCCACAGAGCCTTTTAGTAAAAATCCTCTAAGTGATCAGTGGGAAGCCAATGTATTCATCATGAAGGTTTTGAAGGAACGAATTAATAATTTACACTAAGATGCTAGACGATCTGTTGGTTCTTTTTGGACGGTTCCACCCCATCATTGTTCACCTACCCATAGGGTTTATTGTATTAGGAATCCTTGTTGATTTTAGCAGAAAAAAACTCCCTTGGTATAAAGAAGCCTTGCAAGTGATCTTCTATTGGGCAGCAATCAGCGGATTGTTTTCTATACTCAGCGGATTTTTACAGTTTCAAAAAGAAGGGTATGAATGGGAAACAGTTCAAGCCCATTTCACAGTTGGAGTTCTAACTGTAATTTTCTCTTTTCTGTTTTATGCACATTTGAAAGGGGTCTCTTTTTTAAAAACAATAAAAATTCGTTTTTTCACATGGGCACATTTGGTACTTATTAGTATAACCGGTCACTTGGGGGGAACTATAACTCACGGAGAAGAATACCTAAACGAACCGGTAAACGCGCTTTTCAATTCTTCTTTAAAACAACAAGAGAATGCCAAAAAATATTATGCTGAATATCAAGATGAAACTGTTTTTTCGAGTTTGATTCAGCCGATACTAGAAGATAAATGTGTTAAATGTCACAATGAAAAAAAAGCCAAAGGTGGGCTCCAACTGCACCGCATTGAAGCACTGAAGAAAGGAGGAAAAAATGGACCGGTACTCGATTTCGATCAACCCAAAAAAAGTGAACTATACGTACGTGTACACTTGCCTCAAGAAAATAAAAAACATATGCCTCCTCCTTCTAGAAAACAACTTTCTAGGGAGGAAATTCAGGTATTGAGTCGGTGGATAGAAGAAGGGAGTTCATTGGACCAAAGTTTAAAAGAATTTAATCTACCAAATGACCTTGTGGGGTATTTTTTTTCTACCGAAGAGCCATTTTATCCTGAAATTGAGGCGCTTCCGCCAGATCTTAAAATCATTGAACGCGTCAGATCCAAAATGGTATCGATTACCCCACTGCACGACAACTCTACTTTTTTTACTGTAAGCACTCTAAATTATAGCGCGTTTTCTGATAAAGATTTCTCATTATTTGAGGGATTGGAAAAAAATATTGTATCCTTAGATCTAAGCCACAGTAACGTTTCCGATTCTATTTTTTCTTCATTAAAAAGATATTCTAATCTTACCGTATTAAAATTAAATGATACCAAAATTTCAGGAAACAGCATTCACCAAATAAAAGAGCTAAAACATCTAAAAAGACTTTCTCTTGTAAACAGTCTTTTTCAAGAAAAGTACATCAGCAAACTATTCGATTTTGAAGCACTTGAAAAAGTATATCTATTTCAAGAGCAAGGGTCATCCCCCTTTCATCTCCAAATCCCTAAAGAACGTGCTGCTATTTTTGATTTTGGTAATTATCGTCTTGAGACTAATGAAGTTGAATAGCGATTAAAAAAATTATAAATAATTTCATTTTAAATTATAAGAAGTAATCGATTACATAAATTTACTACATTCTTATCTATCAAGAATAATATCAAATGTCAATACCTTTTATTAAAGAGTCTTTTTTACTAGAAACAAAACATGCACAAGAGTTATATCATGATTATGTAAAAGACCTGCCTATTATAGATTATCACAATCATTTACCTCCAAGTCAAATTGTTTCCAATCACTCGTTCGACAATATCACTCAATTGTGGATTGGTGGTGATCATTACAAATGGAGGGCGATGCGAACATTAGGAATCGACGAAAAATATATTACAGGAAATGCAACGGATTTAGAAAAATTTAAAATGTGGGCAAAATGTGTCCCTCAAATAATTCGAAATCCCCTATTTCACTGGACACATTTAGAACTTCAACGCTATTTTAATATCGACAGTTTACTCAATGAACAAAACGCAGAAGAGATCTATTTTCAAATAGAATCAATGCTTACTCAGCCTTCATATAGGACGTTAGGTTTGTTAGATAAAATGAATGTAGAATTAGTCTGTACTACAGAAGATCCTGTAGACACTCTTGAACATCACAAAGCCTTTAAAGAGGAAACATTGCAGCTTTCAACTTCATTTAGGCCGGATAAGGCTGTTATTATCAAGTCTGATACTTATTTACAATATCTTGAACATTTGTCTAATTGTAGTGGAATAGAGATTACTGGATTTAACCAATTGTGCGCTGCACTAGAAAAAAGAATCCATTTTTTTCACCAAAACGGATGCCGTATTTCTGATCATGGATTGAATTTTGTTTATTTTTCAAGAGCATCAGAAAAAGAACTCGACCTAATACTAGAGAAAAAAAGGTCAAACTTGAAACTGAGCGAGAAGGAGATTGCATCATTTCAAACGGAAGTATTAATGTTTTTATCTCAACAATACGCTAAACTAGGATGGGTCCAACAATTCCATCTGGGAGCGCTTAGAAACAATAATAAACGTATGTTGAGGAAATTAGGACCCGATTCTGGATGGGATTCTATCGGAGATTTTTCTCAAGCATCTTCTCTTTCTAATTTCTTTAATACCTTAGATGAAGATAACGCATTAGCGAAAACAATTATTTATAATTTGAATCCAGCAGACAACGAAGTATTTGCAACAATGATCGGGAATTTTAACGATGGCTCTATTAGAGGGAAAGTACAATGGGGATCTGGATGGTGGTTTTTGGATCAAAAAGAGGGTATTGAAAAGCATTTAAATACTCTATCTAATATGGGTATTTTAAGCACTTTTATCGGGATGTTAACAGACTCTAGGAGTTTTTTATCTTTTCCTCGTCACGAATATTTTAGAAGGATTCTTTGTAATCTACTGGGAAACGACATTCAAAAAGGAGAATTGCCAGATGATAAAAAATGGATCGGTGAAATCGCTAAAAATATATCCTATTATAATGCAAAAGAATACTTCAATTTTTAAAATATCCAATTAATTTAGTATCAATGAAAAAAGTCGTCACTTTTGGAGAGATAATGCTCCGCTTGTCTCCACAAGGATTTTTGAGATTCTCTCAAGCATCTAGTTTTGATGTCGTTTTTGGTGGAGGGGAATCGAATGTAGCTGTTTCATTAGCAAATTATGGAATCCCTGTAAACTTTGTTACACGATTGCCTAAGAACGATTTAGGAGAATGTGCTCTAATGGAAATGCGCAAAAGAGGAGTCAATACCGACCATATAATTTACGGTGGAAATCGTTTAGGAATCTATTTTTTAGAAACAGGAGCTGTCTCTAGAGGATCCAAAGTAGTTTATGACAGGGCACATTCATCAATGAGTGAAATTCAACCCGGAATGGTGAATTGGGAAAAAGCATTTGAAGGAGCCGATTGGTTTCATTGGACAGGAATTACCCCGGCTATTTCTGATAGTTCTGCAAAAGCATGTTTAGAGGCTGTAAAAATTGCTAATGAAATGGGGCTTACTATTTCTACCGATTTAAATTATAGAGCAAAGCTCTGGAAGTACTGCGATGACAAAAAGCGTGAGGAAATTATGACAGAACTTACTTCCTATTGCGACATTGTATTAGGAAATGAAGAAGATGCAGAAATGCATTTTGGAATTAAACCAGAGGGTATCAGTGTCCAAACAGAGGGACATCATCTTAAAGCAGAAGCTTTTTTATCTGTATGTGAGCAAATGATGAAAAAATTTCCAAAAGCGAAAAAAGTCATCACTACTTTAAGAGGATCAATTAGTGCTTCACATAACACCTGGGCAGGAGTCTTATATGATGGTAAAACATTATTTGAAACAAGGCAATATCAAATAACCGATATTGTTGATCGTGTGGGTGGCGGTGATTCTTTTATGGGAGGGTTAATTTATGGCCTAAAAAAATATCCTCAAGATGATCAAATTGCCTTGGATTTTGCTGTTGCAGCCTCTTGTTTAAAACACACCATAAAAGGAGATGCAAACTTAGTTACTATTGAAGAGGTAGAAAAACTAATGGGAGGCGATGCTTCTGGACGTGTTGCACGTTAATTTCAATAACTAAAAACCAAAAGGTAAATGGCACAATTTTCAAGATTAAAAGTGGCGCAAATCATGAAAGATACGGGACTAGTTCCTTTATTTTTTCATTCAGATATAGAAGTAGCTAAGAAAGTAGTAAAAGCCTGTTATGACGGTGGTGCACGTTTGTTGGAATTTACTGCTAGAGGTGATTTTGCCCATGAAGTTTTTGGAGCACTAAACAAATATGCAATAAAGGAACTTCCTGGAATGATAATAGGAGTAGGATCAGTCAGTGATGCTGCTGCAGCATCCTTGTATTTACAATTAGGCGCTAATTTTGTTGTAACTCCAGTACTAAGGGAGGATATTGCCTTGATCTGTAATCGCAGAAAAGTATTATGGTCGCCAGGATGTGGAAGTTTATCAGAAATTGCAGCTGCTGAAGAGTTGGGCTGTGAAATTGTCAAACTCTTTCCTGGAGGGATCTATGGACCAGAATTTGTCAAAAGCATAAAAGGTCCTCAACCCTGGACAAGCATTATGCCTACTGGAGGAGTAGCTCCTACAAAAGAAAGTATAGCGTCTTGGTTTAATGCCGGTGTTACTTGTGTAGGCATGGGTTCTCAACTCATATCAAAAGAAGTAATCGCTATGGAAGATTGGGAAGGACTTAAAACGACAGTGAAAAATACATTGAGATTAATTCAGTCAGTCAAATCCTAAATGAAACCTCTAGTTAAACTCTTTAGTGTTGTATCTCTAATTTTAACTGTCTCTTGTGTAAGTGAAAAGAGTAAAACCGTTATCAAATTAGCCCATGGTTTAGACACTAATCACAGTGTACACAAGGCAATGGTATTTATGAATGAGGTTTTAGAAAAAGAATCAAATGGTAGTATGACCATTGAAATCTATGCCAACCAACAATTAGGGTCAGAACGTGAATGTCTTGAGCTTTTACAAATAGGGAGTTTAGACATGACTAAAGTCTCTGCAGGAGTAATGGAGAATTTTGCTCCCAAAATGCGGATTTTTGGCTTACCCTATCTTTTCAAAGACCGCGAGCACCATTTTAAAATCCTAGACGGTGCTGTGGGGAAAGAGCTTTTAGAGGACGGAGCTAATTTCTGGATCAGGGGAATGGGATATTACGATGCGGGCAGTCGTTCTTTTTATACCAAAGAAAAACCGATAGAAACACCCACCGATTTGCAAGGACTAAAAATTCGTGTGATGGAAAGTGTTTCTGCAATCAATATGGTCAAAAATTTAGGCGGCTCTCCTACCCCCATCTCATGGGGAGAATTGTACACTTCTTTACAACAAGGAGTGGTTGATGGAGCAGAAAATAATCCACCAAGTTTTTACCTTTCAAGACATTATGAGGTTTGTAAATACTATTCATTAGATGAACACACAGCATTGCCAGATGTATTATTGTTAAGTACACATACCTGGGAGAAGCTTTCTCAAAAAGAACGAAAATGGCTTCAATCAGCGGTTGACCAATCCATTATATATCAGCGAAAGCTTTGGGCAGATGCCGAAGTTTTAGCGCTACAAGAAGTTCAAAAAGCGGGTGTAGTTGTTACAAGACCTGACAAAAAGAATTTCATCAACAAAGTTCAATCTCTTTACCTTCAGGCTAATCTAGACCCTGAGATAAAAAAATTGATCGCTCAAATTAAAACAGAAGAATAAGTGGTTGAACTCAAAAACAAAATTGACCGAGTATTGGCACAAACCCTGGTTGTAATTATGAGTTTGATGGTAATCAATGTGCTATGGCAAGTTTTTACTCGATTTATCCTAGGAGACCCTAGTTCTTTTACTGATGAATTAGCCCGTTTTTTAATGATTTGGCTCGGTATTTTAGGGGCGGCTTATGTCTCCAGTAAAAACCTACATGTTGCCATTGATATATTGCCTTCTAGGGTCAATTCTATTAGAAAAAAAAGAATGAGTGCAGCCGTAGATTTACTAATTATTCTTTTTGCACTAACTGTTTTCGTGATTGGTGGGATTAGATTAGTTTACATCTCCTCGGTTTTAGGTCAAAAATCTCCTGCTTTACAATTTCCAATGGCACTTGTTTACTGTGTGATCCCATTAAGCGGACTATTAATTATTTTTTTTAAAATACAGAAATTGATAACCAAATAAGATGGCAGAATACACTCCCGTACTAGTTTTGGTACTCAGTTTTATTTACCTTTTAGCTATTGGTACACCAGTTGCCTGGAGTATCGCTCTATCTTCTACGCTTGCTATGCTAGTCAGTATCCCCACTTTACCTGCTCTTACGACCGTATCACAACGAATGGCTACAGGACTTGATAGTTTTGCTTTATTAGCAATTCCTTTTTTTGTGTTATCAGGAGAATTAATGAACAGGGGGGGTATCGCGCATCGACTCATCGCTTTTGCCAAAACCTTAGTGGGTGCCTTTCCTGGTGGACTAGCTTTAATCAATGTGATTGCTGCCATGCTTATGGGGGCTATAGCAGGATCTGCCATGGCTTCCGCATCGGCAATGGGTTCCATTCTAGGCCCAGAAATGGAAAAAGAAGGGTATTCAAAAGAATTTGGAGCAGCAGTAAATATAACCTCAGCAACAACTGGACTCGTCATTCCACCCTCTAATGTTTTGATCGTTTATTCATTAGCTAGTGGGGGAGTCTCTATAGCTGCACTATTTTTGGCGGGTTACATTCCGGGCATATTAACAGGTCTTTTTCTGATGGCTGTAGCTGTGATTTGGGCCAAGAAAAAAAAATATCCCCTAGGTAAGCGTTCTTCTATTGTAGAGGTTTTTAAGACATTTTGGAAGGCCTTTCCCAGTCTCATGCTTTTAGTCGTAGTAATTGGAGGAATTGTCTCAGGCATTTTTACCGCTACAGAGGCATCCGCTATTGCGGTTATTTACACTCTTTTCTTGGGCTTTTATTATAAAGAAATATCATTGAAATCACTTCCTCAAATTTTACTAAACTCCTCTTCAACAACGGCAATAGTAATGCTATTGATTGCTGCTTCTATGAGCATGTCTTGGGTAATGTCCTATGAAAATATTCCTCAGAACATCTCCGATGCACTACTAGGGGTAAGTAATAACCGTATTGTAATATTACTCCTCATCAATTTAATCCTATTGTTTGTGGGGATCTTTATGGATATGACTCCAGCGGTACTTATTTTCACCCCTATATTTTTACCAGTAGTCACTCAACTCGGGATGGATCCAACCCATTTTGGAATCATAATGGTGCTAAACCTTTGTATAGGCTTATGTACACCTCCTGTTGGTTCAGTCTTGTTTGTTGGAGTTGGAATAGCAAAAACATCTATAGAAAAAGTAATCAAACCCTTATCGCCCCTCTTTTTAGCAATGGTGGTAGCGCTATTTCTTGTGACTTATATCCCTCAATTAACACTTTGGCTACCTAAATTATTTGGATATTAAATATGAATAAACTTAAAAGAGACATGTCCTTGAAAAACCACCAATCAAGATCGTACAATTATTTATACATATTTACAAAGTGAAGAAACGAAACCTCTTTTTGTATTGTTTATTACTATTTCAATTTTCCTGTGACATTAATGAGGCAAATCAATTAGATACATTTTCAGTTACTGGGACAATAGAGGGTCTAGATACTTCTTATATGACTACGAGTTATTCTGATAATCGGGGTAAAAGAATAACGGATACAATTAATGTAGTAAACAATCATTTTGTCTATACAGCAAAAATTGATCAACCAACACATATTGTCCTCTGGCCAAATGTAGAACGAACAATAAAACGAACTACTACAGGCTATTACCCTGCAAAATCTTCTCAATTTGCTTTTTTAGCTAGCCCAGGCGATTCAATTATTTTTAAAGGAAAGGTTACGGATTTTATTGATGCGTATCCCACGGGATCTAAAGCGAACAACGATTTATCAATTATTAATAGCAACATTTTTCCTTTGGTAAATAAATCGGTCAATCTACTTTTAAAAAAGGGAGAAATAAAGAAAGAGAATACTTTATATGCAGCTGCACTAGACGATTCAATTAAAGCTCTTGATGATGAAATTATTCGTAGAAAAATTGAGTTTATAACTTCAAATCAAAATTCTGAAGCTGCAATATGGTATTTATCAGATATGATGATGAGAAACCAAATTTCAGACCCACAAGCAATCAGTGTTTTTAAAACTATAAGTTTAAAAAATAAAGAAAACCCTTTTTACAAGGAAATAGAAATGAGAGTAAAAGGAATTGAAACTACCCTAATAGGAAGATCTATTCCGGACTTTAAAACTGAAAACACATTGGATGGTAAAGTATTTGAATTTAGCTCTTTACGTGGAAAATACGTTTTAATTGATTTTTGGGGGACATGGTGTGCTCCATGTGTTGCTGAAATGCCAAAATTAAAAGAATATCAACAAAAGTATAATCAACAGTTAGTTGTTCTAGGAATTAATAGTGGTGATTCTAAAGAAAAAATTGAAAAATTTGTTATTCCCAAAAAATACAATTGGAAACATCTTTTATCCGGAAATGGAACGGATAATTTTGTTTTGAAATTTAATGTCTCTGGTTTTCCGACGAAATTCATTATTGATCCCTCTGGTAAAATTCTATACAGATTTGTAGGGGGAGGTGAAGATTCTTTTAAGGTTTTAGATGAACTGTTAAAATAAGAGCCCAATTGGTTTTCATTTGAAAAAAAAGAACATTAAAAAATAAACCCCTCTAAATCAATGAGTTAGAAGGGATTTTTGTGGTACCTCCAGGAATCGAACCAGGGACACAAGGATTTTCAGTCCTTTGCTCTACCAACTGAGCTAAGGTACCCCGCATTAAAGCAAGTGCAAATATAACCGCCTTTTATATTCTCACAAAATCATTTCACTTATTTTCTTTGTAATTTTGCCTAATAAAGAAACCTATGCAATTGATAATTGACCTCGGAAACTCCCAAATTAAATATTTTGTATTTGATAAAGAAAGAGAAATCCTTGCAATTGCAACGACAGTAAGTAGTTGGGAAAATACACTAAAAGAAATAAAAAACAAATTTCCAGATCTTAAACAGGCTATTGTTTCTGATGTCAACGGTTCCATCACCTCAGCCTTAAAAAAAGCATTATTTCCATTAAGAACGCTTTTCTGTTCCACCTCACTAAAATTACCTTTTAAAACGAATTACAAACCAAATGAGCAACTGGGTCCTGACCGAGTGGCACTTCTGACTAGTTGTGCCCTTCATTATCCGAATCAAAATACTTTGGTCATCGACTTGGGCAGCTGCATTACCTATGATTTTTTAGACCGGGAAGGAGTACATCATGGGGGTTCCATAAGCCCAGGATTTACTATGCGTTACAAATCAATGCATGCTTTTTCAGGAAAATTGCCCTTGTTGGAAAAGGAAGCTGCCCAGGGCTTTATAGGGACAGATACCGCAAGTGCTATGCATGTTGGGGTTTACAAGGGAATTCAATCAGAAATTGATGCTATGATTCGCCTTTATGATGAAAAATTTGACTTTTTAACGATTATTTTAACAGGTGGAGATGCTCAAAGGTTGTCTAAACCAGTAAAAAATAGCATATTTGCGCATTCAAATTTTATAGCTGAAGGTTTGAATTTCATACTACTAAGTAATTCCGATTCATGATTCGTAAACTGGCTGTTTTTGTACTGTTTTTACTAAATACTCCACTTTTCTCACAAAATATGGCTGCATCGCCCTATTCCTCCTCGGGATTGGGAGAACGAATATTTCAAGGAACACAGGCCACGCGTCATATGGGCGGACTAGATGTTTTTACCGATTCCATACATGCCAATTTAAACAATCCGGCGAGCTATGGATATCTCAAATTCACTACTTACTCCGTAGGGGTTAACTACACAAATAACAATTTAGCTTCTTCAGTAGAATCACAAAATTCTGATGTTGCTTCTCTAGACTACTTGGCGGTGAGCATCCCGACAAAGAAGTTCAGTTTTGGTTTTGGAATTGTTCCCTACAGTGCAATAGGGTATCGTTTAGAAGGCCTGACACAAATCTCTGAAAAATCGATTTTCAATAGATATGAGGGATCTGGAGGTCTAAACCAAACCTATTTTTCACTGGGAGTTCCTCTCACAAAATATTTTGCTGTAGGAGCTACCCTAAATTACAATTTTGGTACTCTTTTTTACAGATCAGGGCAATATCTTGAAGGGATAGACAATGGCACTTTTGTGGCCAACGAATCCAGTGTAAATGGATTAAACTACCAACTCTCCGCACAAGTTAAAATACCGATAAAAAGGAAATATGCAGCACAAGCAATGTTCTCTTATCAGCCAGAGAGCCTTCTGGAATCTCAAAACAGTCGTGTTTTTTACATCCAATCGCTCACCAAACAAACAATTGCTGATTTTACTGAAATTGATCTTGCCGCATCTGGATTAGACCAAACCAATTTAAACCAATCTCAAACAACAAAAACTGGCTTAGGTTTTGGTAAAAATCAAAACTGGTTTGTAGGAGTTCAATATAATTTTATAAAATCTGCTAACTTTAACAACGTGTTTTTTGAAAGAAAAAACATTACTTATCAAGACGCTAAGAAATGGATTGTAGGAGGATTTTTCATTCCTGATTACACTTCCTTTACAAGTTTTTGGAGTCGTGTAGTATATCGCTTTGGATTTAGAACCGAACAAATGAGTACTGTAGTTAATAACATTCCTTTAACAGAAACTGGCATTAGCTTTGGAGTAGGCTTACCATTGGCGGGCTTGTCCAATGCAAATATTGGATTAGAAATTAGTAAACGCGGACAAAAAAACGCCGGATTAGTCCAAGAAACCATTTTAGCGCTGCGTGTAGGTTTATCGCTCAACGATATTTGGTTTATTAAAAGAAAGTATAATTAAAATTGAAAAAATGAAGAAGTTTTACCATAGTGTAGCTTTAGTTTTAGGGCTTTTTATCTCAAACTCTATTAATGCACAAGATGTGAATGTCTGTATGCAAGAATTATCCATTTTTGTAGAAAATGTTAAAGTTAAAAATTATGCCAGCGCCATGGAGCCTTGGATGAAGGTAAGAGAAAACTGTCCAGATATCAACCTGGCAATTTATATCTATGGAGAACGGATACTCAAACACAATATTGAAAATGGATCACCAGAGGTAGTCGAAGCTTCTAAAAAAGATTTGATAAAGCTTTATGACCAATGGGTGCAATATTTTCCTAAAAATAAAAACAAAAGTACTGTCGGTGATGTAATCAGTAAGAAGGCTCAGGCTTTACTCGACTACGATATGGGTGATTTAAAAGAAATCTATACAATTTTTGACGAAGCCTATACCAAAGATGCAGCGAGTTTTACAAATCCCAAACACCTGTACAATTATTTTAAAACACTATATGATCGATATAAAGCAGGTGATAATGAGGTAACTATGGAGGCACTTTTCAATAAATACGAAGAAGTTTCTGAAAAATTTGAGATAGAGACAACAGAGTTGGCCAAAAAACTAGATGTCATCCTCAAAAAAGAAGATGAAGGACAGGCACTGACTAGTAGAGAACAACGAAGCAAAAAGGTATACAATGTCAATTCAAAAGCCATTGGTACTTTTCTGTCAAATTTAGATGCAATTATTGCTAAAGAAGCTACTTGTGAAAACCTGATTCCACTTTACAAAAGAAATTTTGAAGAAAATAAAGGAGATGCAATTTGGTTGAAACGAGCGGCTAGTAGAATGGACGGGAAAGAATGTTCCGACAATCCCTTTTTTGTAACTCTAGTTGAAGCCCTTCACACTTTAGATCCCTCAGCAGATTCGGCATATTATTTAGGACTTTTGAAAGACAAGGCAGGCAATACGGATGAGGCTTTAAAATACTATGAAGAGTCAATTGCTCTTGAAGAAGACAACTATAAAAAAGCAAAAATTCTCCTAAAAATTGCCAATAAGTTTAGAATAGCAGGAAGAAGATCCTCCGCAAGAAATTACGCAAATAAAGCACTCGGTTTTCAGCCCTCATTGGGAAGAGCCTATTTGCTTATAGCCAACTTATATGCAGATAGTGCCAACGATTGTGGAGACACACAATTTAATAAGAGAGCTGTCTATTGGCTTGCTGCAGACATGGCTCGCAAAGCAGCCAATGTAGATAATTCTCTTTCTTCAATTTCAAAAAGAACAGCAGACAGTTACACAGGTAGAGCACCGAGTAAAACAGACATCTTTACAGAAGGTAATGAAGGAACAGTAATTAAATTTGATTGTTGGATCAATCGAAGCGTGACTGTTCCAAAACTTTAAATGAAATTCAATCTCCTCAAAATAATTTATAGGGTTGTGGTGTTCACCACAGCCCTTTTTATTTCTTGTCAGGACAATACAGAAGCACTTAAAGAACTTACTGAAGATCGACAAGACCCCATTGGAACGGCGGTTAACATCAGAATGGTTTATACCGATTCAATTAAAATACAGGCCATTTTAACTGCTCCCAAACACATCGATTATACCAATCTTGACTTCCGGTATGCTGAATTTCCTGAGGGCCTCAAGGTTGTTTTCTTTGATGAAGTTGGAAATGAAAATGAAGTTCTTGCAGACTACGGAATTTTATACAATGATACCCGCTTGATTGATTTAAAGGGGAATGTCCAACTCAAATCCCACGAAGGTTCTGTTTTGAAAACAAATCAGCTTTTTTGGGACGCGGAAAACGAATGGTTATTCACAGAACACCCCTTTACATTTAAAGACCAGGACTACAATTTTGAAGCGGTCCGATTGGATACCAATAAAGATTTCACTAAATTTCAAACAGGAAACCTTATTGGAACAATAGCTGTTTCAGAAACTAAAGACAGCCTAGAACTAAAACAATGAAGACCTATAAAATTTCAGAAGTATTGTATTGGGTAATCGCTGGGATTTCCATTTACAAAACAATGGCATTATGGGGTTTGGAACAAACCCGCGCCTATTATTTTTTAGGATTTGCTGTGCTATCCATTTTCATGGCATTGTTTCGACGGCATTACAGAAAAAAATTTAATCAAAGGGACAACTCCTCTAAATGATTGCTTCAGATTTTGTAATTCTTATCTGTTTGTTGCTTTCCGCCTTTTTTTCTGGAATGGAAATTGCCTTTGTTTCTTCCAATAGAATTTATCTGGAAATAGAAAAAATGCAGTCGAGCTTTACTTCTAAAGTGTTGCAGAACATTACCCAAAATCCATCGAGATTTATTGCTAGTATGTTGCTTGGTAATAATATTGCACTGGTAGTTTATGGAATTTTTACTGGAGACCGAATCCTTCAATTATTTTTTCAGGAAACTCTTTTAACTGGTGGTGAACCTAGCCTAGTTGTAGTTTTTTATCAAACCCTAATTTCCACAGGGGTGATTTTGCTCACAGCAGAGTTTTTACCCAAAGTTTTTTTTCAGCTCTATGCCAATCTAGCAATCAAAATTTTTGCCATTCCTGTAGCTTTTTTTTATTATTTATTTTATCCAGCAACCTATCTCATCATGCAAATTACTGATGTGATTTTAAAACGATTTTTAAAAACAGACGAAGATCAGGTCCAACTTTCATTTTCCAAAGTAGAACTGGGAAACTACATCGAAGAGCAATTAGAGTCTACACAGGATAAAGAAAATATTGATTCCGAAATACAAATCTTTCAAAATGCACTAGAGTTTTCTGAGATTAGAGCCAAGGAAGCCATGGTGCCGCGTGCTGAATTAGTTGCCGTAGAAGAAGCTACTCCAATTGAGGAAATAAAAGCATTATTTGTTTCAACAGGTCTTTCAAAAATTCCTGTCTATCAAAAAACCATAGACCATATTTTAGGATATGTTCATGTATTTGATATGATGAAAAATCCCAAATCTTTAAAAAAAACATTACTGCCTCTTGCCTATGTTCCTGAAACCATGCTCATCAATGATGTGTTGAAGCTGTTAACACGACAACACAAAAGTATCTCTGTAGTCATCGATGAATACGGAGGGATTTCGGGTATTTTAACGGTAGAAGATATCGTAGAAGAGCTATTCGGAGAAATAGAAGATGAATACGACACAGTAGCCCATATCGAAGAGAAAATTAGCGCCACTTCATTTCATTTTTCAGCGCGTTTAGAGGTTGATTACCTCAATCAAAAATACGATTTAGCTCTGACAGAAAGTGAATTTTATGAGACTTTAGGAGGGATGATAGCTTATAATACAGGTGAAATTCCTAAAAAAGGAGAGCAAATTAAAATTCCACCCTATCTGATAACAATAAAAAAAGTTTCTGCCACTAAAATAGAAGAAATCCTCTTAGAGGAACTTGAGGAAGATTAAATCTTAAGAATTCGAGCAACCACCTATTTTTTGAAGCTCGGAACTTTCTTTATTCAATGGAATAGTTTAATTTCGCAAACTATCAAAAAGACCAACTTATGGCTATTTTAGGAAAAATTAGACAACGATCCATTTTTTTGATTCTTGTAATTGGAATGGCGCTTTTCGCATTTGTGATTTCAGGAGTATTTGATGGCAATTCTTCCAATTCAGGACCTACAGATCCTATCGCTTTGATCAATGACGATGAAGTAGAGTTGGATTTCTTTCGCCAGATGGTGGAGCAAACAGAACGTGCCTACAATTACTCTACATTACAATCTGTAAACTTGGTTTGGAACCAAGCCCTTAGGAATACAATTTTTGAACAAGAATTTGATAAGCTAGGCATCGATGCTGGTAAAGATCAATTAGAGCAACTAATATCAACTGATGACAATGTAATCAATAACCCTAATTTTCAAAATGAAGCCGGGTTTTTTGATTTTGGCATTTTTACGAATTACATCGCTCAATTGAAAAGTAGTAACCCAGCGGCATATGAAAATTGGAAGGCTCAAGAGCAGAGCATCATTGGTGTTGCCAAGCAACGTATTTATATGGACTTAATTATGGCTAGTGCTCGAATGACTGAAGCAGAAGCCAAAGCAAATTATCATTTAGAAAACGACAATGTTTCACTAAAGTATATTCAAATTCCATTTGATGTTATACCAGACAGTCTTGTAAATGTTTCTGAATCTGAAATAAAAAAATACATTCAAGAGCAAGAATCCGAATTTAAAAGAGAGGAAACTAGAAATATACAGTATGTTGTTTTTGAAGAAAATCCAACTGATGACGATTTAGCAGCTATACGTTTGCGTTTAGACGGATTGAAATCTCAGAGAATTGCCTACAATGATGTTTCAAAATTGACAGACACCTTGGAAGGGTTTAAGGAAACAAAAAATATTTTGGATTTTATCGATCAATATTCAGAAGTGTCTTTTGATTCAGTATACAAGCCAAAAGGACGGTATAACAATGAATATGCAGATATCCTTTTCGGTCTGGATAAAGGAGAAGTTTTTGGCCCATACAGAGACGGAAATGCCTTTAAGATTTCAAGACTTATAGACATCAAAAAGAATGCTTCTCTTCGCGCAAGTCATATTTTAATCGCCTACCAAGGAGCTACCCGTGCAAATTCAAACCTCACAAGGACAAAAGAGGAGGCGAAAAAAGAAGCCAATCGAGTGTTCCGACTAGCTCGTAGAGCTTCAGCAGATTTTGAAGCATTAGCCAGACAATATTCCGATGGGCCAACACGCACTCGCGGTGGGGATTTAGGATTCTTCCAAGAAGGAGAAATGGCCCAAGAATTTTTCAATTTTGTGGATCAAAACAACGTTGGAAGAGTTGGTTTAGTAGAAACAGAATTTGGTTTTCATATCATAAAAGTAACTGACAAAGATGATTTGGCTTTGATTGCAGATGTTGTTGCAGAAGCTGTTCCTTCTGATGCTACTTCAAATGAAGTGTTTAGAGAAGCGACACAATTTGAAATGGATAGTAACGAAAAAAAGGATTTTATCGGAATTGCTGAAAACAACAACTACTCTGTACGTCCCGTGAAGCAGATTGGAGAGCTTGAGGAAAACTTACCTGGTTTACCTCAACAAAGAGCAATTGTTCGATGGGCTTTTGAAGACGATACTGATGTGGGAGCGATTCGTCGTTTTTCACTTAGCCAAGGAGGCTATGTAGTGGTCCAATTAACTGCAAAAGTTAAAGAAGGACTCGCTTCAGTTGAAGAAGTAGGAGAAGAAGTCAGAAGGATTTTAACCCAAAACAAAAAAGCTGCACTCATTCAAAAACGTTATGCTGAACAAGCTACTTTAGAATCTCTTGCTGAAGAGACAGAACTCACGATTGAAACGGCAACTGCAGTTAACCAGAAAAACCCTACACTACCCGCAGGAGGAAATGAACCAAAAGTAGTAGGTACTGCTTTTGCAATGGATGAAGGAGCCGTTTCTTCATTGATAGCAGGAGAAAGAGGAGTTTATAAAATTGTTGTTGTCCAAAAGACTACGGCAGATGATTTAGAGGACTATACAACTTACGCTAAACAGATGCAACAAGAGATTAAAACAACTCTCTTTGAAAGTATTTTTGCAGCTCTCGAATCTGTTTCAGAAATAGAAGATAATAGAGTTTTATACTACTAAAAGAGTCTTTTAAAACCCAAAAACCCTTCATACTGATGTTTGAAGGGTTTTTTTGGCACAGATTTTGTTTATAGCTTGAAAAATTGCTCAAGCTTATGCGACTCTTTTCAATATCAAAAAGGTTCAAACAGTCACTTGCACTAGTAGGAACGGTATGGATATGCTCTTCAACTAATGAACCAGAGGCATCCTATTATAAGCTTGTATTTACCAACCGAGACCAAGTAGAAGGGTGGATTAAATTTGAAAATGAAAAAGAAGAACAATATGTTTTTTTAGCAGCTTACAGCAAGTCAAAAAACATACTGCATGTAAAGAAACAAGAGGAAATTTTTATGGCTGTTCTAGAAGAGAATTCATTTACAGCCCTAATTGACGATCAAAAAATGACTTTTAAAAAGCAAAAGTCAACCGCCTTATAAACACATTTCTCTGTAAGGTATGATAGTGGTAAATCCTTTTTCTTTAAAATATCCTACGCTGGTATCGTCACCAATAGCTAAAATAAAATCACCCCCCCAGGCCCCTAAACTCTTAATAGCACCTTTGTATTCGTTAAAAAGTTCCTCTTTGATGGTTTTTTGATTTAGGAGTTTACTAATTAGATTTTCGTGTTGGATAAGGAAGGCTTCAAATTCTGATAGTTCTTGAGACACAGCTATGGCTTCAGTCAATTCGTTAAGAGATGTGATGAGAGTAGAAGTTACTTTGGAGGTCTCAAAACTTTGAACAGCCAGTTGGCTGTTTTTCTTTCTATTTAAATAAACAAAAAAGAGTTGGTCTTTAAAAGAAGGGTTAAAATCAATGGATATAATTTCGGGATAATCACTTCCTTTGGTGTAAAAAATTGGACCCTCTGCAAGACCACAAGCAATATCATAACCACTACCACCAAAAGTTCTTTTTCCCAAAAGAAAAGGATTGATTCCCGCCCAGTTGGCTACATTTACAATCAGGGTTGAAGAGCTTCCCAAGCCCCAATTTCTATGAAATTCTAAATTGGTTTGAACGAATCCACCCTGAGATAAAAAGGAACTGTTTTCGCTTCTAGCAACGAGTAAAATTTGCTGTAATCGCTTAGATATTAATGTGTCTGTAGAGTAAGTTATTTCAAGCTTAGCGAGATCAAAATGCGTTTCAAACCAAAGTGAATTATTCCAATCATAACTTTTCCAGTGAAGGATTTCACTATCCTTTACCTCATAGCTTAAACTTTGGCCCTTTTTACATGGAAGAGCAAGGGCTTTAGCTCCAGCAAGCACAGCGTATTCTGAAGTGAGCAAAACTTTACCGCGACTGTAAAAAAAAGCCATGTCAGGGAGTGTTTATTTCTAAGAAAGTGCCTACAGCTTGAACAGTCACTACTTTATTCTTAAAATGTTCTACCGCTGCTTCTTTTTGATTTTTAGTGGCTTCAAATTGATTGAGAATATTCAATAAGTGCATTTTCATATGGCCCTTTTGAATTCCTGTTGTAACTAAAGAGCGCACAGCAGCAAAGTTTTGTGCAAGACCCCCTACAGCGATTATTTCCATTAGTTTTTCAGCGGAGGGATTGCCAAGAAGTTCCATACACCACTTAACCATAGGATGCAGTTTTGTCAGTCCCCCCACAGTTCCAACAGCTAGTGGTAAGGTAAGCTCCATAGTAAACAGCCCTTCTTCAATTGCAGCAGTACTCAAAGATGTATATTTTCCTGAGCGTGCAGCATAGGCATGTACGCCTGCTTCTACAGCTCTAAAATCATTTCCCGTAGCTATAATGACCGCATCTACGCCATTCATTATACCTTTATTATGTGTGACTGCTCGATAAGGTTCACATTGGGCTATGTTAATCGCAGTAACCATCTTTTTGGCAAAACTTATACCATCCGTTCCACTTTCTTCAAAAGCGAGATCTTCAACAGGACAGCTCACAGATGCCTTTACTAAACAGTGCGGAACATAATTAGAAAGAATACTCATTACTATTTCAACACCATCCTCTCCTTGAGAAAATAGATCAGTTTGAACATATTCTTCAAATGTTTTTGCCAATTGTTCTAGACAAGAATTAATAAAATTAGCCCCCATTGCATCTCCTGTTTTGAATTCAAGATGCAGTTGATAGTAATTTTTTAACGCCTCGCTTTTATCTATCAGTTCCAGGCTTGTGATTCCTCCACCACGTTTTTCCATGTTTTTGGTAAGGTTCGATGTGGCTTGCAGTAAATCTCCTTTTCTTTTTTTAAAAAATTGTTTTAAACGTGATGGTTCACCCGTATAAAGAAAGTGGATTTGCCCCACCTTTATAGTGTTAAGCACAGTTGCTTGAAACCCACCTCTAGTACTCCAAAATTTGGCTGCGTTTCCTGCTGCTGCAACAACTGAACTTTCTTCAATTGCCATAGGCAAGGTGTAATAAGAACCGTTTATTAGAAAATTTGGAGCAACTCCTAGGGGGAGATAAAAATTAGTAAGTGTATTTTCTATAAACTCATCGTGACGGGTTTGAAGTTTTGAATCGGAATTCCAATAAGATTCAAGTTGTTTTCGAGCTACTTCAGGATTTTTAAAATGAGTTTTTGTAATCCAATCAATTTTTTCCGATTTAGTCAATTTGGAAAAGCCGTTGATTTTGCTACTCATAGTAAATTTTTGTTAAAGATAAAGAATTTGACTCCCTTCTAAAATTAAGGTTGATGCATTTTTCCTAAATTGTTACTCTAAAAATCAACAAAAACAGAACTCAAATGATGCGTTCCTATAAACAAATAGAAACCCCTTTATCAAACTCTATAACAAGTACCTACCAAACTAAAAAAAACCCAATTCTAATCTTTTTATTTCTTTTTTCTTTTCAGCTAATGTCTCAAAACCCTGAGTTGGATTTAAAAAAATTATGGGATGGAACATATCAGCCTCAAAGGATGGAGGTTCTTCGCTCCATGAAAGACGGGAGTCACTACACCGTTCTAGAAAAAGACAGTAATAGAAAAAACAGCTTTATTGTATCCTATGCTTATAAGGATCCCAATCAAAAACAAACACTCTTTGATGCAGCCCAACATACTCCTGCAATAGAAATTTCAGATTACAGTTTTTCAAAAGGAGAAAATAAATTACTTATTGAAACACTTATTGATCCTATTTTTAGAAGATCCAAACAAGGAATTTATTGGGTTTATGATAGAACCACTAAACAACTTGAAAAACTGAGTGAGGATAAGATTCAAGAACCTTTGTTCTCCCCAGACGGTACTAAAGTCGCCTATGTATACAGAAGAAACCTATTCATTAAAGACCTCGCTTCCAAAAAAATTACCCAAATCACTTATGATGGCGATTATCAAACACTTAATGGAATAACAGATTGGGTTTATGAGGAGGAATTTGGTTTTGTTCGAGCCTTTGATTGGAGCCCTGATTCCAAACAAATTGCCTTTATGCGTTTTGACGAGTCACAGGTGCCTGTGTTTTCAATGGATATATACGGAAAAAAGACCTATCCTTTTCCATACATGTTCCGCTATCCAAAAGCAGGGGAGGAAAATGCTACCATTCAACTCTTGGTTTTTGATCTAGCATCAACTTCGAAAGAAGTAGTTCCCTTTGAGAATACCCCTCCCTATTATATTCCAAGAATGCAATTTGCTGGAGGAGACCACAGCCTCATTATTCAAACACTGAACAGACATCAAAACGATTTAAAACTTTGGAGATGGGACACCCAACACAAGGAACTAACCCTTTTGCTTAGAGAACAAGACAAAGCCTATGTAAGTATTGATGATGACCTCACCTTCTTAGAAGACGATAGTTTTTTGTGGACCAGTGAACGCGATGGATATAAGCACATATACCATTATGACCATGAAGGAAAACTTTTGAATCAAATCACGAAAGGGAACTGGGAAGTTACTTCCTTGTTTACTTACAATTCCAAGCGGAAAGAATTGTACTATCAATCTGTTGAAGGGAGTAGCACAGAAAGAGGTATCTATGCCATACAACTCAACGGAAAGGGAAAGCGTGTCTTACAGCCAACAAATGGAACTAATGGAGCAACTTTTAGTAGTAATGGTATTTATTATATCCATTCCTATTCCGATGAACAAACGCCGCCTAGATATACCTTATATGAGACCAGAAAAAACAAGCCTGTCCGTAAACTTATAGAAAACGGGAAGTTGGTTTCTAAGTTAGAGCCGTTCGATTTTTCTGACAAGGAATTTTCAACTCTCAAAATCAACGGTAATGAGCTGAACACGTGGATGATAAAACCTGCTGATTTTGATCCAACAAAAAAATACCCCCTTTTAATGTTTCAATATTCTGGCCCAGGATCCCAACAAGTAGCCAACCGTTGGGGAGATTCTCGAGCCTTGTGGCATAAATATGTTGCAAACAAAGGTTACATCATTGCCTGTGTTGATGGAACTGGAACAGGTTATAAAGGGGCAGCTTTTAAAAAGGCAACCTATCTAAACCTGGTCAAATACGAGACTTTAGACCAAATAGCAGCTGCGGAATACTTTGGCTCATTGCCTTACATAGACAAGAACAGAATAGGAATTTGGGGATGGAGCTTTGGAGGACATATGGCTTCTCATAGTTTACTAACTGGAAATGATGTATTTTCACTTGCCATTGCTGTGGCTCCGGTTACCAATTGGAGGTTTTATGACACCATCTACACCGAACGCTTTATGCGAACCCCCCAAGAAAATCCAGAAGGATACGACTTGAATTCACCATTGAATTATGCGGATCAGCTCAAGGGAAAATTTTTAATCATTCATGGGTCAGGAGATGATAATGTACATGTACAGAATACTATGAGAATGGTCGAAGAACTCATACAAGAAAACAAACAGTTTGAATGGATGATTTATCCAGACAAAAACCACGGGATATACGGAGGCAATACACGCCACCATCTCTATACCAAAATGACTAACTTTATTCTTGAAAATTTATAATTAACTCAATCGAATACAATGGCTGAATCAAAACTAACCACTCAAAACGAAACCCTTTTTGGTCATCCGAAAGGATTGTTCTATCTGTTTTTTGCTGAATTATGGGAGCGTTTTAGTTTTTATGGGATGCGAGCACTATTGACCCTCTATATGGTCAATGTTATTTTTCAAGAGTTAGTAGAGAGAGATTATGCTGCTGCAGCTGTATATGCTTCGTACGGATCTTTGGTTTATGCCTCTACTGTTGTAGGTGGGCGAATATCAGATACCCTTTTAGGCTTTCGTAAATCCATTTTTTTGGGAGGAATTTTAATGGCGTTAGGTCATTTTGTTTTGGCGATAGAAAACGACTACACTTTTTTTCTAGCATTAGGTTTTATTGTAGTGGGAAACGGGTTTTTTAAGCCCAATATTTCCACATTTGTTGGATCGTTATACGAAGAAAAAGACCCTAGAAAAGATTCGGGTTTTACCATTTTTTACATGGGGATTAACATAGGCGGTTGGATAGCACCCTTGTTATGTGGATGGCTAGGAAGCACCTATGGTTGGCATTACGGGTTTGGTTTAGCTGGATTTGGTATGCTTACAGGGCTTTTGTTTTTTTGGAGAGGGATTACCTCGGGAGTATTCGGAGATAACGGACTAGCACCCTCAGAGCAGCGACTTAATGAAAAGATTTTAGGAATTTCTCGAGGTAGTTTAATTACTCTAATTGCCTTTTTATCCGGCCCCATAATTGCAGTATTACTCGCGAGCTATCAATCAGTTGCTACAGCAGGTTTTTTATCAGGTCAAAATATTGTCAATCTTATTTTTAAAGTAGTTGGAATATTTATTTTGGGCTATTTGGGGTATATCTTGAGTAAAGCTACTGTTGAAGAACGAAAAAAGCTCTTTGTTGCGATTTCTATTACCTTATTCATGACATTATTTTGGGGTTTTCATGAATTATCGGGTAGCGTCATCACGCTTTTCGCTGCTCGAAATGTAGATCTAACCGTAATGGATGCTGCACAAACCAATTCCCTAAATTCAATGTTTATAATCATTTTAGCACTTCCTATTTCATGGATGTGGACTGCTTTAAACAAAAGAAAAATTAATCCTAGAACCCCATACAAATTTGGATTTGGCTTGCTCATAGCGGGGTTGAGTTTTTTCGTTTTAGCAATAAGTGGCTCTGTAGCCAATGATCAAGGTTTGGTGCCCTTTAGCTACCTGCTACTGATGTATTTCTTGCTCTCTATTGGAGAATTATTTATGTCACCAGTGGGTTTATCAAAAATCACCGATCTTTCCCCACAACGAATCGTAGCTTTTATGATGGGAGTTTGGTTCCTTTCTTCAGCATATGCTTTTCAATTGGTGGGTTTTATCGGAAAGCAACTCGCCATAGAAAGCGAATCAACAAATATTGGTGGAATGGAAACTTTAGACATCTATATTGGTGGATTTAGTTTAATTTCACAATATGCTATAGGTGCTGGAATACTAGTACTTCTTTTGTCTCCCCTTTTGAAAAAATTAATGGGAACAATTCACTAAAAATTAATTTATTATGAGATGGTTGTTATTGTTTGCTGTTCTTTCCCTTAATCAAATTTTGGGACAACAAATACAATGGATGACTTTTGCTGAGGCTCGTGCAGCACAAGAAAAAGAGCCCAAAAAAATCTTTATGGATGTTTATACAGATTGGTGTGGTCCGTGTAAGTTACTAGAAAAAAACACTTTTCAAAATCCGGATGTTTCTCGTTATATCTCAGAACATTATTATGCTGTAAAGTTTAATGCTGAGGGAACAGAAGAGATTGCATTTTATGATCAAGTATTTACCAACCCAAACCATGATCCAAATAGAAAAGGACGAAATGCAACACACCAGTTTACTCAATATCTCGGAGTAAATGGATACCCTACCATGGTTTTCTTCAGTGAGGATGGAGATCCTATTATGCCCATAGTAGGCTACTTAAAACCGAAAGAGATCGAATTGTATCTTAAAATGATTAAACAAGGAGACTATCAAGTATTTTCTAAACCTGAAGATTTTGAAAAATACAAGAAAAACTTTGTGCCTCGTTTTAAAGGGTAATTTTTAAAGCCCCTTTTACTCTTGTGCTATAAAAGGATACGTTTTTTTTAAGACAACTTTCTTCCCATCGCTCAACAAACCAAGGAGCGTTTGATCCATCTGCTTAGATCCTTCAGGTTTAGAAGTTTTATTTCTTAGGAAATGTTGTTTTTCAACTTGATAATACAACTGAAAGTTCAAAACACCTGCACAGAAAAAGCTGCAATAAAGAAGTGAGCTTTTCCCTATTTTGTACTTGCTCTTTAAACTCCAAAAAACGCATAATAATAAAACGATTATACAAGAATAAAAGGGGGCTTGAAGTGGTAAAAAATCAGAAAAAACTCCTCCAAGGAGAAAAAGAAGCACAAGGGGGTAAAGTATAGATCGGGGCAGATGCATGCCCTATTTTACACAAATTTTGACAATTTATTGGAGCGATTGAAAAATCAGTTTTGCAGTTTTTTCACTAGCACCCCTACCTCCTAGTGTAAATTTAAGTTTGGTATACTCTTTCTGGATACGTTTTTGTTTTTCTTTTGAAAAAAGCAACTGTAAGTGTTTCACTAAATTTTCTAAATGGCAGTTATATTGAATAAGTTCTTTTACCGCTTCGTTTTCTAAAATGAGATTTACAAGTGCAATATATTTTAAACGGATAATTTTTTTTCCAATCCAATAGTTTAATGCACTGCTTTTATAACAAACCAATTGTGGTACATCAAACAGAGCAGTTTCTAAAGTAGCAGTTCCGCTGGTCACAAGTGCAGCAGAACTGTTTTTCAACAAGTTATAGGTTTGATCATAAACAACTTTAATTGAAGTATTAATGAGATAAGGAGAATATTTTTCTGGACTTATTCCAGGTGCACCAGCTACAATAAATTGATGTTCTTTGAATGCAGGAGCAACTAGGGCAAATAGTGGAAGCATTTTTTTGATTTCTTGAAGGCGACTACCTGGCAACAGGGCAATGATCTTTTTGTCAGCGTCTAAATGGTGGGTCTTCATAAAATGAGGATCAAATTCAAAATGTTCCAATTGATCCAAAAGAGGATGGCCTACAAAATGGACTTTAAAATCGTGTTTTTCTTCAAAAAAAGCCTTTTCAAAAGGAAGTACAACATAAAGCGCATCTAAAGATTTTTTCATTAAGTGAACTCTGTTTTCTTTCCATGCCCAAACTTGTGGACTGATGTAATAATGGTTTTTGAACCCCTTTTTTTTTGCCCATTCTGCAATGCGAAGATTAAATCCAGGATAGTCAATGTAAATGATCACATCTGGGCGAAATGCCAAAATATCTTTTTTACAAAATGAAATGTTTTTTAAAACAGTTGGGAGGTGTTTTAAAACTTCCCAAAAACCCATAAATGCAAGTTCAGTATAATGCTTGACCAATGTAGCTCCTTGTTTTTTCATTAAATCGCCTCCCCATGCTCTAAAACAGGCTTTGTCGTCCAGCTCTTTGAGCGCACGAATCAAAAGTGATCCATGCAGATCACCAGAAGCTTCGCCAGAAATGACATAATATTTCACGGAAAATATTTAAGTTAAAGGATACAATTTTAATAAAGCAATTAGGACAACCACTAGCAAAGAAAAAACTAAAATTCCAGTAGCAAAGGCAAAATTATTCTTGCGAAGGGAGATAAAAAAAACAGGTAAATTAATCAGTGCAGCCAAAGAAATTAAACCTCCTAATTTTTTTTGGTGGTATAAATGAGATAGACTTTCTTCCAAAGTGAGATCTGATAGAAAAAAAAGAAGCATCATTATACCAAAACCAGTCCATAGGAGTCCTGTGAGGATACCAATAAAAAAGGATTTGTTTTCTATAAACTCCATGTATTTAGTTGTTGGATACAATGATGTGCAGTAAGATCAAACTGAGTGGGGACAACAGAAATAAATCCATTATGCAGGGCCCATTCGTCTGTGTCCTCTCCTTTGTCTTCGTTTATGAAAGTTCCTGTTAGCCAATAATATTCCCGACCCATAGGATTGGTACGTTTATCAAATTCTTCCACCCAGCTTGCTCTTGCTTGTCTGCAAATTTTAATTCCTTTGATCTCTTCTTGTTTGAGTTTTGGGAAATTTACATTGAGAACAACATCTTTAGGAATTCCTTTGTTTAACGCTTCAATTGTAATTTGTTTTACAAAATTTTTGATTTGGCTAAAATCTGCGTTCCACTGATAGTCCAGGAGCGAAAAACCAATTGCAGGAATACCCTCTATACCCGCTTCCATTGCAGCACTCATGGTTCCTGAATAAATGACATTAATAGAAGAATTTGATCCGTGGTTGATTCCTGAAACACAAAGGTCAGGTTTTCGATCCAGCAACTCGTTTACTGCTAATTTAACACAGTCTGCGGGGGTCCCAGAACAACTGTATTCTAATTGTGGCCCGTCAGTTACTTTAATTTGATCGCAATGCAAGGTGGAGTTGATTGTGATGGCATGACCCATAGCAGACTGAGGTGAGTCTGGGGCAACCACAACTACCTTTCCGATTTCATTCATTACTTCGATTAAAGTACGTAAACCGGGAGCAGTAATCCCATCATCATTGGTTACTAAAATTAACGGTTTTTTATCCATTGGTTTGAGTTTCACAGCTAATGTAAGAAATCTTTATTCGCTTTTCTTTTAAAACAATATTAACACTCCTCTTTTAGAATATATGTATCTTTATAGGCTATGTTAAAGAAGAAATAAAGCCATTTTTATGAGAAAATATATCTGGATATTAACATGTATACTTGTTAGTGGATTTGTGTTTGGATTTTCATTAAAGAATGAAGATCCTAATCAAGACAAATTATTAATTGAAATCATTTCTTATGTTTTAGACCGGGGGCATTATGACCCTAAAGAAATGAATGATACTTTCTCAGAAAACGTTTTCATGAATTATCTGGACAATCTTGACGGTCAGCATCGCTTTTTTTTGAATTCGGATATAAAAACTTTTGAGCCATTTCGATATCAAATTGATGACGAGGTTAAAAAGGCACAAATTAATTTTTTCAATCTTACCCATTCTAAATTAATGGAGCGGATGGAGCAAGTAGAAGGTTTTTACAAAGAGCTTTTAGAACAGCCCTTTGATTTTACAATAAAAGAAGAAATCAACTTAAATTATGAAGATGCACCCTATGCAAAAAACATTCAAGAATTAAAAGCTATTTGGAGAAAACGTTTTAAGCTCAATACGTTAGAGTCTTTTACTACAAAAAAAGAGGAGGAGCTCCAAAAAAAGGAACAGGACACTAATTATACGATGATCCCCGATCAAAAACTTGAGGAAAATGCCCGTAAAGACCTCCTCGAAAACATGAGCTATTTCTTTGAAAACTACAATGATCTTAAACGTAAGGACTGGTTTTCTATTTACATTAATTCCATTGTAGTTCAGTTTGATCCTCATACCTATTATTTTGCTCCTCAAGACAAGGACCGTTTTGATATGTCCATTTCCGGTAAATTTGAAGGAATAGGAGCGCGATTAAGTAAACGTAACCAACAAATTAAAGTGGTTGAAATCATCTCTGGAGGACCCGTTTGGAGAGGCAATCATTTAGAGGTCGGCGATGCAATTTTGAAAGTCAGACAAGAAGATGAATCAGAGCCTATTGACATTTCCGGAATGGTTATAGACGACGCTGTAAAATTAATAAAGGGCCCAAAAGGGACACAGGTTTTTCTAACGATTAAAAGAGTAGAAGGAACTATAGAAGAGGTAGCCATAACTAGAGATGTTGTGGAGTTGGAAGAAACCTATGCTAAATCTACTCTCATAAAAGATAATTCAAGTTTTTATGGAATAATTGAGCTCCCAAAATTTTATATCACTTTTGATGACTATAATCAAAGAAATGCAGCGACAGATGTAAAGAAAGAATTGGAACAACTTAAACAAAAGAACGTCAAAGGGATAATATTGGATTTGAGAAATAATGGCGGGGGATCATTAAAAACGGTAGTTGATATGACGGGATATTTTATAGATGAAGGTCCAGTTGTTCAAGTAAAAAGTACAGGAGGAAGAAAAGAAGTGCTGAAAGATGAAGATCCCAATGTCATTTGGGATGGTCCACTAGTGATTTTGGTAAATGAATTTTCTGCATCTGCTTCTGAAATAATTGCAGCAGCACTGCAAGATTACAAGCGCGCTATAATTTTAGGAAGTGCACAAACCTTTGGGAAAGGAACAGTTCAAAATATAGTTGATCTGAATCGTATGATAACAGGAGGTACTTATGGCGATTTAGGAGCATTAAAAATTACTACAGATAAGTTTTATCGAATAAACGGTGAATCTACCCAGTTGGAAGGGGTGAAAAGCGATGTCGTTTTTCCTGATCGTTATGCTTATGTAGAAATGGGAGAAAAAGATCAAGATAATCCATTATCATGGGATAGAATCACCCCGGCAAACTTTAACCCATATGCTACAATGACCAATTACGAATACGCTGTTGAAAGAAGCAAACAGCGCCTCAAAGAGAATCCGATAGTTAACCTAATAGATGAACAAGCACAATGGGTTGAGAAACAACAAAATGATTTTACATATTTCTTGGACTACAATTCCTTTAAATCTGAAAGAGAAACAAAAAAAGAGTATGCAAAGAGATTTAAAAAACTATCAGAATTCTACACAACCTATCAATTTGAATGGCTTCCTGAAGCAGGTTCTAGCGAAAAGCCCAATGATGATTTAATTGAAAAAAGAAATCGAGGAGTGGAGTCTCTAAAGAAAGATATTTACATCTCAGAGGCTATAGAAATATTAAAGGACCTTTCTACTTCTTTAAAAGTTGAGCGTTCAATAGTACAAACTAAAAAAGAGTAAATCCATTTGGAATTTAATCGTGCTTTAAATCGATTAAAAAAGGACGTTTGGGCACGTCTTAGCGCGCTCTTTATTTTGGTAATTTGTTTGGTTGCTTTATTTGCCTACCAGCTGGCTCCAGATCAAACAAGATTTGCCAACCAAATGCATTTATCGATACATTCTCAGCCTCCTGGGTTTTCTTGTGAAATTTTAATAATACCTAGTAAGTCTGATAAAACGTTAAAAAAGCACTTTTTTACAGGGACTTTAAATGAACAAGAGGAGATCCCTATAGATGAAATTTTTTGGACTGAGGAAGGTTTGTCATATAAGCGTTTCGGTAATACAACGGATTATTACGAAAAAGTTACTTTAGATCAGTTCCCAGAGGGCACTACCCGTGAAATTATTGAAGCTAAGTTTTTAAAAAAACATTTTTTCCCATTGGGGACAGATAAATATGGAAGAGATTTGTTGAGTAGGCTCATTGTAGGTTCTAGAATTTCTATTTCCATAGGTTTTGTAGCAGTTTTTATTTCCCTTCTCTTAGGAGTTTTTTTGGGCGCTTTGGCAGGTTTTTTAGAAGGGATAGTGGATAAAACAATCATGTGGCTTATCAATGTGATGTGGTCGATCCCCACTCTTTTGATGGTGATAGCAATCACACTAGTCTTAGGGAAGGGATTTTGGCAAGTATTTATAGCAGTTGGTTTAACGATGTGGGTAGAAGTTGCTCGCTTAGTCCGCGGCTTGGTAAAATCAACAAAAGAAGAGCTCTTTGTCCAAGCAGGTACAGTTTTGGGTTTTTCAAAAACAAGAATATTACTGAACCACATTCTGCCCATGACTATAGCCCCACTAATAGTGCTTTCAGCTGCGAATTTTGCTAGTGCAATTTTATTGGAAAGTGGGCTTAGCTTTTTAGGAATTGGTGCACAACCTCCAATACCTAGTTGGGGAGGCATGGTAAAAGATCATTTTAAATACTTACTATTGGGTAAACCGTATTTGGCTTTATTGCCAGGGATCGCAATTATGAGTCTCGTGTTAGCTTTTATGACACTGGGAAACAGTCTAAGAGATGCTCTTGACGTTCGCAATTAATACAATCTACTTGCATCTAAATTTAAATAAATAAAAAACATCAAACTGAATGCTATTAAATTAGTTCCTCCAGAACTGATAAAGGGAAGTGGAATTCCAACAGTTGGAACCAAACCCAAGGTCATTCCTATGTTTATGAAAAAGTGAATAAATAGAAGGCTTGCAAAACAATAGGAGAAAATTCTACTAAAGGATTGGGTGTGTTTTTCCGCTCTGTAAAGTACTCTTAAAATGAGCAAAGTAAAAAGAAGTACCACGCCACTACTTCCTAAAAAGCCCCATTCCTCTCCAATTGTACTGAAAATATAGTCCGTGTGTTGTTCTGGGACAAATCCACCTTTGGTTTGTGTTCCGTTTAAAAATCCTTTTCCAAATAAACCACCCGATCCAATAGCGATTTTGGACTGATTGATGTTATACCCAATGCCTTGGGTGTCTGTTTCTAGTCCTAAAATTATATTGAAACGGTCTCGATGACGTTGCTCAAATATTGAGTTAAAAATAAAATCAACAGAAAAAGAAAAAAAAACAGAAATCGTTAAGGCAAAAAGAAATGGTTTTAATTTGATTTTGCGAAACCTGCGTAGGGAAATCAAATAAATTAAAAAAAGAAGAAAGCCTAATGTCAAACTAAAAGATACAGGATCAAAAAGAAGTGTTCCTATAAAAACAACCATCAGTCCAAATCCTAAGAATAAAATCCTAAGATCCAGACCTTCTCTAATTAAGACAAAAAAGAGTCCCATAAAAACCAATGCTGATCCAGCATCAGGTTGTAAGATAATAAGGATGATAGGAAGGGCAATGATCAAAAGTACTTGACCTATAGCACTCCATTTTTTAAAATCCATCTGAAGGGAACTCAGTCGAGTAGTCACCAACAAAGCAGTAGTAATTTTTACAAATTCAGAAGGCTGTAAGCTAAAACCACCAATCAGATACCAAGAGGTTGCTCCAGAAATCTTTTGACCAAAAAGGAACAGACCCAACAAACTAAAAATGGAAAGACCGTAAAGCAAGTAGGACAAATGTTCAAAAAAATTAGAATTAATGAATAAGACAAGAGGAAGAAACAGTAAGGAAACTACAAACAACCAAAATTGTTTTCCAGCAGAGGTTCCCCATTCCCAAAAAGGGGTGTCTGCCTCTGTAAAACCTGTAGAATAAATATTTACAATACCGAAGCAGACCAAAAACAGATAAAGGATAAAACTTACCCAATCCACACGAAAAATCATATTGTTATTCATTGATAGAAAAAGGTTTACCAAGAAGAGGTTTTTCATATTCAGACTCCAAGCTTCCTTGAAGCATTCTGTTTTCAAGCCAATTCCTTTTTACAGAACCGTTTAAATATTTTTCTATCATCAAGCTGGCTATGGGGGCAGCCCATCGACCTCCCCAATATCCGTTTTCAATGAATACAGCAAGCGCTATTTTTGGGTCTTCTTTTGGAGCAAATGCAATAAAAATAGAATGGTCTGTAAGTTGAGTTTTTTCTCCTTTAAGGCGAATAAAATTTTCTACAGTTCCTGTTTTTCCACATACCTCAATTCCATCGATTTTAGCAATTCGGGCTGTTCCACGTTCGACTACTTGGTGCATTCCCTCAATAACAGTTTCAAAATGTTGCTGATCTATTAAAGTGGTATTTTTTGGGTAAAGTGAATCATTCGTTACTTGAGAAACCCTTTTTCTGAAATGAGGTTTTCTGTAATATCCTCTGTTAGCAAGAATGGCAGTAAAGTTTGCCATTTGAATGGGGGTTGTAAGAATTTCTCCTTGCCCTATGGAGTTGGAAATTATAGTAGAAGCACCCCAACTCCCTTTGGGATACCATTTGTTATAATAGTTACTTGTAGGGATAAAGCCTTTTTTTCCTGTTGGTAAATCGTAACCCAAATAATTTCCTAAACCAAATTTATCAAGATGTCTTTTCCAAAGATCTACTCCCTCTTCCGGGCTAGGTTGACTATCAATGATGCGCATAAATGTTTTGGCAAAATAGGAGTTGCAAGAGTTGTAAATCCCTTTTATCAAATCACTTTGTGTTCCAATACTGCAATGGCACCTCATAAAAGCACCCCGGGCGTAATAATGACCTTGATTACATGAAAAAAGAGTATTTGGGGTAATGACTTTTTCTTGAAGTCCAATAAGGCCATTGAGTATTTTAAAGGGAGAACCAGGTGAAATCTCAGATTGTAGACTTCGATCAAATAAGGGTTTGGCAAGAGTGTCGTTTAAAAGCTCTTTAAAATTCTTTGATCGTGTCCTACCTATCAATTCATTGGGGTTGTAATTGGGCGCTGTTATCAAAGCCAATACTTCCCCTGTTTTGGGCTCTAAAGCAACAATTCCACCTCTTTTATTTCTCATCAGTGACTCTCCGTACACTTGTAAATCTGCATCTAACGTTAGAGTAATGTTTTCTGCTGCCTCAGGAGCTTTATCATAAGCACCCTCTTCGAAAGATCCTAAAATTCGATTGAATCGGTCTTTTTGAAACAGCTGAATCCCTTTTTTCCCTCGCAGAACATGCTCATACGTCTTTTCTATGCCCTGCCTTCCAATCATTTCACCTAGGTCATAGTCTGTTTTTGATTTAATCTCATAACGATTGGTTTCACTAGTATAACCTAAAACATTCGCACCAGCAGTAATTTTGTAATCTCTATCTGATTTTTTTTGAAAATAAAAACCCGGCAATTTCCACATTTTTTCTTGAATCCGTGCAACTTCTTCCATGGACAATTGTCTTAAAACTACTGAAGGAAGTTTGTAAGAAAAGCTTTTGGCTTCTCTGATTTTTTGCTCAAGTTCTCCTTTACTAAGGTTCAAATTTGAGATAAGAGTTAAGGTGTCAAAAGGCAACAGGTTTTCTGGAACAACCATGAGGTCGTAAACGGGCTTATTGGCAACCCAAAGGGTTCCATTTCTGTCGTATATTAATCCACGTGTAGCATAGACAGGACGTTCTTGAATTGCATTACTAAAGGATCTTTCAGAATAATCAGAATTGAATAATTGCAATGCCATTAATTGGAAGAGAAAAACTAGGGAACTTCCAAGTGTAAAACTTATTAAAATAATTTTACGAATCATTTAATTTTTTGTAAAACCGGGAGGTCAATGAAATTAAAAGTAAGGAAAATAAAAAAGTGAACAAGCTGTACTTTAAAATAAGATACTTTGCAGACCAACTGAAGAATACAAAACTAAAATAAAGCAAATGATGAACTCCCAGAAGAAGGGTTAAGAAAAAATATTTGTTAATGGTCCTGTTATCGTTTTGAAAATGTGGTGGAATCTCTGCAGTGACACCAAAAGCATTCCTAATTAGCATGGGTCTTAAAAATGAAACAGTAAGAGTGGCAATAGTATGTGCTCCCCCGGAAAGACTAAAAAAATCAATTGAAAAGCCAATCAAAAACCCCACGATAATAAAAAGGGTTTGATTGGTTTTAAAAGGATAAATTACCAGAAAAAGCAAATAGATCATTGGATTGATAAAACCGAATAACTCCATTTTACTACAGACTAATATTTGAAGTAAAACAAGCAGAATGAAAGAAACACTAAGACTGATAGAATCTCGATTCATTTAATTGTTTCTTTATATAAGGTATTGATTTCTTCTTGGTCTAAATGTTCAACGACATAAACATAATAAAGTGTAGTGGGATCATCAAAAAGTTTAGCGTTAATGGAATAATAACCGCTGGTTGTATTTTTCTCAAATGATGTAATTTTTCCTAGTGGAATTCCAAAAGGAAAGTAGGAAGACATTCCCCCGGTTACTATGGTGTCTCCAACAGCCAGTTGGGCATTTTGAACCACATCTTCTATAACAAAATCAGTTGTTCCTGTACCTTTCCAAGAAAGGGACCCTAGGGTATTGCTTTTTTTAAGCCGGACATTTATCTTTAAATCTTGGTTGAGAATAGAAACTATACTAGAATAGTGATCGGAGACTGATTTTACTATACCCACAATACCTTGATTGGAAAGTACCGCCATTTCTTTTTTAATACCATCTTCATAGCCTTTATCAATAAGAATGTAATTTATTTGATTCAGGTAACTGTTTCTTATTACGTTAGCCTCTTTGACTTTATATGGGAAGCGTTTTTTTGTTTTTAAAATACTGGGATAAAGTGGGATGTTATTTGATTTAAGCTCTTTTTCTTTGAGCTTCTTATTTTCTGCCAGAAGCATTTCATTTATTTTTTTTAAACGAAAATAGTTTCCGATAGTATTGCTAAAATCATTTAATCCTTGTGAAAAGTACATGCCATAACGTTGCATGTGTTTTTGATGAAAACGGCTCCTTCCATTTAAAAATAGAAGGGAAATAAAAAGTAGAACAATGTAAAGAATGAGGTTTCTATGCTGTACGAGCGCATTTATAATTCGCTGCATACTTTTTATTTTATAAGAACTGGCTTAAATCGTTCAACGTTTTTTAAAGCAATTCCAGTACCACGTACCACTGCTTGAAGGGGTTCTTCAGCAACATAAATGGGTAAGTCTGTTTTTTTTGAAAGACGTTGATCTAGACCTCGTAATAAAGCGCCACCCCCAGCGAGATAGATACCAGTATTATAGATGTCTGCGGAAAGTTCTGGAGGAGTGAGTGATAGGGCTTCCATTATGGCATCCTCAATTCTAATTATAGATTTGTCTAATGCTTTGGCAACCTCTACGTGATTGATCATTACTTGCTTGGGTTTTCCTGAAAGTAAGTCCCTACCTTGTACAGACATTTCTTCTGGAGGGTTTTCAAGTTCTTCTACAACACTCCCGACAAGTATTTTAATTTTTTCGGCAGTACGATCTCCAATATACAAATTATGTTTGCTACGCATGTAGTTAATGATGTCATTTGTAAAGACATCCCCTGCTATTTTTATGGACTTATCACAAACAATTCCAGAGAGGGCAATGACAGCGATTTCTGTTGTTCCTCCACCAATATCAACAATCATATTTCCTTTGGGCTGCATAATATCAATCCCTATACCAATGGCTGCTGCCATTGGTTCGTGTATGAGGTAAACTTCTTTACCATTAACACGTTCTGCAGATTCCTTTACGGCTCGCATTTCTACTTCGGTTATCCCAGAGGGGATACAAATTACCATTCTAAGAGAGGGAGAAAAGAAACGACGATGTAAAGTAGGGATGCTCTTTATCAAGCGATTGATCATCTGTTCAGAAGCATTAAAATCAGCAATCACTCCATCTTTTAAAGGGCGAACTGTACGAATATTTTCATGAGTTTTTCCCTGCATCATGCTGGCTTCCTCACCAATGGCAATCACCTTTTCTGTTCTTCGATCTATTGCGACTATAGACGGACTATTGACTACTACCTTGTCATTGTGGATAATAAGGGTATTTGCAGTACCTAAATCGATTGCTATATCTTCTGAAAATAATCCCATTTTGAAAGATTAATAAGTAAAATTAAGAATTAATGTTTAAAGTGCCGCACTCCAGTCAAAACCATTCGCATTTGATTTTCATCGCAATAGGCTATAGACAAATTGTCTTTGATCGAACCTCCGGGCTGTATGACCGCATTTATTCCTTCTTGGTGAGCAATTTCAACACAATCTGGGAACGGGAAAAACGCATCACTAGCCATTACAGCATTGTTGAGATCAAAGCCGAAACTCTTTGCTTTATTGATTGCTTGTTGTAAAGCGTCTACTCGTGATGTTTGTCCGGTGCCTGAAGCGAGCAATTGTTTGTTTTTTGCCAATACGATGGTATTGGACTTGGTATGCTTACAAATTTTTGAAGCGAAAAGCAGGTCTTCAACTTCGTCTTTACTGGGTGCTTTTTTTGTTACTGTATTCAAATCGGCTTGTTCGTCCGTTTTGAGGTCTTTGTCTTGAACAAGGACACCATTAAGACAACTTCTCAAACTCTCTTTCGGAAGTTTATTTTCCTTTTGGATTAATAAAATTCGATTCTTTTTTTCTTGAAGTAGTTGGAGTGCTTCATCCTCGTAACCAGGAGCAATAACCACTTCACAGAACAGTGTGTGTATGGCTTCAGCTGTTTTAATATCAATCGTTTTATTGCATATTAACACTCCACCAAAAGCAGAAACAGGATCGCCAGCCAGTGCAGCAGTATAGGCTTGGTGTAGGGTTTCACGAACGGCAAAACCACAGGCATTATTGTGTTTTAAGATGCCAAATGCTGGTGGACCTTCATAGAATTCGGCCATCAAATGAACAGCTGCGTCTATATCAAGCAGGTTGTTATAAGAGATTTCTTTTCCGTGAAGATGCTCCAAAAGATTTGAAAGAGGTCCATAAAAATGCCCTTTCTGATGTGGATTTTCTCCGTAGCGGAGTTCTTGACATTCGCTAATGCTCAGTTTAAGTCTTTGTTCGGTTTTATTAAAGTGATTGAAAATTGCTGTGTCATAATGTGAGGAGGTATGGAAGGCTTTAACAGCAAAACTTTTTCGGTCTTCTAAAGAAGGAGTCCCATTGGTTTGTTGATACACGGAGATGAATTTATTGTAGTCTTCCTTATCAGAGATACATAGAACATCTTTAAAATTTTTGGCTGCAGCACGAATTAAGGCGATGCCTCCAATATCAATTTTTTCAATAATTTCACTTTCCGTAGCATTACCAGCTACTGTTTTTTCAAAGGGGTAAAGATCAACAATTACTAAATCAAAGGAAGGAATTTCATAAGTCTCTAATTCTTTTTGATCTCCGCTATTGTCCGAACGGTTTAGTATTCCTCCAAAAACTTTTGGATGAAGTGTTTTGACACGTCCCCCCAAAATTGAGGGATAGCCTGTGAGGTTTTCTACGGCATGCACTTCATGTCCTAAATCTCGAATAAAAGTTTCCGTTCCTCCTGTGGAATACAAGGCAACACCATTTTTCACCAAAAGATGGACTAAAGGTTCTAAACCGGTTTTATCAAAAACTGAAATTAATGCGGAAGTTATTTTTTTTGTTTGCATAAAGTATTAGAGACTTAATAATGAAGATCCATAGGTTTCTGAAATTAATGAACAACACGCTTCTAAAAGTTGTTCGTCTTCTGAAGAAAAGGGGTCTTTTTGATTGGAATCAATATCGATTTGTCCAATGTTTTTACCCTTTAAAAACAAAGGGACTACAAGTTCAGAACGCACTGAAATACTACATGCTATATAGTTCTCTTGCTCTTGTACATCGGGAACCATAAAATTTTTATTGGAAATAGCTACTTGACCACAAATACCTTTGCCAAAAGGAATAGAGGTATGTTCTGTAGGTAGTCCAGAAAAAGCCTTGAGATGAAGAGTTTCATTATTAAAATCAGCAAAATAAAAGCCTACCCAATCGTAGTGATCGTAACGCTCTCTCAAAAGAGAACAA
>Ga0255782_10000126_pt1 | contig 67339 bp, 70 predicted proteins | sample 101ome_26_FD_179980 | JGI IMG/M metagenome (GOLD analysis project Ga0255782, IMG submission 179980) | Coastal salt marsh microbial communities from the Groves Creek Marsh, Skidaway Island, Georgia - 101408AT metaG (version 2) | ecosystem: Environmental > Aquatic > Marine > Intertidal zone >...
TAGAACACAGTTTACGATTGCGGTTACTACAGATGGCACATCAGTTGAAGCCAGTTCGAATGATGATGTACAATTTAAGATTGACGGTAATGACAGTGGTGCAATCACATTCAACGACGCATATAAATTCCCAACATCTGATGGGTCGGCTAACACTGTATTATTAACTAATGGTTCAGGTGCACTTTCTTTCTCTACAATTCCAAATGCATCTTTAGACAATTCTTCACTTACAGTGACTGCGGGTTCAGGTTTAGTGAACGGAGGTTCAGTTTCCTTAGGAGGTTCTGTAACATTAAATGTAGGTGCAGGAACAGGTATTCAAGTAAATGCTAATGATGTTGCTCTTGACTACGCAGGTACGGATAACTTCATCTTATCAGCTACAGATGGTACTTCCGTAGGTACCTTAGAAGTCGGAGACACTATTGCTTTTGTAGATTCAGACAATGCAGTTAAATTTGCTAGAATAAGTCAATTACCATTTAGTAATAATTCAGGTACTGTAACTTCTGTAGGTATCACCGCAGGTGCACTTATCGATGTGTCTAATTCGCCAATAACTACTTCAGGTAATATTACTGTAGCGGTTGATTTATCTGAGTTAACAACATCTACTACGAACGGAGATGGTGATTTCTTCGCAGTTATTGATTCATCAAACGTACAGAGAAAATTAACAAAGGGTAGTATTGATATTAGTGGATTTAATAATGACGCGGGATTCACAACAAATACAGGTACGGTTACTTCGGTAGCGATTTCTGGTACTGATGGTATTGATGTGGATTCAGGCTCACCAATTACAGGTTCAGGTACTATTCAATTAGGACTTTCAAATGTACCTAATAGTGTTTTATCTAATTCTTCATTTACTGTTAACGCACCTTCAGGTACTGACCCTGTAGTTCCATTAGGTGGTACACTGAACTTTACATCTTCTGATAGTTCTGTAACCATTGCTGGTAATTCAGGTACAGATACTATTGATTTAACAGTAGCTGCGGGTGTTGATACTTTCGTGACAGGTGGTACGTTTACAAGTGGAACATTATCACTTAGTTTGAATGATGGTACATCGGCTCAGGACATTTCAGGGTTATGGACTTCAATACCAAATTCAGCATTAGCCAATTCTGCAATTACAATTGCGGGTACATCAGTTTCACTTGGAGGTTCAATATCGGGTGATGACATTATTTCAGACGTAAGTGCTGGACAGATAACAAATTCTCAACTTGTAAATTCTTCACTTACGGTAACAGCTGGTAGTGGTTTGGCAAATGGTGGTTCAGTATCGTTAGGTGGTTCTGTAACGTTAAATGTTGGTGCTGGTACAGGTATTCAAGTAAATGCTAATGATGTAGCACTTGACTACGCAGGTACTAACAACTTCATTGATTCAGCAACTAACTTAGAAGGGACAGGTATTGCGACTTCTGATACTATTGTCTACCATGATGCGACTGACAACAATGTTAAGAAAGGTTTGGTATCTGATTTACCATTCTCTAATAATAGTGGTACTGTAACTTCAGTAGGTATTACTGCAGGTGCACTTATCGATGTATCTAATTCGCCAATAACTACTTCAGGTAACATTACTGTGGCAGTTGATTTATCAGAACTATCTACCTCTACAACAAATGGTGATGGTGATTTCTTCGCGGTTGTCGATGCATCGAATGTACAGAGAAAACTTACGAAAGGTAATATTAATATAAGTGGGTTTAATAATGACGCGGGATTCACAACAAATACAGGTACGGTTACTTCGGTGGCAATCTCAGGAACTGACGGTATCGATGTAGACTCAGGTTCGCCAATTACGGGTTCGGGTACTATTCAATTAGGACTTTCAAATGTACCTAATAGTTCACTAGCCAACTCTTCAATCACAATTAACGGTACTGCGGTTTCATTAGGTGGTACTATTAGTGTTGGTGATATTACAGAAGTTATCGCGGGAGATGGTTTAACAGGTGGTGGTAATTCAGGGTCTGTTACAATCGATGTTGACTACGCTGGTACTGACAACTACATATTGGCTGCAGGTGCGGGTACAGGTGATATTCAAACTGCATGGCACATACCTGTGAGTAATGCATCCAATAATGTGTTATACTATGATGTATTAGCATTACCATTTACTAATAACCAAGGTACAGTTACTTCAGTAGCAATATCGGGTACTGATGGTATTGATGTAGACTCAGGTTCGCCAATTACGGGTTCAGGTACTATTCAATTAGGGTTATCTAACGTTCCAAATAGTTCATTGGCTAACTCATCAGTAACAGTTACAGGTGGAAATGGTCTTACAGGTGGAGGTTCAGTATCTTTAGGTGGGTCTGTAACACTTAACGTTGGTGCTGGTACATTGATTGATGTTGATGGTAGTAATGTAAATGTTGACCTATCAGAGTTAACCACATCAACAGCTAACGGAGATGGTGATTACTTTGTTGTTGTAGATACTGCAAATGCACAGAAAAAATTAACTAAAGGTAATATTAATATAAGTGGATTTAATAACGATGCAGGTTATATCACATCTGCAGGTAATACTAACATTTATAATATTAATGGTACGTTATCGGGAGCCAGAGAATTAAACCAAAATGGAAACAATTTAAGGTTTAGAGGGACTTCAAATGAAGAATTCCAAGTTTATAAATCAAACGCAACTGCGGTTCAAACTCCAAGAGTAAGGTTTGAAACCGATGATACACATACTTCAGTGTTGGAATTACAAGCATCGGCACCTACAACATTCTTAATAGATGCTTATGATGCGGGTAATGCACCTGTGTTTAATGTTGATGGGGTAGGTAACTTATTTGCAGTTTCTAAGTCCTTCTTAATTGAACACCCATCTAAAGAAGGATTTAATTTAAGACACGGTTCTTTAGAGGGTCCTGAACATGGTGTTTACGTAAGAGGTAAATTAGATGGTAGTAGTACTATTGAACTTCCTGACTATTGGTTAGATTTGGTAGATGAAAATACTATAACTGTTCAGTTAACACCAATTGGTTCACACCAAAACTTATATGTAAAAGATATTATTGATAATACAGTAATTGTGGCGAATTCAGCCTTATTAAGTTCTAAAATTAAGTGTTTCTATTTCGTACAAGCTGAAAGAAAAGATATCGATAAGATGGTTGTAGAATATCCAAGAGAAACACCAACAATATAAAGACATAAAAAAATAATAACATAAAAAAAGAGGACAATTAGTCCTCTTTTTCGTTTTCTACTTTTTCATATATCTCTAAAAGACGCAGGCTTTCATCTAACTTCTTTTCCAATTCTTCAATCTCTTTTGGATTGTCAGAATTTAAAGAAGCTTTATAGTAGTTTTCTTCAGCCTCGACTACAATTCTTTGTATGGTTTTTATTAGTTTCATCTTAATATAAATATCTCTTTTTAGTGTTTAGTCCTTTACAAAAGAATATTTTATGTGATTTTTTATTGTAAGAATTAAATTTAAACGATATAGATATGGCACGAAAAGCAGAAACAATATTTGTACAGATTGCCTCATACAGAGACCCACAACTAATACCAACACTTAAGGATATGTTTGATAAGGCGAAGGCACCTAATAATTTAAGAATAGGTTTAGCTTGGCAGCACAGTCCTGAAGATGAGTGGGATAATTTAGACGAATATATGGATGATGAAAGATTTAAAATTCTAAACATACCGTATGAAGATAGTCAAGGGGCTTGTTGGGCAAGAAACTTACTACAACAATTATATGATGGTGAAACCTATACGTTACAAATAGACTCACACACCAGATTTATTAAGAATTGGGATTATGAATTAAAGAAAGAACTTAAGAGGTTACAAAAGAAAGGTATTGAAAAACCATTACTTACAAGTTACGCTCCGTCTTTTGAACCTGATAATGACCCTGAGATGAGAGTTGATAAACCGTGGAGGATGGATTTTGACCGATTCAGTCCTGATGGGAACGTTCACTTCCTACCATCAACTATTGATGATGCAAATGAAAGAACAGAACCAATACCTGCTAGATTTTACTCGGCACATTTTGCGTTTAGTATTGGTGACTTTGCAACTGAGGTACAACACGACCCTAAATATTATTTTCATGGTGAAGAAATATCAATTGCTGTTAGAGCGTTTACTCACGGTTATGAGTTACTACACCCACATAAGATATTCTTATGGCATTACTACACACGTAAAGGGTTAAAGAAACATTGGGATGACCACTCAACGTGGGGTACAAATAATGACAACTCACACGCAAGAAATAGAAAACTTTTAGGTGTGGACGGTGAGATTTATGACCCTGAAGAATTTGGTCCGTGGGGATTAGGAACTGAAAGGTCTTTAGATGAATATGAAAGGTATTCGGGTATTAAATTTAGTCGTAGAGCAGTTCTAGAACATACTGAGAATAAGTTAGACCCACCTTGTCCTACGTTTGAAACAGATGAAGAATATGAAAACGCGTTTACAACACCATTTAAACATTGTATAGATATTCACTTCGATAGTGTACCTCATGATGATTATAATGTTTGGGCGGTTGCTTTTGAAGATGAAGAGGGTAACGAGTTGTTCCGTCAAGATGCTGATGAAGCAGAAATTAAAAGAATGAAGACAGACCCTGATAGGTTCTGTAGAGTATGGAGAAATTTCAACACAGTGAAACGACCATATAAATGGATTGTTTGGCCACACTCGTTAAGTGAAGGATGGGTAAACAGAATGGAAGGAACATTATATGAGAAAGGCTAGAAAAAATATGACAATATTGGTTCATCTACCAGCGTATCGTGAACCTGAATTAATACCAACGATTAAAAGTGCATTGGAAAATGCAAAGTATCCTGAAAGAATACACTTTGGTATCTGTCGTCAATTTAACCCTGAAGATGGGTTTGACAATGTTGATGAGTATCGTGATGACCCACGATTTAAAATATATGATATGCCTTATGAGGAAGCTAAAGGATTAGCATATGCTAGAGGTATTATAAATGACCAACTATTAACTGATGAGGATTTTGTTTGTCAGTTGGACTCACACCATAGGTTTGCAGAAAACTGGGATGAGACATTAATTAAATGGTATTATGATTTAAAGAAAGAAGGTTATAACCCAATTATTGGTGGATATCTACCGTATTATAATCCATTCAATGACCCAGCAGACAGAGTTCAAGAACCTTGGCAATCTGAAGCTGCAACTTTCTATCCTTTTGGAACCATCTTTATCAGACCGACAGGTGTGAGAGGTGGGTGGAAACATTTAGATAAACCATATCCTGCTAGATTCTTAAGTGGTCACTTTGCTTTTGGTCCAAACAAATGGGCTAAGGAAGTAAGACACGACCCCAATATATTCTTTGCTGGCGAGGAGATTAATTTGACCGTTCGTTCATTTACTCACGGTTATGACCTATTTCACCCTCATCGTATTGTGATATGGCATGCAACTATGAGAGAAGAAAGGGCTGGTAAATTAGTTTGGGACGACCAAAGTAAGAGAGGTGAAAGTCTATGGTGGAAAGGTAATGACATTGCTCGTTCAAGAATTAGACAATTATTTGGTGTTGAAGATAATGGTCACGATTTAACAGGTTATGAATTGGGAACAGTTAGAACTGTAAGAGACTACGAAAAATACGCGGGTATCCACTTTAAAAACAAGTCATTTCAAAAATATACCAAAGATAATTTCTTCCCACCAAACCCATATCCTTATGAAACTGAGGAAGAATGGGAAAACTCGTTTATGTATTCATTTTACCATTTAGTTAATGTAACAAGGGACATGTTACCTGCTGATGATTATGAATCCGTATTAATTGCGTTTGATGATGAGGACGGAATTGGAGTTAATCATAATTATATAAAAGGTCATAGGTTAGAAAGGTTCCTAAAACATGGAGAACCTATACACTATGAAGAGATGTTTTTAACAGATAAAAATCCGAGCAAAGTCGTTTATTGGGGATTATCCAAAGAACGAGGATGGGCGGAAAGAGTTGAATTTAAAATAGAATAAAATGAAAATTTGTTTTGTGTCTGATGCTAATCAAGAAAACTATATTAAGCAGTTTAATGATAAAATAGAATCTTTACCTGAAGATTTTGATTTTCATTATTATGTAAGTACAAATATACCTGATATGGTAACTAAAAAATATCCAAAATTAAAAGTATTTGATTTAAGTGAATTACAAAATAGAACTAAAAATACTTTGGTTTATGAGGAGTTAAAGAATAAGTCAAACTTATTTAATTATCCTGCAAATATTCGTAGACATATAATTAATAAAGCATTTGAGGATGGTTTTGATTATGTTGTTTGGAATGACTGTGATGTAAAATTTAATACTACAGTTAAGCTGTTTATTGAGGAGATTAAAAAATATAATATAAATACAATATACACTCAAAGTAGTATATATCGATATGGTAATCATGGAAATCAAGCACCTTTTGGAGGATGTGACCAAGTACTTGAAGATTTTAATCAAAAAGACAAAAAAGAAAAATTAAAAATACATGACGGACCTACTGCGATTTATTTTCTTGATGAAAACACTAAGAAAAATTACATAAAAGTATGGGATGAAATAACCTTATATGGTTATGAAAAACCATATTCATATCAGAGAGGTGCGGAGAGACCACCAGCAGAAGTATATGCTGTAACTTTTAATGATTTAAATATAGAATACACTAAAAGAAGGTGTTTTCATATAAAACATGATGATAGTATAAAATATAGGTAAGATGATTAATAGAAAATTAAATATAATAATTACTGCGTCACCGATTAAGTCACATCCAAGTACTGTACATATTGATAAAACGATAGATTCTTTAGAATTACTTACATATCCTGACGATACTAAAATAATTTTATCACATGACTACCCATCTGACGGTTCAATGATGGGTGATTATATGGAGTACTATCGTATTTTAAAAGATAAATATAAAGACCGAAATAATATGGTTTTTACTATGTCTGAAACTCATGGTCATTTAACTGGTAATGTTAAAAATGCGTTTAATTATGTTGACTCAAAATACGTTTTATTAGTGCAACATGATTTTCCATTTGTGAGAAATGTAAATTTGAATGATGTTATGTCCGACATGGATAATAACTATGAGTTAAAACATGTTAGGTTCAATAAAAGAAAGAATATCTGCACTGCGGGAGACTGGTTAACTCAAGATTGTGATACTAAAATATTTAATAATTTTAATATAAATGGTATTAATGAATATGTTTCCACATTTTGTTGGTCAGATAATAATCACTTAAGTCCTACCGAATATTACACTGAAATAGTACTAAAAGAATGTAGAATAGGGACCCCAATGGAAAACAATCTATATTTTAAATTACAGAAAATTGCACATAAAGGAGACAAAAATGAGATACTAAATTCGCACCAGAAGTATGGTACTTTTTTGTATGATAAATTAAATAGTGATGAGGTTATTTATCACACTGATGGTAGGGGAAATTAAAAAAATATAATGGAGAATTACAAAGAAAAATTTAGACCTGTTTTAAGTAAAAATGAGTTTAAGTTTATAACTGATAACTTAAACAATGGTGATAGGTTACTTGAATATGGGTGTGGGGGAAGTACAATCCATTTTCAAGATATGGTAAAAGAAATGTATTCTATTGAACATAGTGAACATTGGTATAATATAATTAGTGAGATAGTTAATGATAATGTTACTTTAAAACATATTAAATTAAACATATCTTCAGACCATTTAAGATGTGATTATCGTGATGAATCTCACATTAAGTTATTTGAACCATATTATACTGCAGCTAAATTATTTAATGTTGACAAATTTGATAAAGTTTTTATTGATGGTAGGTCACGAGCTTACTGTGCAAGAGATGTTATTAAGTATATTGATGAGAATAGTTTAGTTTTTATACACGATTACACTATAAGAGATTGGTATTTTGACATCGTAGAATCTCATTATGATATTATAGATAAAATGGAGACTATGGTAATGTTAAAGAAAAAGTAGTAGAGAATGGAAAAATTCACATTTATAATACCGACACTATGGAAGTCAAATCTGACGATTCCACAGATAGAATATCTACAAAATTGCGATTATGTAGATGAAATAATTTTAATTGAGAACGAGATAAAAGAAAATGAATTAAACTTCTCAAAATTAAAAAGAATACAACCTGAAAGTAATTTATATGTTAATCCGTCATGGAATTTAGGTATTAAAAATTCTAAAAATGAAAACATATGTTTACTAAATGATGATATTTTATTTAAACCAACAGAATTATTGGTTGAAATAAGTAAACACATCAAAGATAAGAATTTAATAGGTGTTCATCCTGATAGTTATCAGACCTACGTTAATGAATTTAACATTATTGAAGGTTCTTTTATTGGTAAACATTGGGGAGGTGCGATATTCATAAGAAAATCAAAATATGTAGTCATACCCGAAGACATTAAAATATTTTATGGAGATGACTGGTTATGTAGATATGTTGGTAGACCACACAGTTTTACTTATCCAATCATACTTGAAAAAAGTAAAACATCAGGATTGAGAGAATTCCAATCAATAATAAGTAAAGATAGGATTGCCTATAGTCATCATATTGAAAAAAATAGAAAATTATGAACAAAAATTTAACAATAGTAACAGGTTTATGGAATATTAATCGAAATGGTCGTCCATTTGACCATTATATTGAACATTTTAAGAATTTCTTAAAAATACCTCAAAACTTATTTATATATGTTCCTAAAGAATTAGAAAGTTTAGTATGGGAGCATAGGTCAAAGGATAATACCTATGTTAAGGTGATGGAATTAAATGATGTAAAAACATTATACTCTCCATTTTGGGATAAGACACAAAAAATTAGAAAAGACGAGAAATGGATTAATCAAGCTGGTTGGTTAGGAGGGTCACCACAAGCTTCATTAGAGTGGTATAACCCAATCGTTCAAGGTAAGATGTTTATGTTAAATGATGCATCTATATGGAATCCGTTTGATACAGAATATTTCTTTTGGTTGGATGCGGGTATTACAAACACTGTTCCTTCAGGTCATTTAATTGAAGATGATGTTTTAAATGATTTAACAAATTACGGTAATCCATTTTTATTTTTAAGTTACCCATATCAGGCAGATAAAGAAATACATGGATTTGATTTTAAATCGATTAACAGAATTTCAGGTGAAGAAGTTAAATATGTGTGTAGAGGAGGTTTGTTTGGTGGTCACAAACAACAATTAAATGAAGCAAACGCCACTTATTACTCACTTTTAGGTCAAACCTTGAATCAGGGATTAATGGGTACTGAAGAAAGTTTGTTTACCATTATGTCTTATTTGGAACCAGACCTATATAAAAGGTTTGAATTAGATGGTAATGGTTTAATTGTCAAATTTACACAAGCTTTAAAAGAAAATACTGTAAAGTTAACTGAACCTGATGTAAAAAGAATCAATAATAATCGCAAATATACTGACAGAGATGTTAATAAGGTTAAAACTAATTTATATATGTTAACCTTTAACTTTCCTGAACAGGTTCTTCATACGGTTAACTCTATGAAGAAAACACCTGAGTGGTTAGAAAGACCTAATTTATTTTTATTGGATAATTCTACTAAACCTGATGCTAAAGTTAGAAATAGAGAAATTGCTAAAGAATATAATTTTGAATATATCGATTTAGGTGGTAACACTGGTATTTGTGGTGGTCGTCAAGCAGCTGCGGAACACTTCCATGACTCTGACGCTGATTTTATGTTTTTCTTTGAAGATGATATGACTGTTAATCCACCTGACGTTAAAGGAGTATGTAGGAATGGGTTTAGAAAGTACGTACCTAATATCTATAATTTAGTTCATCGTATTATGTTAAAGGAACAATTTGATTTCTTAAAACTTAGTTTTACTGAAGTTTACTTTGATAATGATAAGCAATGTTCGTGGTATAATGTTCCACAAGAAATTAGAACGAGAGATTGGCCTAATTATGACAAACTACCAGTTTCAGGATTGGACCCTAATGTTCCACTAACAAATTTCAAGAATATTAGAAATATGGATGGGTTAACGTATATTGATGGTGAAATATACTACGCTAACTGGCCGATGATTGTATCAAAAGAAGGTAATAAAAAAATGTTTATCGATACGAAATGGGGTCATCCATATGAACAAACATGGATGTCATATATGTATCAGAAGACTAAAAAAGGTGAGTTAAACCCTGCAATTTTGTTGGCTTCTCCAATATGGCACGAAAGAATTAAACATTATCGTCCTGAAGAAAGAAGAGAAAACTAATAATTACTTGTTTTATCTTCATAAAATCGCACTTTCGATTATTTATATAGTAAAGTAATTATATGTCTTTCATATGCGATAAACCCATTACCATTAAATTTTTTTTTGGTAACTCAAACACTTAATATAGATGGCAATAACTTGTGCGATATTTCAATGTTGTGACGACCCAAGTATTAGGGCGTATATAAATGCATCGCAAGGTAACTGGCCTAGTCCTACTGTTGGTCAAATTTATTCTATAACATATGCGGGTAAAGAACAATGTTTTGAGGTAGTATATGTTAATAACCCATGTACTTACAGTGGTTCATACGGATATTATATACCTGCAACTGCAATATTTAGTCCATATCTTTCGTGTGCTAACTGTACTTCATCGGTTTCTCCTGTTGATGCTTGTGATGAAGTTTTAATTCCTATACCTAGTCCGTCTCCATCACCTACATCATCTATTACTCCTACTCCAACTCCGACACCATCAGTTACGCCTTCACAATCTAGAACTTTAACTAGATTTGTTGCAAGAAAATGTTGTGATAACAGTGTTTCATTAATACTTAGTTCTTACGATACGATTGTTGTTGGAAATATTGTTTTATATAATGGAGATTGTTATGATGTTGTATCATTAAATCCACCAGGTGGAGGTCCAACAGTTAACAAAGTAAATTATGCTAATTGTACTGATTGTACTAATGAAAATCCATGTGACGTAACACCAACACCTACACCCACAAAAACTTCAACGCCGACACCAACTCCGACACCATCTGCATCATCTTCGGATAGTTCGTGTTGTACGAATTGTACTGAATATAGGTTAAGAAATTTATCACCATTAGAGGCACCAAATACGGTAACTTATACTGATTGTAACGGTTATTCAGTTTCGTATACGTTTACTATACCAGGTGAGGAAGTTTTTATATGTGCTTGTTCAACTACAGAATTTTCAGGTTCAGAATTTGAGGCTACTCCAACGGGTGAGTCTTGTACTAATGATTGTGATACGGTTCATGGTACTTCATGTACCAAATGGCAAGTAACAATTAATGAAGCTGCGCAAACTGTAGAATATACTGATTGTTTTAGAATTAATAGTTCTCCAAACACTACAATTAGCGTATTATTATCACCTGGTGTTCATATTATTTGTTCTTGTACCACACCACAACCTGAAAATCCAGACCGTGTTGAAATTAGCGAAATAGGTACTTGTCCTTGTGAGGAGGAACCTACACCTACACCATCTAGTACTCCTGCGAGTAGTGTTACGCCGACAAAAACACCTACCCCATCTATCACACCAACTCCAAGTGTGACACCTACATCTACTATTACTCCAACATCCAGTGTTACACCTACCCCGTCAATCACACCTACATCTACTATTACTCCAACATCCAGTGTTACACCTACGAGTTCGGTAACACCTACTTCATCTATCACTCCGACAAGTAGTGTCACACCTACAAGTTCATTGACACCAACTCCGTCTATTACTCCGACATCATCAATCACACCAACTTCATCTATCACACCTACGAGTTCGATAACACCTACTCCGTCAATCACACCTACTTCGAGCATTACGCCTAGTCCATCTATCACTCCGACTAGTTCAATAACTCCAACGAGTTCAGTAACACCTACTCCAACTATCACTCCTACATCGAGTGTTACACCTACGAGTTCGGTAACACCTACGCCGTCTATTACTCCAACTAGTTCAATCACACCGACACCATCAATCACACCTACGTCAAGTATTACACCAACATCATCAATTACACCAACTAGTTCTGTAACTCCTACATCGAGTGTTACTCCGACTAGTTCAATAACACCTACGACATCTATTACACCAACATCATCAATTACTCCTACTCCATCTATTACTCCTACGAGTTCAGTAACTCCTACACCATCTATCACACCAACATCATCAATTACACCAACTAGTTCAGTAACACCTACATCGAGTGTTACGCCTACTCCGTCTATTACACCAACATCATCAATCACACCAACGTCAAGTATTACGCCAACTTCATCGGTTACACCTACGAGTTCGGTAACACCTACTCCGTCTATTACGCCGACTAGTTCAATTACGCCAACTCCAAGTATTACTCCTACATCGAGTGTTACTCCAACTCCAAGTATTACTCCTACATCGAGTGTTACGCCAACTCCATCAATTACGCCAACTTCATCAGTTACACCTACTCCATCAATTACGCCAACTTCATCTGTTACACCTACACCATCAATTACGCCAACTTCATCTATCACACCTACGAGTTCGATAACACCTACTCCAAGTATTACACCTACTCCATCAATTACGCCAACTTCATCTATCACACCTACGAGTTCGATAACACCTACTCCAAGTATTACTCCGACATCGAGTATTACACCTACTTCGTCTATCACTCCGACATCGAGTGTTACACCTACTCCGTCTATCACTCCTACATCGAGTGTTACGCCAACACCATCAATTACACCTACTCCAAGTATTACTCCTACATCGAGTGTTACGCCAACTTCATCAGTTACACCTACGAGTTCGGTAACACCTACTCCGTCTATTACACCGACATCATCAATTACACCTACTCCATCTATCACTCCAACTTCAAGTGTAACTCCGACTAGTTCTATTACGCCAACACAAACAGCAACACCTTCTGTTACTGTAACACCTTCAATTACGCCAACGTCATCAATTACTCCAACTAGTTCGATAACACCAACACCGAGTATTACTCCTACATCGTCTATTACCCCAACAAGTTCAATTACTCCTACTTCATCTATCACCCCAACAAACAGTATAACACCAACAAGTAGTATTACACCTACACCATCTATCACTCCGACTAATAGTGTAACTCCGACTAGTTCTATTACTCCAACACCATCACTAACGCCTTCAATAACACCGACACCTGTTTATGATGTTTGGTTGGCAACTGGCTGTTGTGACCCTTCTGAGACTATTAAAGTTGGTGTTCCTCAACGTGACCAAAAAGTCTTTGTTTTCTATGATGGTACTTCATTAAATACTACAGATGCTGAACAGGCATCTGAAAGTATCAGGAGTTGGTATCAGACGAATGTAAATAATGGAGTGTTAAACGATAACAGGTTATATGAGGGTATCATTGGTGATGTGACAGATAATGGTGAAAACTGGTTATGGTGGGCCTCTTACCCGTATTTAGGTTCTTTGACGGGTGGTACACTTTCTGATAATACACAGATATCAGAGTTCAGTTCACCTGTTAGTGGTTCTGCCTATGACTCCAGATGGTGTAAACAAAATGTAAATGGTGAATGTGTGCCAAAAAATACTGAGTTTAGGGATGACGAAACGATATACCAAAGGATTAATAGGGGTCAAAACTTAACTACAGGTGCTAATGATACTCGTTCACAGGGTGTACCATTTGACCATAATAACTTAACATCTACAGACAAGTCAGGGCCAGGTACCTTCTCAGGTGATGTTACCGATTATATTGTTATTATTGTTGCTGATGAGGCTGACGGTTTAGTTGGATACTATCATGGTAGATTAACTGATTCAGAAAGGTCGTCCACCTCTACGGCATTTTCACTTTTAGGTTCTGGTTGGGCAAATAATAATGGTTTAAAGGAGCCAACTGATAGGTATACTCATGATTATAATGCCTTCACTCAAGTATATGATGATATTTCTAATAATTTAGGAAAAAGAGTGGATAGTATCATCTATCCAGTTATTGATACTAGTGATACTAGAAAGACCTTCTTAATGCATGCGGTGGCATCCATCGAAGGTGAAACTATTAGTTCGACTGAGTTTACAAACAAATATGGTGAAAACATCAATAGTGTTGGTCCCGAAAATGTTAATCTATCAGTTCTATCTACTGTTAATCCATACTCAGGTCTAACTGGTGGTGGTCTCAAAAATTATGGATTTGAAGTCGACCCGTCAGTTACGGGATTCAGTGAGAGTGCTGTTTCTGAGTCATTGGATGCTTTTGTTACTAATGTAACTTTACCTGGTGATTTTGGAATTATATATGATGGGGATTGTTATGGTTTGAGTGGAGAGACGGGTGGAGTTGCGGATATTGTTGTCGAACCTAGTGATTTAATTGATGATATATGTAATGATGGAAATTGTCCAACATGTCCAAGTCCAACACCAACGGTTACGCCTACAATAACACCAACAGTAACGATTACTCCTACTCAGTCTGTCACACCTACTCAGTCTGTCACACCTACTCAGTCTGTTACGCCTAGTATATCAATTACTCCGACTCAGTCAATTACCCCAACCCAATCAGTTACACCAACTCAATCAGTGACTCCAACGCAATCAGTTACACCTACGATAACTCCAACACAGTCAGTTACTCCGACACAATCAGTAACTCCAACAGTTTCTGTAACTCCAACCCCATCTATTACTCCGACTAATTCAGTAACGCCTACACCATCTATCACTCCGACTAGTACTGTTACTCCAACTCCATCTATCACTCCGACTAGTACGATAACACCAACACAATCTATAACTCCAACTCAAACAGCAACTCCGACTAATTCAGTAACCCCAACTGCATCAATAACACCAACAACGTCTGTTACTCCTACATCGTCAATTACGCCTACTCCGTCTATTACTGCAACTCCAAGTGTGACACCTACACCGTCAATCACACCAACTAGTTCAATCACACCTACTTCATCTATCACTCCGACAAGTAGTATTACACCTACGAGTTCGTTGACTCCAACTTCATCTATTACACCAACTCAAACTACAACACCTTCTGTAACTGTTACTCCGTCTATCACCCCAACAAGTAGTATTACTCCAACGAGTTCAATCACACCTACACAAACAGTAACTCCATCAGTAACGGTAACACCATCAATTACTCCTACGATTTCAATAACTCCAACTAGTACAATTACACCAACGTCATCGAATACTCCAACTAGTACAATAACACCAACACCGAGTATTACCCCTACATCATCAGTTACACCAACTGAGAGTGTTACTCCTACACCTACTATTACTCCAAGTGTATCTATTACTCCGACAGGTAGTGTAACTCCAACACCATCTATTACACCAACTAGTAGTATTACAATCACACCTACTATTACTCCAACTTCAACTATAACACCTACAAGTTCATTGACACCAACTCCAACTATTACCCCAACACAAACTGTAACACCATCGATAAGTGTTACTCCTACATCGTCAATAACACCGACAGTAAGTGTTAGTCCTACTTTATCGGTTACTCCTACACCTACTATTACTCCAAGTGTATCTATTACTCCGACAGTAACTAGTACTCCGAGTATATCTATAACGCCAAGTGTTTCTATTACCCCTACATCAACGATTACACCTACACCTTCAATTACTCCTACAACATCTGTCACACCAACTAGTAGTGCTACATCTACACCTTCAATTACTCCTACAACATCTGTCACACCTACTCCGTCAATAACACCAACTAATAGTATAACTCCTACCTCATCGGTAACATTAACTCCATCAGTTACACCAACTTTGTCAGTTACCCCAACAGGTACTGTAACTCCTACACCAACACCTACTCCTGGTGAGAGTTCAACGCCAACACCATCAGTAACACAAACACCATCAGTTACCCCAACAGGTACTATAACGCCGACTCCTACTATTACTTCAACTCCAACAACAACTCCGACTAACAGTGTAACTCCGACATTGTCGGTTAGTCCAACTAGTAGTTTAACACCTACACCATCTATTACTCCAAGTGGTTCAGTAAGTGCAACTCCATCTGTTACTCCGAGTGTTTCGGTAACTACTACTCCATCAGCAACACCAAGTGTTAGTATAAGTGTAACACCATCAATTACGCCAACGTGTTCTGTAACACCTAGTGTGTCAGTTACTCCAACAAATAGTGTAAGCACGACACCGACCATAAGTATAACACCATCAATTACTCCTACTATTAGTATTACCCCAACACCAACAAGTACACCTAATGAATTAGCAAAATATTTTGTTCAATGTAATGAAGTTGCATGTTTACAAGGTCAAGAGACATTTGATGCTGGTGGTGATTTAGATGTATTAATAAATGAATGGAGTCGTTTCGCATTTTTTGGAAGAAATATCTTATCTTCTCAAACAACAGGATTACAATTTGACGGTAGTGTGTTGTCTGGTGACTCATCAGTTTTATTCTATACGGGTAGTACAAACTACTTAGGTCAATATAATCTTGTGATGGATGAAGGTGATAATGTGGGTCCTGCTAATCCTGTAAGTAATGTAGGTAAATTCTATTATAACACTTATATTAATAAGTTTGTTATTTCTTATTTAATTTATGATATTGGCACTAATCTTACTTACAGATGGACAACATTTAATCCAACAGAAAATACGGGTCTCAGTACAGGTAATCCAACGGCAACAACAGGTTTAACTACCGACGCTAATTGGGATGTGGTTCCGTTAAGTAATGCTGTTCCTAAATTTACAATAAGTGGTTCTTCGAATACTGTAGTATCGGCATCTAGTAAACTTACAAACGCAGGTGCGACCCCTGAAATGATTGAAACATCAAATGCTAACAGTTCGATGTTTAATGGATTATACAGTACTTGTGAATACGAAAATTATACACATGAAGTAACTCTTGGTAGTGATTTTTCTGATGATGATTTTATACATGTAGTCTTAGCAGCAAATAAAAATGATAAATTTGGGTATACTAATACATTAACATTAAGATTTAATAATCAAACAAGTCTGCAAACTCCACCTCAAAATCAATATGGTGTTGTACAAGTACTTTATAATACAGGACAAGATGTTTATGCCTTTAATGATGGAAGCGGTTTAACAACAACATCTGTAATGTCTGCGGTTACGTCTCCTTTTAGATGGGGTACTTACATTTATAAAGGTCAGGTAAGAGTTAAAGTTGTAAAAAGTGGTAGTAATTTTAAAATATACACAACAGAATCTTTAGGTACGTATGGTACTGTAGGTTCTGGTTCTAATGCTACGTATACTAAGATATTTGACTTTGACGTAAACAATGATAACACTTGGACAGGTAAACCATCATACGCGGTTGGTGATGAACTTCTTAAATTTAGTGGTAGTACAAGATTTGGTTATGGTACTAACTCGCAACCTAATACCTTATTCTATGACATTGCATTTAGTGGTGACCAAGTACCAACAAATGTAGTATACTCAACAAATGTTGTTGGTCCAGTTTTAGGTAACGTATATAACTTTAATGAAATAGACGGATGTTGGACCTATAGTGGTGAAACAAGTAACTATGACGAATTAACTTCATTATCGATTACCAATGAGTTTGATGATTGTACTGAGTGTGAACTTCCACCATCAGTAACACCAACACCAACAATCACACCATCAATAACACCTACTAACACACCAACACCTACTCAAGGTTGTAAGTGTCTAGAAATTGATACAAATATAGCTTTCTATACTACTGGCAATACATCTAATCCAAATAATCTTATTGAGATTGATTATTATAACTGTGATAATAATTTAGTTACTTTTAGTGCTACGACAGCAATTACAAGTTCCACATTTTATTTATGTACACATGATGGTGTTGTCGAGGAAGTTAGGGCTTGGCAAGATGACGTATTATATAGTGCCGATACATTTAATTTCCCACCATACACTCAAGGAGGTTGGTATCCATCTATGGGTGGTTACATACCTAATATGAATTATGGTATATATGGAGCATGTACAGGTGAACCATGTGGACCTGAACCATCACCTACACCAACAACATCTATTACACCAACTGTTACGCCAACTGTAACCCCATCAATCACTCCAACAACATCTATTACACCAACTGTAACTCCATCAGTAACTCCTACTGTTTCAGTTACACCAACAAATACGGTAACACCAACATCATCTGTAAGTGCGACGATATCTGTAACGCCAACCCCAACTAACTCAGTTACACCAACAAATACGGTAACACCTTCAGTAACATTAACACCTACTCCTTCGGTCACTATAACTCCAACACCATCGGTTACAAATACACCGACACCATCAGTAACGCCTTCTAATACTGTTTCTGTAACATCAACACCATCTCTTACACCTACCCCATCTGTTACACCTACAAATACGGTAACACCATCATCAACACCGAGTGTTACTCCGTCAGTTACGGTGAGTTCAACCCCGTCAACTACACCTAGTGTTAGTTTAAGTTCAACACCGTCATCAACACCAAGTGTTTCAATCACGCCGACAAGTAGTGTTAGTCCGACTAGTACTCCGAGTGTCACACCATCAGTTACGGTAACTAGTACACCATCGATTACACCATCGGCTACTCCATCTATAACGGTAACACCAACAAACAGTACAACTCCGAGTGTTTCTGTAACTCCATCAACTACTGTTAGTCCAACTAGTTCAATAACTCCTACACCGTCTATTACCCCTACGAGTTCAATAACTCCTACACCGTCTATTACCCCTACGAGTTCAATAACTCCAACCCCATCTATTACTCCTACTACTACGGTTACACCAACTAGTTCAATAACTCCTACACCTACGGCAACGCCATCTATAACTGTTACACCAACTATTAGTATAACACCGTCTATAACACCATCAGTAACACCTTCAGCACATCCATGTGGTAATCAAAAATGTATACACATTGGTATTTCAAGTTATTCAGGATATAATGGTACATATACTATCGTTGGAACATATAACGGTTATCCATATTACACTGGTGGTACAGAACCTGGTTACCTATTCTATGATGGTGACAAATGGTGTCTAAGCGATTCTTTAGGTGGTACTTGTATCGTATTTGGTAACATGCCATGTCTGTCAGAATGTCCTGATTTGGACCCTTCTGTTATGAGTGATGGACCGTGTCCTCCGACACCATCGAGCACTCCAACGCCAACTGCAACACCTTCGATGACTCCATCAGTTACTCCGAGTTTTGCGGTATCCGCTACTCCGTCATTAACTCCGTCAATGACACCAACACCTTCACCAAGTAATGTGTGTGGTACAGTAGGTGCTGATATTACGACAGGTTCGACAATATCTCCATCACCTACACCAACTCCAACTCCAACACCATCTGAGGGGGCTAGACAAACAGTATCAGGAGCAATTACTTATGAAATTGATAATGGATATTTTGAGTGTGGTGATATTGCTTACCTAACGGGATGTACAAATGGTGAGGTATATTATGTATCTTCACCAATATTATATAGTGGAGGTACACTATCAACAGGTTCTACGTTTAATGCTACTATCGGAGGTAGTCAAGTGTGTGTAACATACGTTGAAGATGTACAAGGTAGTTCAACACATATCATTTCAAGTTTCAATTCATTACATGTTAATTGTTCGGATTGTACAACTCCGCCACCTACTCCAACACCTGCGGTATATAACTTATTTGAAGAGTGTGGTGGTGTTCCATGTACTGAGACTAATATAAATTACGGTGAACAAACTAATCCTGATGATATTATATCTAATTGGACTAGATTCTCATTCTTCGCAGGACAATATTATCCTAATACAAACGTATTAACAGGTTTACAATCTGATGATACAATACTTTCAGGTAATAGTAATTCTTATTTCTACACTGGTAGTCCTAAGTATTTAGGTTCTTACAATTTAACAATGTCCGAAGGTGAAAATGTCGGTCCAACACTAAATCCACCACTAGAACAAAAAAATGGTGATAGTGGTAAATTCTACTTTAACACTCATATTAATAAATTTGTTGTGTGGTATAATGTTAAAGGTGGTTATCTTGGGTGGCAATGGACCACATTTAATCCTACTAAAAACACAGGATTACAATACGGTAACCCAACAGCTACTAGATATTTGACCACAGCAACAAACTGGAAAACAGAAACATTATTAAATACTCAATATACTGTAAGTGGTAGTAGTAATACAGTTGTATTGGCGTCGGATAAAATTACAAATGCAGGAGGTACTAATAAAGGTATTAAATGTTTACAAAATAGTGGATTATTAAACGGTTTCTACTCAACGTGTGGGTATCAAGAATACGAACATGAAGTTACTTTAGAAAGTACCGCGGCTGATGATGATAACATAGGTTTGGTGTTGGCAGCAATTAAAGATGATAAAGGTCTTTATGGTCCTTCAGGTCAAACGCACAGTTTAACACTTAACTTTGTGGGTAGGGTAGGTTTATCACAAATTGTATTTAATCAAGCTAATAATTTACAAGCATTTACAAATGGTGTGAATTACAATGGTGACATATGGAGAGGTTCATCACCATTTGGTACTGAAAATTATAATGATAAAGGAAGTGTTAGGGTTAAAGTAATAAAATCAGGAACAACATTTGATATTTACACTACGGATAGTATGGGAACAAAAAAAGATTCAAATGTGGCACCAGGTCAAACAAACCCATATAGTTTGTTAGTTTCATTTGACTTAACAGATAAAAACACATGGACACACGCACCATCCTACGCAGTAGGTGATGAATTAGAAAGATTCACGGGAGCGACTCAGTTTGGTTATTTAACATCATCACAACCAAATACTTGGTTCTATGATATAGTATTTAGTGGTAGTCAAAAAACGAATGATTCAGTAATGTACGGATTAAATGTCCCTAATGTATCTCCAAACCAAGTGTATACTTTTGATGAGGTTGACGGTTGTTGGGAATATATTGGTGTTGATAATCAATATAGTGGAAGTACAACTTCACTTACTGTTGTAAATAATTATAATAGTTGTACACAATGTGAACAACAAAATCCTATACAATAAAAAATGGTAGAAACGGTAACAATAAATACAATTACAGGGACATCAGATTATGATGTGTGGGTATCTAATAGTTGTGATGAAAACCAAGTGAAGGTTTACATCGATACTATTTCAGATTCAGATATACCGTACACATTTAATTTACCTAATGTATACAAAAATACAGGGTTTTGTGTAAAAATTTATGACGACAACGACTGTAAAATATGTGAATGTTTCGGAGTGGCTCCATCACCATCACCAAGTATGACTCCGTCAGCTACACCATCAATGACGGTTACTCCATCAATTACACCAACACCAACACCTACACCTTCATGTCAAGTACCTACGTACTTTAATGGTACCTTCCAAGGAAACGGATTTGATGCAACACACACTTATACCCTTTCTAATACACAATATAATGGTAGAAATCAGTGGGTATCAAGTAATGGTGGTACAATAAGATGGAATAACTCTGAATGGGAAGTCGCTGGATGGAATTTAGCTGGTGTTACCTTCAATAATCAAAACGCTAATACCAGAAACGCACCTGATACTAGTAATTGGGTTTACCGAGGATGCGCACGACAAGCCGTTTGTTCAGTATCATTTACAACAACAGGATGTGGTCCTATTTAATAATATAGTATGTCAGAGATATCAGGAAATTCATGTAATATTATAACACTAATGCCGTTGGAGGTAGAATGTGTGGTAACCAACGCATCAACACCGTTAAATCCTAACGGTAGTATACAACTATTGATAAATGGAGGTACTGCACCTTATAGTATATCGTGGAACAACGGTCAAAGTACTTCAACATTAACAGGATTATTACCTGGTACTTATAGTGCAACAGTAACCGACTATTATGGTGATTATAGTGTTACTACTGAGTGTGTTGTAGAATACGATAGTTTCTATTTAGATAAATTAATAGAATGTGCCAATATATCTAATCCTAACCTTTATGTGTTTTATGACGGAACATCGCTAGATGAGACTAAAGCTACTGAAGCTTCAAACTCAATAAGGGAATGGTATTCAGGAAAAACCGATGATGGTTTTGGAGGTTTATTATATGAGGGAGTTATCGGTAAAAATACTAATAATGGTGAAAACTGGTTATGGTGGTCGACATATCCTTATTTAGGTTCTTTGACGGGTGGTACACTTAGCGATGGTTCTCAAGTTAAAATATACGGTTTATTAGGTGAAACTATTAGTCATAGTGAAGCGGATGATAGATGGTGTACAAACTCAAGTGGGGAATGTAATCCTAATAATGTATCCTTTAATTATGAAAACAGTACATACCAAAGAATTAATAGAGGATTAAATATAAATAACGGATTAAATGACTCACGAAGTCAAGGATTACCATTTACGGCACCTTCAAGTCTTAATGGTCAAGGTGAGGGAATATACGGTGACTTTATTGGTGGTGATACTAATTATATTGTTATCTGTATTACAGATGAAGCGGATGGTGCAGTTGGTCTTTATCATGGAAGAATAGACGGTACTAATTCTGTACCTGTTAAATCTGATTTATACAATGACCCATTTACACTTAAAGGTATTGGATGGGATACAACAAATACAAAAGCACCTTCTGACAGATATGTTGGTGATTACGAAAGATTCTTAAAAGTGTGGGAAGACATTGTGGTTAATGAAGGAGGTTCATTTAATGGTTTAGTGTATCCTGTTTGTGACTCGTCTGTTGCAAGAATACCTTTTGTGCAACATTCAGTGGCAACTATTGAAGGTGAAACAATTAGTTCAAGTGATTATACTACAAAATATGGTGGTTCAATTACAAACGTAGGTCCTGAAAACTTAAATTTATCTGCCTTAACTATAACAAACGTATATACTGCATTAACAACAAATAGTGTATATACCTCATTACCTGCTCAATACCAACAAGGTGCTGGATTAAAGAACTTTGGATGGGAAGTAGACCCAGATGTAACTAACTTTACTTCGACTGTTGTTGGAAATGCATTGGATGAATTCTTTGAAAATATACAGTTAAGTGATAATGAAATATTTGTATTACAAGGAAATAGTTTTACAACAACACCAATATATTCGTTTAATGAAATAGACGGGTGTTACCAATTCGACAGTACTGAACTTTGGACGGGTCAGACATATTCTGCAGTGACAATATCTGCACAATACGATAACTGTATTGAGTGTAATCCTTCAACACCTAATCAGCCTCCACAACCAACGATATGTTTAACTAATAGTGTGGATACCAACTATACGTTTACACCGACAGGTACGGACAGTAACGGTAATTATACGTGGACCAACTCAAGCAACTCATTAACTATGAGATATAACATCACATCATCAAAATGGGAAGTTATCACATGGTCAACAGTTGGAACGGGATTAATGAATAAGTTTGAAAGTCCTGTATCTACTGGTTCGATACCGACAGGTGCTTGGATTAACAGTGGTACTGATAGTAATGAAAGTTGGTCAGTAAATTTAGGTGAATGTGTAGGTTTTCCTTTAGTATTAAGCGCAAGTCCTTCAGACCCAGCATGTTTTGGTGGTGTAGGAAGTGTTGAGTTAAGTGCGGCGGGTGGTACTCCACCTTATCAATATAAGATAAATGGTGTAAGTTCATCATATCAAAATTCAGGTCTGTTTACAAATTTAATAGCATCAACTTATCAAGGTGAAGTGTTAGATGATAATAATCAAACTGCAACAACTTATTTTATAATTAATAATGGTCAAAGTACACAAAATTACACAGTAGGTTTTACGAGAGGAGGTATAAATACGTCAACTAACAATCTTAGTAATTCAACAACTAGAAGTTATAACTATACGGTAACTGTAACACCATCTTTACCGAGTGGATTATCGATTTCTTTCAAGGTAAAACTAGGTCACACCATGTCAGGTAGGGGTGTGGGTAACACAGGGTTAAGTTCTTATGTGCAATTTTCAAAATCTTTTAGTGTAAATAAAAATAATGCATATATCAACACAACTGATAGTACACCTGAAGGTTATTATGATGCTAACCTTAATTGTGGGGATAACTGGGCGTCCGTGAAAACATATAGTAGTACTTCAGATACGATAACAATCCAAAATGGTGATACTGTATATGGTACAGTATCAACAACTGTAAATTTAAATCAATTAAGTAGTGATTGTAATTGTAAAACTTTTGGTGATTATGATACTAGTCTTCAAATTATAGATGTTGAACTTACAGGTAATAATTGTTCAAGTGCAGGTGCGTCCGTACAGTATTTGAATATGGAAACTAAAAGAGTAGATTGTGAATTAGTGACTCCGTGTTCACCATATAGAGCTTATGGTGGTACAACAAGTGATTATATTATATATACTGATTGTCAAGGTAAACCTGTTACTCAATACATGACACCAAATACGAATATTGAAAATTATATCAGTTTCTGCTCTCAAACGAGTGTATATACATCACAACCATCAATAATTGTCGTCCAACAACCAGGTTCATGTGGTGGTAATACATAAAAATATAAAATAAAACTATTTATAAAACATGGGATATATTATTAAAGATACGGCAGCGTTAATTAACACAAAACTTACCGACGCAGGTAGAAAAAAAATATCAGAAGGTACCTTTGATATTTCTTACTTTCAGGTAGGTGATAGTGAGGTTTGTTATGATTGCATTTCAGGTGCAGACCTGTCAACAGGTATGGTATTAGATAGTGAATACAATGCTCAAAACTTATCACCATTACCACAAAAAAATAAAGCAAATGTAAAATATCCTTTATTAGTTACAACTCAGTCAACAAACACTTACGGTATTCCAATTCCTGAACATCAAATTGATAATATATATAACACCGCAGCAACTTTAGGGTTCTTCACTGGTGACACCACATATTCGTACAGTAATGTTGTTGATAATGATTTTAGTGCCTTTACAAGTACTGCATACACTATCAATCCAAATTATGTTATTGATATGAGTACTTTAAATTCTGGTAATACTGTTAGTATAAATGCTTCAGTTATTGATAGTGCAGTAACAGGTACGGTGGTTGAAAGTCATTTTATGACAGTTTTCTTTTCTGATGGTACTCAGCCGATTAATAATAATTTTCCAGTTTTAACTTATAAGGTGGTAGGTATTACAGGTGATACTTCCAATAATGCGGGCTCCAAAACTGTAAAAGTTGACCGACAGTTCCCTGACTTACAAGCTATGGGATATACAGGTAATGCCAGAGTTATTTTCTACCCTTCAGGTATGACAGAATTATACGATACATTCACACCTGAATTTTATTGGGACATTGATGCAATTAATTTTGAAAGTAATTGTGATGTTTCTAATTATTTTGTTAAAGTGTGGAACATGAATATTCCGTGGACGGTAAACCCAGCAGGATTATTTACGAATACATATCAAGGATACGACCAATTTGGTTCGTCAGAGTATGTCGGTACCAAAGAGTATTTAGGTTACAATTCAGATACAGGACAGACAGATACGGATTCAACGTATTACTATAACTCTTTTTCTGAGAAAGTTGTTTTATCACCGTCAGACCAAAAATCTATCGCTATTGTTCACTATACCAATGAATCTATTGATAATTTTTATGGTGAGAAGTTTGCGATGACGACTGTGGACCCATTAGTTGCTTTGTCGGGTCAAACAGGTCCAGGTAGAAGGTTTAGAGTTAACATACCGACACTGATGTGGCACAAATCATCAGGTGGTAATATGGGTGAGACATTCTATGTTGACCCTGATGGGTATAATGGTAAGAATTTATTTACACCACACTATATTGAATCAAATGTTAATTCAGACATGAACAATCCAGGTATTAGATATTATCATCTATGGGATACTAATACAAATAGTAATGGAATGCCAAACCGTGTGGGTAAAGTATGGCCTGATTATAAGATGATTACTTTTGATGATGATGAAATCATTGCGGCATTGTCGAATAAAGCGAATAGAAACTGGACATTACCAGCACCTAAGTTAGGTTTAATCGTTCCAAATTCCTTCAACGGTCAGACAGGTAGTGATACAGGTTTATTGTCAGGAACTAGTGAGTGTTTATGGTTAACTTATAGATTTAACCACACCGCATTTACTGAGTCTTTACACTGTAATTATTATACTCAAATATGTGGTACTGACCCTGACTGTCCACCTGATACTGCAGATGTTACAGTAAGATTTGGTAATGAATTTCCTTATTTGTTTAGTGATGGTTCACAATCAGGGTTCTCAGCAAACCAAATGGTAGCATTGGTACAAAAAGTTAATGCAGGTGAAAAACCTGACCCTACAGGTTGGTACGAGATTGATTTAACACCTCAGATGAGTGCAACAACAGTAAACGGTTTCTTAACTGTTGATGGTATTACTGGTACGACATTCGTTATTAGTAAACCTATGTATGAAGATGCTGAAGACAATAACGACATCTATGATTTGTCTAACTACATCGACTTACCAACAAATAATCAGTTAGGGGTGACATTTAATTTTGGTGATGAGTATTATTTTTATGGTAATATCTCTTCAGACATTCAAGCCACGATTTACGTGATGAACTATAAATGTAATTTAGGACCTACTCAGTTCCTAACATCTCAAAACCCAACATGGTCGACAGGTCAAGCACCATATGTTACTGAAGTTGGTCTTTACGATTCTAATAAAGAACTTATGATTATATCTAAGATACAATCTCCTGAAAAGAGATTGGGTGTACAACAGTATACTATAAAATTAGATTTTTAATATAATCATATGTCAAACGAACAAATTAAAACCACTCCAAAAGTATTGGGGTTGGACATCTCTACCAAAACCATTGGTTGGGCACTATTTGATGAAGATAGTCAGAAATTATTGGAGCTCACTCACTTCTCACCTGTAATTAAACCTAAACCTGAAGAAAAGATTGAAGAACTTCTTTTAAAAGTGGATGCTTTTGAAGAAAAGTTGGAAGGGTATAAAGATTTGGGTATTACTAAGGTTGTTATTGAAGAACCACTATTGAATTCAAATAATATTTGGACGGTTGGTACGTTATTAAGATACAATTCAATGATTTCTCGCTCAATATATCAAATATTGGGTATTGTTCCTTCATATATTTCAACATATAATTCTCGTAAGTTTGCATGGCCTGATTTGGTCGCTGAAAACAATAAAGGTAGAAAAGTATTGTTTGGTGGTATGCCAAAAACTATCGATAAGAAAGAAGTTATTTGGAAAAAAGTATCTGAAGCTGAACCACAAATCACGTGGTTATACACTCGTAACAACACACTAAAGAAAGAATGTTTCGACCAAGCAGACGCATATACTTGTGTTTTAGGTTATATGAGACAACAAGGTCTTTGGTAATTGATTTCTATTAATATTTTATTTATCTTTAGTTCTGTATGGAACAACAGGACGACGCTTTAGTAGTAGACTTATTGGTAAACATGTTTGGAAACCCTCATCTTCACAATGAGATGCGGGGTCAAATATCTTTTGATTGTCCTGTATGTTCTCACGACATCAAAGGATTGGACAAGGGTGATGGTAAGGGTAACTTAGAGGTTAACTATGGTCAACACGTTTATAAGTGTTGGGCGTGTTCTGAGACTCATGGTACTCACGGTCACTTAGGTAGGTTAATTGATAAGTATGGTTCAAAAAAAGACCGACAGTTTTACAATTTGGTCCGACCTGATGAGTTTGTCCGTGATGAAAGGAAGTATAAAGTATTAAAACTACCCAAAGAATTTAAAAAGTTTTCAGACGTTAGTAAGATATATCCCCCACGTGCACAAGCATACAACTACTTAAAAAAACGTGGTGTTACTGATGAGATTATTGAGAAGTACGATGTTGGTTTTGCCACCGATGGTGAATATGCTGGTCGTATCATTGTCCCTTCTTATGATATGGACGGTATTCTTAATTACTTTGTGGCTCGTAGTTGGGCAAAATACTCCAAATTAAAATATAAAAATCCTGAAGCACCAAAAGAACTATTAATCTTCAATGAAAGTAGAATAAACTGGAAGGAAGACATATGGTTGGTTGAGGGGGTGTTCGATAGTTTCTTTGTTCCGAACTCAATACCGTTGTTAGGTAAGTTTGTTTCAGACATGTTATGGGAGACACTATATGACCGAGCAAAGGGTAGAATCAAAATATGTTTGGATGACGATGCGTGGGAAGATGCTAAGAAAATATATTATAAATTAAGTGGTGGAAAGTTATACGGAAGAATAGATATAATAAAGTTACCTGAAGGGAAAGATTTAGGAGACCTACGAGGTCAGATACCTGAGGGTTGTCAAGTAATGTTAGAGAAATAATGGAAGATATTAAAAAAGCGTCTCAAGAGATTAGAGATATAATTGAAGAGGTTAAAGAAAGATTGGAGTTGTCCTTTATTGAGGAGGACCACATCTACTATATGAAAGATAAAAATGGAAAGGTTAGAAGTAACTTTCCATCAGTATCTAAGTTGTTAAAACATTTTTATGAACCGTTTCCTGCTGAGGATATTGCCTATAAGAAAGCAAAAGGTGACCGAGTGGAGATGCAACGACTATTGGACGAATGGAAGGCTGCAGGGTCATATGCCACGAATATGGGGTCACGTACCCACTTCCTATTAGAAAAGAGCACCATCGACATGTATGGTGGTTATAAGGACGTTCGTGAACCTATATTTGAGTGTGATATTGAACAAGAATTAAGAAGTAACTCGATGATTAACGCTGGTGAGAAATTTCTTAAGTTAATGAGTGAACGAGGTGCGTACCTATTAGATACAGAGATGGTCTTAGGTCATCCAGATTTAGGATATACAGGTCAGCCCGATAAGGTTTGGTTGATTATGAATAAAGAAAAGACAGGTTTTGGTTTGGTTATTACGGATTGGAAGACCAATAAAGAAAAAAACTTTAAGATAAACGACTTTACCAAACCGATGAAAAAACCTTTTGAAAAATACCCCGATAATGCTTTGGGTCACTATTATCTTCAATTACCATTTTACGGTAGATTATTATTGAAAATGTTAGAGGGTACAAAATATGAAAACATTTCACTTTTAGGGTGTGTTGTCGTATTATTAAAGGATAATAGTGAATATGAGGAATTTAGAGTTCCTGCAGATGTCATCAATAAAGTAATGAATTTAGATTTAAAATCATATGGAATATAAAGAGTTATATCCTGACTTGTTTGACGTATCAAATATGGATACATGGAAAAACCGCAATATTAGGAAGGAGTTTCTTTCCTATGAGTGGGATATGATGGTTCAAGAAGTTGCACCTGATGTATTTGAGTTTCCATTATTTAATAAAGAATTTTGTGACCATTTTATTGAGGTGTTAAAGACCACCAAATGGGACCAAGTCAACCGATGGGGTACACCTACAGATAGTAGTAATATGTCGGTATTTGGTTTGGGGGAAGCGATGAAACACATTATTCACGAGTATATCTTTAGTATTGTTCAAAAGGAATGGCACTTGGAAGGTCAAAAATGGAAATTAATGCAACCCGATAACAACATTTTAAAACTAAAGAAAGGTCAAGAGATAAGAATGCATCACGACTATATTCATATATCATTATACTGTAAGTTAGATGGTGATAGTGAAGGTGGTGAACTTGTTTTTGACAAATATAATAAAGTAATAAACCCAAAACAGGGTTACATTTATATGTATCCTGGTCAAATCACACATAGATACGGAATGAGAAGAATTTCGGAAGGTGATAGATATTTTTTAATGACATATTGTACAAGTGATTAGAATTTCAAACCCATTTTTAGCAATTTTAGGTATAGCATTTTGGTTTACGGATTCGATACTAGGTTCATTTCTATTTGGACTATGTTTTGGTCAGATTTACTTAAACTATAAAAGAGATAAAGAAGAACAACAATGAAAAGAAAAGCAATTCATGCTGAATTAAGAAAAGAGAGTAAGTCTTTTGAAGGTTGGTTAAAATATGAAGTCACCATTCTTGAAGAAGATGGTAAGACTACCAAAGTACCAGCATATGGAAAAGATTTGCAAGATGCACTCAGAAGAGTGGTTCATGATGAGAAGGTTGAAAAAATTGAAAAGAAAGCAAAAAGAATACCTGATTTTTTATGGGTAATCTTATGGTTTGGATATATGTTAGGTTTGGTGGAGTTAACCATGTTGGTTAGTCCTTACAACGAATTTGACGGTATATTCTTTCTTGCTGGTATGGCCATCTTAACAACTGCAATACTTAGTGTTAAAAATTGGTTTAGACTTAGAAACATAGAAAAATAATGGAAAACAAACACGAAAATCCGATACACCCTGAGTTATATACTTACTTTGAAAATCCTGAGGAGTGGGAACAGAGATTCCTAAAACCTGAGTTATTGTCAGAGAATTGGGAACTCTATGCTCAAGAAGAGTTATTGAATATCTATACGATTCCTGCGTTTACTGAGGAGTTCTGTGATTTTATAATTGACGAGGCGGAGTCGTGTAACTGTTGGACAGTGGACCGACATGAAAGTTACCCAACGACCGATATGGTTTTACAAACAATTGGTTTGGGTGCGACATATCATGAGATACTTAAGAAATATTTCTGGCCATTGGCAACAAAAGTGTTTAAGTTAGAAGAAGAATCGTGGTTGGATATGAACAGTGAAAACTTTATTGCTCGTTACCATCCATATGCACAATATCATTTGGCATTACACCATGATGCGAGTCAGATAACAACGGTAGTAACATTAAATGAAGATTTTGAAGGGGGAGGTACCTACTTCCCTAACCAAAATGCTAAACTAAAAGGTAAGAAAGGTGATGTATCTATTCACCCAGGTCAGATAACACATTGGCACGGGGGATTACCTGTCGAAGCAGGTCAAAGATACATTATCGTTTCTTTCTGTACTTTAAAAAGATAAATTATGGATTTTAACAACGACAAGGTAAGAATTAATCCTTTAGACATGCCAAACATCGAATGTGAAGATTGTGGAAATATTTTCTTTGATAAGGTGACAATTATAAAAAAAGTTAGTAAATTATTAACGGGGTCACCAACAGATGAGATGGTTCCAATGGAAACGTATGTTTGTACTGAGTGTTCTCACATTAACAAAGATTTTGATATTACAGGAAATGAAGAGTAGAGATTTTGTACTGTGGGTTGATGGTTTTTTATATGGAAAAACCCAATTAAATGTTGATGACATCAGATACATTCAAAATATGATTGAAGATGTTAAAACAAATGAAGAAGAATCAAAAAAGGAGATAATTATTGAAAGGGTACCAACACCATTGAACCCCATAACAATTCAGGAACCCAATCAAGAAGATGACATGGAGTTTCCTGGTAAACCTCCTAAAATATATATGTAATATGTCACAAAATGAATTTTATTTCTGGGACGAAATGTGGAATCAAAAAAAAGAAACAATAAACAAAAATGAAGAAATTATTACAAAAAATAGCTTGGAAAACGAGGAAACTTAACTTAACAGTTTCTCTTTTAAATTTATACTTACACGACCACGAAGGTACGTGGGGTTTTGATTTATTCAGTATTGAAAAAGATTTTCATTCGTACTCACTATTACGTTTTGAGTGTAGATTCCCTAATGGTACCCATGTTAGAAAATTCACTATAGACAATTGGGACATTCTATTCGTTTCAAGGTTCTTATGGAAAGAATATGATAAGTTGTCAGACCACTATCTATGGGCGAGACATGACGCTACGGGATGGGACAAATTTAAATTGAACATATTAGGTAAATTGTTTAAGTAGTATGATGTACCTTTTACTTGCTGTTATTCAAGTAGCTTTTAATTTATTAAAGTTATTGGAAATAAAATACAGTTATGATGAAGATATGAAGAGAACCCTAATTGTAGGGTTTTTTCTTGCCATTGTGTGGTTATTTTCCACTGCAATTGGTGTATCTGCGGTTATCCAACTTGATTATATCATGATGATTGATTATGTTATATCATCAATGTTTGGTAAATATCTTGCGTTGAGATTGAGAAAATATTGGAAACTAAAGAAGAATGATAAATAAAATAGTACACTTTTCAGATTTACACCTAAGATTATTCAAAGACCACGACTTATACCGACAAATCATTGAGGATATGTTGAAAAGGTTTAAAAAGATTAAACCTGACCGTATCGTCTTTACTGGTGATTTGGTTCATAGTAAAAATCAGATGACTCCTGAGCTTATCGAGATTGTTGCGTGGGTATTGACTGAGTGTACCAAAATTGCGAAGACCGTCCTTATCCCTGGTAACCACGACTTCCTTAATAACAACCTTAATCGTTTGGATGCGTTGACACCCATCATTGACTCGTTGAAGAACCCTGAGATTGTCTATTACAGAGACAGAGGGGTATATGAAGATGAGAACGTCAGTTGGTGTGTGTACTCACAGTTTCAAGGAAACATACCACCTGAAATAAGTGAGGCGAAGGGGTATAAGATTGGATTATTTCATGACCCTATTCAAGGTTTGGTTACTGACACAGGGTATGGTTTTGGTGACCACGCTTATGATGTGAAGAAGTTTAAAGGGTTGGATGTGGTCTTATGTGGTGACATCCACAAGCGTCAGGTTATTGATATACCAGGTAAGAAGAAGGCGTATATGGTGGGTTCTACCATTCAACAAAACTTTGGTGAAAGTGTAACTAAACACGGTTTCGGTATTTATGATATAGATAAGGGTAAGTACAAGTTTGAGGATTTGGTTAACCCAAGACCTTTCTTATCTTTTAAGATAACCGACATTGAAGATTTAGAAAAAGGAAATGAGCAACTCACCAATTATTAATCTATCATCAAAAGAACTTAAAGACATAAAATCTTTTTGTGACCTTAACGAACTCAATTTTGAGGAGTTTGTTAAATCTTGTTTTGATAAGGGGTATCAGATTGAAAAATATGGTTTGTTAACCAATGAAGATGGTGAACAGGTAATATTTGAAGAGAAGGAGGTCATTAAGGAGGTAATCAAAGAAGTACCTGTTGAGGTTGAGAAGATTATTGAAAAAGAGGTTATAAAGGAAGTTGAGGTTCCTGTGGAGGTTGAAAAGATAGTTGAAAAGATTATTGAAAAACCTATTGAAGTGATTAAAGAGGTACCCATCGAAGTTGAAAAAATAGTTGAAAAAGAGGTCATCGTGGAGGTTGAAAAACCTGTGGAGGTAATCAAAGAGGTGGAGAAGATTGTTGAGGTCGAAAAACCCGTTGAGAAGGTGGTTACCAAAGAGGTCTACATCACCGATGACGAACAGGTAAAGGAACTCGGAGGAAAACTTGCCAAGTTGGAGAAGTCAAACAAAACGTATAGTACAAAACTGAAGAATACAAATGCTGAAAAGAAAAAATTGGAGGAGCAACTATCTGAGTTGGAAGTTCTTTTGGAGGAGAAACCTAAAGAGGTTGTTAAGGAAATCGAGGTCATCAAAGAGGTCGAAATCGTTAAAGAAGTACCCGTGGAGGTAACCAAAGAGGTTATCGTAGAAAAGGTGGTTGAAAAGGAAGTTAAAGTTGAAAACAAAGAAAAACTAACCAAACTTCAAGAGACAATATCAAAAATGAAGGACGAGTTAAGAGAAAAAGATGAAAAGATTTTACAAATTGAAAAAAATATTGTAGAATTAGAAAAAATAAAAGGACCGATTAAAGCTAAATTTATGGGGTCCACAAATTTAAACGACAATTTATACAGATGATGATTTTATTATTATGGTTAATCGCAGCATATGGAATGACACAGATAATGGTGTACGGTTCCATCTTTCAATCAACAAGAGAAACTATCGAGAAAATCGGTAATTCAAGGGTTCCTGTAATTGGACCATTCTTTAACTTTATTCACGGTATTGTATCGTGCATGATGTGTTGTTCAACATGGGTTGGATTTTTTATGGGAGCATTTGTCTACTCCATATGGGGTACACAGATGGGTCTACCAACGGTACCCGCAGTTTTCTTTGACGGGATGTTAGCTTCAGGTGGTGTATGGGCAATCAACACAATCGTTGAACACTTTGAAAAATAAAATGGAAAATACCGACAAAACTAAAGATACTTCGACCTATCCTTTGGTACCAATGGATTGGAGGTTGGTGTTTAGATTAATTGCTTTGGTGGTGAGTTGGTATTTTAATCACTCAATAGGTTGGGCAATAATACACTACTTTTTTGGTTGGTTCTACTTAATGTATGTTTTATTGACTGGTGGATTTGCCGATGGTGGGTTAGAACAAATAATTGAATATTATTTTTAGAACCACTTATTTCTTTTGAAGTAGGTAAACATCACAACGATGGTAACCACAGAAAGTGCGACGAATATCCAAAAACCATCGTCACCAGTAAGTAAAGGTACATCGTCAAAGTTCATACCCCACATACCCGTATAGAATGATAAAGGTAAGAATATAGTGGACCATACGGTTAAGAGATTTAACTTGTGGTTCATTTTTTCAGATTGGTACTTATCAAAAGTGTTATCTAAAGTATCGACTAGTTCTATTAGGGTATCGATTTCAATTGAATCAGGATGTGATATTTTATACTCAAGCATTTCTTTTTTTAGGTAGTACAAATCCATTTCATTAAACTTCACTTTGTTGTGAAGGATTTGTTCTTCCATTACTTTAATTTCTTGTTTGTAGTGTTCTATTTTTTCCATAGGTCCATAATCCATAAGAGTCCTTCAATACCGTACATAATACCAACCATAATAAGACCATAATGTGTGTATCCGTTGTTGACTCCTTCATTAAAATCTTGTATAATTGAAGGTACAGTAGATACTATTATCGAAATTGAAAATAATATTTTTACAATCTTATTATTTAATATCTTTGTTAATAGTTCTCTCATGTTAAATAAATAGATAATAAATTAAATTATGCCAAAGAGTAGCAAACGAGGTGGTGCCAAGGCACACAGAAAAAGAGTTAAAAACAGAAACAATCAAATTAAAGGTGTTCAACGCAAGTTCCAAGAGGAATATCAAAGAGCGATGATGGCACAGATTCAAGAGTTGAGAGACAAAATGTCTGGTGAGACAGAAAACACTCCTGAGGTTTTAAGTGAAGAGCAACCTCTAAACATTAAACTGTAATAAATAAAATGGATTTGTTTAATCCACCAAAAGAACTTAATTATACCCATATGAGTCATAAGTTAGATACGGACACGTTAGAAAACCCTTATATTCAGGTGGTGTGGGAAGACACACCCGACAATTTCACGCAAGAAAGAATTAAGAGGGTTCGTACATACTTTGAGAAGAAGTATAAGTCTAAGAACGTTAATGTGGTGACTAAGGTAAAGACTGATGATACTGAGATTCAGTCTGTTGATGTGTCTATGAATATTTTGGATGAGAACTTTCAAAAGGAACTCATCAAAAAATATTTGGATGTCAATGGGTATGATAAAGACTTAGATAAAATCTTAAGTATTGACGGTATTGTGGAGGATAAGATTGCAGCTGAGAAGGCCGACATTACTCCGTTTAAGAAGTGGTACATTAAGAACATCGAGTTCTCAAACTTTTTATCTTTTGGTGATAAACAAAAATTAGACTTCGAGAAAGTCAAAGGGATTGCTGCAGTGGAGTCCAACCCACCAAACTTTGGTGGTAAGACGGTATTGACTGTAGACCTCCTACTTTTCTTATTCTTTAACACGACAACAAAAACAAATAAGGCAGAAGAAATCTTCAACAGATTTAGAGACAAGGATAAGGTTGTTGTGAAAGGTGAAATTCAAATTGATGGTGAAGACTACATCATTGTGCGTGAGGTAAACAGAAAGTTGAAAAGAAACAAAGTAGACTATACTGTCAGCACAAGTTTGGAGTTCTTTAAAAAATTGGCGGATGGTAGCCTTCAGAATTTTACTGGAGAACAAAGAAGAGAAACTGAGGAATTCATTAAGAAGTCCATTGGAACGATGGATGACTTTTTGATGACCATCTTAACAACCGCAACAAACTTAGAAGAATTAATCGACTCAAAACCAACGGCAAGGGGTCAAGTACTTTCGCGTTTTCTAGGTTTGGACTCTTTGAAATTGAAGGAAGATGTCGCCAAAGAAATAACTTCAAACTATTCAAAGAGAATGATTTCCAACATCTACAATGTCGAAACCTTAAAGGAGGAGATAGAAGTAGCGAAAATGGATATAGAACAAGAGAATAAAAACATTCAAACCTATGGTGATGAGCTCAAAGATGTAAATGCCCGAATTGATAAAGGGCAAGAATATCGTGATGAGTTGATTAAGAAAAAACACACGGGTTTGGATGACGAACTTCTAAGGGTTAATCCTGACAATTTGGACTTGGAAATCAAACAATACGGTGTTAAGATTGCTGACACACTCAAAGAACTTGGTGAGGTGGTTGTGGTTGAACCATCAAACTATTATCATGAAGACGAACATGATGATGTTAAAGAACTTCTATCAGAAGAGAAAATCAAGTTGGCAACGATGTCTTCAAAAAAGGAAGATATTGAAGAAGAGTTAAAAAGCTTCAGTGGAGGTCTACAATGTCAATATTGTGGTATTGAATTAGCGAAGTCTGACTACAACGAAAAAAGAAAAAAAGAATTGGATGATATCAATATTGGTATCTCACATTCAACAACAGAGGTGGATAAATTCACCAAACAAGAACAGTCATTTGTGGACCTAAAGAAAGAGTTTGACTTATACGAAAGAAACAAACTAATCAAAGAGAAGTTCGAGATTCAGTTGGAAACTTTGGAACTTAAAAAAGGTGGTTTGGAAGACAAACTAAAAAGATTTAAAGAAGTTCAAAAGAAGTTGGAGGAAAACAAAAAGATTGATGAGACCATCCTCAAAGCCGACATGAGGTTGGATACCTTAACAACGGAGAGAGACGGTGTGAATACAAAGATTAGTGACTCAAAGAACAACATCAAAAACCGTGAGACCAAAATTGAGGAAAACAACGACTTTATCAAACAAATTAAAGAGGAAGAAGAAAAACTAAGACTCTATAAAATCTATTTGGAACTCTTCGGTAAGAAGGGTATCTCAAAGATGATTATGAGAAGTATGACGCCTGTGATTAACTCTGAACTACAAAGGTTATTGGTGGACTCAGCCGAGTTTAAGTTGGAGGTTCGTATCTCAGAGAAAGATGAGGTGGAGTTTTGGATGATTGATAACAACACTGGTATTGAAAAGTTGATGTCATCAGGTTCAGGTTATGAAAGAACAATTGCGTCACTTGCACTTAGAGCAGTACTGTCAAAAGTATGTTCTCTACCAAAACCAAACGTGGTGGTCTTTGATGAGGTATTTGGAAAGATATCCAACGAGAACTTAGAAATGGTTTCAGAGTTTTTCCATAAAATTAAAGATTACTTTGAGAAGATTTTTGTAATCACACATAATCCTTTAGTGTCACAATGGGCAGACAGCATAGTGAAGATAGAGAAGACGAACAACGTCTCTCAGGTGAAACAGTAAGTGTATTACCTGACAAAGCTGACAAAACATATGAAAAGGTCAGGTTATTACCTGACGAATAGTGGAGTTAAAAAAACAATACGATGAATTGGGATAAGTATTTTTTGAATATTGCCGAGCAGGTCAAAGAGAAATCAAAAGACCGTAGAACAAAGATTGGTGCAGTTATCGTGGGAAAAGACCACGAGATTATCACCACTGGGTATAACTCCTTTCCTCGTGGTATCAACGATGATGTGGAAGAACGTCAGGTGAGACCAGAGAAGTATTTTTGGTTTGAACATGCTGAACGTAACGCTCTATATAATGCTGCACGTATCGGTGTCAGTCTAAGAGATACGACAATGTATCTGACCTGTGGTATTCCATGTAGTGATTGTGCTCGTGGGATTATTAGTTCGGGGGTTAGACGTATCTATTGTAAGACTCAGGATACTACACGAAACCGAGAACATTGGGACGAACATGCCAAACGTTCAAAGCAGATGTTTGAAGAAAGTGGTGTTGAGGTGATTTTTTATGATGAATAAATTGAAAGGGACTTGTGTAGGTCCCTTTTTTGTTGTATATTCGTAATCTAATAAAACGATAAAGATATGACTAAAGTTGAATTTTGTGAGAAGCATGGAGAATACCTACCAGCTGAAATGTTGAAAACCACAGATGTGTTGATGCGAGTAGCATCCAACCTATCTGACACTCAAGAGATGTTGGACCGTGGAATGGATGTTAACAATCACCTCAACGAGGTTAAGAAATACATCTTCGACTTTATGACCGTCTTGCGTCGTGAAGAGCAATTCAAGAAATACGAGGAACAAGAGATGAGAGAATTTAATAATCATTTAGGATAATGGAAGGATATGTTTACTTAGGAGAACTATATGATGTTCTTGATAGACCTTTGAATAATACTGATAAGAAAATTGGTTTATCTATTAACCCTCTCAGTCGTGAAAATCAGTTAAGTAGAACAAAGTCACCAATAGGTTACCGTATTATCACAGCATATAAAGTTGATGATATGAATAAAGTGGAGAAGATGTTACATTCTATTTTGGATAGTCGTAGACTTCATGGTGAGTGGTTCAAAGACGATGAGGATACCTTAACTGGTGAGTTTATTAACTTCATGTCGATTTATGGTGGTGAGGTATTTGATGTTGAAGAGGCTAAATCAGAATTGAATACTAATGAACCTGATACTCGTTTGGTAGATTTGGCAAATGGGTTTGGACAGGATACGACATTAATTCGTAAGTATAAAGGTGTGGAATATGAAGTATTGTTAGATACCAAAGGATTATTACACTTCAAAGGTGAAATTTTTGATACACCAAACAAGCTTTATAACAATGGAATTGTTAAATTTGTAAACGGAAAGAAAGGTGGGAGCGGTACTAATGGGTTATCACAGTTTACCATCAAAGAAACAGGAAAACGATTAAAAGACAAATAAACATGGAAGGATACGTATATATTGCAAGAATAATTGACCACGGTGGTAACTTTGTAAACGGTTACCATAAAATTGGATTATCCAAACAATATAAGATTCGTGAAACTCAATTGAATTCAACTCATTTACCATTTGATGTGTTGATGATTAGAGTATTTGAATCTGAGGATATGGGTAAGTTGGAAGGTATCCTTCACGTATGTTTTGATGATTACCGAGTTATTAAAGAATATGATGACCGTAGAAACATTACAACAGAATGGTTTAATGTTGGTGATATTGATTCTTTCAATGAAAGAATTGATAAGATGGTGGGATACTTAGACATTAAAGAAATTGATTTAGGGTTCAGTGTTGATAATGATATGACATTGACTGAAGAGGAGAAGAGTGTAGTTAAGAAGACTATTGGCCGTGCTAAATCAACAAACCTCAAAGTCACCATAGGTGATAAGGTGTATATGAATAACACCGCAAAGGAGACTTATGTGGGTGTTATGAACGAAATCACTGAAGGTGTTGAAAAAACAAAGGTTATTCAAACATTTGGTCAATTTTTTAAAGAGGACTTTGAAAGTTTTAGAGATTCAATCAAACCATATGATAGAGTTTTGATGGAAAATGGGTTATACATGTCCACTTGGGGTTCTAATGTGACTAAGATTAAAAGAATTGAGATGGTTGCTAAAGAATTTGATGTTCATGATATAATCTGTGAGATTGTTTAAATAGTATTTAAGTACATTTTGCCAGTAAATTTATTTTCTGTATCTTTGTATAACAAAGGAAGAGAAATATGGCAAAAAGACACAACATCATCGAAACCACAACTGAGACAACATTTTTTGGACGTACTATCACACGTAAAAAAATTAAAGACCAGTTCTTTGGTGATTCGAATGTCATCTCTGAGTCTCAAAGTCAGTTGGCTAAAAAAGAAACCAACGACTGTGTTGTTCGAGCTTTTATGATGGCGTTAGACCTTCCTTATGACAAAGCACATAAGTTTGTTGCTGATAAGTTCAAAAGAGAAAACCGTAAAGGGACCTACACTCAGATGTATATGGAAAACATCTTAGGTCGTCAGAAGAACGGATATAAAATGAATTTGATGGGTTACCACCCGAAATATGCGTTCGGTAAACGTAAGAAGTTGGTAAACCCTAAGTATAAAAAAGAGACTGGTTATACCGTAAAGTCTTTCATGGAGCAACACCCTGTTGGTCGTTACTTCATAATCGTTAAGGGACATGCGTTGGCTTTGGTTGACGGTGTATTGTATGGGAATGGTGGTGAACAATACAACGGTTTTCGTAGAACGGTTCACTATGTTATTGAGTGTAAATAAATAAATGTTATGATTAAGCTGTTTAAAAAATTTTATGGGGAAAAACTCGGTGTGGTCTATAATCCTAAGAAACAACGTTATGAGATGTTGAAGTCTGAGGGTCAGAAAAAAACTATGAAGACCGCATAAAAAAACCCACCGTGATGGTGGGTTCTTATTTTCATATCGGTTTGGTTAAAAGTCCATGTTGTCGTATGGTTCCATCAAACTACGTTGTTTGAAACCTACACCACCAACATAACTTTCTTGGTTCTTAATTTGTTTTCTGTAGAACTCCATCATCTTTTTAGCTACCTCTCTGTCGTATTCTCTGTCGTCAGTCTCTGGTACTAAGTCATCGATGTATATTGAACCTCTGAATCTTCTTGTTGGTCCTTTGTGGTCGTAGATATCCATCATATCACTATCTGTTAATTCAAAGTCAAAATCTTTAACAGGGTATTTGTTAACCATTTCTTCTTCACCCTCTTCTTGTTCCATCATAACTTCTGATGGTGAAAAGAACTGAACGAAAGGTCCACGGTCTTGTTCCATTTTTGAAATGTATTCTTCAGATTCTCTTGCTCCTTGAAGTAGGTCAGGATTTTCACAATGAAAATCAACGTGAGCTGCATAATCAGCCATTGTTACGACACCGTCACCATCAAGGTCGAAGTGTCTGTAAAGTTCATCAGGTGAGATAACACCGTCATTGTTTTCATCTGCAGAACCTTCAGCAAGATTCTCAACATCATCTTCAATCTGACTTGAAAGACTGTCAACCATATAGTTAACCATCTTTTGACCATAAATGTCCAATAAACGTGTGATAATTAATTTAGGGTTTTTTCTCATATACCTTACAACATCGGCAGGTACTTCACCACTGTATTTACCAAATACGTCCTCAAGTCTATCTTCAGTAGGTGTTTTAGGTACGTTTGGTTCCACAGAAAATTCTGACTCAATATCTTCATTGAGTTTGGTTTCCACGGCTTTTTGTATTAACTTTGTAAGCTCAGATTCAGAAATAACAAGTTTTTTCATAATAATTTGTTTTTCTTAATAAATATAATTAGATTTAAAAAAAAGTGTCAATGAAAGAAAAGACAAGACAGTATTTGTTATTCATTTATTCAACGTTGAGTGAAGATTCACCAGTGTTAAGGGATATACCCCTACAATTAGCCCCAATTAGTTCTTCACCATATATCAAATTTAATTATGGTAATTCAGGATTAATATGTAACTTTGAAACAGATTTACCGTTCCCTGAGTTAAGAGAATTCGTTGCGGTGACATTGGAAGGATTAATCGACCAATACTTCTTAATTGAACATTCTGACAATATGTCAGTATATATGGACAATTCTTTGAAGTTAAATTTGTTTGATTTGAATTCTGATAATCGAAAACATGATAATGTGTCAGACAAGCAAGGTGGTGATGAGTTATTTAAGATTATGGATTATTTTTTGAATGAGACCATGAAAGACATCAACCCTGAAGATATGGCATCCTTAATCATGGACGATGAGGACGAGGACCCTTTAATCACCAAACTAAAGTTAAAGAAAGACTCAAGGTATTCAAAACCTACGTTGGACTTCTTATTGGAGAAGATTAAAGAAAAGGGAATGGAATCTCTAACAAAGTATGAAAAACAATTATTAAACGAATATGCAGGAAATTAAAGAAACGACAACTATGCACCCATTAAATCAAGATGAAATTCAAATGTACCTTAAAGACATCCGCAAAATTGATGTGATGACACCTGAGAGGGAACGTGAACTTTCAGAAGTTATGTGTTCACCTGAATGTACAGATGAACAAAAAGAAAAGGTACACCAAGAATTGCTTGAGGGTAATCTAAGATTTGTAATCACTGTGGCCAAACAATACCAAAATCAAGGTTTGGATATGTCAGACTTAATCGCGGAAGGAAACTATGGTCTTATGAAAGCGATTAAGAACTTTGACTGGTCCAAAAAACTAAGATTTATCTCTTATGCGGTATGGTGGATTAAACAATCTATTCTACAATCTCTAAACGAGAACTCACGAACTATACGTCTACCAGTTAATGTTGTTCAGGACCTACATAAGGCAAAGAAGGAAGCACAAAAAACCAACAAAGAATTGGACAGTAAATTTGCACAACTACCAAAGACCACAGGTTTGGACAATTATATCAATGAAGAAGGTGATACCCTTTTGGATTTGATTGAAAACCAAAACTCTGTTCAACCTGACGAATCTTTCAACACTGAAGGTCTTCTTAAAAACCGTTTGTTGGACATTATGTCTGTCCTTGATGAACGTGAAAGGTCTATTGTTGAAGATTATTATGGTCTGACAGGTACTCCTCGTACATTGGAAGATATTGGTGGGGATTTCAGTCTTACCAAAGAACGTGTACGTCAAATCAAAGAAAAGGCATTACGCAAACTTAGAAACGAAAGCTCTACACTATTTGATTATTTATAATACCTTAAACTATTTATAGAATAGTAAAAATTGTATTATGAAATTATTAAAAGAAATACGTAGACGCATATTTCCAACTATAATAGCACTCTCGGCACTGTCGGTGAGTGCTTCTGCTGCATTCTATTCTGTATCAGGTTTAAGTAAGTTATTTGCTGGTGCATCCTTTGAGGTTATTGTTATGGCAACCTCATTGGAGGTAGCGAAGTTGGTTATTGCATCACTATTATATCAATATTGGGGTAAGTTAAATAAGTTATTAAAAATATACCTAACAGTCGCTGCGTTTGTATTGGTGGCGATTACCTCTGCAGGTATTTATGGATTCTTATCTGCAGCATATCAAGAAACGGCAACAAAGTCTGAGATTGTGGACAGTGAAATTGGTGTCTTAGAATTAAAGAAGAGTCGTTTTGAAGAAAATAGAACATACTATATTGAAGAGAAAAAACAGTTGGACCAAAGCATATCTGACTTAAGAAACGGATTGTCTAATAATGTGATTCAATATAAAGATAAGGAAACAGGTGAGATTATCACTACCACCTCATCATCAACCAGACGTGCATTACAAAAAGAGTTGGATAATGCTGTTCAAAGAAGAGATGGTATATCTTCCAAGCTTGAAGTGGTCACGGACTCTATTAGTAGTTTAGAGGTGAAGATACTCGAAACTTCTAGTGGTGCGGAACTGGCGAGTGAGTTGGGACCATTAAAATACTTAAGTGAACTTACAGGGAAACCGATGAACGAAATCATCAATATCCTATTGTTGGTTATCATATTTGTATTTGACCCATTAGCAATATCTTTGGTTATTGCAGCAAACTTTGCATTTGCTCAGTTGATTAAAAAGAAAGAAGAAGATGACGATGGGATGTGGACCGAAGATGAGATGGAAGATTTCAGAAACCAATTCCCTGAACCTGAGTTACCTGAAGAGTGGGATGACATTGACGACATCTCAAAAGAGGCAGGAAAGATGGAAAAGGAAATGTCTGAGGACGAACCAAAACCGTTGGAACCTAGTGATGAGTTGATTGAAAGATTGGAAAAGGAATTAGAAAAATTAACAGGTCAAAAAGTAGAAAACGAAAAAAGTAATGACATAACTGATGATTTATTGAGAAAAATTAATAAATTATCAGAAATGATAGATTTGGATGACGAACCAAAAGAGTCAGAAGAAACAAAGGAAGAAAAGAAAGAAATAGAAGAGAAACCTACAGTCACACCAATTCAAGATAAAAAAAGGATAGTATATAAAAGGAGAGATGACGGTAGAAATACAAGATTTGATAGAATTTAAACCTGTTGGTAGAAATAAAAGAAAGAAACAGATATTACTAACACACACAGGTCGAAACATCAGGGACTACATATCAAGTTTAAAATATAGACATAATGGGGAGTACAAAAAACTACCCCATTATGTCATTTCAAGAGAGGGGGAAGTATTTGAATTAATCCCGCCTGACACTTACAGTAAATTTTTGGATGTTGCTTCACATAACAAGCAAAATATTATTATTTCATTGGAGAATCTTGGGTGGCTCAAGAAAAACCCTTTACAAGGGGGTTACATTAACTGGATAGGTAATATTTATAAAGATGAGGTGTATGAGAAGAGATGGAGAGGATATTTCTTTTGGCAACCGTATACGGATGAACAAATGAGTAGTCTAACCAATCTCATCAAGGAATTGTGTGAGACTTTTGATATACCTAAGACCAGTATAGGTCATAATGTAAAGTTGGATAAAGTAGAGAAGTTCAATGGGGTTACTTCATATAGTAATTACGATAAAGAACGAACCGACCTAAGTCCCGCTTTTGATTTTGAACAGTTTATAAAAAATATACAAGATGAGCAACCAGTATGATGAATTAAAATCCCTATTAGATGCATCAAGAAAGATGTTAGGGAAAGACAACTTAGAAGAGTCTAAACAAACTCTAAAAAATATGGGACTTCTAAAAGAGCAAGAAGATGGTCCAATAAATATTGATGCCGATTCTGAAGAAGAAATTGATATTGAAACAACACCTGAAGAAGACAAACAAAGGTCGTATCGAGTATCAGGTGGTCTTATCACTCTTCATGGTAAAGACAAACAGGATTTGGAACTATCAACCGATGAAAAAATATCATTTCAAGAGACAATGGATGACTTCGTAAATGAAGTATCTGATTTATCTGACTTTGGTACGTTAAATTTATACTCTAACAATGTTGATTGGTCGGGTAAAGTTATTGATTTTGATTTGGAGTTTTACTTTTCTATTGGTGAGAACAACGGTGTCTACATCAACGGAGACATGATTAAGTTGGACCAAAACTTGGTTGAGTTAATTAACAAGTTAACTTCTTTCTACGATAAATTTAAGTCCAAATGGGCTAAGGTATTGTCACAAAGAAAGAAAACACAAAACGTAGAAGACTAATGAAAAAGTACATCTCTTCAATACAAACAGTATTAATATTAGCACTGGTTATCATCGTATTATTACAAAGAGGTTGCAAGAGAGATGTTACACCTGACCCAGAGGTTATTACTAAGATTGAAACAAAATGGGATACGGTAAAGGTTGTCAATACTGAATATGTCCCTAAGTGGAGAATCAGAACGGAGACCATCCATGATACTATTCCCGCAGATATTGATACGTTAGAAATATTAAAAGATTATTATGCTAAATATTTCTATAGTGACACTATCCAATTGGATACCTTAGGTTCTATTGTAATTAACGATACTGTCACACGTAATCTAATATCGATGAGAGATATCGAGTCTAACATCTTAATTCCGACAACAACTATCACCAAAGAAATCTACCTTAACAAAAGAGAGTTTTATTGGGGTTTGGGAGTTCAAGGAAGAACGGACCAGTTAAATTATGTAGGTGGTGAGTTTATGTATAAGACTAAAAATAAACAACAATATGGTATTGGTTTAGGATTGAACCAAGACCTACAACCTGTATTATCAGGTCGTTTATATTGGAAAATAGGTAATTAATATATTTTTTAATATTTATAGTTATGGCACTAACACAAGCAGATAAAAACGATATTGAGGTGATGATTAGAAAGGAAATCAAAGATTTCTTAGGTTCTACTACTATTAATCAATATGAAAAGAAAATCGTTGATAAGATTAGAGACGAGATAAGGAGAGGTAATATCACCAAAGATGTTAGTGAGATAGTTGCCAAAGTGATGAAAGAATTCTATAAAATTATGTGGACCCGTAGAAGTTTCTGGGAACCAACTTTAAAGAACGTTAAATAATGGGACAGGTTAGTGACATGTTAACTAAAGGAGTTAATAAATATATGAATAGTGCTAGTGCAACTAACTATGCAACACACGGTGATATTAATTCAGTAGGTGAATTCTCAAATAGTCTTGTTGATGCTAAAAAAGATATTAAAAAAATAGAAATACCTGAAGAAGAAGGGTGGTCGCCACAAATAGGTAAGACTAACGGATTAACTCCTGAGGTTTTAACTAAAATCTTAACAAAGATAGCCAAGGACGTTGAAGACGAAGAAATGTCTAAAGAAGAAACTAAAGAAGCGATGGGTGCGGCATCTGCAGGTGGATATGTTGCTCCTCTATTTGGTAAACCACAAAAGAGAAAGATTAAGGAAAGAGAGGAAAGAATTGAAGGTGGATTGGCTGATGGTATGTCATTAGAAGATTTAGCTAAACATCACGATACCGATGTTCAAACTATCATCGAAAAAATGGAAGAAGGTGTTAACGTTGAAATGGAACACACTAGTGAAATGTTAGTTGCCTTTGAAATCGCTATGGACCACATTTATGAAGACTTAGACTATTACGATAAGTTAAAAAAGATTGAGGGTAAACCACATAAGGAAGAATCTAAAGAAGCTACTACATCATCGTCTGTTGGTGTTTATGATGCACCGATAGGTGGAGGTAGAAAAGACCCTTTACAAATAGATACCCCTAAAAGTGTATATTCTAAATTAAATTCTGTTACAAACCCTAACTTTCCAAAATACGGTGGTAAAGAGGGTAAATACGTTAAAGTTAAAGATAAATGTAAGAAGTTCCCATATTGTAATCAGGGAGATATTAACGCATTGGAGTTCTTTGAGAATAACTTAGTTAAAGAAGCCATAAAACAAGTGTCAAAAAAATATAAGTTAGATGAAACCTTTATTAAGGGTATTATCAAGGAAAAGTTAAAGAAATAATTGACACTTACTATATATTTATAATTAAAATACTGTTATGAAAGACATCGAAAATATGATTGAAAAACTGGTTGAAAGAGTAATCAATGAGGAAATCAATACTAAAGTTAAAAATATTACTGAATCTGTTTCACAAGAAATTGATGAGATGGAAGAGTATTACGAGGTAGCCAAACAACGTAAAGAAGAGCGTATGGCTAAGAAAGAAGAAGAAGCCAATGAAAGAACGGAAGTAATTGGTGTTGACTCTGATAATTCAACTGAGGATGGTTTATTACCTGAATTAGGTGAAGAAGAAGTAGAAGAAGGAAGTGCCTTTGTATTAGCTGCCGACGCAGCTAAAGATGCTGGTAAGGATGAATTTGAATTCCCTAAAGGTAGTGGAAATATGCATAAAGTAACTATAAAGACTGATATTAAGAGTGAATCTAAAAAACAAACACTTCAATTAACTGAAGATGAAATGATTGAATTAATCGAGAGAATTGTTAAAGAACAAAAGATTGAAGGTATTTCTTCTGAGAAGAAAGCGATGAAATCATCTAAAAAAGACAATGACGATTACATCAAATCAGTTACTAAGAAAATGAAAGATTACCTTAAAGATGGTTCAGCAGGTGATTACGATATGGAACCAAAAACATTCCCTAAGGGTAATGGTGAATTAGGTGACAACGAAAAAATGGCATACAAAGCATCTAAAGGTGTTGAAGAATACATTAAACAAATTGCTCGTTCAGGTGGTCAAGAGAACTTAGACTATGACCAAATCAAACCTGATGAAGAGTGGTTAGACATGAACTTAGTTGGTTCATCAGAAACAGGTAATAACCCTGATTGGGCAAACGCTGTTAAGACAGATGTTGGTGATGAAGTTAAGGATAGAAAAGATAAGAATGTTCTTGCTAAACTTAAGAAACAATCTTATAACAAAGCACCACAACCAATTACAGATTACTCAGGCAACAAAACTCACGATGATGAAATGGCGGGTATTAATGTTGCTGAGTCAAAGAACAAGAAGAAAGTTAATGAAAACATTGACAGAATGAAGAAACTTTTTTCACACAATTACAAAACACAATAATTAATAAAACTTTATAATTTTTTGGTCCGTATTATACTTTTCATATGAAGAGATATAATATGGACCAATTTTTTAACTGGCTATCTAAACCTATGTTACCTGAGGATATAGATACATGGTATCGAGCAAACAACATAATACCTGAGTATTGTGATTTGTTTGAAGACTTTTCATTTTCATTATATTATTTGGTGAGGTCCACATATTTGGGACACAGTCACGAAGACTATAATGAGACTAAGATAGGGATTACCAAAGAGGAAAAGGTGGGACACTTTCAGTGGTGTTGGAACAGGACTTTAGATAATTTTAAAAAAGAAAATATTGAGTTTATCTTTAGTGAGTTAGATTACGACTACTTTGAAAGTTTTTACTTTGAGGTATTTTATGACCAGCCTGATAAAGGTGTAAGAGAGGCTATGGAGGATTTCTTCGTACAGCTGTTTAATAGAAAAAGAGCCGTATCCAAATCGGATATTGAAATGTTTACAGATTTATATAAAACGTTAGAGCGTTCACTTAAAATCTAATTTTTTCCTTTTCTATTTACTATCAGCAATATAAAATTAAGTTTTTAAAAAAATAAACTAAAATAACATTTAACAAATGGAAACATTAGAATCAATCAAAACATTAGTTGAAAACCTATCAGTAGATACTACTAAGTTTTACGCGGGTAATAAATCTGCAGGTGTAAGAGCTAGAAAATCAGCTCAAGAACTAAAAGGTCTTCTTCAAGATTTGAGAAAAGAAATTTTGGAAGAAAAAAACAAATAATAAGATGATAGAAACATTAATGACATACATTACGATATTCGCTGCGGTGTTTTCGTCATTATCTCTTATTAGACTATTAATAAACTTCATTAAGGCTCTATTGTCCAATCCTCCACAAAAGTTTGAGGTAGGACAAAGAGCTTTAGTTTATTATGGTTTAGCAGCATCTTATTTAATAACATTAATCATTATGTCACTATGAGTACGTATTATAATTTTTTATCAAAAATAGAACCATATCTTAAAACGGTTAGGAAACTAAAAACACACGTTAGTTATGATTTATCTTTTTCTGACACATGGCTAATGCCTAAAAACAACACTAAAGATATTGAGATAGTAAAAACTGGTACTGAAGACGGTAAAGTTTTATTATCTTTTGTTTGTGAAATTAAGTCTGAATCAGTAAATAAAGTTGAAGAACTTATTGACCATATTATTAAGACCAATAAAGAAAGAGAAGAAAAGGATAAATTGTTTAGAAGCAAAGTTCAAGAACTTAAAAGTATTTTTGATAAACAAAATCTTGAAGACCTCAAAAGTCTAAAGTTTGATGTTGATGAAATCAGTAGTATAATTAATGGAAATGGAGAAGAAGACAACGAATCAGGAGATAGAGAAGGAGTTACTGTTGTTGAAGAGGGAACAGACCAGGTCTCGTAAAGACATTGAGACATCCAAAACTTCTTTAATTGAAGAAATTATTTCTTTAAACAAGGAAACAATTAAAAATACGCCAGTCATTGAGAAAAAATACACACTATGGGAAAGGATAAAAAGAGTTTTAGGGATGACTTAGAAAGATTAGCAATCATTACCGATACCATAAGTGAAACAATACTATCCAAAGGAGAAGTTAACATTATTATTGAATTAGATAAAAAAGAGTTTACCGAGGTGGTTTCGTATATGGGAGATGTTTACCGTAATACCAAAGAGTTTGTTATTAATATATCGGGTACAAAGTTTACGTTCGTTTTGAAAACGTAGTCGTTTGACGGTAAAGTTTACCCTTATCAAATCCATTTTTTACCAACAAATCATACATCCATTTTCTCTGAGTTGTGGATACATCCTTAACAAATATGGCATCGTTACGATGGTGTTCTCTGTAATACTTTTCCATAGTTTCTAAGAGTCTATGGGCATCTTCAATGTTCTTAAGACTAAAAACATAAAAATTTTCGTTAACTTGAATGACTAACTTATTATGGAGAGTAGAGATACTCTTCATTTCTTTTTTAATACAATATTTTTTAATTAGTTTTTCAAAAGATATTCTATCATTGGTGTTCCAATCAAATATCTTTTCTTCGATTTTAAAGGGTTTTATTTGTCTAATAGTATAATCTGTCTCAGAAGATATAAAAACCTCTTCATTACGTCCTAATTCATCTTCCTGAAAGAGTGGCATTTGATACGAGTCGGTATTTGTTAATAAGGCCAATTCATATTTAGACTTTTCAGCGTTTTCATATTGAACATCAAATACTACATTATTTTCTTTAATTAAAGATTTAAATTTTTCAGTTGCACGCTTCTCTGACTTATAACCTTTGATTATTCGTTTCTTTTTCTTATTCTTAAACAATACTATTATAAAGTTATCCATGAAAGATTATTATCAGATATTAGGTGTTAATAAAAATGCTTCTCAAGACGAGATTAAAAAAGCATATAGAAAATTAAGTAAACAATATCACCCAGATGTAAACCCTGAAGGGGCAGATAAGTTTAAAGAAATTGCTGAAGCATATGATACGTTAAGTGACGAAAATAAACGAAAGCAATACGATAATCCTAATCCTTTTGGTGGTGGTAATCCATTTGATATGTTTAACGATATGGTTAACCAACAAAGAAGGAGACAAAGAAAACCAACAGTTAAAGATAAGATTGTTAAAATTACCATTTCACCTGAAGAGTCTTTTAAGGGTGTTGAAAAAGAGATTACTTATAAAGTTAAAGAATCTTGTTTAATGTGTTCAGGTACTGGTGGTGATAAGAACGGTTGTGGTTCCTGTGGAAATACAGGTGTGGTACAACAAAGAATGGGAACAGGATTTTTCACTCAGATAGTTGAAACTCAATGTCCTTCGTGTAAAGGTAGAGGGTATATAATCACAAACCCATGTGTGAATTGTAATGGCGAGAGTGCGTTGGATACGTTTAAGACCATTAAGATTAATATACCAAAGAGTGTAGATACTGGTGATTTCTTAAGGGTAGGTAAAAAAGGTGACTTTATTAATGGTATTCAGGGAGACTTATTGTTACAGGTAAATCTAATAAAAAATAAGTTTGAAAAGGTTGGTAAAGATTTAGTATATAATCTAAACATTACACCTGTTGATATGATTGTTAATACTAATTTTATTGTCGGTCACCCTTCTGGTGATTTACAAATCAATTTACCAGTAGGGTTAAATACAGAAAAACCCCTTCGTGTAAAACAAAAGGGTTATATCACACCAAACGGTGTTGGTGATTTCTACATTAAGTTAAATGTTTCTCACTCTGAGATTACTGATGAGGAAAGACAGAGATTAACGACTTTCTTAGAACAGACTACTTAAGTACTTAAAAAATTCAATCGTTCCATATATTGATGCGAACAACATATAGATTGACAATGCTATTGTCCACTTTGCGGTTGCGTTTAGTCCTTTCTTACAGCTTGAACACTCTTCCTTAGGTGTTTCTGTTTCAATTGCATCTACGTTATATTCTTTTGACATATTTATAGGTATGATAAGTTTAATTAATGACGTTCTAAAATCTTACATTCAAGAAAAAGAACAAAAGAAGTATAAGAAAAAACGCAAGATGAGTAAATCATATTGTGAAAAAACCTCATGTAAAGATATGGGGTTCTCTCAAAAAGCTTCTTGTCGTCCTTATAAAAACTGTTATTCGAAATAACGAGTCTCTGACGCTTGTATCCTTTTATTTTCTTGGTATACGATACGGTGAGTGATGTCACCATTTTGATTAAAGTATTTCCACACACCTTCTTTACTACCGTTTTTAAAATGTGCTTTTACTCTGATTGTTCCGTCAGGATAGTAAGAGATGAAGGTACCGTGAAATTTACCAGCAATTATACTTCCTGATTCTAATTTATATCCCTCTTCAGACCATTTAACATACTCTTTAATGTTGTTGTTGTCCCAGTCTGTAATGGTAACCGATTGACCGAATGAAGATAGACCGAATAAAAGAAATAGGGTTAGAAATATCTGTTTCATAACTACTTATTTTTTTACAGTTTATTTACATTAACTTAACAATAAATAGTTAAGAAATCAACATTCTATGGTTTTAGTGTATTTATTTGTAAAACAGTACTATTATGAAAAAAGTATTAGACTTTATTAAAATGGTTTTTGCAGTATGTAAAAACTGGATTGTATCAAACGGTGTTGAAGGTATTTTAGGTCTTCTTATCGGTTTAGTCTTATGGGCTATGGGATACAAGATTTGGGCAGGTTTCTCATTCGGTGTATTTGCTACACGTAACTGGGACATATTAAAGGCCTGGGTTATGAGTAAAATTCAAAAGTAACCAAAAAAGACCCCTCTTCGGAGGGGTTTTTTATTCAATAGATTTGCTTTTTCAAAATTATTTCTTATACTTACACAAAAAGTAAAACTATGCTATCATATATCGGAGGTAAATCTAAAATTGGAAAGTGGATTGTGGACTATTATCCACAGGATATGGAAACGTATGTTGAGACATTCGGTGGGATGTTTTGGTGTTTCTACAATATGGATATGGAAAAGTTTCCAAATCTTAAACAAATCATATATAATGACTTCAACCCTTTAAACTATAATTTGTTTCTTTGTTTACAAAACCCTAAAGAGTTGTTACGTGAAGTTGAGGCTATTCCTTGTCAACAAAAGGGAGAGTTCCCAACACCAGCAAACTATCGTTTGTTGTTTAATCAATACCAAAAAGAAATTTTTGACCCTAAATTTAGATTAACAGTTCCTGACTATAAGACGGCTGCTAAGTATGCGTATGTCTTAACTCAAGTCTTTAGTGGTAGTAAACCTGAAACATCTAGTTATATTGACTTAAAGGGTAAATACAAATCTAAGTACCTAACCTTTCGTGATAAGTTGAAGAATGAAAAGTGGGTGGAGAAGTTCTTATCTATAACACACGTTAAGAACATGGATTTTGAAGATGTAATTAGGAAGTTCGACTCACCAACGACATACATCTATTTGGACCCACCATATTGGAAGACGGAAAACTATTACTCAAATCACGACTTTGACCGTGACGACCATGAAAGATTGGCCAAGGCACTTAAAGGTATAAAGGGTAAATTTTCTTTATCTTATTATGATTTTGATTTGTTGCACGACTGGTTTCCTGAGGACGAGTATGTATGGGAGAGTAAAGACTTTGCTAAGGCTGCTGCGGCATCTAAAGGTAAAACTCAAAACAAAGGTACTGAGTTACTTATCATGAATTATGAGATTGAAGGTAAGACTGAAATCAAAAACAAAGTTATTAAAGTTGAAGAGCCACAACAAGAAGGTCAATTAAGTTTGGACTTATAATAATCTTTTGTATCTTTGTTGAGTATAAAATTCTGTAATCTTTTTATATTCTGATATATTTATATGGTAAAGAAGAACAAAATGAAGTTTAATTCTATTATTAAAAAGTTAGTAGTTGAACAGGGTCGTTATGAGATTCTGAAAAAAACTTATACTCAGCCAAAGAAAAAAGGTGAAAAAGTAAAACCTGCGAAGATGTCTGTTGAGGAGCTTGACAAGATTGTTATGGCTGACCCTACGACTCGTAGTGAGAACAATGAAATTAAAAAAGCTGGTAAGTACGTTAACTGGTTAATCAAACAATTTATTCAAATTGAGCCAAACATCGAAGCGGACTACGGTACACCACAGTTTAAGAGTGAACTTAAACGTAAGAAAGATTTGTTCTTCGAAGATTTATATAAAACTACTGAGGACTTAACTAAGTTTGACCGTTTTAAAAATCAATTGGATAGTGAATTACGTGACATTAATAAGTTGAGTATTGATTCATTATTTAATGCTGTTAAAGACTTCAGTTTAGAGAAAGCCACAACAACTAAGGCTGAAAGAAAACAAATGGATGTTCATCCTGGTGCTGAATTGGTTTATAGTGGTAGTAAATACGATGTATATAAAATTGAAGACCAAGGAGATTTAGGTAAAGAGGCGGCATGTTTTTATGGTGGTCAAAATAAGGAGACTCGTTGGTGTACATCAGCACCTGGACTTTCTTACTTTAATACATACATTAAACAAGGTCCATTATATGTATTGGTGGATAAGACTGATGAGAATGTTGGTGAAGTTTCAGGATTACCAAAACATAGATACCAATTCCACTTCCCGTCAAATCAGTATATGGATATTAACGACCGTCAAATTAATTTGATTGAGTTTCTTAAGGGTGAAGAGGAAGGTTTAAGAGAATTCTTTAAACCTGAATTTATGAAAGGACTATCAAGCTCTGATGGTACTGAGGTTACTGTTGAATACCCAAGAGATGCGGCATCTAAGTATATTGCATTATATGGTTTTGATGAGTTCTTTGAAGGGTTACCAGATAACTTAGGTCGTTTAGATTTTGTTAAATCAACAGGAGGTTACGGATATAGAAACAATGATGTGAAGGAAGACTTTACGATAGATATTCCAAAGAGTATCGGTAGATTTAAAAATATGTACGCGTTACACTTAGACGGTATTCTTAAAGAGTTACCAAAAGAGATTGGTGATTTATCAGATTTGATGTTCTTATCTATTCCAAACAACAAACAATTGAAATCACTTCCTAAGGAGATGGCCAAGAAAGAAGGTAATGATTATAAGATGAAGAATCTTGCAGTTATTACTTTAGCTGGTAGTAATGACAATATCAAAATACCTGAAGAAGTTCAACAAATGATTGACGAAAAAGGTATTAAGGTATTTAAGTAATCTATTGAAATAATAGATTTCATTACTTACTCTTAAAAAAAAACCTTAGTATGCAGAACGTTGACATTGAAATATATTTTTCACAATTCAAAACATTTTTCAGGGAAAATCCAAGAGAATTAGAAAACCTTATAGGTAAAGGTTCACCAGAAGAATTCTTTACTGAGGTCTACGAAAAAATTTTAGAGAACCACAATAAGGGTGAGGACTTAGAACTCACACAAAAACAAATTATTGATGTGGTCCTTAAGATTAATCAAATGGGTTACAAAGAGGATGATGACGTTCCTATGTCTATATTTACCAAAACTAAGTTTGGTGAGATTTGTTTAAACTAATCTATTCTTTATTTCTTTTTAGTATTATTTATTCTTTGATTAGAATAAACTAATAATAGTATTACACGTGTATTTCAGAGATAATTCCTACAGTGATGGTATTGACCGTTTTATGGTTATAACGGTGGCCACAGAAGAAAACGAAGCATTGGACCGATTTAAACATTCGTGTCATGTTAATAACATACCCTACAAAATTTTAGGATTAGGACAAGAGTGGACAGGTGGACCAGCAGAGAACGGTGTTTTATTACAACCTGGTGGTGCTCAGAAGATTAATCTATTAAAAGAAGAACTTAAGTCATACCCTGATTTGGGTAATCACATTATTATGTTTACGGATTCTTATGATGTTTTATTTAATGATGGTCCAAAGAACATTGTTAAGAAATTCAGAGAAATGGAATCAGCAGTTGTATTCTCCGCAGAGAAAACCTGTTGGCCCGATGAGAGTTTAGAGGAGAAGTATCCAATGACGATGTCTGAATATCGTTTCTTAAATTCAGGAGGGTTTATTGGTTATGGTGACCACATCAATAAAATTATTAATAAGGTTGAGGTTGGTAATGATTATGACGACCAGTTGTATTATACTGAAAGATTTTTTGATTCATTAGAAGGTGATAAGAATATTATATTGGACCATCAACAAGATTTATTTCAGACACTGGGTAATGCGGTTGAAAGTGTTAAGGTTGTGGACGGTAAAGTTTATAATCACGAGACAAATTCATACCCAATGGTTATTCATGGAAACGGTGGGTCATATGTTAAAGAAACACTCAATCAGATGTATGTTGAATTATTTGGTGAACAACAGGTCGATAGTCAAATAACGTTTAAAAAGTCTAACTATGACTTTGATAAGGATGTGACTATCGTACTATTTTTAGATGAGAAGGTTAACGACATTAACCAAGCCTTTGACCATGTAAGGTTCTTAAGTTACCCTAAAGAAAAAACATCACTTATCATTTCTTATAGGGATGATGAACACACTTATAAAGTTGAAAAATTTAGAGAAAAGTATTCTAAACTATTCAAGGACTTTAGTATCAATAGACATGAGTTGGATAAGATTAATTCAAGAAAACAAATATTAGTTGACCTATTTGATAAAGGTGATGCGGTTGTGTTAATGGAAACAAATCATATTTTTAGGAATAATAAATCATTACAGATATTACTTAACGAATGCGAGGGTATTATTAGTCCCATGATTCATCATGAGGGTACTGAATGGGTAAACTTTGATTTGGTAGATGCTGAGACTAAAAAGGATTATAGAACCTACAAACAAACAGGTATATGGGATGTTAATGTAACCTTTGGTATTCATATCATATTAAATGACGTGATACCTTTTGTTGTTAATGCTTTAAATAATAACTATAATAGTTATGATGAAGGTAATTGGGATGTTTTAATGTGTGAAAATCTTAGGTCTAAAGGGTATCGAATACAGTTATCTAATACAAATTATTATGGGGGAATCATTTGATTCCCTTTTTTATTTTTCCTATTTTTAGGTAAAATGAATCATTATGTCTGATGAAAAAATTTTACATTACAAAAAAGTTTTTGACACCTACTCTTTAACGACTTATGGTGATACCATTAATATTGACCACACACACAATAAATCAAAATATGGTGTGTTTCGTGGTAAGACACCTAAAAATGGGTATTGGGTACAAAAAGAACGCATTAACATTTCTGAAGAAGATTTTGTAAAAAACTATTCAAATAAAACTGTTTCAGTATCTTCAAACAGGATAACCTTAGTTATCGAGGAGTACGATAATAAATTGGCTCTTAAGGTATACCTGAACTTTAAACAAAGAAATGTTGGTTCACAGTATTTTAGGGTGATGAAAGATATGGAGTATATAACTTATAATCTTAAAACAAAAAACTTATACAATGGAGTTAGACAGTCTAAAAAGAAGAAGGTATTCAACAAAAAGGTAAGAGTTAATCAGTTTGACTCACACCCATATACATCTTTGAAATTGGCTATCAGAAGACATGTTCGTGACATAACAGACAATAGTATGAGTAGTATTGGTGATGTCATCTCTAATGAGATTATGGATGTTTATTTAAAGTTGTTAGAAAAGAAAACTGGAATATATATTGACACCAAAGTTAATAATTTGGAAGGTGAGATGTACCGATTTTACTTAACACATAATGGTATTAAATACCCTGATACCTATAGTGAGTTTGCAAATATGAGACTACCTAAACGTAAACTTAAAAGGTATAATAATGTGGTGACTACGGTGATGAAGATTTTTAATCTAAAAGGTAAACACGTTAAAAAGATATTCAACCAACAAAAAGACTTTGACCTTTATATCATTGTCAATTTATATAATATGTTGGGTATTGATTATTTTAATAAACTAAATAAAAATGTCTTAGTTAATAATGAATCACCTTCAATCATCAGTGTTTCTGACCGTTTGTTTATTAAAAAATACCAAACATTATCTAACAGTGATAAGTCAAAGATTGTTAATGTACTTAACGAAAACATACGTTATTCTTTAGTTTGTGAACATTTAAAAATGATAGAGAAATTGAAGACAGTTTATTCTCACGATTTTAAAATGAGATTTACTGATTCACATTCATTTGATAATGAACATTATGAACTATCAAATTTATTATCCTCGTACAGTAGAGGTGATGTGACAAGGTTTTATGGTGAAGATATAAAAGAGTATATTGAAACACCAATAGTTAGTGTTGACGGTGTAGAATACCACCCCAAACTTTTGTTAACGACCAGTGATTACAATATGGAATCTCAAATACAACACAATTGTGTTAGAACTTATATCGAGAAACCAAACTGTTTAATCGTATCGTTAAGACAGGGTGGAAAAGATAGTGATGAGAGGGGAACTATTGAATATAGGTTTCGTAGGAAGGAAATGGTTAGGGTTCAAACCTTAGGTAAATACAACAAAACATTATCACCAAGATACGATGTTCCTTTAGAAATACTGGATGGAGTTATATCTAATTTATATAAAGACGGTAAAATATTACTGCCAAAAATGAAGAAAGAATATAAAAACGGAAAAATTATTGAAAGATTTTCATATTTTCAAAATGAATTGTCCGATGGTATAGTAAATAATATTTATCCTGTGTGGGACAATTCTGAAGATGTCAGAGATGAAAATATTTTTGATTTGGATTTGTTTTTTTAAAAATAATTGTTATGTTTGTGGTGTTATAGAAATTTTAAATACTTAATAAGAAATGGCAAAAATTAATTCAGCAGGAAAATTAGAATCACCAAAGAAAAGCCGTCCAGGCGTACACGCAAAAACTAAAACTTCACGTAGTAAGAACTCCGCAAACTACAAAAAGAAATATCGTGGTCAAGGAAAGTAAAACGATATTAGCCCCAACCAATAGTACCTCGTGGAATACCGAGGGAATTAACCAGTATAATCAGAGCCGAAGTTTACGCTTCGGCTTTTTTTATAAATAAATAAACCAAAATAAATTAAAATGAAAAAAGTAAATTTATTGGCTTTCATCACTGGAGCATTATTAACAGTGAACAGTGCTTTTGCTCAAGAAGCCAAAAATCTTGAAGCGTTAGACTCCCTTTTCAACTCTGAAACATTGGATGAAGTTGTTGTTACATCGGGAGTGATTGATATTGCTAAGGTTCGTGAGACCCCTATCGCAGTATCTACGATTTCTCCTTCTGAAATCACATTGAAGACGGGTAACTTAGAGTTCCCTGAAATCATGAACAATACACCTGGTGTTTATGCAACTAAACAAGGTGGTGGTTACGGTGACTCACGTTTGTCACTTCGTGGTTTTGACCAGAGAAACACATCATTCCTAATCAACGGACAACCTGTCAATGATATGGAGAATGGATGGGTTTATTGGTCTAACTGGCAAGGTTTGACAGATGTTGCATCAGGAATCCAAATCCAAAGAGGTTTGGGTGCATCACGTTTAGCTGTTCCATCTGTGGGTGGTACGGTATCTATCTTCACAAAGGCTGCTCAGAAGTCTGAAGGTGGTTCGGTATTACAAATGGTTGGTAACAACGGTTATGTAAAGACTGGTGCGTCTTACAACACAGGTAAGAATGACAAAGGATGGGCAACATCTTTCCTATTGTCTAAGTGGGCAGGTAACGGATATGTATACAACACTTCTGGTGAAGGTTGGACATACTTCGGTGCTGTTGGTTATGCTCCTGAGGGGTCAGACCACGAACTTAACCTTTCTATCTTAGGTGCAGGACAATGGCACCACCAAAGAGATGTGTGGGTTTCTATTAGAGACTACCAAAACTTTGGTGATGAAGGTATTGACCAACGTTGGAACTCTAACGGTGGTACATTGAACGGAGAAGAGTTCTCAATGAGAAGAAACTTCTACAACAAACCATTGGCTACTTTGAACTGGGATTGGGAAATCAATTCTAACTTGAAGTTAAACACATCATTGTATGGTTCTGCTGGTCGTGGTGGTGGTACAGGTCCTCGTGGTAACAACTACCGTAACGGTGATATGGATATTCTTCCATTCAGAAAAGACCTTACTGAACACTACTTAGAAAATGGTAGAGGTACCAGAGATGCGAATGGTTTCATCGATTTCGATGCTATCGTTGCTGCTAACCAATCAACAACTGATGGTTACACTGGTGATATCTCAGGTTTTGAAGGATTATTAATCGGTTCTAACGGATTTAGAGATTCAAATGTAAACCGTTCAGTATTGGTAAGAAGAGCATCTATGAACTCACACAACTGGGTTGGTGGTATCTCTAACTTAGAGTATGAAAAAGGTAATTGGAAGACATCTGTTGGTGTTGACTTACGTTCTTACACAGGTTACCACTACAGAACATTAAACCACTTGATGGGATTAGATGGTTACTACTCAACAGGTAACGATAACTCTGCAGGTCAGATTATTGAGACTACAGTTGAAGCGTCACCATTTAACAACACAGGATTGGCAGGTCCAAAGATTGATTACTACAATATTGGTAAAGTTGGATGGCAAGGTTTGAACGGTTTGGTTGAATACGGTGGTGATAGATTGACTGCTGTTGTTCAAGCGGGTGTGTCTAATCAAGCTTTCCAAAGAATCGATTACTTCGACCAAGTTGGGAATCCTGAGTCTGATGTACAAAACCAATTAGGTGGTTACGTTAAGGGTGGTGCAAACTTCAACATTGATGAGAATCAAAACGTATTCTTCAATACGGGTATCATCTCTCGTCAACCATTGTTTGATGCTGTCTTCCCTAACTACGCTAACGAAATCAACCCTGACCTTCAGAACGAAGAAATCCGTTCATTAGAATTGGGTTATGGTTATACTGACCGTAACTTATCTGTGAATGTAAACGCTTACACTACAACGTGGGGTAACCGTTTTGTTACTCGTTCATTGACTAACCAACAAGGTGTAGATGGATTTGCTCAGTTTAGAGATATTGATGTGGTACACAATGGTATTGAGGTTGAAGGTAAGTATCGTTTATCTAACAACACTAAGTTCAGAGGTATGTTATCTATGGGTGACTGGAGATACACTAAAGACTTCGAGGCTGAGTTGTTTGACGAAAACCAACAATCAATTGGTACTGGTGTTCTTTACTTGAAAGATGCTAAGGTGGGTGATGCGGCTCAGTTCGTAGCTGCTGTAGGTTTAGACCAAAGATTTGGAAACAAATTGAGTATGGACGTAAACTATCGTTTTGTTGACGGTTTATATGCTGACTACTCAATCACTGATTCAGACTTTACTCAACCTGATAACCAAGGAGCGTTGAAATTACCATCTTACGGATTGGTAGACTTAGGTCTTACTGCGAGATTTGGTAAGTTCACTTTGAGAGGTAACGTAAACAACTTGTTGAACACAACATACATTGCTGAGTCTAACTCAAACATTCATGCTGATGAAAATTCAGTTACATGGAATGGTGTTGATGTTAGAAACTCTGTATGGTTCGGTTTCGGTCGTACATGGAATGCAAGTTTGAAATACAACTTCTAAAAAAAAATATAATTATTTTCAGGAGGGGGTTTGACTCCCTCCTTTTTTTTGTCTAATATTATTGTAAACATTAAAAAATAACATTAAATAAAATGGCAAAATTAATCAAAATTGAAACGGATTATCGTTTCTACGCGGCAGAACTAACTGATGAACAGTTAGCACTTTACAAAGAAGATGAAGACCAGTTTTGGGATGAGTTTTGGGATTGGGACATTGAGTTTGAATTCACAAGAGACAAAGATGGTGGAACTGATTATCGATTAGAAGAATAAATTAATATATAAAATGGCAAACTATCTAAAAAGTATGATTGAGGTCCACGGCAACGAAGATGTTGTTAAGAAAGTGGACGAACTATTGGAAGGTGTTGAATACAGTGATGTGAACACCTTTGCAAAGGCATTCTACGACAACGTAGAAGAAGGTGAGTCTGGTGGTGTATTGAATACATGGTCAATAGACAATTTAGGTCCAAAGTGGACTTATCTATACGACATTCAAGGTGACGGAGCGTTCAGTGTTGAGTCAGCATGGTACCCACCGATTAAATTCTTTATCCACCTTTACAATATCTTAGTGGAACTTGACCCTGAGGTCTTCATCGAGGTGATGTATGAAGATGAAGGTTACGACCCGATTGGTGCTGTGGTTATCAAAAAGGATAAAGATGGAACTCCGTGTATTTGGCAAGAGGAAGATGATGAAATGGAAGACCCAACAGAGGATATGGATTGGGATGATGAAGAGTATGAACAAACTCAGATGGATTTCATGGATTCACTATACGAACGTCAACGAGAAATGGTTCTCTATTGTCACGATTTGATTGAAACTGACGGTGAACCTATTGAGGATTACGAAGACTAACAAAAATTAAGGGGGTAATACCCCTTTTTTTTATGTATTTTATGGGTAAGACCCATATAATTATAGGGTATAAAACATTTTTTTATGAAAATTAAATTAGAATACATCTGGTTGGACGGTTACTACCCCGAACCAAACCTGAGAAGTAAAGTAAAGGTAGTGAACGCACCGACACACGAGGTGAATGGAAAGAGAGTGCATGGTGTAGGATTGGATGATTGTCCTGAGTGGGGATTTGATGGTTCATCAACTCAACAGGCTGAGGGACACTTCTCTGATTGTTTATTAAAACCAGTAAGGTTATATCCAAACCCTATGAATAAGGGTATGTTGGATTCTTACTTGGTTTTGTGTGAGGTATTAAATCCTGATGGGACACCTCATGAGACAAACACTCGTCACTTGATTGGTGAGGAGGAAGAAGGTTTGTGGTTCGGTTTCGAGCAGGAGTATACCATTATGAAGGAGGGTAAACCATTGGGTTTCCCTGTGAATGGATTCCCTGAACCACAAGGTAAGTATTACTGTGGTGTAGGTAATGGACAGGTTCACGGTCGTGAGTTTGTGGAGCAACACATGGAAAACTGTATCATGGCGGGTATTGATATTACAGGTACCAATGCTGAGGTGATGTTGGGTCAATGGGAATATCAGGTATTTGGTAAAGGTAAGTTGAAAGCTGCGGATGATTTGTGGATTTCTCGTTACATGTTAAACCAAATGTCTGAGGACTATGGGTTTAAGATTGAGTTCCATCCAAAACCTGTGACGGGTGATTGGAACGGTTCAGGTCTACACTGTAACTTCTCAAACGATAGAATGAGAGGTGAAGGTGGTAAAAATTACTTTGACGCAATCTTCAAAACTTTCGAGGGTCGTCACTTGGAACACATCAAGTGTTATGGTTCATCTAATGAGATGAGGTTAACAGGTTTACATGAGACTCAGAGTATTGATAAGTTCAGCTGGGGTGTTTCTGACAGAGGTGCGTCTATTCGCGTACCGTTGTCTACTTCTAAAGAATGGAAGGGTTACGTGGAAGACCGCAGACCAGCTTCTAATGCAGACCCATATAGAATTACTTACATCATTGCTCAATCTATAGGACAAGCTGAAGAGCTAGAAAAGACTTTACACAATATGTATAGTGAAGTAGAGGTTAGTGATGAGGTCAAAGACATGGTCATGACTGAACCTATCGAAAGAGAAGTTGAATAATGGATGATAACAAAAAAAAGGTAGTTGAATATAAATTACCTGATAATATTTTGAAATTAACGGAGGGTACCATCGAGTACCCTTCTGTTATTGAAACAGATTTCTACATTAAGGAAGCGTTAGATATTATCTTAAGTAAAAATAAAATTGTATGGTCGGTAAAATACTTTAGTGGTTCATCTATTGATATCAAAGAAGGATTGGTTAAGTTTGATAATAGTAACACCTATCTTTATTTTATTAAAAGGGTAGATGAGACTACGTATAAGTTTTATGCGATTATACCTGAGGAGTCTAGTGATAGTATGATATATTATCTAAACTCATTAAAAAAATATAAAACAATATAAAAATGCAAGTATTAACATCGGAAGAATTAAGAGAAAAAATTAACAGCGGTGAAAAGTTCATCGTAGATATGTATGCGGATTGGTGTGGACCATGTCGTGTTTTGGGACCTATTGTTGAGAGAGTGGGTGCTAAATTATCTGAAGAAGGTCATGAGGTTTCGGTATATAAATTCGATATTGAATCTGACAAACAAATGGCGGTAGAGTTAGGTGTTCGTTCAATACCTACAATTAAGTTATTTTCTAAAGGTAATGTTATTGATACCAAACATGGTATCCTTCAAGAGACACAATTAATTGACATGGCAAATTCTATTTTGTAAATGGTAATACTTGGTTTAACATTAGGTCACGATGGTGCGGTATCTGTTGTTAAGGATGGTAAGTTGGCCGCGTCAGTATCTTGTGAAAGGGTCTATAGAGAAAAGAAGACATCTTATATTGATTGGACTGCGATTGACTATGTCTTATCATTGGCAGAAATAACATTTGATGATGTTGATTTTATTGCTGTTGGTGGATATGATGATTGGGCATTAGAAAATGATTTCATAAAGTTATATTTCAACGATGAACCGTATTCAAACCCTTATAAAGGTGAGATAACAAATAAAACTGAATATGGGTATGATATTATTAAAGATAATTGGCTCGTACCACCTATCACAGACAGATGGGCTTATGATTTTTTAAATATTAATGTTGTCATTGAGGATACATTTGTTAAACCAGGGTTTATTATAAATCATCAAACGGCACATGCGGCATCGACCTATTATACCTCACCATTTACTAAGTCTGCAATTTTAACTTTGGACGGTTCTGGTGAGTATCCACAAAAGAGTGGTTCCTATCATTATGGTGAAGATAACAGGTTATTAAACATGGGTGCACCTGATACGTTAATTGGTGTATTTTATGATAAGATGACTGACTATATTTCTTTGGGTCCTGGTCTTACAAAGGCAGGAACATTAATGGGTCTTTCTTCTTATGGTGAACCTAATGAAATAGCTAAAACTCAATGGGAAGACTTTATTAAACCAGGTATAACTCATGATAATAGTGATACAAATTATTATTATGTTATGGGTTCAAAATTATTAGGTAGACCTCCACATAGTTATAGATGGTGGGTTAATGAAGATAGAGAACTTTTTGACAATAAACCTAAAGGTTCTGGTGTTCAAACACTTTTAGAAAGAAAATATGTTGACAAAAAAGAAGGTATGGATGCAGCGGCGTCTGTTCAATATATTTTTGAAAAAACCGTATTAAAATTTGTGGACGAACTATATGATATAACTAAAGAATATAATGGTGGTAATTTATGTTTGGCTGGTGGTTCATTTTTGAATTGTAATGCGAATTATAAAATCTTAAAAGAGAGTAAGTTTGACAACATTTATATTTATCCTGCTTCAGGTGATGATGGGTTATCTGCAGGTGCTGCGTTATATGTTTTCCATCATTTAAAAGACAATCCAAAAGTTGAATATAAAAATTCTGAGATAGTTTATACAGGTGGTGAATTCAAGGACGACAGTATTGGTGTTGAATATGATAAAGAAGTTATTGCGAAGATGATTAGTGAATCTAAAATAATTGCGTGGTATCAAGGTCGTTCAGAGTTCGGTCCAAGGGCATTAGGTAACCGTTCATTTATTGCAAATCCTGCGGACCCTAACATGAAAGATATCCTTAACTCAAGAGTTAAATTTAGAGAATGGTTTAGACCGTTTGCACCATCTGTTATTGAAGAATATTGTCAGGATTATTTTGATATAGACGTACCGTCACCATTTATGTTGTATACCTGTCCTGTAAAAAACAAAGAACTAGTTCCATCGATATCACACGTTGACGGGACTGCAAGAGTTCAAACAGTAAATAAAGAAGACAATCCAAGATATTACGAATTAATTAAGGAAGTTGAAAAGTATACTAGTATACCTATGGTATTGAATACTTCATTGAATATTAATGGTCAACCTATAGTTGAAAGTATTGAAGAAGCTTTGGACTTATTTGAACAAAGTGATATTGACGGGATAGTTATAAATGATAGAATGTTATTAAAATGAAAAAGGTAGTACTATACACTATGAAAGGATGTCCACATTGTGCTGATATGAAGGACATGTTAAAAGAGGCTAAAATTAAATTTACTGAAAGAGATATTCACAAGTACGAAAAAGAGTATGATTTATTTGTGGAGGCGACTGGTAATGAATATATACCAGCATTTATGTTGATGACTTTAACTGAAGATAAGAAACCATTAGATGTTAAACTAATGGCACCTGATAATGACTTCGATGATTTACATGAGGCGTTACACCACGTTAAGAGTTACTTAGACTAATAACATCTCACCAACCTTATCTCTTACTTCCCATATTCTATTGGTTCTTTTGATTATTTCGTTTTCAAAGTTATAATCTTCAAGGTTCCATTTATCCATGATATCTTTTGGGTTGAATGAAAACAAATCTAAGATTAGTGATTTCAACCATTCTTCACTGGTGATTAATGAATTAGAGTGAATTTCTAATTTTATATTTTCCCATGTAATGTCATCGAATGGTGAGTCAGTAAAAAATTCTATGGTTAAATCCTTACATAGATTTCTTTCAAAAATGTTATAGGTGATGTAGTTAAAGTAAAATTCAAATAACTTTTCGGTCCTTAAGTTCTTTCCAAAGTTAATATTGGAGTAAAAGGTTTCTATTGGATTTTTTATGGTGTAAAATTCATAGTCTTCAAAGTAATCCTTAAGGTCTTCATCTTTAATATTTCCATTTAAAAACACAACTGACATTTCTGTATTGGCTGTGTATCTATAATCTTTACCTAAGAAAGAATCTTCAACAGATTTTGTGGTTAACTTATCATGTAGTTGGTCTTTAGTGTATGTCTTTTTAAGGTATAGTGGTTTTTGTGGTGGTGAGGTATTGTATTCAACCAAATCAATTACGTTAAAATTAATTTCTTTACTGAATAAATCGTTGTAATAGGTTATAAACAATTGTGAAAGGTTAAAAGGGTTTTTATGTGTGGTGTACCCTCTAACCACAATGAAGTTTTTATTATTTATAACTTGTATTTCTGTCTTATGGTTTTTTGTTTCTTTTTCAATCTCTTGAATTATTTTGTTAGACAGTAAGTTGGTAAAATCTTCACCATTAAAATATGTCCCTATAATATAATTTTTCATCTTAATT
>Ga0255782_10000133_pt1 | contig 66214 bp, 45 predicted proteins | sample 101ome_26_FD_179980 | JGI IMG/M metagenome (GOLD analysis project Ga0255782, IMG submission 179980) | Coastal salt marsh microbial communities from the Groves Creek Marsh, Skidaway Island, Georgia - 101408AT metaG (version 2) | ecosystem: Environmental > Aquatic > Marine > Intertidal zone >...
CGAGTGGTCGTGGTCGTCGACACCGCCGCCGCCGCGGTTCGAGGTGGGGGCTCCCGCGGCGGTCGACGGGTCGTCGCCGAGGACTCCGACGAGCGCGGCGTCGACGTCGGCGTCGTCTCGCGCGGCGTCGAGCGCGACGGCGTCGAGCGCGTCTAGAGCCGTCGAGCGCGTCACCGAAGACGTTCGCGCGGTGCGTGTGGCGTTGTTCGAGGCGTCGGTGGCGGCGGTGGACGCGGTGGACGCGGAGGTGGCGTCGTGGGAGGCGTCGGCGCGCGCGCGGCGGACGGCGCCGTCGGCGACGCGCGTCGACGACGAGGACGCGGATTCGCGCGACCGCGCGCGTCGGGTGACGCGATGCGCCGGGAGTGATTTAGAGGCGCTGCGACGAACGCACGACGCGCGAGAGGCGCGCGTGAGGGAGCGACGACGACGATGGATGGAGACGGAGGCGCGGGAGTCGCGACGATTCGGCGTCGGCGCGGCGAGACGACGGTCGACGTCGTCCGCGTCGTCGGGACCAGTGTTTCTCACGGGTGTCCCCGCATCGTCGAGTAAACACTCGAATTACGTCGACGAGCGCGCGTCGCGGGCGAGAGACGACGATGCGTCGCTCTTGAAGCTCGCCGCGTTTACGGCGTTGAGAAATCACGCCGAACGAAATCGCGCGGCGACGAACGCGGCGAACGATCTCGGAATGATTCGCCGCGCGCCGATCCTCCGTCGCGCGTTCGAAGGGTTACGTTCGCACGCCGTCGCGCGCGCGCCTCGAACGCGCGCGATGCTCGAGGCGTGCGAAACCTTTGTGGCGGCGACGAATCGACGCGTTCGCCGCGAGACGTTGCGGCGATGGAGGCGCGCGACGAAAGACGCCGGACTCGAACGGACGTGCGCCGCGATTCACAACGTGCGGTGCGCGCACGCGGCGTTGTGCCATTGGGAACTCTTCGCCGCGCGCGCGTTTTGGAAACGTCGCGCGAGAGAATTGGCGACGCGGTACGCCGACGGACGATTGAAAATTTACGCCTTTTTCGGATGGGCGCGACACGCGCGACGCGCCAACGAGCGCCGAATCGCCGTGCGCGCGCGCATGTTCGGCATGTCGGCGCTCGAAGCGAAGCGCGCGATTCACCAAACGCGCGATCGCACCGCGGCGGACGCGCGCGAGGCGATGGAGCTCGCCGCTCGCGAGCTCTTCGAGACGACGTGTCTGCGAGGCGCGCTTCGCGCGCAAGTGACGTCATCCGCAACGCTCGTTCGAACGCTTCTGGCCGCGCGTCGGTTCACCGCGACCGACGACGACGTTGTTTGGGCGTCGACGGCGACCGCGCGCGTGCGAGGCGTCGGGACGATGCGACGACACAAATCCGCGGGACTGGGCGCGCGAATCGTCGACGAGACGCGAAGAGACGCGCTGGCACGAGACAGAGACGACGTCGTCGCCTCGCGAACGGCGGCGACGATCGAAGATGAAGAGGCAATGCGATCCATGGGGATGATGACGGTCGACGTCGACGCGCTGAGCGCGGACGCGTACGAGACGGCGCTGGAACATCAGAAATCTCTGAGAGACGCGAGAGAGGCGACGCGACGATGCGTCGACGCGCGAAGCGCGTTACACGAAACGACCGTCGCGGCGAGTCGATTGACGGCGAACGCTGACGCGCGCGCGAACGCCGCGATGCAAGGCGCGAGAGACGCCGTGGAGGACGCCGATAAGGCGGAACGTCTCGTCATCGAGGCTGAATGCGCAGCCGATGTTGCCGAAAAACGCGCCGAAGCGCTCGCGGCGAGCGGCGCGCAAAGAGACGATGCCGACGTTACCGAGGCGTTCGGTCTCGCCGCCGACGCGGCGACCCGCGCGGTGGCTGCATCGTCGGCGCACGTTGCCGCCGCGCGCGTCGCCGAGCGCGCAACGCGCATCGCCGAGGAACACGCGGCGGCGCGCGAGCTCGTCGCCGCGCGCGCCGCCGAAGAAATCGAAGAGGCGAAAGAGCGCGTGCGCGATGCCGAGGCGCTCGTGATGACAACGGCAAAGATCGAGCGCGAGCTCAAAGTGAGAGCGTTGGACGCGTCGAGACTGTTGAGACGCGTGACGGGTCCGTCGGTGGGCGTCGCGTACGACGACCGCGACGTCTTCGTTCGCCGCGAACGGGACGACGTCGTCTTTTCTCCGACCAAGACGCGAAGTGCGGACGAGAAGAAGGACGCGCGACGACGCGCGACGTGGGAGTCGTTCGGTGACGGTGACGACGACGACGACGACGTTCGCGATGCGTTCATCGACACGCGCGGGATGTCGCTTCGACCGGGCGAGTGGCGCACGCTGACGCAGTGCGCGGCGCAGGCGCACGGCAAACGTCTCGCGATGAAAACGTTTCGTGGTTTCGCGAGTCACGTCGTCTGGCGTCGGCGGCAGCGAGAGGCGAGTCAATTGGCGTTCGTCACGAACGTGTTTACATCGTGGGCGCGTCGCGCGCACGCGAATCAAACGCGTCGAAAACTCATCGAGCGCGTCGTCGACGAAGTCGTCGAGGCGGATCGCGCGCGACGACTCGGCGCCTACGTGGCGTGTTTTCGCGCGCACGCCAAGTGGCGTCGCGCGAGAAGCGAAGAATTAGCCATCAGTCTTCGTCGAGTCGTCGAGCCCACGATTACGCGTCCCGCGTTTCAACACTGGCGACGAAAGGTGTCCAACATTTTTTTGGCGCGCCGCGTCATCTCCGCCGCCATCGACGCGTGGCAACGTCGTCTCGCCAAACCGGCGTATGCCAGTGACTTTTACTGCGCGTACGACGCCTTGCACGCGTGGCGCTCGCTCACTCGCGAGCGTCGCGCCGCGCGTCGTCGACGCCAAACCGCCGTCGAGTACCATCGCGTCTCCCTCGCGTTGAAGACGCTGCGCGTCTGGCGCCGCGCCGCGCGACGACGACGAGACAGACACCACCGCGTCCACCGCATCCTCCACCATCGCCGACTCGAACGAGAGCGTCGATTCGCGCGTCGCGTCCTCTCTTTGTGGCGCGCGGAGGCGCACCGCCGACGCCGACTCGCCCGGTGCGTCGAGACGCGTCTTCGCCGACTCGCCCTCGGCGTTCTTCTCGCGTGGCGCGCGGCAGCTCGCGCCGCCGTCATCACCCGCACCACCACCGCGCGCGCCTCGCCCGTGCGAGACGTCCCCTGGCGCCCGTTTAGTCCCTCGACGCGCGTCCGCTAGCCCAGCCGCTGTAACTGTTCCTATTGACATTGATGCTGTCCCCGAGCCCTCACACGCGCGCGCGCGTCCGCGCGCGGTGATCGAGGCGTCGAACCCCCGCGCGAAAGCGTTCCGAACGCGTGCGTCGCGCGCGCGCGTCGACGAGTCCCGCGTCGGCGACGCGCGCGCGCGATTCAGTCGCGCGTTCCCATTCAGCGGTCCGTCGTCTCCGGGACGCCACCGCCTCGCGCGCGCGCGTCATGACGGACGCGGCGCGTCGATCGTTGAACAGTCCATCCATGAGCAGTCCCTCGCTCGTGACGCCGCCCAAGACGTTCGGACGAATCGCGAGCAAGAAGTTCGTCGCATCGATCTTTGGATCGCCGACGAACGTCGAGAACGAGTGGGCGGCGGCGCAAAACGCGGTGAAAAAGGTGCGGCTCGATGTCTTGCGCCGACCGTTGTCCATCACGAATGGGGACATTTTCGGTCTCACGCTGCGGTTTCTGAGCGAGATGGAGTTCACGACGCACAGCACTGGGTTGGCGTTTTATAACCGGTGCTTCACGGGACGCGCCTTCGTGAATTGGGCCATGGAACAGCGGTTCAGGGATCAAGAGTTTCGAGACGAGGCGGACGCCGTCTTCCTCGCGAATGAGTTACTGATCAGAGGGATCATTATGCCCGTCGCCAAGGGGAAGGAGGAGAAGAAGGCTGTGAAATGGATGAGCATGGGCATGGGGAACATGAACGTCGGCGTGGGCAAAGGATGGAGAGTCTTCAACGGCGGGGATTGGAAGTACACGGTGAAGACGGTGGCGAGGAGCGCCATCATCGCGGCGTGTTTCGAGAGTTCGACCGAGGAGGAGAAGAATGGGATTCGAGATTGCGTGGGGAGACTGAAGACGCTAAAGGCGCTCATAGACGGGGAGACGGAGGCGGCGGCGAGCGCTGAGGAGGAGGACGAGGAGGACAACGAGGAGACGGCGACGGCGAAGGCGTTGGCCGCGGCGAAGGAACGGTTGAACACGACGAAGGAGTACGTATTTCTACCGTTTAAAAAGATGGAGGAGATATTCGAGCGCGCGAGTGATGCCATCGCGAGCTTTTTCTCGACGTTGGGTCCGCACGTCGCCTTGGCTTTGGGAAGTTTGGTCTTAATGGCTTGGATTCAAAACTTTGCGTTCGCGTGCGTGTTGGCGGTCGCCTTCGGGCGTCACATCCTGTGGGTGAATGAATTACACACGAACGATTTGCTCATCCGCACGCGCGCAGACTTTCTTCGGAAATATCAATTAATTCGCGGCGATCCCAAGGTTAACAAATCCGGCGCTGAGACGGCGGATTGGTGGAGCGCCGCGTTTCATCACATGTGGGAGGGTTGGTTGGCCGGTTGGTTGAACCGCATCACTCGAGAGACCATCGAGTGGTCGCTCGACGGATTAGATTTACCCTTCATCAGTAAACTCGAACTGAGTGAGTTTAGATTCGGCGACAACGCTCCGATCATAAAGACGGCGCGCACCTTTGGAGGATCCGACGGCGAGATGATCGTCGAATGGGATTTAGATTGGCCCATGGAAAACTCCATCGTTCTCATCACCGCCATGTTCGGTCGAGGAACCGTGGTTCCGATACCCATCAGAATCCGTTTAGCGGACGTGAGACTCTCGGGAACGATGCGCTTGACGTTTACGTGGATGCGCAAGAGCGGCGGTCCGTACGTGCGGTCGCTGCGCGTCTCCTTCGTCGGTCTCCCGACGTATTCCTTTTCTCTCAAAACCTTCGGTGCCGTCAACCTGAGCGAAGTCGGATTCATTCACAGCGCCCTTCGCCGCTCGACGGACGATTACTTCAAAACGGAACTGTGCGAACCGAACGGGTACTTTTGGGACGTCAAGGAGTGGTGGGAGTCGTCGGACGCCGAGGAGGTGATCGATCCTCGCGAACTCATCACGCAACCGCTCATGAAGGACATCGAGAGAATTTGGAAACGAAACAAGAGCGAGGCGACGGTGGAAATGCGCGTGATGCCGTATTTCGCAGAGTTTGACTTGTCCGGGAAACACTCGTCCAACAAGTTGAAATATCTCGACGCCGGGAAGTGTCGCATGTGCGTCGGCATGGAGTACGGGAAGAAGCGCATCGTGTCCAAGTCGCACACGCTGCAGTCGCACGTCGAAGCGTCGTACGCGGATGTGAAACACCCGACGTGGCGAGGAAACGGATTCGCAAAGCTTGACGCCGCTGAAGACGTCGTCAGCGATCAACTCACCGTCTTCGTCTTAAGTCAGTTCGGCAACAGAGAATCAAAGGATAAAGGCGCGAAAAAGTTTGGATTCACGCGTAAAATGATCGCCGTCGGTAAAATCGACAACGTGCTTCGCTACGATGCCGGTGACATCAACAGCGTCGAGGTGACGCTCCTCGATCCGAAGAAACTCGAACCGGTGGGAGTGTTACACGTTCGACTCCGCGTCAACGTGTTGAAGCCGAACGTCGTCATCGAAAACGACAAAAACGATAGCGTCCTGGGCGTTCGCATCTCCAACGTTTACCGATCGATGTCCATGTTTCCCGGTCAAGCCGCCGAGTTCGCGTCGTCGAGTTCGAAACGCGTCGTCGAGTCGACGTTTTCGCTCTTCAGTCTCAAGTGTTGCTTCGGCGGCGACGACGATGTCGACGTCGTGCCGCACACCCCCGGCGAGCGCTCCGGCGTGTCGAGACTTCGAGGCGATCGTCGGGACACGCCGACGCGAGAGAAATCGCGCATCGGGAACGATTTAGTCGAGGCTGAGGATTACGGCATCACGAGTTTCCGCGACCTCTCCGACGTCGGGCGCCGATCGGCGGGACTCGAAACCGACGACTCGGACGCCGGTTTCGACGACGACGACGACGATTTTCCCAAGACGCCTCGCCTCCCCATGCGCGAGCACACCGCCATGTACGACACCATGGACGACGCACAGGTCACGGACTACGACGACGACGACGAGTAGCGTGAGAGTCATCGTCATTCTTTGTTGTTTGTTTTGTTAATACAAAGCTAAAGCGCCGCCGTCCGCAACCGCCCCGACACGTCCCCGTTCGTCCTCCGTTCGTTCCCTACGCCCCTCTCTTGACGACCGGCGCGATGTGTTCCAACGCCTCCATGCTCACCACCGAGTTCCCACGCACGACGATCATCCCCATGGGCGTCTTTTCGGACGTCGTATCGTTCGTCGCGTCGTCGAGCACGAGGTTGAGAAATTGATCGAACCCTCTCAACACGCCGATCACGTTTCGGTTGCCGTTTAATCGAAGACGGAGCTTCTTATCCATGTACCTGCGACGAATGACGACGCGATGCGATGATCTGTCAGTGGTCGAGCGGTCGAGACGCGACTCGCGCGGACGGCGCGCGCGGGGGCGCGGGACACAACGCGGTGACCCTCGCCGCCGTTCGGGACGAATGCGGACGAATCGTCACGTCGCGCGCGCGAGAGAGGGATGGCGCGCGAACGCGCGCGAGAGAGAGACGCGGAGGAGGTCGATGGACGCACTGTTTTAGTTCGGGGATCGCCACGCCGCCCATGGTGACTCGAGCGCGTCGCAATGCGGATTCACGCGAGAACGGCTTTGGGAAAGCGTCGGCGCGCGTTACATGAATTTTTTCGTTTTCGACGTGGCGGTCGCCGCGAGCGGGTCCTCGGGCCAAAAGTGTTTGGGATACCGACCGGCGAGCTCGCGTCGGACGTCGGCGTAGGCGCCTCGCCAAAAGGAGGCGAGATCGCGCGTGATGGCTTGCGGGCGCCCGGCGGGCGAGAGGAGGCGACACTCGCACGGCGCGCCGGCGACGAGGATGTTTTCGGCGCCGAAAAACTCCTGCACGCGCGCGGCGACGGCTGGGACGTCGCCGTCGTAATCGACCTGACACTTCGAACCGCTCGGCAGGGTGACGACGGTGGGACAGGCGTCGTCGACGAGACGTTGGTGGTCGTAGGTGGTGAAGTGGGATTTGACGAGGGAGACGACGTCCACCGAGCTCAAATCTGACTTGGACGTCGCGCCGGCGAGCCAAGGGGCGAGCCATTCGTCGGCGGTGCGCATGAGGGCATCCTCGGATAAATCTGGAAACGTCGGGTCGAGACCGTTGCGATGGATGAACCGAGCGCGTTTGAGCCAGAGCGTCGCGTTTTTACTCAGCGAAAACGCGTTGGCAAGACCCATCTCTCGCACGCCGTCCATCATCGCGCTCGTCGTCAACTCTGGATCATCCTTGACTGAAAACGGAATCTCTCTGAGAACCAACTCGCCCACGGACAGACGTTTGCGAGCGAAGACGGACTTGGAGGCGCTCGCCCAAAACACTTCGTCGCGTTCTCTCGCCAGCGTTCCGAAGAGCGCGCCGTCGGGACCTTCGAAACACGCGCGATCGATCGGCGCCGCCATGCGTAAACGATCGCTTCGCGCGCCCGCGTTTCCCGCGCCGTCGCCAACTAATTCCACGACGACGAGGGTTTCGTTCGATTTATCTCCCGATCGAAGAAGCGCGTCATCCTTGTGGTCGCTCCCCACGCTCGCGGCGCCGCCGCCGGAGAGTTGAAACGCACCCCCGCGGTTTTTACGCGCCGCGACGCGATCTGGATACGCGACGGCGAGTAACAACCCCGCCTCACTGTCCCCGGCGCCGCACAAGAACGGCCACACCGCGCCGGAGGGATCACCCTCGCCGACGCCCGGCGCGCAAAAGTCGGGATGCGACCTCGCCAACGAGCGCATGTGGCCGAGCAATTGCTCCGCCACTTTCTTCGCCTCCAGGACCGCGCGTTCGTCGACGTTCCAGCTCGTACCGCTCGCACCGCCCGTCGCGACGCTCACCGCCGAATTGACGCTCGCGCGTTTGCCGCGCGGCGCGCCTTTAATTTTTTTCCCGCTCTTTGGCAGTTTGGTGCCGATGGGCACGCGCGTCGGCGTCGCCTTGTCCGACGCCGTCGGTGCGCTCGTCGTCGCGTCGCCCGCGTCGCCCATGGGATCTTGACCCCAGAGCGCGCGTAATCTACATCTAACGTCTAAGGGCGCGTCCCGCCCGGAAAGTAAATCGCGATCACCGACGACGGCGGCAAGTTGACACGCCAATCTTGCGCTCTCGGCGCCTCTCGACGCGCCGAAGAGAAGCATTCGCGCGAGCCGAGGGTGCACGGGAAGCTCCGACATGATGGACCCGATCTCCGTCGGAGCGTGCTTATCGTCTCTCAACGCTCCCAGTTCGCGTAACAATCGTCTCGCCGCGATCAATGGTCCCTCGGGCGGAGGATCGAGCCACGCCATGTCGGCGGCGTCGCCGACGCCCCACACCGCTAAATCCAACGCGACCGGCGTCAGATCCGCCTGTAATATCTCCGGCGTCGTGTCTGGCGCGAGTTTTTCGTTCGCAGACTCGCTCCATAGGCGGTAACACGTGCCCGGGGCGATGCGTCCGGCGCGACCGCGTCTCTGATCCGCCGACGCTTTGGACACACGCGTCGTCTCCAGTCGCGTCATGCCTTTTCTGGCATCGAATTTCGGCGTCTTACACAGCCCCGAGTCGACCACCACCTTGACGCCGCTGATCGTGAGCGACGACTCGGCGATCGGCGTGCTCACGACGACGCGACGCGTTCCAGGTCGCGACGGGGCGAGCGCCGCGGCTTGCTCCTGTTGAGAGAGCGCTCCGTACAGCGGCAACGCCGACACGTCGCTCGGGAGCTCTTTCCGTAAATCGCGCACAACTCGATTGATCTCCGCGGCGCCCGGGAGAAAACACAACACATCTCCGTCGGGACACGCGCGCACGGCGTCCTTCACCGCGCGAACTGTCGCGCGCTCGAGTTCGCCCCAACCGACGCCGGGCGGCCCGAGATACACCGTCTCCACCGGGTACGATTTCCCTTCGCTCACGATCACCGGCACCTCCGGCCCGTCCTCGTCACTCAACAACTGCGCCACGCGCGCGCCCACCTCCCCGAGCGTCGCGCTCATGACGAGCAGCCGTAAATCCGGACGAATTGTTTGTTGCACCTCTCGACACAGCGCCAACGCCATGTCGGCGTCCAAACTTCGTTCGTGAAATTCATCAAACACCACCGCCGCCACCCCGCGAAGCTCCGGATCACTTCTCAATCGCCGCACCAACACACCCTCCGTCACCACCTCCACGCGCGTGTCCGCGCTCACGACGGATTCGAATCGCACGCGATAGCCCACCGTCCGGCCCACGCGTTCGCCGAGCGTCTCCGCCATCCTCGTCGCCGCCGCCTTGGCCGCCAACCGTCGCGGTTCGAGCACCAAGACGCCGCGATACGCATCGCTCGAACTCGCGCCGGTCTCACACGCGTACCCTCGCGGTTTATCCAGCATCATCGCCAACGGAATCGTCGTCGTCTTGCCCGCGCCCGGCGGCGCCTGCAGCGTCGCGCTTCGACTCGTCTGCGCGCATCCGTCGGCTCGTCAGTCGTTCGTTCATCGATCGCGTCCACCGCGCGCGAAAACAAACACCTCGAGAAGATCGCGCGTCGCGTCGTTCGAAGCGTCGCGGCGCACCTCGAGCGCGCGCAGACACGTCTCGACGACGTCCCCGATGGGTAACGCCGCCGTCGCCCTCGCCACGCGCGCGCGTCTCGCCTCGTCGTCGGCGTCGTCGTCTCTCGCGCGCGCCGCGCATCGACGACGATGACACCGTTGGTCTCGACGCCGTCCCGTCCCTGACGTCGTCGGCGCCGCCGTCGCGCGCGTCGACGTCGACATTGCGCGACGCGGGATGACGCGCGAAGTCACGCGCGTGGGCTCGTACGCGCTCAAGCAAACGCTGGGCAAAGGCGCGTTCGGATGGGTGAAACTGGGCGTGCAAGACAAGACCGGGGTGAAGGTGGCGGTCAAGGTGCGCGCGATGGGGGGATTCGGCGACGCGCGCGCGCGGGAGGGCGATGGGCGCGGCCGGGCGCATTCGATGACGGTTGCCGGGCGATCCGCGATGTGCCCACGCGTCTGGGCGTCGACGACGCGCGGAAGGAAGCTCGACGCGCGCGAAACGTGACGCGTATGCATCTCGTGCATCCATCGCGCGCGTATCGCGGGACGACTGACGGACGACGGGCGCTCGAACGACCCGAACGCTCGACGTAGATTTTAGACAGGGAGAATTTACAACACCTCGACGAACAGGACCAAGTCAAGGCGGAGGTCAAGGCGATGGCGGAGCTCACGCATCCGTGCATCGTCGATCTTATTGAGGTTTTGTCGAACGCGCGGTGCGTGTTCATGGTGATGCAGTATTGCCCGGGCGGGGAGTTGTACGACATCGTGCGCGCGCACGGACCGTTGGACGAGTCGACGGCGAGGCGACACTTTCAGCGGTTGATTCAGGGGGTGGATTTTTGTCACAAGAAACGAATCTATCATCGAGATTTGAAGCCTGAAAACTTGTTTTTAGACGAGCGCGGGGACCTGTGTATCGGTGACTTCGGTCTCGCGGCGCTGCGACAGGACGCGGATGATAATAACTTGCGAACGATTTGCGGGACGCCGCACTTCTCCGCGCCCGAGGTGATGGGAGGATCGCGACGACTCGTCGGGAATAAAAATTTCAAGACGGTCAACACGCACACGCGAACGCACGGGTACACCGGTGGACCCGCCGACGTGTGGAGCTGCGGATGCATTCTGTACTTTTTCTTGACGGGTAAATTTCCCTTTGACGGGAAAAATTTCGTGCAGCTGCAACTCATGGTGCAAAAGACGGAGCCATACTTTGCCGGCGCCGTGTCCAAGCAGGCGGAGAAACTCATTCGAGGCATGCTCGTCAAGGACCCGGTCAAGCGTTGGACGATCCCGACGGTGATGCGACAATCGTGGTTCACGCAGGATTACGTCCCGGTCGAGGTGAAACAAGAGGACGCCAACGCGCGCTTCTTCGACGAAGAGGATCCCACGCTCGCCGAATTCATGACTCCCGACGAACGTCTCGTCGTCAAGGAATCGTCACACATGAGCGTGAGCGAGTCCGCGCACATGAAACCCATCAAACAATTAAACGCGTTCGAGCTCATCAACATCGCCGCGTTCGACGTCGCCGACATCTTCGACGACGACGCCAACACGGTGCGCAACGCCACGCGATTTACGAGCACGGAACCGCCGGAACACGTACAACAGGCTGTGTGTCGCGTCGCCGAATCCCTCGATTTCGTCTGCAGAAGACAGACACAGGCGCGAATCCTCTTCGAGTGCGATGATTTAGGTCTCGTCGTCGCGATGCGCACCTATCAGGTGGTGCCGGGCGTCTACTTGTACACGTTTAGTCGCGACGAGGGCGGACGCGAACAATTTCACGAGTGGTTTGAAAAGATTTGCGAGCCGAGCGGGCCGGTCGGAAAGATGATTCACGTCGCGTGAGTGCGCGATGTGTGTACAAGAACCGCGTCGTCGCCGTCGCGTTGTAAAAAACAGAGAATGATATATAAACAATATATTTACCCGCGGCGCAATAAATCGATGAAGGCGTCGACGCCGACGACGGAGATTCTATCATTCGCCGCCGCCCGCTCGCGTTCCTTCGCGGTGTTATACCCCCAATCCACCAAGAATAACTCCCAATCGTCTAAATCGTCGCATTTGCACACCTTTTCGAGCGTACTGAGCTTGTCCTCGACGAAAATTTTCCGAGGATTGCCCTCGCCGCCGAGCGTTCGCAAGACATCCGTCTTCGGCGCGCCGCTCACCGTCGTGCTGTACATGTCTTCATCCTCGACGACGATTCCACCCATTTTCGCTAAAATCGCGAGCGCGAAACGACCCTGTTTCGTCGTCACGATCTTCACCTCGGCGTCCGCTCTCCCTTGCGCCGCGAGCACCGCCTCCGCCACGCCCGGATACAACGCGTTCGGCGCCAACCACCCGTCAAAATCGTCTCGAATCCACTCGTCTCGCACCCGTCCGAACGCCTCCACCATCTCCCCTCGCTCGAGATTCCATCGTTCCATCAATTTCGGCGACAACGCGTCCCAATCATCGAGAATCTCCTCCACAGAGTATCCCGGAAGATTTTCCAAGAGGGCGCGCGCGAGCGTCGTATTTTCGTACCCAGTCTCCACCACTGGACGCACCGCACGGAGCGCGTCGAGCACGCGATCGCGATCGCGATCGGCGCCTTCGGTGGCGAATATTTCCGGCCATAATTCCGTGCCGTGTCGCCACGCGCTCAGGGAGGATTCACCGACGGAATCGCACACGACGCCGTCGAAATCGAGCGCAAAGATGACGCCATCGCGAGGTGCGGATTCGTCGACATTCGACGCCCGTGCGCGCGCGGCGAGGCGCGCACGCGACGATGGAGCGCGCGTACGCGTCGAGAAAAAAGTCACGGACGCGTTGACGGTCGCGCGGGCGGACATGACGCGTGCGAGAGTCGCGAAATGGGGCACACGTGTCGACATTCGACTCGACTCAACAACATCTCTTTCTATCCAACCCAGCCGCGGCGGCGGATGATTTTTTCACCTGTTCCTCCTGTCTCGCGCGCTCTCGAGCGAGAAGCGCGTCGAGCGAGGTGGTCGGATCGTGCGTGGGCGGTGTCCCGGTCGAGGCGGCGGATCCGTTCTGTTGTTCCCACATGGCGTGGTATTTTCCGCCTCGACGCAAGAGGGCGTCGTGCGACCCGTACTCGACGACGCGACCATCCTCTAAGAGGGCGATGTTATCGCAATTGCGCGCGGTGGACAGTCTGTGGGCGACGACGATGGTGGTCTTTCCTTTCATCAACACCTCGAGCATGTTGAGGATGTCCTTCTCGGTGTTGGTGTCCAACGCGCTGGTGGCCTCGTCCATCAAGACGAGGGGCGAATCTTTGAGCAACGCGCGCGCGATGGCGACGCGTTGTTTCTCGCCGCCGCTGAGCTTGAGACCGCGCTCACCGACGATGGTGTCGTATGCTTTGGGCATGCGCGTGATCGGACCGTCGATGGCGGCGAGACGAGCCGCCTCGCGGACGTCCGCGGGCGTGGCGTCCATGCGACCGTAGTTTATATTGTAGTGAATCGTGTCGTTGAACAGGACCGTGTCTTGTGGAACGACGGCGATGGCGCGACGCACGGAGTCGAGGGAGACTTTTTGCGTGTCTTGTCCGCCTAAAAATATCCCTGACGACGCGTCGTCAGCGCTCTTCTGGGCGTCGTACAGTCTAAACAACAGACGTAAGAGCGTGCTCTTTCCGCTCCCGCTCGCGCCGACGAGCGCGAGGGATTCACCCGCGGGGACGGTCACGGATAAGCCGTTCAGGATGTTCCTCCCGTCGTCATATCCGAATGTGACGTCCTTGAACTCGACGGATAGCCCCTCCGACGGCACGACGAGCTCTGGCGCGTTTTCAATCTCCTTCACCGAGCTCGTCTCTTGCAACAGGTGAAACATCGACGTCATGTCGATGAGCGATTGACGAGCCTCGCGATAGACGGAGCCCAAAAAGTTCAAAGGCACGGATAGTTGGAAGAGTAAACCTTGCACCATGACCAAATCACCCACGGTGAGATTACCCGCCGCGACGCCCTGCGCGGCGAGAAGCATCGCCGCGGAGAGAGACGCCGAAAAAATAGCGTTTTGTCCAAAATTTAACATTCCGAGCGAACTCGCAATCTTCAGGTTCGCTGCTTCCACACCCTTGAGACTCTCGTCGTACCGTTTCACCTCATGCGCTTCGTTGTTGAAATACTTGACCGTTTCAAAGTTTAACAACGAATCTATCGCCTTGGTGTTGCCTTCGTTTTCCAACGCGTTGGCTTGTCGTCTAAATTTCGTTCTCCACTGCGTGCACCCGATCGTGAACGCGGCGTACGTCGCGATCGTCCCGCTCGTCAACACAGCGAACTCGGGCCCGCACTTGGTGGCGAGAATGCCGCTCACCAGCGCGATCTCGAACGCCGTGGGGAACACGTTGAACACCATGCTGTTCAACAAAAAACTAATACCTCGTGTCCCGCGATCGATCGTGCGATTCAACGCCCCAGTCTGTCTGTCGAGGTGATACTTGAGATCTAACGCGTGTAAATGCGCGAACACGCGTCGCGCGACAGCGCGAATCGCCCCTTGGCTCACCTTGGCAAACGTCGCATTTCTCAACTCGTTGGCAACACTTGCCGACGCCCGCAGCGCGCCGTATCCCACCAACATCGCCGCCGGCGTCGCCACGATCGTCGTCATCGGCAACGTCGCCATTGCCGCCGCCCCCGTCGTCGCCATCCCCGCCTGCGCGCTCAACCCATCGATCGCGTACTTGAACGCGAACGGCACGCTCACGTTGGCCACTTTGCTCGCCACGAGCAGCGACAGCGCCGCCGCCACCCTCCGCTTCCCTGCCGGGTTCTCGTCGTTCCACAGGTACCCACCGAGCGTGCGAAGGATCCCAAAATCGATTTCGTCCGCGTTCAACGCCTTGGCCGCGGTGGACGTCGTCGCGGTTGCCGTCTTCTCGTCCCTCGACACCGCCGGCGTCTCCGTCTCCGACTCACTCGCCCCCGACGTCGACACCGCATCGACCACGCGCGCGCGCGCCTCTGCCGAGCTCGCAAACGTCGCGCGCGCGTCTCGTCGCCACTCGTTCCGGTTCCCGGCGCCTCTCATCACCGATTCTCTCACCGGTGCGCCCACCAGCCCGCCGCCGCGTGCGCACGTCGCCCATCGCTCCCTCGCCGCCGATCCCGCGCGCGCCGCCGCGCGCGCGCGACCGAGCGCTCGCAGGGCTTCCCTTCTCGCGTTCGACGCCATCCAATCCTCGCTCGCGCGCTCGCGCGCTCGACTCTCGCGCGCGCCCAATCCGAGGTGCTCGAGTGCCATTTCAAAACGTTTCGGGGCGCGCGAACGAGCGCGCCAGTCTTCGGCGCGCATGTCGCGCGACGCGCTCGCGGGCGCCGACTCGCCGGTCGCGACGATGTCGGCGCGCGCGTCCATCGACGCGTCGTGCGCGCGGTGCGGCGCGTGCGGGCGCGCGTTTAACCCGCGCGACGACGAGGTGCGCCTTCCGAGCGAGCCGAGCGAGCCGCGCGTGCAAGGCGACAACGACGGCAATAGCACGGGTAGCGATGATGAGTACGACGTCATCGAGTTCGTGCGCAACATTCGACGATTGCGATCGCACACGGACCCGTCCGTGGGACCGATATGTCCGCGATGTTATCAGCGCGAGTACCGAAGCCGCGTCAAGGCGTCGGCGCGCGGTCCGTGCGCGGCGTGCGAGAGGACGACGCCGTCGGGACAGTGGATGCGTTCGCAGGTGGGGCCGACCAAAGGGCGAGATTTGTGTCAGAGGTGTTACGAAGAGGAGAAGATGTCGAGGAAGGAAGCGCTGCAGATTGCGAGAAACGCAAAGCAGTGCGCCAAGTGCGATCGCGTCGGGACGGGGAGTAAACACACGTATTGGTATCGGTCCGAGGCGGCGAATTTCGAGGGGCTGCACGTGTGTAAATCGTGTTATCTGTCGGAGTATCGCGATAGGATGAACGCTGATCCGAACGTTTCGTGCGGTGGGTGTGGGAAGACGGAGCTGCAGACGGGAAACTGGAGAAAGAACGCAACCAACGACGGGCACTGGTGCGACGCATGTTACAAGAAGGATCGTCTCAATCGCATGAATGACGATCCGAACATCGTGTGCTGGAACTGCAGCGCCACGACGAGCAGAGGTCCGGAGTGGAGGCGCAACGGGAACGCGTACGTGTGCATGAAGTGCGTGCACATGGAACGACGGAAGAAGCGACCCAGAGAGAGCCTGTGACGAACCGTCGACAACGACGACCCGCCGCCGCGGCCACATGACGATTGAAGAGACGAAATACAAAACACATACAAGATGATAAAACATCCACGCTGTACGATATCACCACGGTCGCCGAGACCTTGTAGCGCCATAGAATGTTTTTTTCATAGAATGTTTTTTTACCGAAAGAAACCACTTTTCCGAGACGCCCCACACGGTAGCGCGCGTCATGGCGCGCGCGCGCGCAGACGAGGACGACGCGCGTCCCGGGGCGATCCCGTGGGACGAAGAACACGTCGCGCGCGCGATCGAGGTGCGTCGCGCGATCGACACGCGCCCGAAACGCGTCGCGCGACGAATAGGAACAGAATGAAGAAAACGCGCGCGACGACTGACGACGGCTCGAACGCGACGCAGAGATCGCTCGCGCATCGCGGGGAGTTTGCCGTAAACGAATTCAAGCGTCACGAGGCGTACGTGCGCGTGCGTGGTCTTCCGTTCGACGTCAAGGTTGACGGTTGGGCACGTCAGTCGAGGAGCGTGCACGGCGACGAGGTGTGCGTCTTGATCGATCCGTGCGACGAGTGGGAGCGCGCCTGTGGGGGTGATGAAGACGCGTCCACGAGCGTTGATATGGACGCCAACGGTGGGCGAAGCGTGGAGTCCATGGCGGCGGTGTGTCGACGTGGATGGCGACCGACGGGTATCGTCGTGGCGGTCGTGACGCCGTCGCCTCGACGAGCGAACATGGTCGGGAAGTTAGAGGTGGAGACGAACGACGCGCTGACGTTCGTGCCGTTGGATGCGAAATTACCCAAGGGGTGTGTGTCGGAGTTTAGCGTGCCGAGATCGATCAAGAGCGCGCTGGAGCGCGATGGAAAGGAGGGTGTGGCAGATACGTTTGTGAGCGTCAAGTTGAGGAAATGGCGACGAGGCGACGCGAAACCTCTAGTAGATATTCTCGGCGTCGTCGGCCGAGGGAACATCGAGAGCGATTTAGACATCATGACCAAGGTGATCGTGGCCGAACACCGCATCGAGAGCGGTGATTTCAGCGCCGAGGCGGAGGCGTGTTTACCGCGAGTCAATGCCGGCGAACAATGGAGCATACCGACGGACGAACTCGAGAGACGCACGGATTTCAGGGACAAACTCGTGTTTAGCATAGATCCTCCGACGGCGCGCGATTTAGACGATGCGTTGAGCGTGGAGGTGTTGTCCGACGGCAAACTCAACGTGGGAGTGCACATCGCGGACGTCTCGCACTTTGTGCTCCCGAACACGGCGTTGGACGAGGAGGCGCGAACGCGAGGCACAACGACGTATCTCGTGCACACGATTTTCCCCATGTTACCGAGGCTGTTGTGCGAAAACCTGTGTTCGCTCAATCCGGGGGTGGAGCGATTGTCGTTTTCGGTCGAATGGACGATGACGAAAGAGGGCGTGGTTAAAAACGTATCGTTCACGCGCGGCGTCATCAAGAGCGCGGCGAAACTGAGTTACATTCACGTGCAGAACGTGATCGACGCCGGCTCGGACGTCGAAGCGGCCAAGAAAGCGCTCGACGGTGTCGAGATATCGGGAGAACACGCGATCGAGGACGTCATCGAGAGCATAGAGATTCTTCATCGCGCGGCGAAATCGATGCGTAAGAGGCGATTTCAAGCGGGCGCGGTGCGTCTCGACCAACCCAAGGTTGGTTTCGAGTTGGACGAAGATCAAGAGCCCGTGAACGCCGCACCGTACGTCATCCGCGACAGTAATCGTCTCGTGGAGGAGTACATGTTGCTCGCCAACATGTACGTGGCTGAATTTATCGCCCAAGTGTTTCCTTCGCACTCCATGTTGCGATGTCATCCACCCCCGAACGAACGCAAGCTCATCGAACTGTCGACGTTTGCGAGCGAACACGACTTAGACGTCGACATCTCGTCGTCGAAGAGGTTACACGACAGTCTGCGCGCGATCGCGAACGATTCGCAAGATATATTTGACATCGTGCAGTTGTTGGCGACAAAACCGATGCAACTCGCCAAGTACTTTTGCACGGGCATGGCGGACGAAGACTCTTGGCGACACTACGCCCTCGCGGTGCCGTATTACACGCACTTTACGTCACCCATTCGACGATATCCTGACGTTGTCGTGCATCGTCTGCTCGCGGCGGCGATCGAACACGAGACGCGGCGAGGCGAGAGTCACTCTAACGACGTCATTCAAAAGTACGAGCTCTTCGCGCCGGAACTGTGCCACGACGTCGCCGATCACTGCAACGAACGGAAAATGGCGGCAAAGTACGCCCAAGAGAGAAGCCAACACTTGTTTCTGTGCAAATACTTGCAAAACAACGTCGTCGTCTCTCACGCCATCGCGAGACAGCTCGGGCAGCAGTTCATTGTCGCCTACGTCCCGTCGTACGGCATTGAGATAAAAATCTATCTCGACAAGCAGCGACACGTGACGGTGAAGCAACAAGGATACGACAAGGGTAAACCAAATTCGCAGACCCGCGAGCTCTCGGTGATGTTGGATATTCGAAAGGAGTGCGAAGAGGCTGCGAAGATTGCCGCCGACGCCTCGGCGTTGTCGAGCCTGGACAAGCCGCAATACAAGAAGATTCTCAAGCTCTCGCGAGGCTTGCGAGGGACCTGTCTCAACACGACGGAAGAACAGGAAGCGATGATCGACGACGCGCACGAACCACTTGTTTTACCTCTGAACATCAAACCGTTGGACAGAATCCCCGTCATTTTATCCGTCATCAAAGAGTCGAGAATCAAGTTTGAGATTTTCGGACACGCCCTCTTGAAAAATCCGTTCGTGTCGAGCGCGAAATAGCGAAATAGCGATTTGTACGTACTGTAGCGTAGCGCATGATTTAAAGCCGAACGAAAGTTCTGTTCGTTATTACATTCTATTGAAAGGCACGGCGCGCGGTGCCTACGAAAACTGAGGATGGGCGTCTCTCTGCCGAGAACACCGCCGCTCTAAACAACTCTCGTCAACGTACGTGACGGCGAAGCGGTAACGCGTCAAGACGCAGTCTGCTCGCTTTTAAACGCCATGTCTTGTCCACTACTACGCGCGCGGTGGTTTCCGCAGGACAACGGAACACCGGCAGATAGTGACGAGGTAGCGGCGGCTCCCTTCGCGCTGGAACCCAAAGAAAGTTTTCGCGAAGACGTATCGCGACGTGGCGGATTAACAGTCTTCATCAGTGTTCGAGCACCCAGACCAACGGCCGTCGTCAGAGTAGTCAGAAGATGGAAAGTCCATCACGCACGGTGGCGTGAGCGGACGTTCCGTCATGTTGCCGGCATCGGCAAAGGAGAACGGGTGGCCCTTCAAGAGCGCCGCGCCTCGAGCAAAGTTCGGGACGCTGCGAGCCGAGCGAAGACTGTCGCTGCGCTCGTACGTGTAGTAGGCGACGACACCTTCGACGTCAAACTCTTGGCGCGTCGCTTGCACGCGCGAGTATCCCGGAATGAACTCGCCGGCGGCGAGCACGTCACTCGCGACATCCACGGCCTGCAATCCGTCGATGGAAATCGCGAACACCATTTTACCAGGCTTGAAGACGGATGCGACTTTGCGAGCGTACGAGAACACGTCGAGATCTTCGACGTCGACGTTGGAAAGCTCGCACGAAGCATAAGAAAACCCATCTTCAGGTGTGATGTGAATGGTGCTGAACTGGCCGTTTGTGGCGGAAAGCTTGTTCAAGCCGTTCATAGAGTAGCCGCACGGCTCAAAGACGTAGTCATCAATCTCAAAGTCTTCAAAGATTGAACGAATACCACTGTCAGTGGTCGTCTGTGCCGAGCTCACGAACGTCTCTTCCTTGCGGTAGAAGTGTTTTTCGCAGTGCTCACGGTTGAGGTGAGTCATGCAAACTTCGAGAGACGCCTTGGACTTCGCGTCTTGCCACTGGCACGCTGATCCGGAGATGTAGACGTGCCATTGCACACCCTTGAGCTTGCTTCCGAGAATGTAGGACGAGCCTCCACCCGGGGACAAGTGACCGAAGTGCTCCTCCAAGAAGACGGTCTCGTCGTCGAACGAGGCGTGCAACTTGGGTTGCAAATCCGGCTTGTCAAAGGACGACCGCGTAAACTTGACGCGTCGAGGCTCCATGCCAACCTGCGAAGCATACTTCAGAATGGTCGGCACACCGGCGAGAAGATGTGTGGTACCACACGTTTTGAGAACGAGCTTGGTCGGGAAGACGAATAAAGACGACTCGGACAAGACGTACGCGTCAAACTTGTCGTTTGAGCGCACGGAGACAATCTCGCAACGCGCCGCCGTCATACATTCGTCGAGCTGCGCACGCGTCATCTCACGAAGACCGCGCGCGTTCGCTTCATTCACGCGAAAGTCGATTTCAATTCTCTTTTCCGCACCCTCAAAGTGCGGCGACGGGTACACGCCATCCACCGTCGTCACGGAAGCCGTCGCCGCCACCATCTCGACAAACGCGCGCCTCGCTCCGCTCTCCAATCAACAGTTCCAGTAGAAGCACCCCGCTTCTACTATACAACAACAAAATGCGTTTTTTTAACTAGAGCACGCTACTCTTTCCTCGTCGCGTCACGTGTCAGGACGGACTCCTCGTCAAGTCTTGATACTCGGCGTTGGCAAACTTCACCGTTCCCCAAGGTCTCAACTCCGCCACCAAACTCGACTCGGTCACTCTGTTGTGTTCTTCTTCCTCACGTATATAATCACTACTACCGTCCTCGAGATCCATCACGCCCGATTCCTGTGTGTGTGCGGCCTTCGCCTGTATTATCTCTCTCAATCTATTCGCGCGTCAACTGCCTCCCGTATGGGTAAACAAGTCTCAAGACGCAGTCGACTCAAATCCAACTCCCCGGCTGGTTCGGGTGACTCTTTTGACTCGGTCGTTCGATGACCGATGCACGCGCGCTCGTCTCCTCGTGCGCGCCGTCCGCGTCGCGCGACTCGCTCGTCGCACGCGGCTCTGCGTTGTTTTTTATGCTACGACGTTCGAGTCGCCTCGCGCAGTCGGCGTGTCCTCGCCTCTCGCGCGGTCGCGTCTCCGTCACGTCTCGATCCGGCGCGCGACGTCGCAGACTCGAGATCGGTGAAGTCGATCGATTGACTCGACGAAATCGCCCGCTCGCGTCGCGCGCGAGTGTGTTCGACGTCGACGGGGACGCGGAACGGTGTTGGGAATAAGTGTGCGTCCTCGCTCGCGAGTTCGTGGGCTCGCGCGCGTCGTGCGGTCGACAGTGACGTCCGCCGCCGCTGATTAACGCGGCAGGAAAGACGGGTCGGGTCGGGAGAATTAGGGTTTTCAGAAGACGGGAACAGAAAAAAAGTGGGAAGGAGAGAGACAGAGAGAGACAGAGACAGAGACAGAGAGACAGAGAGACAGAGAGCGAGGATCGTTCTGTGTGTGTTTCTTTCTTTCTGTGTGTGCGAGGGATGCGAGGGAGGCGGAGGAAGAAGAATGATGATGATCGTATTACATTGAATAGTAGACGAGGAACCGAAGCGCCGCGCGGACGTCCGCGAGGGACGAGAGCCGAGGCGTCGCGATTAGACGGCCTTGTATTCAACCTTGGTGATCTTACCCAACATGACCGCGGTGTTACCGTCCAAGAAGGCGATACGGGAGAGACCTTCGCACTTCTTGAAGGAGTCGACGACGAGCGGGTGGACCGGCTCGAAGACGACTTCGGCGACTTCGTTGGACTTCAAGGACATCGGGGACTCGAGCTTCTTACCGCCGGTTTCCTTGCCAACCTTGAAGTTGAGCGCCGTCATCTTGCACGCGGAGCGGCCGCAACGGACGAAACCGATCGGGGAGTAGCCCGGCTTGAGTTCACCCGGGATGTCCAAGGTTTGGACTTGCGCGGTGAATTCCTTGCACGGGGCGAGGGAGGTGTCCTTCTTGTAGATCATGACGTCACCGGTGCGCGGCATGTTGAGCTTGTCGAGACCCTTGACGTTCATACCGACGTTGTCACCCGGCGCGGCGGCTTCGACACGCTTGTGGTGCATTTCGACGGTGAAAACCTTACCACCGCACGGGTTGGAGGAGGTGTGCGTCGGGAGGAAGACGACATCTTCACCCGGCTTGACGAGACCTTGCTCGACGCGACCGGCGAGGACATCACCGACACCCTTGATCTTGTAGACACCGGAGATCGGGAGGCGCATGGCGGCTTCCGTGTTGCGGTCCGGCTTGTCAACCATGTCGTTGAGGACATCGAGGAGGCAGTTGATGTGGAACTTCTTGCCGGTGCCCAAGTAGTCTTCGACGTCGACGCCGCTCCACCAGGCCATCTTGTCGGACTTCTTCAACAAGTTGTCACCGTTCCAGCCGGAGATCGGGAGGACCGGGACGGACTTCTCGACGTAGTCCTTCTTCCAGCCGACCTTGATCAACATGTTCTTCATTTCGTTGCGAATTTCTTCGTAACGTTCTTGCTTGTAGCCAGCCATGTCGCAATCCATCTTGTTGACGCCGCAGATGAGCTGCTTGACGCCGAGCAAGTTGAGAAGACGCGCGTGCTGGCGGGTTTGGCCTTGGACTTCACCAGCCTTGTGGTTACCCTTTTGGATGGCGACCGTGAAGTTACCATCGGCCGGGACCATGAGAAGGGCGACGTCGGCTTGCGCCGCGCCGGAAATCATGTTCTTGATGAAATCGCGGTGACCCGGGGCGTCGATGATGGTGTAGTGCCACTTTTCAGTGAAGAACTCCTTGGTGGTGCACGAAATGGTCACACCACGCTCACGCTCTTCCTTTTGGCGATCCATGTAGAAGGCGAACGCGAAAGAAGACTTACCGAGCGCATCGGCTTCAGCCTTGAGCTTTTCGAGTTCACGCTCCGGGATACCCCCGAGCTCGAACAAAAGTCGACCGGTGGTGGTCGACTTACCGGAATCGACGTGACCGCAGATCACGATGGAAAGGTGTTCCTTGCCCTCAGACATTTTCTACGCGCGCGATAGATACACAGAGGTGCGATCGTCAGTCACGCGCTCGTCTTCGACAGTCTCGCGGCGCTCTCTCTCGAGCGCCGCGAGTGGATAAACCCAGCCCTCGACCGGGACGATGATGATTGGATGTCGCACACGCGCGGTTCGCGCGCGACGCGACGCGTCGACGGACGCGATCGCGCGCGATGCGCGAAAAAACACCGCGTCGACTCGCGCGTCGATCGCGTCTGTCGACGCGACATCCATCGCGCCGTGGACCGAGTCGAATGAATGAATACAATCGCGTCGAGGCGCCGCCGATGACGACCGTGACCGATCTCGCACATCCGCGTCGTGACGTCCGCGCGCGCGCGCGGTGCGTCCCGCGCGACGCGCGAGTCGACGCGAGCGAACCCGTCGACGCGAACGGTGAGGCGACGCGCGATGGACGACGCGCGCGATGGACGTACCGATGAAGTTGAACGTGTGCGTAAAGTGACGACGCGCGCGGATGGGTAATCGCGAAGGGTCTCGTCCGAATGTCCGACCGACCGCGCCGGGGTTTTATGTGTCGTGATGGCCCGCGTTCGGGGTGGTATGAAGACTATACGTATACCAGATGGTACCGGGACGATCGTTTTTTATGTGTGTATGGTCTGGTCTACATAATAGTCTTACAGTATTAACGTACAGTCCGAGAAGTGTGAAAAATAAAAAATGGTCGGCGCCGGAAATGAGGGCGCGGGAAAAATGACGCCCGGAGCGGCGCCGGAGAGGCGGCGGCGAGAGGTCGTCGAATGGAATGGAGCGGACGCGGACGCGGGTGGTGCCGATGGTGTGATGTCGTCACGCGGCGCTCTGTGGGATGGCACTTTTAATCCAGGCGCGCATGGCGCGTTCGTTACCCTCGGCGATGTCCTCGACGCACACCCGCTTGACGTTGTGCCACTCGAAATCGAGCTCGGCGTACGCGCGTCTCACCGCCATGATGCGCTCGCCGAGCGTCGGATTGACGGATGTCAGGGACGTTAACCACTCGTCGCCGTCTTTCACGGGATTTGCCTCGAGATAATCGAGTAAAAATTCGTGCGAATCCACGACGCGCGTCGTCTCGCGCTCGCCGTCGAAACCTCCGTCTTCGCCCTTGAGACTGCTTCGCGGGGCGACGTTCTCCAACTGCGCGATGACGATCCACGCGCTGACGTACGTGATCATCGCGTTCATGAGCTGCGCCGCGCGTCGCTCCGGGGTAGTTCCACCGAACGCACCGGGCGGGACGAACATTTTTTCATCTTCGTTGAGACAATGCGCGCAGCCGCCGCGCGCTTTATGCATTCGGCCCGCGCGCGCGCGAGACGACGCGCGCGCGCGCGCGAAAAGCGCCGCGGGCGATGCGAGCGTGGCCATGCGTTCGATCGCCGACGAGCGTTTTGTTCGATCGCGCGTGGGCGTCGAGTTTTGCGGCGAACGCGTCAAATCACGCGTTTTACGTCAACTGTCGCTCGAGCCGCGTCCCCGAAGAGTCGAAGAGTCGCCGTGAAGAAAACGCAAAAAGAATGCGTGGATTGACATACGACGCGAGTAGACTAAACGTAAGAACGACGGTCACGCAGATTTTCTCTTCCAGTGAATGAGCGCGGCGTCGAACATCGGCCAGTTGGCGAGCGGGACGGTTTCTCGGCGATCGAAGGTTTTCTCGAGCTCTGCTTGAAAGTCGGCGGAGAAGCTCATGCCGCTGATGGTGGCGCCGGGGGCGTAATCGCCAAAGGTTTGATCGCGCCATTCACCTATGGTGACGACGGTGTCACCGGTGTAGCTCTGGAGCGCGGTGAGGGCGTAATCTCCCTCGCCGCTGATGTCGGGCCACGAGAGGAGAAGCGCGCGGTCGGCGTGCTCCGAGGCGCGCGAGGGATCGCCTCGTTTCATGCCGTCGAACCAGTTGACTTCCGTGAGTTTGGACGCGTGAATGTGCACGGCGCCTCCGTCCTGGTAATCTTCGTCGAAGTTTGGCGTGTCGTACGCGATGATGTCCACGTCGCGCTCGACGAGACGTCTCGCCCACAAGCCTCCGCCGGCTCCGATCTCGACGAGCGGGCCGATGTCAGCCAAAAAGTCGAGCGCGATCGAATTCGGAATGCTACACGCGTGGCGGCGTTTCAGCGCCGCCGCCTCAGCGCCGATGGAGTTGAGGTCGGTGATATCTAATATGCCGCACGTCGCCCACTGCGTGAGAATCCACGCGCCCCATTGCCTAATCTTCACCGTGTAGACACCGGGTAAGAGCATTTCGCCCTGTTTACCTTCGTGTGGGTGCTCCTCGCCGGCGCTTCCATCTATTTCCAAGTTTGCCATGCGCTCCAAATCTTCGTATGCCGAGGCGTCGCACTCGGACTTGAGTTCTAACGGCCACGTAGGCGGATTAATCGCCGCGCGAGACGCAACGTCGTGTTCTATGTGACCCATCAGCCAAAGGTAAGCCAAGTTGATGGTCTGCGCGTGCGCCGCGAGAGGCAACGCGTCTTCGATTGTTCGAGCGTATCTCGCCACGGTCGGAAGCATCGCCTCAACCTTGCTTTTTTGCTTGCGAAGCTCGTGAAGCCAGCGGCATCCGTGACTGGCGCACGTGACGCACTTGGGATTTTCACACAAACCCTCTTTTCGCGTCACGGCGGCGCGCGTAACGTCTCGGACGAGTGCGTCTAAGCGCGCGGTGGCTTCTCCGTACGACTTTGTCGCGATTTTCCGCTCACCCGTGCGCACCAATAGAGCTAAACGTTTGCGGTACGGGACGTCGTCGAACGGTTTCGCGAGTTCTGCCGCGTCGCTCTCCGCGTCGCCGACGGTGAATCCGTCGCAGATGTCTTTGAAAATCGTCTTTAACGACGCCAACGCCGCCATTTCGTTATCCTTCGAGACGATGGTTTCGCCAGTCTTATCCTGCGCCGCCGTCATGACGGCTTGGCGAATCTCCCCGTCGGCCAAATCGGCGTCCGAGAGTTGTTGCACTCGCGCCATCATTCGCAACGGCGGAGGCAAAGGTTCGCGCTCCGGAATCGTGTGCTTGATGATGAATTCGTCCGACGAATCTTCCGACTTCAAATCCTCCGCCTTTGGACTGTGAAGAATACTGTACAGCATGGGTAAGTACGGCTCGGCGTAATCGCCGCTCTCTCTCCACCGCGTGTCGATGTCTTGCAAATACGCCACGGCGCTCGCTCTCAGCGCCGTCTCTAACACAGTCTTCCTCAACTTGTTCACCGTCACCGTGAGTGTGAGATCTAACTCCTCGTATGGATTATTCTCCACGCAAAAACCGTACCACGTCAACAACTTTGCGTTCGCCGCCTCTCCGCTCCCGTACGATATAAACGCCTGCTCCCCGACCGCATAATCCTTACCCGCGTACACCGTCACCAATCCCTCCTCCGCGTTCAACTTGTGCGTCTTCCCCAACGGCGCCTCGGGACTGTGATTGAATATATCAAACGTCGGCACCATGGCTCTCGTCCTCGTCCCGTCTGGTTTCAACAAATCGCACTGTCGACTCCACAAATTCGATCTCGCCCACGCGTACCGCTCGTAATCGATCCCGCGCTCGCGCAACCAATCCTTCTCCCCGATCGCTTCCAACTTTTGCTCGATCAACTCGTAATCCTCCCTCGTCTCCTCGATCAAATTCACCGTGTCCCGCAGACACGCCGTCCCCGCGAGCTCGCGCCGCTCCTCCTCGCTCCAATAAAACGCCGTGTCGAACGCGCGCGGAAGCGTCTCCACGTGCGACGCGCGCGCCGCGCTCTCTCCACGATGTCTCTCGAGACAGACGTGCAACGCCACGACGTCATCGTGCCGCGCACAACACGGAATCACCGTCGCCATGTCGGCATCCGCGCGCGCCGCGTCGAGCGTAAACGCGCGTTCGAGGGGAATCTCGAGCAAAACCTCCCCGCGCGCCGTCGCCTCGCGCACGCAGTGCCCGCGACCGGTGTCGGGAAAGTCTTCCGGAGAGACGCGCGCGATGAGCGGGCGACGACGCGCGTCGTCGGGCGTCGTCATGGGGCGGATTCGACGTCGGGACGCGGTAGTTTATGGCGCGCGCGTCGGCGCTCGACGCGAGGTTCGCGGCGCGCGTCGGCGGTCGCGCGCGCGCGCGAGCGATGGCGACGACGCCGAGGTATTTCGACGACTCGTACGCGTACGCGTCGCGCGCGCGCGTGGTGCGCACGACGGGACGTGACGACGCGACCGGGACGAACATCGTCGTGCTGGATGAAACGATCGCGTATCCCGCGGGCGGTGGACAGCCGAGCGATCGAGGGAGGATGACGAGCGCGTCGGGCACGTCGTCGTTCGTGTTCGAGCGCGTGCGGAGACTGGCGGACGGGGCGATCGAACACGAGGGGAGGTTCGACGCGGGGACTTTTCGCGACGGCGAAGACGTCGAGGTGGAAATCGACGGCGCGGCGAGACGATTGCACGCGAGGATACACTCCGCGGGACACGCGTTGGACGTGGCTATGATTCGAATCGGACTCGGACCGGAGGTGTTGACGCCGACGAAGGGGATGCACGAACCGACGCAAGCGTACGTCGAGTATAAAGGAAAACTCGCGCCCGAGCACGAATTTGCGAACGTCGACGCGTTGACGACGAGATTGAACGAGGAGATGAAACGAATCATCGAGGAAAATGGAACGTCCAAGGCGGAGGAGTTGTCGTACGAGGACGCCAAGGCGGCGTGCGGGGGGGAATTGCCGCCGTTCATCACGGAGGACATGACACCTCGAATCGTCACCATCGTGCCGGACACGCCGGGATGTCCGTGCGGTGGTACGCACGTCAAGGCGATGTCTGAGATTGAGGATTTTCGTTTGACGGGCGTTCGAACGAAGAAAGGGGTGACGCGGTTGTCGTACGCGATTCCGGGCATGGAGATGTGGACGGCGTAGGTAGACGATAGCGCGGTAAAAAGAATGAGTCATGTTTTTCGTTAAAAATCATTCACGCACGCACAGCGCGTGCGTTCGTTCGTTCGTTCATCCACTCATCAATCGAATCGAGTCTCGCGCTCACTCGGTGGAGAACATGGCGCGCAGCGTGTTTTTAGCGGTGAGACGTTTGTCTTCCTCCTCGAGAAGTTGGCCAAAGTAATCGAGACGCTCGGCGTGCGAATCCATCTGCACGAGATACTGGAACGGGTAGATGGCTGAGTTCAACAACTCCAAGCGCTCTTCGCCGTACTCTTCGTTCATGCGCTGCATCTCAGCCTTGATGTTATCCGGGATGCTCTCGAAGGACAGCTGCACGGATTGACCGTCGGAGAGATCGACGCCAGATTCCTCCAAAAAGTTGCGCAACATCTGCTGAATACCCGCCTGCAACTCGTTCTCGCGGTGCGTCACGCGGCTTTGCAACAAGCTTTGCCACAAGTTAACCAACCGCCAGAAGCCCTTCTTCCCACGACCGGCGCTGATGGCCGCTGCCGCCTCGACGTCGCTCGTAAACCGGATGGGTTCGTCCACCTTGGCTTGCATTTCGATAATCTTTCTAAATTTCTCCTCCAACGCCCCCTCCTTGTTGCTGAAATCTTCGTCCAGATCGCAATCTTCCAGTTTTTCCGTCACCACCTTGAGGAAAGAGCTTCGATCTCCCCACACGCGATCGTTGAGCGAACGCGTGACGCGCACGCGTTCGATCACCGTGTGCGAGCACACGAATTTAATCTGATCGTTCGTCTGTTCGCTCACCTCCTTGAGATCGTCCAGATAAAACACCGCACCCACGGATGAAAACTTTCCCGGCTCGTTCGGCGCGCACATCGGCACCACGAACCTCCTCGATCCGTTGAACAAAATCTCGTTGTACATGGCGCGATACCTCGGCTCGAAAATGTTCAACACGTGTTCTGTGTCCGGCAGGTACACGTGCGACCCCAGGGGGAACATCGGAAGCACCATCTCTCCATCCTTGAGCGTCGGCGTCTCCTCCGGTTCCTTGCTCGGATCCATGGTCGCCATCCACGACACGCCGCCCGCCCAGTCCCTCGGCGACTCGTCGTCTTCGTCCCCGCTCGTCTCGCGCTCGAACCCACCGGCGTCGTTCCATCGTCGCACGTCTCTCGCTCGACCATACGCGCGCGCGTTTGACCCATCGCGCGCCCGCGCGCCTCGCCATCCCGCGGAGACGCGCGCGACGTGCTCGACGCATCGACGTCGACACGCCAAGGAGGTTCCGTCGCGTCGTAATCCTGCCGCTCTCGCCGCCGTGTGCGCGACGCGACACGCCAACATGACGACCGACGACGCGACGACGCGCGTTCGTTCGAGGATTCGCGCGCGCTCGCTCGGTCGCGCGGACTCTCGAGCGTCGAACGTGGACGCGCTCGCGGACGTCTGACGACTCGGTCGCAGTGCTCGACGCTCGACGCTCGACCGTCGGCGTCGGCGAGCGCGCGAGAGCGAGCGAGCGCATGGACCTTCGCGTCGCCGGCGCGGACGCCGACGCGTTCGCGCGCGCGTTCGAGGCGTCGAGCGCGTTCGATGGATCGTTGACGAGCGCGCGCGCGATGAATGCGTTCGCGCGCGAGACGATCGAGCGCGCGTTGCGTCGCGCGTCGTCGCGAGAGAGAGGGAGAGAAGACGGCGGTGGCGATGGTGACGATGCGGCGTCGACGCGGTCGGGGGACGAGGCGTCGACGGCGACGCGCGTGGAGACGGAGGACGTCGGGGAGGATTCGAGCCAACCGCCGCCGACGACGACGACGACGACGACGATGGGGACGTTCGCGAGCGATCCTGTGGACGCGCTGTTGGCGCGCGCGCGCGTCGATTCGGAATCAGACGCGGAGTCGTCGGACGAGGAGGCTGGGACGTCGACGGCGACGGTGAAGGGACGCGTCGGCGCGCCGCCGACGGCGGAGGAGACGCACGAACGGTGGACCGCGAAGAAACGGCGAGTGCACGCGGCGAGGAGCGGACGAGGGACGATTCAGGTGTCCATGGCGTTTGAAATCATATCCACCCGGGCCAAGGGCGAGGCTGGGGTGGAGGCGCGATTGGCGGAGTTGGAGAACACGACGGCGGGGATGACGGCGCAGACGCACAGGATATCGCAACAGGAATACGTCACGCGGTTGCGGCGCTTGAACGACGACATCGCCACGGCGTGGTTGAAAGAGGATCGCGTGAACGCGTTGAAACTGTCCGTCAAGGTGGCGAAGTTGTTGTCGGACACGAACGTCGGCAAATTTTATCCGGTGTTGTTCATACTAGTCACCGAGGTGATCGAGACGATGGGGAGACTCGTGTACGATCGAATCTCGCGCAAAGCGGAAGAAACGTTGGAGACGGGCGAGGCTCGACGGTTGCCGGAGAATTTCAAGGCGTCCGACGTGCGTCTATTGGCGAAGAATACGTGTAAGAATTGGTTTTACAAGGTGGCAACGATTCGAGACATGATTCCTCGCATGTACATGGAACTCGCACTGTTCAAGTGTTATCGGTTCTTGCACGACGAACCGCCGGTGGCGCAGGTGCAACGATTGTTACGCATGACTCGAGGCATCGGTGATCCCCTCGCCGCGGCGTACATGCGCATGTACATCGCCAAGTGCGCGCTCGAGTGTGGCTGCGAGACGTCGGATAACGGACAGACGCTGGAGATTCTCAAAGAGTTCATGCCCTCGTACGTTAGCGTTCTCGACGAAAAGGCGGACGACGATCCAGCCACGACGTACGTTTTTAGACTGGGTCTTCGTCGTGCCGAGTACTCGGAGCTCATGGATCCGGCGATGGAGTGGCTCATCGAGTGTTGCGCGCACAATCCAAATCCGTCGTTGCTTCACAAGGTGCTGTACATGGGGGGCGAGACGCCGCCGGTGCCGTTTCTACGCGCCGTGTTTCGTTCGCTCTCGCCGACGATTTTCAAAGAAAACGCGTTCAAGTTGATCTCTCTCGTCAGCGCGTCGGCGACGAGCTACGAAGAGGAGACACTCGAACGTTTGGAAAACATGGCGGATTGCTACGCGCTCATCGCGCAAAAATTCAACGACGTGGCGCCGCACGAGAACGAGCGTTTGGAGATTTTGGGTGAAGTCTGGAAGGTGGCACAAAAGTGGAACCGCATCGAACCGTACCTCCGCGTCGCCGAGGCGTTTTTGCGCTACGTCGTCGCGTACCTCTCGCGAGCCGAGATGGAGACGCTCATGAAGGACGTCGCTCGACACGTGCACGCCGCGCTCACCGAAGAACGCGAGGGCGAGTCCAACGCCGAGGCACCCACGTTATCATCCGACGCGATGTCACGGGTCGAGCGCATGCTTCGCGCGGTGACTGAGCGATACGAAGACGTCGACGACGTCATTTCCCTCAAGTGGTACATGTATCTCGGAGAAATCCTTCGAGGTGACGCCAAGGTGAAATTCAGCGCCGGTTTACTGCGATGCGCGGAAAAGAAAGGCATCATCACCGATCCCGTGTGTCTGGAGGCGTTGCTCGAGGCTGCGAAGACGTGCAACGATGACATTGACGGCATGAGCACCGACGCCGCGCGCGCTGACACGGAGAGCCTCGTCGTGCGATTCATCAACAGCGTCGACTTCGGCTCAGACTTTGAGGCGCACCTCAACTTTCTCGTCAGCGCTCGGAGTGCGTTCGCCAACCTCGATTTAGTGCAAGAGGTGCTCGTGTACCGAGCGATCGCGCTCGTCGTGGGCGTGTATGACCGCATCGGCGGCGAGCACACAGCGCGCACCAAATCCTTTGTCAACGCGTGTACGGCGTACTGTCAAGTCACCATTCCGAGTGTGCGCGGCGTCGACGTCCGACTTCGTCTGTTCACGCTCACCGCGCGCGCCGCCATCGCGCACGGTTTGGTTCAACAAGTCGACGGTTTGATTCGCAGCGCCGTGACCGACGCGCAAGAGAGCGGCGGCGAGAGCGCGGTGGGCGGATGGATGGATCTTCCAACCGATCGCGCCGACGCCGAGATGCTCGAATTCGCGCGCGCGTGCGGTTCGCTCCTCGTCGTCACGCCCGGTAACTTGGAGAAGGGCGCGTTCCTCGTCTTTCGCGGGTTGCTCAAGGTGGTGGAAGATTTCGATTGGGCGCCGGAGAGCGCGAATCAAGCGCGCGCGTACGTCTCGATGATTCCTCTGATTACCGCTATGGCGCAGCCGAAACTGCCGTATAAGATCGAAGGCGTGCAGTCCAACGATGTTCTATTCGCCGGTGAGACGGCGTACGTGGAGGAGGCGACAGAATTAGCGCACGAGCTCTTACAGCGCGCGGTCGATTTAGCCGGCGCCGAACCGACCGACGCCGACGGAAACGGAGACGAACACGAGGACCAAGACGAAGAGGAGGCGCACAAAAAGTCCCACGGCGAAGATGTCGCGCGCGTCAATCTCGAACTCGCGAGCGTGATCGCCATGACGTGCAAACCATCGCCGGAGATGTTCGCGTTGACCGACGGCGTTGTCGAGCGAGCGAGACGGCGTCTCCCGCCGAGCGTCGTCGATCCCATCGCCTCGCGCGCGCTCGATCTCCTCCGACCGACGTCCGGCAACAACACAGACGATATGGAGACGTGATCGAGACGCTTGAACGATCGCACACGACACCCATCGACGCGCATTGTGTACTTTATTATAACCATTCCTCTCGCCGCCGACGGTAACCGCCGAGAACTCAGTCACATGTCACCGGAATGTCGCCTCATCGCGCGTCGCGTTCGACCATGCGTCGCGTCTCAACGAACGAACCATTTTCCACGCGCGCTCTCCCGCGCGCGCGGCGTCCTCCGTCGACCGCACACCGTCGCCATCGACCGCGCCCACCGCGTCATTCACAGCCTCGCTCGGAGGACATGCGCGCCGTCTCGCGCGCCCTCGTCGCCGTCGCGTTCGCGGCGTTCGTCGCGCGCGCGCTGGCTGAACCGGTACCACCGACGCCACCGCACCCTCCGCCGCCGTCGAGCGCGGCGACGTGGATGTCCGCGCCGGGAATCCGCGACAAGACGTTTGGGCAGATTACGTTGCCCGGGACGCACGACTCGGGGACGGCGTACCTCTCGTCGCAACTTCAGCCGGGATCTCGCTCGCAGTTGCCAAAGTGGGCGAGCGAGGCGTTGAAGATCGCCGAGTCCATGGGCGTGCCCGCGGACCAGTTGGTGCGACGATGGGCCCGCGCGCAGGTTGACTCAGTCGGGGCGCAGCTCGAACGCGGCGCAAGATACGTGGACTTGCGCGCGGGATGGGAGGCTGAGTCCATGGCGTGGAGGATTCATCACGCGCTCACGGGACAGTCGGTTGATGAAGTTTTAGAGGAGGTCAAGGTGTTTTTGGTAGAGCGACCGAGCGAGGTCGTGATGGTCGAATTGAGTCATTTTCTCGGGGATCCCGACGCGGCGGCGGTGGAGCGACTCGCCGTCGTCGTCGATGAAGTGTTCGGAGACTTACTCGCGCCGTTTCCGGGCGATACCGCGGCGCTGTATAGCATGAAGATCGGAAAAGACTTTGTCGATAAAAATCGACGATGCGTCGTCGTGTTCGAGGACGACGAGGTCGGGGCGAAACACAAATTTTGGCCGAGTCGCGCCATCACCAACACGTACGCCGACTCGGACGAGACGAACGTCATGCGCGCCTTTAACGAGGACGTCGTTCGCGCCTTCAACGATCCAGACTTCGCGCCCGAGGCCGTGTTAAAACTCTCTTGGACGCTCACGACCCAAGCGAAGACGATTCTCGAGTCGTTCAATCTCCTCAAACGCCACCCGAAATCGTTGGTGGAGCTCGCCAGGACGCGCGCGAACCCATTTCTCTCCTCCTTCATCGCCGACGCCACCAATCACCGATGCTCCGTCGGACACATCATCGTCATCGACGATTTCGCCGAGGCTGACGTCGTGGAAGACGTGTTACGGCTCAACGACGTCGACGAGTTTCCAAAGGGCGAGTGCGCGTGGCCGTCCGAGGTTATCGAACGCGTCGACCCGCGGTCCGAGCTCTCCTCACCGCTCGCGCGCGCATCCATCGCCCCGGACGCGTGACCGCTCGCAATTCGTTTCACATCGGAATCGCGCGCGCACCACCGTTTGTACATGTACATCATCACGCATCTCGCCCAGCGCGCGTCTGTCCCAACTGTCCCGAAAAGAAATCACAGATAATTAGTGTTGCGCGCGCGATTCCCTCGCGCGCGCGCGCGTCCCGCGTCCGAACCACCGCCGACCGAACGCGACGCACGTAACGCACACCCGCGCGCGTCATGAACGAGTCCACCCCCCTCGTCTCGCGCGCGCGCGTCGTCGACGACGACGTGGAGAATCCAACCTCCACCTCTGATCTCCGCGCCGTCGAGCGCGACGCCCGCGAGACGCGCAATCGCGTGCGAAACCCCGTGTACGTGGCCATCGCGTGGACGATGTTATTCGTCGTCATGGCGACGTACTTTCAAAGCGATGGGTTCGAAAAGGTGCGCGCGTCGAGTAGGACGGTGAAAGGGGTGCGCGTGTACGACGACGACTTCGAGCGACTGCGGGCGGCGACGGCGTGTAAAGAAGCATTCACGGCGCCTCGACGAGAGACATCCTCCGGCGCGCGCGTGAGCGATAGTTTCACCCAGAGCAGTGGGTTGGATAGGATTTACGAGCGCATGAAGCGAGACGCGGATGGGTGCGAATCGTCGGCGGAGACGGCGGGGAAGACGCTGTGCGTCAACGCGACGGAGGTGTTGGCGTGCGCGGACCGGGCGGGCGTGGTGTTGCCCACGGAGAGCATACGGGATAGATACCTGTTGGCGACGGTGATTAAACACGCCAAAGATAACGACGTGTCGAGGATGGCGTTTCTCGACGGACGCGCCGAGGTGGAGGGCGCGCTCGACGTCAACGACAGACGCGCTCTCGGCGTGCTCATCAATAGCGACGAGTGGAACACGGTTCGTTTACAGTACGATTCCACCCTCGCCGTCGCGCACACGAAGAATCAAAAGCGCCATTTCGGCCGGTTTTGTCCGCACAACTGTCGATGCAAGTTTCAAGAAGGGAAACTGTGTAAATTGCGATCGAGCGAGTGCGAATTGAACGAGGACGCCTTCTTCGTCTTGCGGCACGACGCGTACGACGACGTCCTCGCCACGCTCCCACACGCCACCAACGGTTCAAGTTTCCTCAAGAGTGTCGCTCCACAGTGGATTGTCGTGCCTCCGTTCACATCGACGCGACGAGACGCCGACGGAACCGTCGCGTCCAAGGCGCCGCAGCTCGGGTTGCCGCTCTCGTGCGTGGAAAAGGCGAGCGTCGCCGCCGAATTCGCCGCCGAACTCAGCCAACCCGAGGACGCGTCCGAGCTCTTCGCGGACGCGACCGCGTGAACGCGTCTTCATTCTTTTTTTTACGCCATCGCGCGTCGTGTAATACAATCATCTCATCGCACAGACCCGCGTTCCCGCGCGTCCCGCGCCGTCTTCGAGCTCGAACGCCTTTGAGCTCAACACCATTCGTCGGCGCGATGGCGCACGCCGAGCGCGCGCCCCTGCTCGGCGCTCGCGTCTCGGTCGACGACGGTCGAGAGGACGATTTCGACGACGTCCTCGTCCGTCGACGTCGCGCGATCGATGGGAGCGACGACGACGACGACGTCTCCACCTCGTCAGCGGCGCCGATCGATGAGAGCAAAAGATGGCGAAAATCATCGGCGCGTCGACACGCGTTCGCCCTCGCGGCGTGCGCGGTGGTGGTGATGTCGAGCGCGATGATGATGTCGACGACGGTGGCGTTCGTGCGGGCGGCGGCGGACGCGTCGAGGACGGTGAAAGTGCGTTCGCATAGATTCGGCGTGGCGCCGCGGGCAAGAGAGGTGTTAAGCGTGGACGCGCTCGCGGCGTATCCGTGGTTGGCGGAAACGAGGACGAGTCGAAACGCCAAGGGGAGTGAGTGGGACGCGGACGACGTGACGTCGCTGGGCCAGCGAGAGGATCGACGATGGAACGGTGGTGGGGCGACGACGAGGGTGTTCGAAGAGGTGGAGGACCCCTTGGCGTCCGAGTTGACGAGGAATTCGCACGCGTTGGATCGCGCACGAACGGTGGAGGATTTCGTGGCGATGAGCGTGCAGGTGGATGACGCACACGCGGTGGGGAGAGAGCCGCTGCGGAACTGGGTGCACAAACCGAGTTGGTACAAGGAGGGAGAGAAGAGGGCCGAGTCGAATTTAGAATTCGGCGACTCGGCGTTCTCCGTGTGTCTGTATAATCTTCACCGATGGTCTCGTCCGATCGGGGCGTCGACGTGGGCGGAAGATTTGAGCGCGGTGTTGGACGCCAAGCGAGGCGTGCGCTCGGCGGCGAGAGAAAATTTATTAGGACGGTGCGTCAAGGAGGTGCTGCACACAAATGGTAGAAACGACGATAGGTGCATGGAGGCGGACGTCGTCGTGTTTCGCGGAGACACGATGACGAAACCCGTGTTGTCGTCCCTGAAATCAGCGCACGCGGTGCGTTTGCGTCACGAATCGGGTGAAACCGCGACGCGCACTGAATCGTCGACCTCAACGAGCGCGTCTCGAAAGAGGGAGAGTTCACGTCTGGGCAGGGAGGATGTATTCCTGACGAAGCTGCCACAAAAATCGCGTCGGGATCAAGTGTACGTGTACGTGTCCACGGCTGCGCCCGCAGCGTTACAAACCGGGAGAGATTTACGCGATCAAACCTTTTTGTCGCAAGTGGATTATCTCGCGACGTCCAACGCCGCGTTTGACAGCATGTGGCGTTCGCCGCTTCCGACAGCCAAGTTTATGATTTCATCCTACGACGCCTTTCTTCGACCGCTCCACATGCGATTACCGGTGATCGGCTTCGGTGACAGCGCGGTGGCGTGCAACGACGGGCACTCGGTGGGGGCGAGAATCCTGAGACGAATCTCTGAAAAGTACCCCGTGGAATCCATCGGGACGTGCATGCGAAACCGCAACAACACTCGATTTTACAACCTCGGACTCTCGGCGACGTCGACGGAGACTATTCGTTTACAGCTCGAATTGAGCAAGTATCTGTTTTATTTCGTCGCCGAGGAGGTGGATTGTCCCGGACACGTGTCTGAAAAGCTTTGGTTGCCGCTCCTTCGCGGTTCCATCCCCGTGTACTTTGGCACGAAGACGGTGGACGCGTTTCTCCCGTGTCCGAAGAAGGATTGCGTGCTCAGCGTCAAGGATTACGACAGCGTCGACGATCTCATCGATCGCATGCGAGAGATTGCGTCGAATCCCAAATTGTACGCGTCGTTGACCGCTTGGCGACACAACGTCCCGTCACTCTGGCCCGAGAAATTCCGCGACGGCGTCGCGCGCGCCTCGCTCGACATTCAAGCCGTCATGTGCGACATCATGCGCAACGGCGACGACGCGCGCCGTCGAGGTTCAGTCTCCAACTTTGCCAGCGCCGTCCCGCACAGCGCTCCGTGGCTTCTCGGCACGTACCCAAACAAAAACATGGACATGACGGCGCTCGCCGAAATTGAACGCGCCGGTCGCGTCTCCGACGTCTACTGTCTCCGCCAGGACCACGTCCGCGCGCTCGGCGAAATCTTCGCTCAAGACGACCCAGACGTTCGCGAGAGCGGTCGAACGCCCGCGATCCACCCGCCGGAACGTCTCTACCTTCGCACGTGCGACGACGACACGAGCGCGTGCGGCCGCTTCGTCCGCGCCGACGCCTCGTCGGTGGGCGCTCCCACTCACCGTCCCGACGCCGATGTCGACGCCAACCCACCCTAGCGATAGATTTATAGATACATAGATACCACGCGCACGCGTCGACGCCATCGCCACCGCCGCGCCGATCCACCCTCGCGTCCCTCGCGTCGCCGCCGCCGTCCTCCGCGCGCGGTGCTCCACAACCCCACTTCGAATCCTGACTCACGTGTACCCCACCACCCTCCATGTGTACCCCCCTACATCATGATTCACGATTCGCCACTTTGAAAATGCGCCGACGTCACCACCCCCACAGTAATCTTCCCCTTCATCCGAACGGCACCTTCCCTCGCCGTCGTCGTCGCGTCGCCCCCCACACGTCGTCGCGCGCGCACGCCTTCGTCGCGCCCCACGGACTCCGCGTCATGCACCCCACCGCGCTCACCGCTCGCGCGCACTGCGCCCACGCCCCCCTCGTCGCCACCACCTCGGCGCGATCGGCGGCGCCCCGTCCCGCGCGCGTCCCCTCCCGCCGCGCCGTCCTCGTCACGCGATGCGGCAACGCGTACGAGAACGGACTCTTCGCCCCGATCGTCCGCGTCGCTCGCGACGTCATCGGCGTGAAACGGTTCAATCAGATTCGCGGCAAGGCGATCGCGCTGCACTCGCAAGTCATCGGGGATTTTTGCGAAGAGTTTGGATGCGACACCAAGGTGAAGCAAAATTTGATTCGCACGGCCAAGGCGAACGGCGGGAAGCTTGGATTTTTGGCGTGAGCGCGCGGTGGTGATGCGGCGGACGCGATGCGAGTTTGGACGCGATGGGAGTATGGACGGGTGGAGAGGCGGCGGAGACGCGACGCGACGCGCCTTATCGGTTCGCGAAAAACGCCGGCGACCGCGGAGATCCGGTGTGTGTTGTGTGGTTGTAATCGCAGAGCGTGGCTATTCTTTCGAAACGTGTTCGTGTTCGCGTCGTCGTGCGTACGTTTGGTTTTTTTGACGCGTCGTCTCGTATAAAAATTGAATTCTAGCGAAAGGTTCGACGCGCGGGTGGCTATTTGAGAAGCGCGCCGTCGAGCTCTGAGTACATCTCCTCGAGTAATACGTTGATGAATCCCGGACAGTGCGCGCCGTGATCGGTGACGAAGACGGAGATGAGGTCCGGCGGGAGGTACTCGAACGATGGGTTGGCGACGACGGCGTCGGGATCGGCGCCCGCCTCGCCGTACGCCAACGCCGTCGCCGGCGACCCCAAGCCGTACACGCTATCGAACCCCTCGTCCTCGCGCGTCTTGGGCGAGATGGCGTACGACCCCGCCAACACGATCACCGGTACCGCGTGTGTTTTCGCCGCGAGCGCGATGTTATACGCACCGCTGTGCACGAGCGCGGCGCCGTCGGCGAGCACGCCTCGCGCGCTCAACACGCAACACTTGATGCTCGGCATCACCGCGTACACCGCGCTATCGCAGATGACGGTCACATCTCGAACGCCACGGTCCGTCAAACTCTTCGCCGTCGCGTGCCCGTGATACACGGGCGCGCCTTCCGCCACCACGACGCTAAACGCGCGTCGTTTATTCGCGTCCCTCAAAAACGCCTCCGCCAGCCCCGTCCCCGCGCCCGCACTCGGCGTTCCCATCGTCATCACGCAGCACCCATTCGTGATAAAATCCCCGCTCTGCGCCGCGATGTTCGAACACGCCGCCTCCATCTCCTCGATCACCTCGTGCGCGGTGTCGATGACGTCTTTTTTCATCCTTCGCGAACGTGACTCGCGTTCGCCGTCGAGCGCCGACGCCGACGTCGACGCCGACGGTTCATCCTGTTGAAACTCGTCTCGGATCACGCGAAGCAACCGTCGCGCGACGTTCCCGACGAGAAGATGCTCTCGCTTCACCAGGGCGAGTCGACCGCCGATGGCGCGAACGCTGGCGACGACGTCGTCGACAGTGGCGTCGGCGCTCGCGGTGGCGACGGCTTGGATGAGCGTCTCGGCGACGCGTTTGGCGAGCGCCGCGGGCGCGGCGGCGTCGTAGCGACCGCGACGAATGTCGTGGGCGAGATCGTCCACCGCGCGGGCGACCGCGGGACCGAGGGCGGGGGCCATGGCGACGGCGAGCGTCGCGGGCGCGCGCGGTGAAGAGTGAGGGTTGAAGACGCTCGATCGCGAGAACGCGTCGTCGTCGTTCGTCGCGATGTGGGCGACGGCGACGGCGACGGAGTGGCCGACGGATGCGTGGTTGCGTCTGCCGCTCGTCGCGTTCGCGAGCGCGCACGTGGGTGCGGTGCGTGACGACGAGACGACGGCTCGATGATTGATTGCGCGGGACTCGACTCGACTCTAATCGTTTCGACGCGGACGCGATCGCGACTCGACGTGAGGAGAGACTGACGTTGTCTCGTCGTCGTCGTCGTCGTCGTCTCGGACGACGGCGCGACGCGCGCGCGCGCGCAGGCTATGAATAAACATCTCAAGACGCCCAAGATTACTGGATATTTGTTATGCGGCGTCGTCTTCGGACATCACGGCCTCGGCGCGCTCTCCACGGCGGGATGGCGACGATTGTGGATGGTGGATAACGCGTGTTTAGCATGCATCGGTCTGGCGGCGGGATCGGAGGTGGCGATGTCGGAATTGAGAAGGAATTTCAAGGCGACGGCGGCGACGGTGGCGAGCGTGGCGGCGTGTTGTTGGACGGCGACATTTTTCGCGTTCGACGCCGTGTTGGCGAATAGAGTAGAATTTTTGAGCGGTTTGACCGAGCGACACGTGGTGGCGGTGGGGAGTTTGTTGGGAACGCTGTCGTTGGCGAGATCGCCGGCGAGCGCGTTGGCGGTGATCAACGAGTGCGAGGCGAGCGGGCCGTATTGTTCGCACATTTTGAGCACGACGGTGTTAAAGGATGTCATCGTCGTCGCGCTGTTCGCCATCAACGTCGAGCTCGTAGCGATGAGTGGGTTGGATTTTCATAGAATGGTGCTTGAATCCGCGTTGGGTGAGGCGCGAGGCGGGAACGAGACGATGACGGTGACGAGCGCGGCGGCGGGCGTGGCGAGGAAATTATTGGTGGCGCTGAAACCGGCGACGCAGTGGGAGAGCCCGCATCCGATCATGAAGTTGTTGGTGCCATTCGCGCGTGTCGTCGGTGCAGTGTTTGCGGGCGTCGTCGCGGGCGTCTTGCTCGGACGCGTGCTCAAACCGACGTCGATGTTGGCGAGGTGGAAAAACATTCGCGTCGGCGTCATCGCGTGCGTCGCCGCCGCCATCTTCATCGCGAGTGAACACGTCGGGCTCGAACCCCTGTTAGTGTGCGTCATCGCCGGACTCACGGCGTCGAATCGTAAACACTCGACCGGTGAGCGCGAGCGCGAGGATTTGCGCGCCGCTGTCTCCGTCGCCATGCCCGCCGTCAACCTTCTCTTTTTCACGCTCGCCGGCGCGAGTTTGAGATTAGAAAACGCCTTCAACTCGATCACGATCGCCGTCGCGTTGGTCATCGTTCGTCTGTTTGCGCTCTATTGCGCCACCTCCATCTCCGCGCGCGTGTTAAAGGCGCCGACGACGAGCGAAATCACCGGTGAACGACGCAAAAACATTGAATGGATGGGGCACGTCACGCAAGCCGGCGTGGCGCTCGGCTTGGCGCGCACCGTCGCGGCGAGATTCCCGCACTGGGGGGACGAATTCTCCACCCTCGCCGTATCCATCATCGTCATCAACTTACTCATCGGACCCGTGCTCTTCCGCGCGTCCATCGTCGCCATGAACGAGTCGCGCTCGACGCTCGAGCACGCGCTCGACCGCGTCAACTCGGCGACGGCGTCCGACCCGCCCCTCGCCGGTTCATCAACCACTGATTAGCGCGACACCGAACGCGATCGAACCAATTGTTGTATGTAATCATCACTTTGCACCTTAGCGTCGCGCGCGGTCGTCTCGATCGAAGCACACAGCCTTTATATTTCATTTTAAAATGCTACAGCTCGCGAGCGTCGGCGTCCATCCTCACCCCTCGCGCGCGCGTTTCGCGAATCTCATCCCAATCCCATCGCGCCTCGTCCCATCACCGCTCTCACTCGAGCTCCAATCGCTTCTCAACGTCCTTCCACAACTTCCCGGCGTTCGCGCGCTCCCACGCGCGATCGAACCCGTAGTTGAGCGCCTTTTCTCCCGCCAGCGCGCCGGCGACGATCACGCCCACGTACACCGCCGAGTTCTGCGTCATCGATCGCGCGCGAATCGCGTCCGTCTCTCGTCAGTCTCACCGAGCGAAACGAATCGAACCATCGAACGATCGAACGAGCCGCCGTCCCTCTCGCGCGCCGCACCGCGCGTCGCGCGATTCACGTCACGCCATCCCCACCCTCGCGTCGTCATCGTCGCGGCCACCGATTCGCGCGTCGTCCTCCTTCGCGCGCGCGCAGCGCACACGCACCGACATGAACGTCTTGTAGAAGGCGTTGAACATCGCGACCCGATCTCGTCGACGCGCGTCGTCGTGTGCCCGCGCGCGAAGACCCAGCGGCGGACGTCGATGCGAGGGACTACCCCCCCCGAACGACCGATCGTGACTCGAACATCGAGTCGGGACTCCATCGAGGGTTTGTGTACCCGGTACATGCGAACGCGACCGGTCGTGACTCATCGGGAGTCCCTCGCGGATGATTGAAGTGGCACGCGCCACACCCGCCGCGCGTCGGCGTCTCGTCAGTCACGCGCGCGCGCGCGATGCCGCTCCGGTTGCAAAAAAAAGCATCGCGCATCGCCCGCGCCGTCGTCGAGGAGTTTAACGTCGCGCGCGGCGTCGGTGCGCGCACGGATAAGCGTGGGAACGCCAAGACGTCGCTCTGGGATCACGGCAAGGTGCGGAGAGGGAAAACGGTTGACCGCTGGATGAGGGGTGTGCGCGCGAGTGGGTGGTGACGTGGATGCGTGCGCGACGTGAGCGCGTGGGATTGACCGTTGTTTGTGGTTTCGTGCGAACGCGCAGGCGAAAATCGCGGCGTCGACGGTTGATAAAGAGTTTGCGAACGCGCAGACGGCGTTTTCAAAGGCGACAAACTTTGACGACGTGCCGCCGAAGGAGAAGCACGTGCAGTATTTGATCGCGGCGTGCGGCGCGGGAGGGAATCCGAAGGAACGTGTGTTCGTACTGGAGGCGATCGCGAGACAGATTCGAAAATGCTCGCCGTGGAGAACGATGTTGAAGACGCACGTCTTGTTGCACAGATTATTGAGAGAGTGTCGAGGAGAAGACTTCAAGGGTGAGTTTTTCCGGTTTTTAGAGTTTTTATCGCGCAAGACGTACGGTCCGAAAGAGCAGACGTTGTTTAATATTCGGTATTGGAAGGATGAGGCGAACAGAGACGCGTACGAGTTGACGGGCTGGACTCGGGCGTACGCGGCGTACCTCGAGGAACTATGCGCGTTGAACGCGTACGTGCCGAGTCTCATCGGAGGCGGCGGGGAACAAAACGGGCAAGGGGTGGCGAACCCTTTGAAGGATTGTGATTTTCAAACCTTGCTCAAGGTGATGCCGTTGCTTCAAACGTTGGTGCGAAGAATCACCGATTGCGATCCGAAGTCGTCCGTGCTCAAGGACAACGCCGTGTCTCGCTTCGCGGTGAGTCTGGTGGTCAAGGATAGCTTTGTCGTCTATCGAGTGATGAACGAAGCGATCATCAACTTGGTGGAGAAATACTTCGAATCGAGCAAGGTGGAGGCGATGAAGGGGGTGGAAATTTTCAAAAAGTATCTCTCGCAGATTGAAGACTTGCAGCGATTTTACGACGCGTGCGACGGATGCGGAGCGTTTGAAAACGGTGGCGCCGCAATCAAGCTCGAGGCACCGCCCGCCACGTTTTTGCAGAGCATGGTCGAGTACTGCGAATCCGCCCCGCGCGAGGGATTGCCGCTTCGTGAGCGACGAATGATGTCGAGTGCGCCAGCGCGCGGCTCCGCGCCCGCGACGGCCGCCACCCCTCCCGCGCAGCTCATGGTGGATATTCCGCAGAACAACCCCGAATTGATCGCTCCTGCGGCGCTCCCTCCACCGCAGACGCAGATGAGCGCGTTAGATGCCCTCAATCAGCTCAGTTTGGGTTCAGGCAGCACCCCGCAGGCGAGCGTCGACGTCTTCGCGGCGGCGGCGCTGCCACCGCCAACGGAACCGCTCGCGCTCCCGCCGGCGGCGCCGACGACGACGTCGACGCCGAGCAGCACAAATATCCTCGATCCCTTCTCTTCTCTCCCTCCTGCACCGGCACAGGCGCCCGCCGCGGCTCCTTATGGGAACAACCAGTTCGTCGCCCCCCAGCCGCAGGCGCCGCCGCAGTACCAACAACAGCAGTACCAGCAACAGTACCAACAACAGCAGCCGTCGCCGCGTCAAAACGCAAACCCGTTCGGAGATAACCCGTTCGGCGCCCCGCCAAGGCAAGAGTTGTCTTCTTCGGCCCTCGACGAGTTATACGCCAAGGCGCCGCCGTCGCCGACGGGTGGTCAAGGTATGAACTCCATGGTGCCGCCGCAGTACATCAACCAGCGCTACATGCAACAACCGCCGCCGCAGCGCCTCCAGGCTCAGGCGAGTTCGCCGCAGCTAGCGCTTCCTATGGCCGACATGCAATACCCTCAGCACCCGGGCGGCGCGCAGCCGTACCCGCAATACGGTCAGCTGCAATATGGTCGGCCGCCGTCGCACCCGGGACTCTCTCCGCTTCAAACCTTCTCGCAACCGAGCCTGAGAAATCCTTACGGCGGCTCGCCCAGCGGACCGGGCTCTCCGGACTCCACGGGCAGTCTCATCTGATCGCGCATACGTAACTAGCCGAATGAAACGCAAGCAGACGAAACCATCGCGGCGCCCCCACTCGCCGCGGCGCGCCATGGCGGCCGTGTCCGCGCTCGTTCGCGTCCCGATCGCTCCGGCGCGCGCCAAGGGCCGCGCGCGCCGATTGAAAACGACCGCATCGCACTCGCGCGCGCATCCGGCGTCCTCCTTCGACGCTTCGCGCGCGCAACTCTCGAGAGGTGTCCCGATGTCCCACCGACTCAGGGCGAGTGGGCGCGCGCGTTTTCTCGCGCGCGCGCCGCGAGCGACGTCCGAACCGTCGCGCGATGGATCGGTGACGGTCTCATCGACGTCCGTGGACGACGGCGCGACGAGCAAGATCATCATCGCCCTCGGCGTCGCCATGTTATTGGCGAGCTCGGACAGAACCATCTTCGCGGCGGCGGCACAGAGCATCAAGTCCGAGCTCGCCATGTCCATGAAGGACGTCGCGCTCGCGCAGTCGAGCTTTCTGTGGGGATACGGTGTGACTCAATTGGCGGCCGGGGCGGCGAGCGATAAGTACGGGGGCGTGAAGGTTCTGTTGGGGGGGCTAGCGCTGTGGTCGGTGGCGGTGGCGGCGACGCCGGTGAGCGCGATGACGAGCGCGCCCGTCATGGCGGTCGTGGCGAGTAGGTTTTTGTTCGGTGCGGCGAGCGGGTGCGCGCTTCCGGCGTCGGCGGCGGCCGTCGCCGCGCACGTGCCTGAGGAACGTCGAAGCGGCGCGTTGTCGTCGATTTTCGCATTGTTCAACATCGGCAGCGCGTTCGGTTTAGCGGCGGCTGGTGGTCTGATTTCACAGTTCGGATGGAAGATGATTTTCTACGCCTTTGGTTTGTTCGGTGTGACGTGGGCCGTCGGTTCGTACTCGTCGATGCCGAAGAGCGTGAAGAACTTCGTGCCCGCGTCGTCCGCCGCGACGCCCGCGCGAGACGCGAGCGGGGAGGAAATCACCGAACTCTCCACCGAAACAGCCACGCAGCTCGTGGCGCTTTTGTGGTGCCACGTCGTCGTAAATTGGGGTTTCATGATTTTACAGAGTTGGTTGCCCGTGTATCTCGCGAACGACTTGGGAATGTCGATCGCGAGTTCGGGAGTCTCAGGAGCGTTGCCGTGGGTTTTCACCGCGTTCATGTCGTTTAGCTCTGGACAAGTCGCGGATAAATTAATCGCGCGCGGCATGGAGCGCTGGAAAGTTCGCAGATTGGCGATGAACATCGCCACCATCGGTCCGGCGCTCGGATTATTCGCGCTCAAGTACACGACGTCGCCAGCCGTCGCCCTGACGTGCATCGTCGCCACCCTCGGCGCGCAAGCCGTCGCCGTCGCCGGTTACCACAGTTATCTACAAGACGTCGCCCCGTCGAGAGCGGGCGCGATTCTCGGGTTCACTAACACCGTCGGTGTCATCGGCGCCATCATCGCGAACACGGTCACGGGAGCGAGCGTCGAAGCGACCGGTTCGTTCGAGGCGACGTTCATGTACACCGCCGCCATGTACGCGTCCTCGTGCTTCGTGTGGAATTCTTTTTTGAAGGGGCAAAAGCTGTTCCCGTGAACGAGAGTGTAATTAATTAAAATTGATAAATATCGTTTCTATGTAGTGAGGTTTCCTTCTTAGACTGCGACCGCGACCCGCGGGATCGCGCGCGTCTCGTGTGAGACTCGGCGACGAAGACTGCCAGCGAAGCCGTCGATGTGCTTCTAATCGTCAACGCACGGTCCGCCCCAGAAGAAACCAATGAATCGAATGAAATGAAAACTTAAGCCATCGCCATCGAGACGATGACGGCGAGAACGCACGACGCGACGAATCGAGCGCCGACGGTCGCCGAGGACGTACCCAAAAGCGACGCCACCGTCGTGCGTTGCGACGACAACTGCGCGAGGCAGAGATTCTCCGCGCGCGCGCGATCCCACGTTGGACAATCCTCCGCCGTGGTCTTGATGACGGTGTCATCGTTGTTCATGTCACGGAAAAATCTCGGACATCCCGCTTGCAAGGGCGTGATGAAACGATTGAGCCACGAGAGTCGAATGAGATCCTGAAGGACGAGCGCCGGGTGCACCATTTGGTCCTCAAACCACGTCAAACCTTCGGACGGGGAGTAGTTATCCGGGTGCGCGTACCCGGTATCGCCGTCGCTCGTGTGTTTGTCCACTCGAAGGAATAATCCGGTGCGCGGATTGGTGCTCGGGAGGTTGGACACGGTGTCGAAACCGAGCGCGGCGTACGCGGCGGCTTTATTGTATGCGCTCGGCGACGCCACGTACGTCTCGTCGATGACGACGTTCACGTTCACCATATCCGCGAGAAACGCCGCGCGATCGGAATAGGTGTACGTGGATGCCCCCGCGGGCGCCGCGGCGGGCACCCACATCTTCAATCCCGCGGCTTCGCAGAGGTCTTTCTTGAAATTGTCGAAGGCGATGGTGTATCCAAATCCGCCGGCGACCCATCCGCACGTGTATCCCGTCGGCAAGCCGCCGCGACTCTGCGCCGCGGCGATAGTCGAGTTCATGTACGTCCACCGTTCAACTTGGTCGGCGTAATACGCGCTCGCTTCGGCCTCTTTGTTGAAAAACATGGCCAAAAGTTTCATCATCTCGGTGCGTTCGAGCTGAGACAATCCCGTCACCGTGTTGTCGAAATAGACATCCTTGGACGAGTTTGAGTACCCGTACAACCATCCATCCGTCACCACCGCGTCGATCGAGGATGTCATGTTATCCATCGCGCCTCGCCAATACGTGTAATTCGCCTCCCACGTCGTGGAATCGTAAAAGTAATGACTCGACGTGATGTTGTTACTTTCCTCCAACGCCTGCACGCACGGCGCGTGCACGTTGGACGGATCCACGAGCTTCAATTTGTCTCGCAATCCGAGCTGCTCCAGCACGCCGATCACCGTCGTCAACACCGTCGCCACGCCGCGCACCGGAACGGAGAAAAACTGCGCGTTCGCCGGGAGAGGCGTCCCGTCGTCGTACGTCGTCGGCGGCGGCGTCCCGCACTGGTACAACACGTACGCGCGCGTGTTCCCATCCTTATCCGCCGCCGGTTTCGTTCGAACCACCTTGAACGCGCGAGAATACCGCACGTCGAACAATCGACCGACGTCGACAAAGGCATCGGCGCTTCCGACGGCGTCGGCGCCCGGAGAGACGCGTCGGGACTCTGGGAAGAAATCTGCGCTCAGCGTCGCCGACGTCGCGCACGCTTGGTTATCGACGTCGACGGCGCGCGCGAGAGGCGCGGACGCGAGGAGGAGGAACGCGAACGTCGCGAGCGTCATCCCGCGCGACGTCCGGGCGAGGCGCGCGCGCGTGTGACGCGTTGATGTCGGATGGGCGGTCGGCGGCGGTGAACCCTTAAAAGGGCGACGCGCGCGAGACGACTGAGAGCGCCGGAGGTTGTCGGGAGAAATATGTACGCGGCGCGCGCTCGCGGTTAATCGAGGACGATGAGGGGCGAACGACGCGAAAACGAGAGTGAATAGAATGCATTCGAAGAGGGTACTAATGGTACTGCGTGAGGTGATGATGGTTTCGAGGACGACGGCGAGCTAAGGTGCCGACGCGGCGAAACCAAACGAAAAGAAGAAGGCGAAAACGTCTGGAAGACATCACGCCGTCTTCTTCGTAGTTTGAGAACCGTGGATGTAATAGTGCTTGCCGACGTCGTTCAAGTTGCCGAAGGTGGCTTTCCACGCGCCGTAGTAGCTCATCACCTTGTAATTGAGGTTCCACTTCTTCGCGAAGGAGACGAAGCGGCGAGAGACTTCTGGCTGACGGAACTGCGGCATGTCCGGAAATAAGTGATGAATGACTTGGCAGTTCAGGTAACCCATCAACCAGTTGACGACGCTCTTACTCGGGTCGATATCGATGGTGTGATCGACGGCGTATCGCACCCAAGAGAGGTGCTTGTCGCTCGGAACGACGTCGAGGTGCGTGTGCGACGTGGAGAAGTGTGCAAAGAGGTAGCATCCACTCACCCACATCGTGGACAAGAACAAGCCGTAGCACGTGACCCAGGAGTACCCGGTCACCGCTTTGATGATCGACGTGCGGATGATGTGTGCGGCGACGATCCACGCAGCCTCTTCGTAGTTTTTACGGCGAATGATGTGTCTCGGATGCAAGAGGTACATCCAGGCGAGCAACACCAATCCAGAGGTGACCGGGACGAACGTCCACGCCTGCACGCGCAACCATAATTTACTGAACTTACGCGGACGGTTTTCCTCGACCGCGGTGTTGAAGAAGGCCACCGCCGGCGTGGTGTCGAGGTCCATGTCGTGTCGCACCTTTTGCGGAGTGGCGTGGTGCTTGTTGTGCATGAGGTTCCACATGTCGCCGCTCGATGCTAATCCGAAACCGCCCGTGAACGCTTGGATGCGCTTATCCCACCAAATATTCCCCGTCAGCGAACTGTGACCGCCCTCGTGTTGCACCCAACCGCAACGCGCACCGAAGAAGCACGCGGTGACGAAGACGGAGGCGACGTGCCATCGAGCGTACATCAACGCCGTCCCGAGCGCAAACATGGTCGCGAGTTCCGCGAATCTGTACGCCACGTGCGCCGGCGACGGTTTAAAGAACCCCTCGCGCTCCAACTCTTTGCGCCATTTCGCGAAATCCTTCAACATATCCGCGTCTTCCACCGGCGCCGCATCCGCCGGCTCGCGTCGCGGCAACGCCGCCAACGCCTTTCTCGCCTTTTTCGAACGATAATGAAACTCCTTGAACGCCTCCGTCGCGTCCGCACCGGTGTTCGACAGCATGTAATAAATGACCGATCCACCCGGATGCTTGAAATCCGTGATGTCGTACTCGACGCCATCAATCTTGACCCACCGTCGATCGAACGACTTGGCCACCGCGTGCGGCTCGAGAGTCGATTCCCACGCCCGCGCCCCCGGGTTTCTCGCCCCCTTCATCCCGTCGCGTTCGTCCGGGAGTCCAACGGTGACCGTCGGGACGCCATCGTGGCCCTCGGTTTCGACGCACATCGCGCGCGCGGTGGTGAACGCGTCGCACGATGCGTCGTCGATCGTTGCGTCGATGCGATCGTTCGCGAGGGAACGTTCGCGACCACTGACGCGCGCGACGAGGCGTTCGCGCGGTGCGCGCGACGCGAGGTGCGCGAGGAGTGTTTCGCGCTCGAGTGTCGGCCGTCGCGCGCGGGAATTCGCGCGCGGGTGGTCGTCGCGGGAGGCGATGAGTGTGGATGGGTGACGTCGGCCGCCACCGCTGGGGACAGAGTTGAGAAAGGGCGACGCGAGGCGAGGCGGGGACGCTCGGCGCGGGGTCCGAGACGACGGGTGCGATGGATGGAGGCGAGTGATGTGAGCGTAGACGTATCGATGGTGATTCGAACGGTGGTGGTACAAGAGGAGACGTCGCTCGGGAGGGAGAAGAAGTCGAAGGACGCGTTGTCATCGAAAGTACGCGGCGAGCTTTTCTCGAGCGCGCGCGCGATCTCGAGGTGGTGTGTTCTCCACACCGCGATCGACGGTGTCGGTGCGATCTTTGGACGTGGACGCGTCCTCGACGGTGCGCGTGGGGTCGTCCTCGGTGGAGTGGTCGACGTCGAGGAGGTCGCCGCGAAGCGGCGCTCGAATCTCCGCCGTGGTCGGCGTTTTGGGTAATCCCGCGGCGATGGCCAGCGCGGTGCCGGGCGTTCGAACGCTCGGCGGCGACGCAAACGATAGAATCGGCGTGCCAGAGCTGGGACCATTGGCGATGGATTCGTAGCGCTCGCGCCAATAGCGAGCGTCGCTCTGGAAGAGCGCGCGCGCGCGGCGTTCGTGCTCAAGCGCCTCCGCCACGTCGATCGGCGCGCTAGTTTTCGCCGGTGACGCGATGGGGCTCGTCGGTGAGACTAGTTTGGGCTGTTTTTTGAGCGTTTCGAGCTCGTCTTTGCACGCGTCGCGCTCCTCTTCGACTTCGCGCAAACTCTCTTCGAGCGCCTTGACTCTTTCCTCGGCGACGCTCGCCTCGAGTTGCGCCGTCGCCGCGCGAGCGTCCGCGAGACGAAGCGCGGCGGCGTTTTCCCTGAAAATTTCGCTCGCCTTGTCCGCTCGCGAGACGATGAGATCGACGTTCTTGCGCGAATCGACGAGCTGCGCCTCGGCGTCGCTCAGCGCGGCGCTCAGCGCGGATTCAGTCTCGCGCGCGCGTCGCAAGTCATCGCCGCGCGCGTCGAGCGCCGCCTTGTTTTCTTCGTACTTTTTCGTTATCTCGGCCGTTTTTTCGCGCTCCGCGTCCAATTCGCCTCGAAGCTCGTCGAGGTCGCCCTTTGACGACTCGGCCTCGAGCTCGGTTTTAAAACCGTCTCGTTCGCGTACGATTTCCTCGACGCGCACGTTCGACGCATTCAACGCCGCTCGCAATTCCTCGCACGTCTTTTCGAGCGTCGCCTTTTCCTCGGCGTGCGCTTCGATCGTCGCGGCTGCATTCGCCTCGGCGCTCACGCGCGCCTCGAGCTCGTTTTTCAAACGCTCGCACTCGCCGAGCGCGCTCTCGGCTCTGGAGTTGGCCACATCCAACTCTGCGCTTAACTCCGCGCGCAACTTTTTAAGCTCGGCTAATTCGCTCGCGTGCGCATCGTCGGAAGACGCCGCGTCCGCTTCCAATTTCTCCGCTCTCGCCTCGGCGAGCGACTTGGCCGTCTCCGCTCCGGCAAGTTCGTCCTCCTTCGCGCGCAACATCGACTCCAAGGCCTGTACTCTCGCCTCCGCCCGCGAGGACATCCCCTCATTCTCGCGCATCGACTGTTTCACTCGATGCAGCTCATCCGCCGTCGACAGCGCCTTCCTCAGCGCCGCTTTCAAATCCTCTTTTAAACCGTCTCGCTCGCGCGCCGCCGCCGCTCGCGCGTCGTCCCTCTCACTCTCCCTCATCGTCGCCAACTCCCACGCCTGCTCGCACTGCTCCGTCTTCTCCTCGAGCTCCCTCGTCAATCGTTTCACGTCCTCATCCACGTGTGAATACGCCTTGGACAACCGACCCGCCTGCGCCGCCGCCGCCTTGAGCCGCTCGCTCTGCGCGCGAGACGTCTCCAACTCCCTCTGCGTCGCCTCCAACGCCTCCCTGAGCTCGCGCTCGACCTCGGACGAGGACGACGCGGCGTCCCCCCCCGCGCGCACCGCCGTCGTCACCGCCTCGGACGCCGTCTCCTCGGGCGCCGTCCCCGTCGTCGTCACCGCCTCGGGCGCCGACGCGCCATCGGTCCCCGTCGTCGTCGTCGCCGCGACCGACGCCGCCGCGCGACTCTTCGGCACGAACGCCGGCGCGTCGACGCGAAAAGTCATTCGACGCGGCGTCTCGCGGCGTCTCGCGGCGCGTCGTCGCGCGCGTCGCGTCGTCGCGCGCCCGGGACGACCGCGCGCGCGATGGGCGCCGCGCGTTCGTCCGTACATAGTCTTACTTTTCCTACAGTATTGAGAGTACCATAATGACGGGTCACGACTCGAGGTGCCCCCCGTCCAAAAGTGGGACGCACGAATGATGACGTCGATCGCTGCGCGACGTCGCGACGCCCGCGCGTCACTCACGCGCGCGTGTGACGACCGAGACGCCGACGACGACGACGACGATGACGATGGCGATGATGCGCGGGACGACGACGACGACGCGCGCGGCGACGGCGTCGCGAGACGCGGTGAAGACGCGACGATGCGGACGATTCGTCAGTGATGGGGCGCGAGGGCGACCGGCGACGACCGCCGTGCGCGCGGTCTCGCGAAGCGAGGACGGTGAGGACGTCGTCGCGATCCGTGAGGATGCGTCGGTGCGCGTCGGACGACGGGAACTCGCGGCGAAGACGATGGCGTTCGCGGCGGCGGTGGCGGCGATGCCGATGGATAAGCGCGCCGCGGCGTTTGATTTCGGGTCGGGGTCGATCGAGAGTTCATTCTGGGAACAGATTGAATTGCCGCTCGAACCCGGGGTTATTTTGCTCGATATCGCGTTCACGGGTAAGGATTCGCAGCACGGTTTCTTGCTCGGGACGAGACAGACGGTGTTGGAGACGAGAGACGGCGGTAAGACGTGGGACGCGCGCGACTTGAGCGGCTTGTTGGACGAAGACGTCAACTATCGCTTCAACAGTATTTCTTTCAACGGTGATGAGGGTTGGATCATCGGTAAGCCGGCCGTGTTGTTGCACACAACGGACGGCGGTGCGAATTGGGAGCGCGTCGGTTTGAGCCCGCGACTTCCGGGCGCTCCGGTGCTCATCACGGCGACGGGGGACAACGGCCAGGCGGAGATGGTGACGGATGAAGGTGCCATCTATTTCACCAAGGATGCGGCTCGCAACTGGAAGGCTGCCGTTGAAGAGACCGTGTCGGCCACTTTGAACCGAACCGTCAGCTCCGGTATCACCGGTGCGTCTTACTACACGGGTACCTTCTCCACCGTCGCGCGCAACGACAAGGGCGAGTACCTCGGGTTGAGTTCCCGCGGTAACTTTTACATGTCGTGGGCGCCGGGTCAAGCGTACTGGCAGCCGCACAACAGAACGTCCGCTCGTCGCGTCCAAAGTATGGGCTGGCGTCCGGATGGTGGCATCTGGGAACTCACCCGCGGCGGCGGCGTGTACTTGTCCAACGAAACCGGTCTCCCGGAGGAAGATTCCGAATTCACCGAGGCTAGAATCGGTTCTCGCGGTTTCGGCTTGCTCGACTTGGGTTTCACCCCGAGCGGTGACACGTACTGGACCGTCGGTGGTTCCGGTAGCGTCTTCTACTCCACGGATGGAGGTAAGAAGTGGAAGCGCGACCGCGGCACAGATAACGTCGCCGCCAACCTCTACACGGTGAAGTTCCAAAATGACCAGCAAGGCTTCGTGCTTGGTAACGATGGCGTCCTTCTCCGCTACACCGGCGCGAAATAGATTTGTAACAAACTCGTGGAAGAAGACTGATGCATTTTTACAACAAAGGTGCCTCGCTCGCGTGCTAAAAGATTGAATGTTCGCGCTAGTGCTACTTGAAAACCAAACTCTTGAGTTTGCCTTGACGCGTCAAGAGATCGCTCAATAGATCGTCCGACGACCCTCCGCGATTGAGCTTATGGAACTGTCTCCTGTGTAACTCGTGCAGCTCCTTGAGTGACGTGGTGTACAAGTCGTGAAACTTGTCGACCACTTCGGGCGGCGGATCAGCCATTTTTGGCACCGCTATGGGATTACCGACGACGACCTCGATGGGTTCGCGCTTAGGAAGAACGCCCTTGTGACCGAAAAGACGACGCCACAGACCTCGACTCAGAGAACGTCCGTAAAAAGCCGGAGGCGTGATGCCGATGAGTTGTTTAATGTACAATTGGAAACTTCGCAAACGTCCCCCCTCTGGATTTTCCACCTGTTCGAAAATGTCGTTCTCACCGAAAGCGAACACCGGTACCAGCGACGCACCGGTGCGCAGGGCCATCTTGATGAACCCTTTGCGCCGGGAGAGCGTGAGCGTGGCTTCGCCCGGACGCGCGTCCAAGGCTTCAGCCGCGCCGCCGATGACGATGGCCACGCTCGCCCCCGGCGCGCGCGTGAGATTCCTCAAAACGCTCAGCTTCGTCACGCTATTGATCCCGAGCGCCATCAACACCTCTCTCGTAAATGGAAACTTAAAGTTTACCGAGAGCGTGAGTAGACGAAGATCTAATCCCGGGAAGGCTTTGTAAAATCCCGTCGCCTCACTGGCAAACGTCAACAAGGCACCCACGCCGATGATGCCGTGAGGATGATATCCAAACAGATAGTTCCCCTTCGGATCGAGCTCGGAGCTCACGTGTAACCTCACCGGAAAGTACTCGGCGAGATTTCTCCAAAACGGCAATCGTCGCGACCATCGTAAGAATCGCTTGCCCGAGCTATCCGTCCTTCTATCGAGCAACGCGTACCACGAAATGTACGCCAGAAAAAAGTACTTCAGCCACACGGACGGTCCGAGCACGCAGTACGTCGGGTATATGAAGATGGCGCTCAATAAAAACGCGTAAATCATCACCACGATGCCAGCCTGTTCGGCGTGCGGACCGTGCTCCGAGGTGTTGGTCACGAAGACGCTCTTGACGAGGGACGTAAAGTACAAGCCCAGCGGCACGAAGGCGTATCCGATCACCGCGTACCACAGGTAAAAGTTCACCAACCAAAAGAATAAACCTGCGCAAAGTCACGATCGCAAAATCAAACCGGCGTCAGTCTCTCGTGTCCTCGCCGGGACGCGCGCGCCGTGCGCTCGAGTGAAGGATAAAGTCAGAATCTGGAGATGAGATTTGGATTAACCTTTGACTCAACCGTGCGCGCGCCGACGCGACGCGCGTTCGTCGCGAGACGCACCCGCAATCTTGTGCCTCTTCTTCGTCGCCATCTCCGGCGGTTCGACGTACGTCGCGAGGGATTCCACGCCGCTCAGACCGCTCGACGCGCGCCGAAGCAAAAAACGCGCCTGCGCATCTTCTCGCCTCATCGCCTCGGCGTCGTCGCCGTCCGCCTCGGGCGGTCGTCGCGAGCCTCGACCGGCGCGCGCGGCGTCTTCCGCCGTCATCGCCCGCGCGTTCGCGCACGCACGCGTCGCGCGCGCGATCGACGTTGGGAACCCGCTCGACTCTGAGGCACCGACGCGTCAGACGACGACTGGGCGCATCGCGAGCGACGACCGAAGTCAACACACGCTCGCGCGCGCGATCGACGCGAGACGCGCCGAGACGCGAGGCTCGAGACGCGTCGTCGAGAGAATCATCGAGACGGCGCGCGCGCGGGGACTAGCCTCGCGTGGAGTCTTTAACACCTTTTGAGTTTTAGTGTTTGGTTCGTCGCCGAGGCATGGCGCGACGCGGCGTGCCGGCGTTGAAACCGTTTTTGCGAGGACTCCTGCGTCTGACGAACGCGGTGCTCCTCGCGGGCGGGCTCGCGACGGCGCTCTTCGCGTTCCACCTGTGGTTGGGATTCAACAAGCGCCGCGTGGGTCTGGATGCTTTGGACTGGTCGGATGACGACGATCGAGCGCCGGCGCCGAATCTCGCGCCCGTGAGCGCGAACGCGACGGTGATGGTGAAGACTCGAGCTCGAGTGCACAATTTTTTCGAGACAGAGCCGTGGTTTCTGTACTTTGTGGGAGGGAGCGGCGCGTTTTGCGCGGCGACGGCGTGGTTGGGACTCGCCGGCGCGGAGAACGGAAACGTGTGTTGTCTGGGATTGTACGCGCACCAAGTGGCGTTGATGGTGCTGTTGCAGGCGGTGTTGGCAGCGTACGTGATGAGTGGTAAGGCGTACGCGTCGGCGCCGACAGACGTGACGGGGGCGTACGCCGACGCGTGGTCGTTCGTGAAGGAGCATGAAAACGCGGTAACGTCGCTCGTCCTCGTCGTCTTCTTCGTACAAATTTTGAGCATTATTTTGGCGGTCGCGCTCAGACGAGCGGCGATCGAAAGCACGGGTAGCGATAGTGACGATGAGGACGACAACTATTACGCCGACAAGTACGGTCTCGATCGCGAGCGAGCGCCTCTGGTGGCGTCTTCGGAGCTGGAGCGAATGAGCGGAGATAACGCGTGGCGAATTAGAATGCGCGAAAAGTACGGATTGGATACCGCAGACTTTGAACACAGCCCGTCGAGACCACCGCCGTCGAGACTGTCTCGACAGAAACAGCGCGAGCGCGATGCGAATGCTTGCGTGATCATGTAATATCAAAAATTCGTTGGCTACTATTTTGTACAACTCACTTTTTTACTTCGTCAAAAACGTCATGTACGGATCTTGGCTCGCCTCGAGCACGTCCGGTCGTTCGCTCTGCTTGTATGCCAAGCATCGCGTGATGAAAGCCTTACCCTCCGGCGAGATTGATGGCTTACTGGGGAATTCAACCTCCTTGGCGTTTCGGATGGTACCGGCGTGCAGAATTTGTTCTTGAGACATGTCGTGACCGAACGGTCGCTTACCATAAATCATCTGGAACAAAATAACCCCGCACGACCACGTGTCCACCTTGCTCGAGATTTTCGGCGGCGCCGGACCCGTCTCGAAACACTCCGGCGGTAAGTACCAGTACGTGCCCGCGCCTTGCGACGTGAGTTCCATGCCGGTGTCGGCGCCAAATCCCATGCTTCTCTCCTCCATAATCTTACTCAGACCAAAGTCGGTGATTTTCACTCGGCCGGCGTCGTCAAACAGAATGTTTCCAGGTTTCAAGTCGTAATGAATGATGCGCTTCGGACCGGTGCTCATGTACGCCAAACCGTTGAACACTTGGGCGAGGATGGCGCGCGCTTCTCGCTCGCTGATGCTACCCTGCGCCTTCAAGCGAGCGTCGAGATCGTCTCCTGTGCAGAGCTCTAAGACGGTACAGAAACTATCGGAATCAACCTCGAAGACGTCGATCAGACGAACCACGTGCGGGTGGTCGAGCGATTTGTGAATGTCACACTCGCGCGCGGCGTGGCGCACGTACGTACGTTTGCGCTCTTCGCTCCATTGAGGATTCAGTTGATGCAATTTGCACGCGACTTCGCGCATCTCGACGCTGTCCCACGCTTTGTACACTTCGCTGAATCCTCCTCGACCGAGAAGATTCATCAACACGTATCTATCACCGAGCACGGGATGGTCGTTAAATCTCGATCCGTCCTCATCGCGCACTCTCTTGAGCGCGCGAATGTGCGCCGCTTTTTCCCGTTCCAAACTCTCGCGCTCCGTCTTGATGGCTTCTTCCTCTTTTCTGATGATGGCCACGCGCGACTTGTGCACCTCTTCGCTCAACACGTACTCTGCGTGCGCCGCCGTGTTCATCTCGGCGCTTCCTGGCGGCGGCAACTTCTTCTTCACTTGCTTGCGCTTCTCCTCCGCGAGCTTGCGGGACTCGGCCAGACGCTCGAAACGTTCATCGAGCTCGTGAAACGCGCGCCCGTCTTCCCACACCTCTTGCAACACCGACCCGACGCGCTGCACGCCGATGGTGCCCAGACGTAACCCTTCCTCGGCGATTTGCATGCGCATTTGTTTCCGCTCGAGCGCCGCCATGTTCACAGCGAGTTTATGCACCCCCTTCTTCCTCGCCTCGTTCGCTCGCGCGTGCGCATTCCTCAGTTCATTATTCGCCGCGCGCAACTCCTCGCACCCGCGCTCGTACGCCTCGCGCTCCTTCTCCACCGCGACCAACTTTTCCTCGAGCGCTCGAATCTTCTTCTCCGCCTCGGTGACGACGACGCGTTCCCGTCCATCCTCCGGCGGCGTCATAGGCTCTCTCGCCGCGGGCGACGTCGCCTTTGGCGGTCTCGATCCACTATTCTCAAACTTTTCCAACAGCGACACGTTCGCCGCGCGCTTCCCAGACGACGACGACGACGGATGTCTCCTCGACCTCGCCAATCCGCCGCCGCCGCTCGCCGCCGCCTCGTTCTCCGCCTCGCTCGCCGTCGACCCACGCCGCCGTCTCTTCTTCGTCGTCTCCGCCGCCGCGCCGTCCCCCGCCCGCGCGCGCGTCGCCTCCGCGCCGCCTTCATCGTCACCACCCCCGCGCACCGACCGTCCACCCGACGCGACGACGCCGTACGCCGACACGTCCTCGGCGTTCTCCTCGTCGCTCGACGAGAGAGCGGGAGCGGCGGCGGCGGCGACCTCTCTCGAATCGTCGTCGCTCGCGCTGTCCTCCATCGCGCACCGCTCCACCCTCCCGTCCTTCGCGCCCGTCATCATCATTCGACCGTTCGTCTCCCGTCCGACGACGCGCTCGGCGCTCGTCATCCGTCGCTCCAGGAGCGCCATCTTCTCTCGCGCCTCTCTCGACGCCGTGGACAGCTCGAAGACGTCCTCGGCGACGGAACGACGACGATGTCGCTGCTGATGAAGATGAAGTTGATTCGTCGTCGCGCGGCGTCGCGTCTCGAGCTCGATCGCCTCGCGCGCGTCGCGATCGGGACGCGACGAGGGACGCGTCGCGGGCGTCGTCGCCGTCGTCGGCGAGACGCGCGCGTCGCGATCGGGCGGCGTCATGTAGGCGTCGCGATCTGACGATGACGGCGGGACGCGGCGAATTTCAAAAATGTACCTAAACCCTAACTCCCCAACCCTCTCCCACGGGAGGAGTCCATAAAGTACCACCTATTGTACTGAAACTCCTCCTATACCAGTTGTCCGAATCCAGGGAGAGGAGCGACCCGACCTCGTGATCTTTAGATGGTATCGATAGTATCTTTTATACTCAGAACTTCAGCACTCGACTCCATTGACTAAATTACCTGGACGGCGGTAGGGTTTAGGGTTGAGGCGCGAGGTCGTCCGTCGCGCCGCCGCCGCCATTCGATCGACGCGCGCCGCCGCGCCGTTCGCGCCGACCGACCGATCGACGACGTCGAACGCTCGCGCGACGTCGACGACGACGTTTCGCCATGTTTTGGGGCTTGCGACTCGAGCCGGGTCGATGGACGCCGTACGTCCCGCCGCCCGACGTGGATGTGCGCGTGCACGTCTCGCAGGCGACGGTGCGCGGGACGTGCGCGGACGGGGCGCGCGTCGCGGTGAAGATGCGATGCGAGACGGATGAGGCCGTGCTCGCGGGCGTCGAGAAGGGGATGAGGATGGGGGGCGATGATGCGAACGACGACGAGGACGACGACGACGATGGGAAGGAGGAGTTTCGCGTGTGCGCGCTCGTCGGCGGACGATGCGAGACGAGCGGGTTGGATTTGGTGTTGGATGAGTACGTGGAGTTCACGGTGGAGGGTGAGGTCGGCGTGGATTTGACGGGGTATTACATGCCGGAATTCGGGGAGGAGATGGGGGCGTACGACGATGAGGAGGATGACGACGACGGATTGATGTACGACGACGAGGAGGACGAGGACGATTCCGAAGACGACGACGACGCGTTGATGATGGGTGATTCCGACGACGACGAGGACGATTCCGACGACGACGAGGATGATTCCGAAGATGACGATGATTCTGAAGATGACGATGATTCCGAAGAGGATGATTCTGAAGACGATGAGGATGATTCCGAAGACGAAGGCGTCACTCGCAAGGGCGGCGTCCAGATTCAAGAAATTGAAGAGAAAAAGCCGGCTCAAAAGCGTCCGGCCGAGTCCAAGCCCGCGAAGACTCCGGAACCGAAGAAGCAAGCCGTCGCAAAGGAGGCGCCGAAGAAGCCGGACACGCCGAAGCGCGTGCACAAGAACGGCATGGAGATTATCAACACGCACGCCACCAAGAACGCCAAGGCGAAGGTCGCCGCCGGCGGCAAAAAAGTGGCGATGAAGTACATCGGTAAGCTCCCGAGCGGTAAGATTTTCGACCAAACCAAGGGTAACGCGACCTTCACCTTCCGTTTGGGCGTCGGCGAAGTCATCAGAGGTTGGGACGTCGGCGTCGAAGGCATGCGCGAGGGCGACAAGCGCACGCTCATCATTCCAGCCGCCATGGGTTACGGTAAAAAGGGCATCAAGGGCGTCATCCCGGGCGGTTCCGCGCTTCATTTCGATGTGGAACTCGTGAAGGTGTTCTAATGTCGTGCTTCTACAGTGCTTTTACAATTCATAATCATCATGAAATAAATGAAATAAAACGACGCCGTCTCAACCGCGCTCGCCCGAACCAGTCTCTCTCGTCATCCATCCCGCTCCCAGCGCGCACCGACGCCTCACGCGCCGCCTCCACCTCCACCTCCGTCTCCACTCTCATCGTCGTCCGGCACCACGAACACGTTCCCGCTCCCCTTGCCTCGTCTCGTCGTCGTCGCCGCCGCCTTCGTCCCGCGGCGCGCGTCCTCGCCCTCCATCCCCGCCGCCTGCGCGCGCGCGATCACCCCGTCCAGCGTCGCGCCGCCGAAACACAATCCCACCAACGCCGCGCCGACGACGAATCCCGCGATCTCGTTCGCCGGCGGCAACGCGCGCGCGCGCGTCGACGCCCCGCGTCGTCCGTCGCGCCCCATCGCGCGCTCGCGCCCCGCGCGCGCTCGCGCGGGCACCGACGACGACGATGCCACCGACACCGACGAGGCGAAGGAGGGGACGACGACGACGCGCATGTCCACCGTCGACCTCGGTCGCCGACCTCGGTGTGCCGACGTCCCGCTCGCGCGCGCGCGTCGACGGTCGGCGTGCGCCGAACTACACCCTAAACCCTATTGGCGCCTCACGAGTTTGGTATGTTTTGGCGCCGCCCCGTCCCATCCATCCATTCGACCGGCGGCGCGACGCCCGCGAGGTCGACACACGCGCGCGCGCACCGCGAGCGACACGCGAACGAGCGCGACCGAATCACCGCCGACGCAGACGCGCACGATGAAGGGCTTGGGCGCGGGCGTGCCGCCGCGCGGGAGCGACGAGGACGAGGGCGTCGATCCAGACTTTGAAAAATCCGTCGACGGCGCGCAAGTCATGGCGGCGCTGCAGCAATTGCACGGGAACTCTGGGTTGATTGGCGCGTTGCAACAAAAGTTGGACGGTTTGGTCGGCCTTCGATCTGGGTTTTTGGAGGAGTTGCATCCGAGAGTGCGCGCGCGGGTGCGCGCGTTGGAAAAGTTGCAAGAGGCGCACGACGCGGCGCACGACGAGTATTTGGAGGAGAAACGGGCGTTGGACGCCAAGTACGCGGCTCGGTACGCGCCGTTGTACGCGAAGAGAGGTGAGATCGTGACCGGGGCGCGAGAGGCTGAGGTGGAGGATGAGGAATTGAAGGCGGAGATTGACGCGGCGGCGGACGCGGGCGAGGCGCCGAAGGGCGTGCCCGAGTTTTGGCTCATCGCGTTGAAAAATCACGAAGAGATCGCGCAGATGATCACCGAACGGGACGAGGGCGCGCTCGCACATTTGATCGATGTCACGACGACCAAGTTGGAGGGCGAAGATGAGGATGGAGACGAACTTTGTGGATTCAAGATTGATTTCCACTTTGAAGAAAACGAATACTTTGAAGACGCCGTGTTGACGAAGACGTACCACATGGATGATGAAGAGGAGAACGTGTTGCGATACATCGAGGCGAGCGAGATCAACTGGAAGGCGGGTAAGAACTTGACGGTCAAGGTGTTGCGCAAGAAGCCGAAACCTGGGGCGAAGAATAAGAAGCCCATCACCAAGACGGAGCCGGCGGAGAGCTTTTTCCAATTCTTCTACCCGCCCGAGGTTCCCGACGAAGAGGAACAACAAAACATGACCGAGGACGACGCCGAACAGTTGCAAGACGCCATGGAACAAGATTACGAGATGGGCATGAGCATCGCGAACGGTTTGATCCCGGACGCCGTCAACTGGTTCACCGGCGACGCGTTCGCCGAGGACGACGACGAGTACGACGAAGACGAGGACGATGAAGACGAGGACGACGACGACGACGACGACGACGAAGACGACGACGAAGACGACGACGAAGACGACGAAGACGATGAATTCGTCGGCGGCAAGAAGTCCTTCGCCGCGCCGCCGACCATGGGCGGCGCCGCGCCCGCGGGCAATGGCGAGCAACCGCCGGAGTGCAAGCAACAGTAAGTGGGCACCAGTTTAACGAGGCAACGGAGATTGATTTTTTCTCGCTACTTTAAATATTAATCTAGTCGTTGCTAACTACTCGGGTCGACTCTCTTTAAACCTGTCGCACCACGCGCTAATTCTACGTTTCAACTCGTCGTCGACTGTACACGTCGCCGCGTCGATGGGCGTTCCCGTGAACGGATCCGTGCCGACGCCACCTTTGCCGTTCGCGAGACGGTCTAACGTCAATAAATCGACGTACTGATCACTCGCGACGAGATGTACGGGATTTTCCATCAAAGATCCCGTGAGGGCGTCTAGAAACTCCTCCGGCGCGTCTCTGCTCAAATCGCGCTCCTTTGGAATTTTTGATATGCGATCCATCGCTAATCGTACGCTCTCGCGTAAACCACGCACGCGCGCGTCTAGATGTCCATATTCCGGGGTGTTCTCAAAAAAGTCACCCTCGAGCAGACATCCAAAGTTTGGCGTGATCCCAGACGTTTTATACAACCGTTTGACAATCGACTCCTCCAACCGAGCGTCACACGTGACAACGCCGAAGACGGCGCAATATAGAAATTTCGGCGACACGAGAGAACGCCGTTCGGTCGCGACTAACGATTTCCACTCCTGCAAGTGCTCGCTCGTGCGCAGGATGAAATCGAGCGCCTCGGCCAAGCGTCCCAAAAGAGCGGCGCTGTTGTCCCAATCCAAAAACGCTTCGGGCACGCTCGCCACGGATGTCTCCAAGAGTCGAGCGTGCGTGTATAGACGACCGAAGGACTCCCACATCGCACACTTACTCTCGTGCGCAAATGCCGTCGCGTGCACCTCTTTCACGCCCGACGTGAACCGCGTCGCGTAGTGGTTCAAGGATGCGAACAAACGATCGAACCACGCGTTTCGCTCGTACGTCGAACCTCTCAGAAAACACGCCAGCATCTCGGTAAATCGCGTCGATCTCGGATAACTCATCGCCTTGAGAGACAGTGGTCCGTACGACGCGTCGTCCAGACCTGTCGCCAACCTGGACTCTTCGTGCGCGTCAAACTCCGTGCCGCACGCTCGGTCCCACTCGGCGACGAATTCGCCCCTCCGCGCCGCGAACCCGCGTCCGAACGTCAAGCCCGCGAGTACGTGCGACGCCCGCTCCGTGTGCGCAGTCGCCACGAAGGCGTAGAAAAGAAACGCCATCACCGTCTCTCCCTCACCCGGCGTCTCGAGCGACTCGACAAAGTCGGCCTCGGTCAGCGCCGCCTCGTAAAACATCATCAGTCGCGCATCCTTGTCCGCATCCCTCGTCAGTTCGTGTGCGGCGTACGCGGCGTGCCGCGCGAGGAGCGCCGACGCATCCCACCCCGCGTACGGCCGCATGTCGCGCCGCGCGCGTCAGAACCCGCGATAGCCCTCGTCCCCGGACCGGTGCGCGAGCGCCCCGAGCTCACCGCGCTCGTGCTCGCCGCGTCGCTCGAGCGACTTGATGATCTCCCGCGACTTGTGCCTCGACACCGAGCTCTCGGTCACGCACACCTCGCGCCGCGCCGGCACGTGCGGCGGGTCGAGGCGGCGCGAGGTGACGTCGGACCAGTCGACGGTGAAGAAGTCGTGACTCTTCAGGTCCCACACCCCGCGCGCGCTGGAGCCGAGACGTTTGGAGACGTCGACGACGCACAGGCGAGAGATGAGGGATTTGGCGGTGAGAGGGAAGTAGGAGGTATGGAACTTCAAGTCGGAGGTGACGATGCGTCGGTGGCGAACGCCGTCGCAGACGCTGGCGAACGGGGCGTAGCCCACGAGCATTTCGTAGAGGAGAACGCCGAACGACCAGTAATCGGCGAGTTGGTCGTAACCCTGGGCGAGCATCACCTCGGGAGCCATGTAATCGGCGGTGCCGCACGTCGTGTACGCGCGCTCGCCTCGGTTGAGTCGACGACAGAAACCGAAATCTGTGAGTTTAATGTGACCGTCGGCGTCGATGAGGATGTTTTCGGGTTTCAAATCGCGATATAAATAATCATTCGCGTGAATGTATTCCAGCGCGGCGAGGACCTCCGCGGCGTAGAATTGTGCCACGTCCACGGGAAACTGACCTCCTTTGAACGGACCACTGACGAGGAGCTGGAATAAATCACCTCCGGGAAGGTATTCCATGAGTAAATACAGAGAATACGCATCCTGAAACGCGCACAGCGCCCGCGTGAGAAATGGTGAGTCAAAGCGTTTCATGAGTTCAAGCTCGCGAGATACATTTTTGCCTTGATCCAAGTGCGCGACTTTCCATTTCTGCATGACTTTCACGCAGCACATCGCGTGCGAACTGAGCGTCTTTGCGAGAAAGACGGTGCCCAACATGCCGCCGCCAATTTCTTTTATGAACATCACATCTTTGCTCGAGCGCACGTCCAACGCGATGGGCTGTTGCGAAACGACCGTCGTCGGAGAAAGCGAACGAGGCGAATCCAACGCTTTCGTCTTTCTCACGGTGTTGCGACGATCGAACGAAAGCCATCGAAACCGCGACGTGACCGCGCCTCGCAGCGCGGCCAGAGACGCCGCGCGTCGCAACAACCGACGTTTTGTTTTCTTCTCCACCTTGTTCAACGCGTAGGCGTATGAATGTATCTTTTTCGACATGGCCTCTATGATGTCGGCCCCGATCATTCTGTGAAAAGATTCGGCGTTCAGCGTCAACGCTTTGACTTGACCGATGGCGACCACCATCGCCGTCGGCGAACTCTTATGAATCAGACTCACCTCTCCGAAATAGTCCCCTCGTCTCAGTCGATTGACTTCTACGGTGATGTCGTTGTCCACGGACACCATGGCCTCGCCCTCGACGATGACGTAAAATTTTGAAGACTCTTCGTCGTACGCGTCATCCGGGGAGACGACGATGGCTCCGCTTTCGTACGTCGTCATGCGAAGAGCGTCGACGAGCATGGACGTCGTGCGAGCGTCGAGAGAATCCCGAAAAATCGCAACCGAATCGAGATAGGTCATGTATTCGCACCGTCTCTCGAACGTCGTTCGCTTGAGCGTTTCGTGAAACGTCGCGCGATCGAGCGCCCACAGCTTGACCGACTGCGCGGCGGCGACCACCGTCGCCGTTCGAGGACACTTGCGCATCAACGCCACCTCCCCAAACGTGTCGCCGGGATACAAATACTTAAACCCCGACCTCTCACTCGCGCGCGTCGAGCGATTCGCCCCGTCTTTACGCCACTCGAGCGTCTCCGCGTCTCCCGCGTCTCCCGCGAGGTCCACGCGCACCCGTCCCTGCGCCACGACGTAAAAATTCACCCCACTCTCCCCCTTTCGCACGATCGTCTCCCCGTTTTCGTACTCACACTCGATCATTCGCGCGCACAGCGCCGCGCGATCCTCCCCCCGAAGCTCGCGAAACAGCGCCACGCCGTTCAACGCGTCGCTCGCGCGTCCCGGCTCGCTCACCCGTCGTCCGCGTCCGCGCGCGCGTCTCGCCTCTCCACCGTCCCCATCGTCCCCCGCGCGCGCACCCTCGCGAACGAACATCTCTCCCGAGCGCCCCACCGCGCGCGCGTCGACGCGCCGTCGCCCAAGCGCGCGCGGTCTCGACCGCCGACGCGCGCGCGGAAGACGAACCGACCGACGGCGCTTCGTCTCTTCGTCTCTTCGTCTCTCTCTCTCTCTCGACGACGACGACCGCGTCTTCGCGTCCAAGCGTCTCCTCGTTCGACGATACCGATACCGACGTCGACGACCCCTCGACCGCTCGACCGCTCGACCGCGACCCGACGCGCGTCGCCGTCCGTCGTCCCGTCCCGCGCGCCCGGTCGACGTCCCCACCGGTCGACGTCCTATTTTAAGCCCTCGCGCGTCCACCGGAGACACCCCGTGCATCGGCGACGCTCGTGTTTACCTACGTATTCACGCACACAATACACCCATCCATCACGAACACGTAGAACACGTACACAAAATCCCCACACGACGACTCACGACTCCACGTGTACCCCCCCCGACCCCACGCACACGCCCACACGTTCGGACATTTGGGTCCCCACTAAACGACAGCCACGGATGAGCGATCGATCGCGTCACACGTCGACGGACGACGCGAATCTCACGCGAACGAACGTCATGTCGTACGCGACGATGGACGGCTCGGCGACGCAGTTCGCCGGTCAGCAGGGATACATGCCCGAGTGCGTGCCGCGACGGACGACGACGACGAGCGGGGGGAGACGCGCGGCATCGGATGGTGATGTCGTTTGAAAGATTTTTGTTTTTTTTTTTTGAAAAATTCTCGGC
>Ga0255782_10000135_pt1 | contig 65979 bp, 73 predicted proteins | sample 101ome_26_FD_179980 | JGI IMG/M metagenome (GOLD analysis project Ga0255782, IMG submission 179980) | Coastal salt marsh microbial communities from the Groves Creek Marsh, Skidaway Island, Georgia - 101408AT metaG (version 2) | ecosystem: Environmental > Aquatic > Marine > Intertidal zone >...
AATATCAGGAGATTTATGTTCGAGTCCCTCTATTCTGCAATTAAGTATTGAATTATCGCTAATGACAGATTTACTTGTAGTTAAAATACAATCATGTTGGGATCTTAAAAATTGAGCGATTTTTAAAGATTGTGAATTGGTAATATATTTAGACTTTTTATTGACTGAAAAATAATCTTTAGAAATAGCTAATTTATAATTTATCAAAGGTAAACTTTTATTCTTATTTAAACGATAACTTTGATAAATTTCATTTGCGAAACTTTTTAAAATATTAGTTTTAGTTTTAATTTTTGCTTTTTTTAAAATTTTAATAGATTTCTTTCTAGTGCGCACATCATAATCAAATAAAGAAAAATTAACTTTTTTAATTCTTTTCTTTTTAATCAGTCTTACACATGGAGGTGTCTTACCAAAATGAGTGCAAGGTTCTAAAGAGGCATATAAGTTGGCATTGTTAAAATTTATTTTTTTGTTTAGGGCGTTATATTCAGCATGGGGTCTACCATTTATATTGGTAACACCTGAAGAGATCACGCTGTTATTTTTTTCAATAATACATCCAACTGAAGGATTGCTTTTGGTAGAACCTAAGTTTTGTTTTGCTAGTTCAAGTGATAAAAACTGATAGATATTTTCTTTATTCCGATTTATAAACATTTAAGTTGCCTACGAATTGTTCAAAGTCTTTTGCCTCTTTAAAATTTTTATAAACTGAAGCAAATCTTACGTATGCAACTTGATCTAAGTGAGCTAAGCCTTCCATGATAAACTTACCAATAGTAGCAGTTGGAATCTCACTTTCACCTAAACCTTCTAAATTTCTTACTATTTTAGATATAAATTTTTCTATGGTTTCACTATCAATGGGACGTTTTCTAAGAGAGATCCTAATAGATTTAGAAATTTTATCTCTATCAAAGGGCGCTCTTTTACCGTTGCTTTTAATGACTGTGAGTTCTTGAAATTGCACTCTTTCAAAAGTGGTAAATCTTTCTTTCCTGTCACAACCGCAAAGTCTTCTTCTTCTGATTGCTGTGCCATCTTCTGTGGGTCTAGAGTCCACGACTGAAGTATCTTTTTCTCTACAAAATGGGCAAAGCATATAGTTATTATAGATAGATTAATTACTATATATAGGAAAAGATGTACATAGTTTAATTACTTCTTTTTTAACGTCGTTTTCGACCTGAGAATTGTTCTCAGGATTTTGAGCTAAACCGTTTAAAACAGTAGAAATTAATTTTCCAATAATATCAAATTCTTTTTTACCAAATCCTCTAGTAGTTCCTGCTGGTGTACCTAAACGAATTCCTGAAGTAATCATTGGACTTTGCGTATCAAAAGGGATTCCATTTTTATTACAGGTAATGTTTGCTCGACCTAAACTTTCTTCTGCTAGCTTACCGGTAATTTTTTTATCTCTTAAATCTAAAAGCAATAAATGAGTGTCGGTCCCACCAGAAAATATTTTAAATCCATTTTTAATTAATGACTCCGACAAACTTTTTGCATTATTAACTACATCTTGTGCGTATTTTTTAAAACTTTCATCCAAAGCTTCTTTAAAGCAAACTGCTTTTGCAGCAATTACATGCATTAAAGGTCCTCCTTGAAGACCAGGAAATACTGCTGAATTAAATTTTTTAATTAATTCTTCACTATTGGTTAAAATAATTCCACCACGGGGACCTCTTAAAACTTTATGGGTCGTTGAGGTAACAACATCAGCAAATTCAGTTGGATTGGGGTAAACACCACCAGCAACTAATCCTGAAAAGTGAGCCATATCAACCAACAAAAAAGCACCAACATTGTTTGCAATATCTCTAAATTTCTTAAAGTCAATAATTCTTGAATAGGCACTGCCGCCAGCAATTATAATTTTAGGCTTGGTTTCTTCAGCTAACTTGTTAATTTTATCGTAATTTATTAAACCAGTTTCTTCATCAACATCATAATGAACTGCGTTAAACCATTTTCCAGACTGAGCAGGTTTTGCGCCATGGGTTAAATGCCCTCCTGAATTTAAACTCATCCCGAGCGTTGTATCACCTGGTTTTAACAAAGCTAAATATACTGCACCATTTGCTTGAGCTCCTGAATGCGGTTGTACATTAGCAAACTTACATTTAAAAAGTTTCTTTGCTCGTTCAATAGCTAAGGTTTCAGCAACATCTACATATTCACATCCACCATAATATCGCTTACCAGAATAACCCTCGGCATATTTATTTGTCATCACCGAACCTTGTGCTTCGAGAACTGCTCTTGAAACAATATTTTCTGAAGCAATCAATTCAATTTGGTTTTGTTGACGATTTAATTCTTTATTAATTGAAGATGAAATTTCTGTGTCATAGTCAGCAAGATTTTGATGAAAAAAACTTTTTAATATGTCGTTTTTATAATTTTCTTTGCTCATTTTATTTTTTTTATTCTTCTTAAATGTCTTCCACCATCAAATTTAGTAGTTAAAAATTTCTTAATGATTTTAACAGCCTTATCTTTTGACAACATTCGTGCACCCATAGTTATAATATTTGCATTGTTATGTTGTCGAGAAAGACTTGAGGATTTTAGATCATTGCATAGAGCAGCCCTAACATTGTATGATTTATTGGCTGCAATAGACATACCTATACCAGAACCACAAACAAGAATACCTACTTCACTTCTTTTGGAGGAAACTCTATTAGCAACCTTCTTCGCATAATCAGGGTAATCGACAGATTTTTTTTCAAAAGGACCTAGATCTATCGTTGAAACATTATTGTTTATTAAATAATTTTTTAAGAACTCTTTCAATTCATAACCTGCATGATCAGAGGCAATTGAAATAGTGCTAAATAAAGACTTGAACATATATTAATTAATCCTATCTGCTTGAAACATTGACTTTAGTCATAGTATAATTTTATTTTAAAATAATCAATTTAAACTAGTTTATATTAAAAAATTATTTGTGAATTTAAAAATGACAAAAATAGGAAATTTTCCAAAGAGCAGGTTAAGAAGATTAAGAGACAGTAATTGGATTAGAGAGTTAGTTTCTGAAAACAACCTCTCCGTTAGTGATTTAGTCTTACCAATTTTTATAAGAGAAGGTAAAAATAAGATTGAAGCGATTAAAAGCATGCCTGGCGTGTATCGCTACTCGATAGATAGAGCTCTAAAATTGATCGATAGTGCGGAAAAAAATGGAATACCTATGGTAGCTCTATTTCCTGCTACTCCAAAAAAATTAAAAAATAATTTAGGCACTGAAGCTTTAAATGAAAACAATTTAATTTGTAAAATGTTGAAAAAAACTAGGAGAAATAACAACATTGGAATAATGACTGATGTAGCTCTAGATCCTTATACTTCCCACGGGCACGATGGGATCTTAAAAAATGGAAAAATTTTAAACGATGAAACAAATAGCATATTAATAAAACAAGCTATTCTGCAAGCTGAAATGGGTTCAGATGTTATAGCTCCGTCAGACATGATGGATGGCAGAATTGGTTTAATTAGAAAAGCTTTAGATAAAAATAAACTCAAAGAAACTAAATTACTTTCTTACGCTGTTAAATATGCTTCTAATTTTTATGGTCCTTTTAGAGATGCTGTTGGTTCAAAGAAAAGCCTTAAGGGTGATAAAAAAACTTATCAAATGGATTTTAGAAATATGAGTGAGTCTATACGTGAAGTAGCTATGGATGTTAAAGAAGGTGCAGATATGATAATGGTAAAACCCGGGTTGCCTTATTTAGATATCATTACAAAAATTAAAGATAATTTTAAATTACCAATTTTAGCTTATCAAGTATCGGGTGAATACACTTTATTAAAGCAAGGCATTTTAAATAAAACAATTGGAACTGAAGCGATCATAGAAAGCCTTTATTCTTTTAAAAGAGCGGGTTGTTCAGCTATAATAACATATTTTGCTTTAGAAATAGCAAAACAATTAAAGAAAAATTAAAAGTATTTCTCAAGAACGTTCCTGGCAGCAGGTAAAGTTGCACGATTAGGAATAAAAAATTTATGCAACATAAATTGTTTTAAAAAAACAAGACCATCCTTAATTTCTTGATTAGAAAGTTGGATATTATTATTGGTTTGAATAAGGTAATCAGGTATTTGATATTTGACTTGATCAACTATTAAATTTTTATTTTTGCTGTCATTGGTTAAATTTTCAACATTTTCAATGTTTATTCCGTAACCAATTTCACTAAGTATTAATAATTCAATTTTAAGATAATAATAAATCCAATTAGGATGATCTAAATTCTTAATTAAATTATCTACTGCAGTAAATATTTTTTTATAAGGCTGATATTCTGGCAAAAAGATATTTAAAAGGGATGTTAATGAATTGAGTGCAATCGTTCTTTCTTTATCATCAAAATATTTAACAGCATTGGGAGTCATAATTTCTACTTTAAAATAACCAGGTTTGTTTTGTCCTTTAGAATTAAAAATTAGATGTAACAAATTTGAATTTTGTAAATAATTTTTGATCTTTCTTGAATTGCCACCATAAATTATTCCACCAACTTTGCCGTATTCATTAGTAAAAAAATTGGCAATTATTGAATTTTCTCTAAACTTATTTTTTGAGATTAAATAACCGTCACACTGCCAATTCATATTAAATTTTAAGATCTAATAAAAGTTTTTTAGCTGCATTTTGTTGTGCAATTTTTTTGGATGCCCCTACGCCTGTAAATTTTTTTGAATTCTCTATCTGAACTTGTACTTTAAAAATTGGCTTATGCTGAGGGCCACTTTGATTAAAGAATTTATATTTTGGCAATATTTTATATTTTTTTAAACTATATTCCTGAAGTTTTGTTTTAGAGTCTACAACAGCGACGGTAGACTTATCTAAATATTTCTTCCAATTGCCTAGGACAAATTTTTCTACCTCTTTATAATTTTGATCTAAATAAATTGCACCTACTACTGCTTCCAAACAATCACTAATAATTTTATCATTGGTTCTGTTTAGTCCAATATAAGAAGAACCTAGAAACATATAATCCTTAAGTTTTAAATTTTTGGCAATTTTAGCGCAGGTAAATCGATTAACTAAATTAGCAAATTTTTTATCTAAAATGCCTTCATTATCTTTTGAAAAATTAGTTAAGAGATATTTAGAAATTATTAAACCAATCACACGGTCACCTAGAAATTCTAGTTTTTCATTATTATCTTCTTTGTTAAAACTTTTATGCGTTAAAGCAGTTTTTAAAAGATCAAAATTTGTAAATTTAATTCCAATCTCTTTTTGTAGTTCGTCTAGTTTTTTATTTGTCATAATGTTTTGAATAATCTTTCTAATCTAAATGATCTGTGTAAATTGAATATATTAAACATGCTCCCTTTAAGAGTGTCATTAGAGAAGAAGATAATACTAGCTTTACCCACTAAATTTTCTTTGGGTATAAAACCTACTGAACTTAAAAAACGACTATCTTTTGAGCAGTCTCGATTGTCACCTAACATAAAATAATGACCACTTGGTACAACATAAACATCAGTATTTTTGATAGATCCAGAATTTAGATAAGCAGTTAAATGTGTAATTTGAGTGTCAAGTTGTTCTTCATAGACTGTAGTCTCTATTCCTCTCTCGCCACATCTAATTTCAGTTTGCAGTTCGCTTTTATTTTTTGAGATTTTTTGCTCATTGATAAATAAATCGCCATCTTTAAACTGTATCTTGTCACCAGGAAATCCTACTAATCTTTTTATATAATCAGTCCTATTATCGGCAGGTGTCTTAAAGACAACAAGATCTCCTTTTTTTGGTTCAGTAAAAAAAATTCTATCACTCATTATTGGCGGACTAAAAGGAAAGGAATGTTTGCTATAACCGTAACTATATTTGTTTACAAAAATTCTATCGCCAATCAATAAAGTGGGTTCCATCGATGAAGAAGGAATGTAAAAAGGTTGAAATAGTAAAGATCTTATTAATATAGCAATTATTAACGCATAAAATAAAGTTTTAAGATTATCTATAACTACTGAGAAAAACTTATTCATATTAAAATTGCTACCATAGCAATGGCGCAATACTTTTCGTCCGCCAAACTTAATAATAATTTAAATTTTTTATTTTTTAATTTTTTTTTTAATTTTATTAAAGTTTGCCCTTTTATATTTAATGAGGGTGCTCCTTTTAAATTATTGGAGACGTAAATATCATTAAAGTTTATACCTGATCTAATACCGGTTCCTAAGGCTTTAGCAAAAGCTTCTTTGGCGGCAAATCTTTTGGCATAACAATTCAATTTTAATTTCTTTTTTTGACAATGTTTTATTTCGCTGTTTGAGAAAACTCTTTCCAAAAAATTCTTGTTTGAAATATTATTTTTAAATCTTCTGGTATCAACAATGTCTACACCAATATTAAATAGTCTCATTAATTTAAAATACTCTTGAATTTCTTAATAGTTTTGCTTAGACCTTCAAAAATTGACTCTCCAATTAAAAAATGTCCTATATTATATTCCTCAATGCCATTAATTTTTTTTAAGATTTTGGCAGACTCAAAAGTTAATCCGTGACCAGCGTGCACCTCTAGATTCAAGTTATTTGCTAATTGAACAGCTTGTTGAAGTTTAAATATTTCATTTTTAAAAGAGCGACTTTTTAATTTTTTTTCATTTACTAATTTACACAAGACACCTGTATGAAATTCTACACAATCAGCTTGTAGCATTTTTGCTAAAGTCACAGATTTTAAATCAGGCTCAATAAATAAACTAACCCGGGAATATTTTTTTATTTTGGTTACAAATTTTTTTAAATAATTAGTTTTAAATTCAAGATTGAGTCCACCCTCAGTTGTTATTTCTTTTCTCTTCTCCGGAACTAAGCAAATAAAGTTGGGTTTGTGCTTTAATGCTATCTTTAGCATTTCATTGGTAGCGGCTATTTCTAAGTTTAGAGGAATCCTTAGTTTCTTTTTAATAATCTTTAAATCAGAGTCTTTAATATGACGACGATCCTCACGTAAATGTATGGTTACAGAGTTAGCTTTACATTTCTGGGCAATTAACGCTGCCCGTAATGGACTTGGATAATTTTCCCCTCTGGCATTTCTTACTGTTGCTACGTGGTCAATATTAACCCCTAAACGAATATTAGTTTTCATTTTAGTCCTCTGCTCCCAGGTTTTATTGGTTTAATCTTTTTTAAAAAGGACGGTAATTTTTTAGGATGATAAGTTGGAATTGTTAGATCAACTTGAGAAACTATCTTTTTACCTATTAATTTTTTTTTATGTGATCGATTTATTAAACAAGCAAAACCTAATAATTTCGCTCTCGATTTTTTAATCAGTTTGTTACATTCGCTGCTTGATTTACCAGTCGTGATCACATCTTCAACGATTAAGACTTTTGAATTTTTTAAAATTTTAAAACCCCTTCTCAATTCAAACTTACCTTGTACTCGCTCAGCAAATAAATTTGGAAGGTTTAAATTTCTTCCAATTTCGTATCCTAATATGACCCCTCCCATTGCTGGAGATAATATAAGGTCAATTTTTTTAAAACCTTTTCTTATTTTACTAGATAAACTTTTACATAAAGGTACTGCGTATTTTGGATGTCGAAATAACTGTGCACACTGTACATATTTTTCACTACGAAGACCTGATGATAATATGAAATGTCCTTCTAATAAGGCATTAGATTTTTTTAAAATTTTTAAAGATTCTTTCAATGAAAGCATTTTTCTTTCTTTTATGTCTTATTATTCGAAAATTCAAATTTTTTTCTTTAATTTGGCTAATCAAAGTTGTGTAATTTTTTAAATTGGTTATTTTAAGATCGAATAAAAATTGTAAATAATTGTTTTTTCGACTAGTTAATTCCACATTTAAAATATTAATATTATTCATTCCAAAAAGTGTACTAACTTCACCCAACATCCCAGGTTTATTAGGTAAATCAATCACAATCGTGCTTGAATATTCTTTTTCTTTATCTTGTTTGCTATCTGTTTGGGTCAATTTATCACCCCAATATTTTCTAATTGCTGCACGAGCTTTACCGGTTTTAGATGATGACAACCAATGTAAAGAAGGAGAAATATTTTTTGATGTTACAATTTCAACCATATCACCATTTTTTAGTTCTGATTGTAAAGGAGATTGTCTTCCATTGATATTGCATCCGATTGCCGTGTTACCCACACTTGTGTGTACTGCATAAGCAAAATCAATTGGAGTAGCATATTTTGGGAGTTTTATTATTGTACCCTTGGGCGTGAAGCAAAAAACGTTATCTTGAAACATTTGTAGTTTTGTAAATTCATAATTATCTTCAATACTTTCCTTGTTATTAATAATGTCGACTAAATCTTTTAACCAACTATATTCTTTTAAAGAATGGCTTTTTAATTTATCAGTCGATTTGTAATTCCAATGTGAGACGATTCCTCGTTCAGCAAAATCATGCATTTCTTCAGTCCTGATTTGAATTTCTATTCGTTCACGCGAAGGTCCGATGACTGAAGTATGAATAGATTTATAACCATTTATCTTCGGTGTTGAGATATAATCTTTAAATCGACCTGGGATAGTTGAAAACTGGGTATGAAATATACCTAAAGCTTTATAACAATCATCTAAATTTTTAACTATAACTCGAAATCCTACTATATCAGTTAGTTGCTCCAATGAGACACGTTTAGTTTGTAATTTTCTCCAAATAGAAAAAGGAGTTTTTTTTCTTCCAACAATTTTAGAAGTAATTTTGTGCTCAGTTAAAAGATTAGTTAAAGTTTTAGAGATCGATTGGAATAACTCATCAGTTGTTCCTTTGATATTTTTAAGTCGTTCAACAATTAAATTTCTAGCTTCATAATTTAATACAGCAAAAGATAAATCCTCTAGTTCATCTCTTATTCTGTTCATCCCCATTCGGTCTGCTAAAGGTGCGTAAATTTCCATTGTTTCTTTAGCTATTCGTGTTTTTTTTTCTTCGGAGTCAAATCCTTGGATCGTTCTCATATTATGAAGTCTGTCTGCTAACTTTACTAATAAAACTCTTATATCTTTGGATGTTGCTAAAATTAATTTTCTAAAATTCTCTGCTTTAGAATTTTCTAAAGTTTTTTCTTCTAAAGCTGAAATCTTGGTAACACCATCCACAAGATCTGCTACCTCTTGACCAAATTCTTTTAAAACAATGCTATAAGTCGTTTCAGTGTCTTCGATGGTGTCATGCAATAATCCAGTTACGATAGTTGCGCTATCAAGTTTAAGGTCAGTTAAAATATCAGCTACTGCTATCGGGTGACTGTGGTAAGGATCACCACTTTTACGCTTCTGATGTTTGTGTGCATTTACAGCGAAATCATAAGCTTTATTTAGAATTTCAGGATTTAAATGTTTATTATAAGACTTAATCTTATTTATCAATTCTTCTTGATTAGACATTAGTCTAATATAGCACTTTTAGAGAATTTTGTAATCTCGTTACGTTGAGAAACAGGTAAATCTGCAACTAATTTACTAATGTTTACACCTGTTTTTGGGTGTTGCCAGTTCGCATTTAATTCCATTAAGGGAAATAACACAAAATTTCTTGAATGCATTCGTGGATGAGGGATCTTTAAATTTGGATCATCGATAATCTCTTTATTGAAATCCAAAATATCAATATCAATGATGCGCGGTCCATTTTTGATAGTTTTTATTCTGCCCATTTTTCGCTCAATGAGTTTTAAAATTTTTATTAATGCTTGAGCTTTGGATTTAAAGTTTATTTGAATAACAAGATTTAAAAAACTTGGAAAAGTTTTATTAGGGTATGATGGTGTGACAAATATTTTAGAACATTTTAGTATTTTAATTCTGCTAAATTGAATTAATTTTAAACACCTATTAAGATTTGCATACTTTTCCTCAAGGCTTGTTCCCAAATTTGATCCTAAACCTAAATATATCATTTATTATTTTTACTTAATAATCGAGCTCGTTCTCTATTCCAATCTCTTTTCTTTTTAGTTTGTCTTTTGTCATAGAGTTTTTTACCTTTAGCAACTGCCAATTCAACTTTTACTTTGCCTTTGTTAAAATACATTTTGGTTGGAATTAAAGTCAAACCTTCTTGGTTAATTCGTCCAATTAATTTATTAATCTCTTTTTTATTTAATAAAAGTTTTCTCTCACCTTTTGGATCATGGTTGTTGTAACTTGATTGTCGGTAAAGCGGTATGTGGCTATTGATTAAATAAATTTCACCATTTTTATCAGAAGCATAAGCATCTGCAATATTGACTTTACCTTCCCTGATAGATTTCACTTCTGAACCTTTTAAAACAATTCCTGCTTCAATCAGTTCATGAAAAAAATAATTAAATGAGGCTTTCCGATTAAGACTGATAATCTTAATACCTTTGCTTGGTGCGCCTTTCATTTAAATTAAGCCAGCAGATTGTAAAGCTTTCTTAACTTCAGTTTTAGTGCTCTCCATTACTTTTACTAAAGGCAATCTAACTTCATCACCAGCAAGTTTAAGCAACGAAGCGGCATATTTAACTGGAGCAGGATTGCTTTCGATAAATAAAGCCTTGTGTAATGGCATTAATTTATTATTAATTTCTTCTGCAATTTTTTTTGCATTGTCATCATTTTTTGTAAGCGAAGCTTGTTGAAACTCTGCACAAAGTTTAGCGGCGACATTCGCTGTCACACTGATACAACCTTTTCCGCCTCGACGATTAAATTCTAAAACATTGCCATCTTCACCGGTCAGTTGGAGGAATTCGGGACCCATCGCTTTTAATTGAGCATTAACACGATCAAGATCTCCAGTAGCATCTTTCACGCCAATGATATTTTTTAATTCAAAAAGTCTAGCCATTGTTTCAACGGACATATCGATTACTGATCTTGAAGGAATATTGTAAATAATAATTGGGATACCAACGTTATCATTTATTTTTTTATAATGTTGATAAAGTCCTTCTTGTGTCGGTTTATTATAATACGGTGTTACGACTAGTAAAGCGCTGGCCCCGGCTTTTTCTGCATGTTTAGATAATCTTATTGCTTCAACAGTTGAATTAGAGCCCGTACCTGCAATGACTGGTATTTTACCTTTCGTTTCTTTGACGGCAAGTTCAATGACTTTATCATGTTCATCATGGGACAATGTGGGAGACTCACCTGTTGTTCCAGCAGGAACTATGCCGTTTGTTCCGGATTCGAGGTGATGATGGATCAACTTTATATAATTATCCTGGTCAAATTTTTCATTTTTGAACGGTGTGATTAATGCAACAATTGATCCTTTAAACATAAGATAATATAAGATATTTAATTGAATTTATGAATAAAAAATTAAATAGTCTAGCAATATTTATCTTAACTATTTCATTTATAAACGTATTTCTTTTTTCGAGTAATATTTTAGCAGCAACAATACTACCTATGAAAAAACCTGGCAGTACGGTCGCCCCTGTAATTAAAAATTCTATAAAGGTAGATAAGACGAGACTAAATGTACTTTTACCACAGTCAAAACCGAATGTTAAAAGGCCTAAAGTTGTTCCCCAAACAACAAAAAATTATATATTACCGCAGACTAAACCAGCTGATAAAATAAAAAATGATATCGCGGTCGTCAAACCTGAATTTAAAAAAAATATCGATAACCGTAAAACTATTATTCCTGAACAACCGGTTGTAAAACAAGAGGAAAAAAAACCTGAAGCGGTTGCACAATTAACAATACCTGAAGTTAAGACTGAGATTGTAAAAAAGGAAATACCAGTTAAGACTAATCTTTCTAATTTTCTTCTTCCAGAAAAAAAACCGCCTTCATTTCATTTAGCTGCTAATAAAGCACTGCCCTCTTCAAGTGTTTTATCGGACAAAGACTATAAAATCGCAGCGGAGGTCATGAATTTAATCAAAGATTACAAATGGGAAACAGCAATAAAATTAAAAGATAAAATTAAAGATCGTGAATTTAAAAACTTAATTACCTGGATGTATTTGAAAGAACCAAGAAATCAAGCATCATTCAGTGACTATATAAACTTTATTAAAACAAATGATGATTATCCAAGAATTTCAAGACTGCAATACTTAGCTGAACATAAAATAAATTTTAATCGAGATTCCACTAGACAAATTATGAAGTGGTTTGAAGATAATCCGCCACTTAGTGGCTTTGGTAAATTAAAATTAGCTGAAGCTCATGTTTATGCTAAAAATATTCCAGCAGCAGAACCTTTGATCCGAGAAGGTTGGATTGATGCTCAATTATCAACGCAAGATATAAAATTTTTTAGAGCAAAATTTAAAGGAATATTAAAAACCAGTGATTATTTAAATAGGGCTGAGTATATGGCTTGGGAGAGAAAATATTGGGATCTCAAAAGACTTTTAAGATATCTGCCTAAAGAAGAGCGAGCTTTATATAATGCTCGACAAATTTTGATGAGCAATTCTTACGGTGTTGATAATGCTATTAAAAAAGTTCCTGCCCAATTTGCTAATGATGAAGGTTTGAAATACGATAGACTACAATGGCGACTTAGAAGAGGTCGATTAGAATCTTCACTGGAAATCATAAATGAGATCAAAGATAACTCGATTCAGTTAAAACACCCAAATATTTGGTGGTCCCAAAAAGAAAGATTAGCTAGAGATATAATGTACCGAAAGAAAAATTATGCTCTAGCTTATGAAATTGTTAGCAAACATCAAATGCAAGAAGGACCTGAATATGCTGAAGCTGAATGGTATTCAGGTTGGTTAGCTTTAAGTTTTTTAAAAAATAGTAGTTTAGCGATAAAACATTTTGAAAACTTTTATGCCAATGTTGGTTACCCTATTAGTTTAGCTCGAGGCGCTTACTGGTTAGGATTAGCACATAAAAAATCGGGAAACTCTATTGAGTCTAATCAATATTTTGCAGAAGCAGCAAAATTCTTAACCACTTTCTATGGTCAGTTAGCATTTAAAGAAATAAATCCTGAAAAAGATTTTGTTTTAAAAGATGATACTAAAATTGATAAAAAATTTGAAAAAGAGTTTAGTGAAAATAAATTAATTAAACATGTTATTGTTTTAAAAGAACTTAATTATTCGAAATATAGTAAGGATATTTTAAAACATTTAGCAGCTCTTGATATTGAAAAAGGTAGTGAAGTGTTGGCGGCTAATTTGTCTGTTGATGTGGGTCGTTATGATTTTGCTATTCAAATTGCAAAACAAGCCTCTTACGAAAAAAGATTTTATCTTAATATTAACTATCCTATTATAACGGTGCCACGAGAGGTTAATGGGGTCAACATGCCACCACCTGAATTAATTCACGCAATCATCAGACAAGAAAGTGAATTCGACACCGATGCTAATAGTCATGCCGGCGCTAAAGGTATGATGCAATTAATGACTTACACAGCTAAACTAGTAGCTAAACAAGCTAATCTACCATACAGTCGTGCTCGATTAAATGAGGATCCAGAATACAATGTGCAACTTGGATCTTTTTACTTTAATTCTTTGCTGAACGAATATACTGGGGTCTTCCCTTTTGCCATTGCCGGCTATAATGCTGGACCTAACCGAGTTAAAACTTGGAAACGAGTTAATGGTGATCCATCAGATGGTAAAATTTCCTATGTAGATTGGATCGAGATGATCAGATTTGAAGAGACAAGAAACTATGTTCAACGCGTTCTAGAAAATTATAACGTTTATAAATTTATGTTTTCTTCAGGTGAACCTGTAAGGTTAGTTAGATTTTTCCAGTAGTTAGAGTTGGCAAATATATATATGCCAACTCTCGAATTAACTTAAGTTAATTTATATTCTAAAAGGATCATGGTTCGCCAACCATTCTTCTCCTTTAGAACTTTTTTAGAAATGACTTTATAACCAGAAATGGTTGCCTCTTCTAAAATATTATCAGCGTTTAACTCATAAGATTTGACAACGCCTTTACTGTCTTCTTTATGAGTAACTTTTTCTGACTTTACTAATGAGTGCTGGGTAATATCAGCAATTTTCAATTTCGCATCCATAATTGCTTTACTTTCACTAATCGTTAAGTCTTTTGACCAACCCTGACCACACATTTTAATTATATTGTCAGTTGATTTGTTTTGATCACACCAAACATTAGTGAACTTCATTAAATCATTCGGCGAAGAGATGGTTCTCTTATTTTTGACATAACTATTAGTACAGTTACTCAATAGTAATCCAACTACTAGTAGATAGATTATTCGCATTTGACCTCCTTTCTTAAAGATTTTCTAAAAGGGTCATCAAAACTAACGTTAATGACCTTTCGAATTCAGGTTCAGTTAAAAACTGAACAAAAAAGTTTTTCTTTTCTTTGCAGGTGTAGTGTTCTTTTTTATTAACTAAAACATCATTAACCACATCGGCTTCAGCATAATATTTACACTCGGCATAAGCTGTTTTAGTCATCAACAACAAGATAATTACAAATCTTTTGACCATAAATTCTCTTTCTGCTGTTGCGACAATGCAAAGTTAAGTTGATTTAACACTGCTTGCATTAAAGCAATAAAAGCACTTTCGATTTCTTGCTCAAAAACTTGCTTTTGGCATTGGGTATTACACTCGGTTAAGACATGTAATAAAGTTTTTTGATAATATTCACTACTTTTCGCAAACGCATGGGTAGTAAATGTTAAAAGAACTACAAAGATAATACTTTTAATAAATTTCATAGTTCCTGACCTCCTTTCCTTTGTTTTTTAAATTGTAGTCATAAAAGTCTAAGTCGTTAGCAACGGATCGTGCTAATCTTTTTCTTAACCAATTTAAAATTCGATCTTGCTTATCTGGTGATAATTTTGAAAAGCGGTAATCAAAACGGTTTCTAAACTTCTTTTTTTTCATAATTTTTTGAAAAATTAGTTATCTTTAAGGAATTTAAAAAAAAGATATAGTGAAATAAAATCTTTGTTTTTCACTTAATATTAACTATAGTTTAGACATGACTAAAATCAGAGAACCTTTATCGGTCGAATTTATTTTGGGACAGATTTTAAATAAAGTTTCTGAAGATGAAATCAAACTAATCACTGGTAAAAGTATTTCCCATTTTAGAAAATGCAGCGACCCTGATGATAAAGATCACAACTTACATTTTTTGGACGGTATTAAATTAGACGTGCTCTTACAAAAAAAACAACTAGGGACACCCTTCTTAGATAATTATACGCTTATTGTAGAAAATGAATTAAAGAACATTGATGAGTACGGCAACTTATCTTCAAATCTGTTAAATATTGGTGAACGAATTGGTAATTTAATGGGTGTTGCAAACCAAGCGATTGATCCAACCGGACCTTCAGGCTCAAAGATCTCTAAAAAAGAAAAAGACGATATTCATAAAGCGATCGCTGATGTTGAACAAAAAATTGCAAAATTAAAATTATCAGTAAAATAGATTAATTATTTTGTCTTGGATAAAAGACGTTACAGAGTTTATCCTCAACCTTAATACTGTTGTAAAATTTATCAAATCTTTCGTGTCTTTTAGGTAGAACCAAATAATCTCTGGTTTCTTTATTATCTACTCCTTTACCTATATCATTAATATATAATTGTAATGATTTGATCACCTGATGTTTCAATTCATTAGGTGTTTCACCATTACATCTACACCCTTCATTTTTACGACTACATTTCCATTCCATATCATCTAAAAATCTCTTCAGTCCGTCTTGATGAAAGGTGGCTGGTGTATGCTTGGTAGTATGAAACCCAGGTGCAAATAACAATCCTTGTTTATAGTCTTCGGCAGACAATTGTTTATTTGTCCTTTGATTTACATATATTTCTTTGATTGCTTGATAAAATTTTTCGTCGTTATAAAAATTATATTTTCCTTGCGTAAAATGATTTACCAAATCTTGGAACACAAATTTGGCAACTTCCTTTGTTAATTGAAAATAATAAGGCCATCTTATTCTTTTGTAATTTAATTTTTTAAGCATAATCATTTTAATCCTATCTCTCTCAATATCATGTGGGTGTTGGTAATGCATATAACCATCGTATTCGAAAACTAAATTATATTTAGGAAGCGCTATGTCAGGTCTAAATACATTATATTCTGGATACATTTCTTTAAATTCAGGTAAGCCTTTATTTGTAATAATTTCAGAGTCATTTTTAATATCAAAAAATATTTTTACTGCTTTAATTAGATTTGGTTCAGTCATTTCAGCACCATTAGGATATTGGTTTTCTTCTTTTGGGCTTTGGATATCAATTAATATCTTTTTTGACATTAAGATTTGAGATGATCATCATAACTTTCCCAAGCTTCTTTTAAAGCTTCAGGTGTATCTTGATCTAACCATTTTAAATTCATATAACCAACTGCTGCATAGGTTGACTTGCCAGTAGTAGAGGCATAATCCATATTGTGATCTAATTCTTTTTTGTCATACCAAACTCTATCAATAAGACTGGTTAAGGTAGTCTCAACAGTGCTATAGGCAAGTTTTTTTGGATCGAAATCTTCACCATCGGTCTCTACAAAATAGAAACCAATAATACCTTTTTCACCTGGATGATAGCTTAGTACGGGTACGTAATCAGGATTATCTTTATTTGCCTCTAAAGCTTTTACTAATTCATCCTGACTTTCAAATCTATCAAAATATGCTTCTCGGTCTTTTAAATGATAAGCTTCAATTTGTTTTTCTTCACCAGCATTATCTGAAATGCCATTATTCCAGAGTTCATAACCTTCACCTTGAACCTCGGCGACATATACGCCACCATCTGAGTAACAATTATTTTCATGCAGAATATCATCACACTCATTCCATGCTGTAAAATTTTCAACTGGCTTTGGGATATTTGGATCAACAGGATTTTCTGGATCATTCCACTCTAAATTTTGTAAGTATTCAATCAAATCACCTGAGTCTTTATCTATAAAATATTTAACAAATTCAGGGCTTACTCTACCCACAGTTACTTCCCCGCCATATCTTCCAAAATCTACTCTAAAAATTCTTTTTTTGTTTTTAGTTAAGGAAGGCGTGTCTTGTTTTGTTTTTTTGGTTTTAGGTTTAATTGATTTTTTAATAACCTTTTTTTTCTTTTTGGATTTGGAAACTTTCTTTGTTTTAGGTTTTTTTTTAACTTTTTTCTTTTCCATAATGTTAATAACTTAAAAAAACTAACATTTATAAGACTAGCTTGTAAATTGTTTTTTTTAAAAAACTAAATAATCTGATATGAAATATTTATGTTTAATCAACTTAGTTTATTCGAAACTGTACCAAAATCACTTAGACAATATGAAGGTTATATCAAAGAAAACCAGTTAAGAGTTGATTATCGATTAATCCATGATTTAAACAACTTTAAAACCCCGCTTCGTTATCCTGGAGGTAAAGCTCATGCCATCCATAAACTTTTACCACTAATGCCTAAATTAAATACCTTCAGTGAGTATAGAGAATTATTTCTGGGTGGAGGATCCATGGCAATCGCACTGACTAAGCAGGATCCAAAATTAAAAATAATGGTTAATGATTATTTTGAACCTTTGTATAATTTTTGGCGAAATTTGCAAAGCAAGGGTCATGAATTACAAGAAGAAGTTTTCAAACTTAAAAAAAATTGTGGTGTCCGACCTCGTGGTACTAAAGATAAAGATAAAGAAAAACGTTGGGATAAAACTGCTGCTTTATTTAATAAATGCAAACAAGCCATTATGGCAGATAAAGGTAATTCTTTTGAAAGAGCGGTTGCTTTTTATGTGATTAATCGTGTTTCTTTTTCAGGGTTAACCGCAACCAGTTCGGTATCCAAAAGCTGTACCGATAGTCATTTTACTTTACACTCAATATTTAGATTATCAGCCTACAAAGAGTTAATTAAAAATTGGCAAATAACAAATAAATCTTATGAAGAGCTTTTAACCGATAATAAAAAAACTTTTATTTATCTTGATCCTCCTTATGAATTTGAAAAGAGTAAATACACTACTAAAGGATCATTACAAGTTTATGGTAAGTCTGGAAGTGTCTCAAAAGCTTTTAAGCATAATACATTTAGTGAAAATATTAAAAATATTAAATGTAAATGCATGATTAGTTATAACGATAGTAAAGAAATCAAATCCCGATTTGATAAATGGAAACCAATTACTTTTGCTCATCGCTATTCGATGAAATCGGTCGGCGATTATATGAAAAATCAAAAAAAACGAAACGAGTTAGTATTAGTTAATTATTAAATTAAAAAGTACTTGAAGAAGCAAGATAAATACATTTCTCACAATGTTCTGAATACTCAGGTATCTCTTCACTATCTAATGTTTTTTTCATTTCTTTAATTTTTGCTGGTATCCACTCTGTATTAGACTTGTAAGGCACCAAAGTTGTTGTAAAATTAATTTTATTATCAAATTTATCAAAAGATTTTTCACCATTACACACCATAAAATAAGTCATATCTGAGACTTTAAATTTCATATTCCTTAAAATATGAACATAGATATCCATTTGTCTTTTGTAACCTTGATGCCACTGGTCATCTAAATAAGCTTGGGTCTCAACAGGTGTGTTTTTAGATTGTGATTTATAATCAACGACTACTAATTCTTTAGTTTTTAAATCAAACCAAATATCATCTATACCACCCTGTAATTGTAAGTTAACTCCTTCATCAACGTAAGCAATACCACCTGTTCGTGGTTCTCGCCATCTATCAATGTCTTTGTGATCATAGGGAATAAAATCTAAGTTATACTTTTTAAATATTGGATGCGGAGTTTTGTTTTTACGATGATGATCAAATTCTTTTTTTAAAAGTTCATCGACTGCAGAATTTAATGCCCAGCCTGGCATCCCTGGTTCTTTTAATCCTTTGACACGATCAAGATAAAAACATCGTGGACAATCAATAAAATTACTAAACTTTGACCTACTGATACTGAACGGTTGATTGGATCCTTTTTGGTAGAGTGATGATTTTCTTGTTCTAAAACCTTTTTCGATTAATTTTTTTTTCATGCAGTAAATGGCGGTGAGAGAGGGATTCGAACCCTCGGTACGGCTTTTCAACCGTACGGCGGTTTAGCAAACCGCTGGTTTAAACCAACTCACCCATCTCACCAGTAAGTATTTATATCTTTATATTAAAATTTTAATTATATTGCACCCACTTTCTAGTCTATGAAACCAGACCAATTACAGGGAATTTTTTTAACCATTTCAGCTTCACTGTGGTGGGGAATACTCGGCGTTATTTATTTTAAATTCATTGGGTTTGCTAATCCCGTTGAAATTATAATTCACCGAACTATTTGGACTGCCCTGTTATTAATTATCATAATTGCCTTTCAAGGTAAGTGGTCAGAATTTTTAATTACTTTCCAAAATTTTAAAAAGATTTCTCTACTCGCTCTGACAGGTTTTCTTGTGATGATTAACTGGTTGACCTGGGTTTACTCTTTATCAGTGGATAAATTGCTTGATGCTAGTTTAGGTTATTACATCTACCCTATTCTTTCTGTTTTTTTTGGCATTGTGTTTCTTAAAGAACAAACAAATAGAAACAAAATTATATCAGTAATCTTGGTTTTTATTGCTTTATTGTGGTTATTGATCCAGTTTGGTTCGATACCTTGGATTGGTTTAACCGTGGCAGTAACTTTTAGTCTTTATGGTCTCATTAGAAAAAAAATAAATACGCCTTCTGACATTGGTTTACTTTGCGAAACAGTCATACTTACTCCCTTTGCTTTGCTAGCTTTTTATTATCTAACTTTAAATAATTTAAATATTTTCTCAATCAATGAACCGCTATTGTCATTTTATCTGTTTTGGGCAGGTTTAATGACTTTGGTACCACTTTATCTTTATATTAGAGGTTTTGAAATTGTCGGTATTGGTTCTGCTAGCATGCTGTTTTTCTTAACACCCACTGCTCAATTTTTTATGGGTTATTTAGTTTACGGCGAACCTTTAGATCTTAATAAACTGATTGCTTTTATTTTTATTTGGATAGCAGTTATTATCTATCTCAACGAAATTCGTAAGGAATAAAGTAAATTAAAGACGACTGGAATTAAAAGCCCAACCATAAATGAGAAAAATAATAAATTTGTTGTAAAAAGACCTGAAAAACTATCTGAGTTGAATAGTACGTTAGTTAAAATACTCCTAGAAAAATCTGGAGATGGGAAGATTAAGAGTCCTCCCAAAAGACTAAATATTAAAGAGTATAAAGATAGTTGATAGTTTATTTTCTTTTTAAAAAATCCTGAAAAGATTGGTACCACAGCACAACAACACAATAAGTCTGCTAGTAAAAATAGATAGAGAATACTTAAGCCTTTAGAGGCAATGACAAAAACAATTACAGCAATAAGCAGGATTAAGTATTTAGAGGTCTTTAATAATTTATCTGATCGTTCTTTAATAATTGTTTTACCATCAATCACGACTAAACTAGAGATCGCATTGATCAGAGTGTCGATCGTGCTTAATGTTAAACTAAGAGCAAAAATAATCACCAAGATACTCAGTAATGGATTATTTGGACTAATAAATAATCTAAAAAAAGATAAATCAGGATTAGTAGTATTGTCTATGGAGACTGAAACTAAACCAGAGTAACCCATAAGAAAAACAATCGGGAAGATGATTAAAGCTGAATAAATTAGAGAACGCTTTAAAACATTATTATTTTTAGCAGCATATACCCTTTGCCAATTACCTTGATGGAACAGATTAGTCGCGGCAACTGCTACAAAAAAAGTAATCGCTCCAAAATAATTTGGTAAATAATCTTTAGATAATAATTGGGGTGCTTTCGTCTCGATAAAATTAAGAGAAAAACCTGATGCATAAAATTTAATTGCAAAAAAATAACATATTAAAAAAACTAAAGTAAAAATAACAAATTGATATTTATCGGTCAGAATAGACAACTTCAGTCCTCCTTTTAAAACATAACTCAAACAAAGTAATAACGTTATCCCTGCTGTCAGCCATAAAGGTAAGTCTGCTAAAAAGTTAAGTAATAAAGCAATTGCAGTTACCTCTGCGCATAAAAATATAATTAAATAAAATATAATTAAGACTAAGGTAAATTTAAAAAAGTTATGACCAAACTTTTTCCTAACAAATTGCGTAAGGGTGACCCCCGCCGGCATTTCTTTTCTAAGTTTCGGACCAAAAAAATAAATTAATATTAACGGACAAGCAGCCCCTAAAGCATAACCAATCACCGTTCCGATCCCGCCCCAAGTAGCAGCAGAGGCTGGGCTAAATAAAATCCACGCACCCAAAGCAGAAGCGGATAAACTTAAAGTTAAAGCTAATGTGCCTTCATTACGGTCTGAAACTAAATAGTTATTTAAAGAAATTTTAGTTCTGAGTTGCTTTAATGAAACATAAGCAAACACTAATCCAGTTAAGATTAAGGTTATTAACGCAATTGGTTGACTTATAAAACTTTCACTCATTCTCCCTCACTGAATTACCGGTCAGGTTCTTTGGGTCTGCTCTCAGCCCTGTGGCACCCCTCAAATTAACTATAATGAATTTAATTAATTAATCTACTATTTCTTTTACTTCACCTTTAGTTAATTGACTAAGGCTTGTAAAATCCGTTTTAAATACACAATTAGGATGACCCGCTGCCCCATAAATATTTTGAAAACGGTTTAAACTTTGATCAATAAAGATTTTAAACTGTCTAAGATGACCTACAGGTGAAACCCCACCGATTGTAAAACCGGTTTGCTCTTTAACATCGTTTGCATTCGCCATCGATACATCTTTTTCTCCCAAGATCTTTTTTACTTTATTTAAAGAACAACGTTTATCGCCAGCTACTAAGCAAAGTAAATAATTATTACCCGTTCTTAAAAATAAACTTTTAACAATGGAACCCACTTCAGTTTTAAGACTATCTGCTGCTTCTTGCGCAGTTCTCGCTGAAGTATCTAAGGCAATAACCTCTAATTTTTCATCAAAAGCTTTCAGTGCTTTAGCCACGCGTTGGACTGGTTCTTTTGCTAACAAATTTTCCATTACACTCTTATCGTTGGTAAATCATAAAAAGAAGCAGTATCAATTTTTGAGGAGTGTTGTCTACGCATTTTCCAAGATTTATTAATACCTGCTTGTGCTAAACTAATCGAATATCTACCATATTTCATATTTGTTACATCAATGGCCTGCATTAATTTTTTTAAATCTTTTTGAATAAATGGTGTTAATAAATTTCTCTCAAATTTATCAGCATCTTTTAATTTTGATAAGATGATACCTGCTTTTTGATAAAGTTGACCTGGTTTATAAATTTTATCGAGTGCGGCTAAGGCATATTTAACAATTTCTAAACTATTATTAGTCGCTAAAGGTAATTCAGCTGTATAGGAATTTGAGTAATATTTTTTGTTTTTGTTAAAGGGACTTGTTCTAATAAATACGGTGATAGCTCTTGTAATTTGTTGATCTGTTCTTATTTTCTCAGCAGCATTTAAAGCATGGGTGGTCACGGACTCTCTTAACTCTTCTACGGTTGAAACTTTTTTACCAAATGATCTAGAAACACAACAGTTTTTCCTTTTCTCATAATTGGGCTGTAAATCAATACAGGGCATACCTCTTAATTCCATCACTGTCTTAGCAGATAAAACATTAGTGCTTTTTTTAATCCAACCATTAGAAACATTTTTTAAGTCAAGGGCTGTTGTAATATTATTTTTGAGAAAAAATTTAGTCAGTTGCCGCCCTACACCCCAAACATCTTGGATAGCAAAATGACTTAAGTGTTCATCTGCAGTTTCCGCAGCTAAATACATCACGCCTGTTTTATTTTTCTTCGCAATATGATTGGCCACTTTACTTAAAGTTTTAGTATTTGAAATACCAACGCTTGTGGGAATGCCAGTCCATTTTAAAACTTTAGCTCTAATTTCTTTACCATATTCTTCCAGCCTATTGGCCTCAACAAAAGATAGATCCAGGAACGCTTCATCAATTGAATAAATTTCAATATTAGGGGCAAAAGTTTTTAAAACTTGCATTACTCTTCTAGATAAATCACCGTATAAAGCATAGTTGGAAGAAAAAACATATACCTTGTGCTTTTTCACCAAATCTTTCACCTTAAAGAAAGGCTCCCCCATCTTAATACCTAAAGCTTTTGCCTCATTAGATCTAGAAATAACACAGCCATCATTATTAGATAATACGACTACTGGTTTGCCAAAAAGTTTAGGTTTAAACAGTCTCTCGCAAGAGACATAAAAAGAATTGCAATCAATTAATGCTATTTTACTTTTATAATTTGTGAATGACATAAGTGACCACTCCCCAGATAATTATTTCTGGATTATTGCTTAATTCAATTTTTCTTGCTTTGTTTTTTGAACCAGAGGCTAAAAAAGTTTGATCCTTTTCTCTAATAAAAGTCTTAACAACTAATTCTTCATTAACATTAGCGACAACGGTTGAATAATTTTTAGGATTAATGCTGCGATCAACTATGAGTAAATCACCGTCATAAATGCCTGCATCGGTCATTGATTTACCTTGAACCCTAATAATAAAAGTAGCCGGTGAATTTTTTATTAAATGTGTATTTAAATCTAAATCGTCTTCGACATAATCGGTTGCTGGCGAAGGAAAACCCGCGCCTACTTTGTGCACATAAAAAGGTATTTTTAACTCCATAAAATTGTTCTTGTTTTGTTCTTTTATATGATATATGCTTTGTTAAAGTCAACAAAGTAATTGTGTTGTGTCAAAATGCGTTTGGTAAAAATAAAAAAAATAAGGTAAAACGAATTAATGAAAAAAATAGTTTCGTTAATAATTTTTCTTTTAATCTCTTCCAGCGTCTTAGCAGAATCAAAATTAGATACGATTAAAAAAAATGGTGAACTACGAGTTGGCACTACAGGTGACTGGGATCCAATGTCAGTAAAAGACCCGGCAACAAATAAGTACAAAGGGTTTGATATTGATGTCATGAAAAAATTAGCGAAAGATATGGGCGTAAAAGTTAAATTTGTCCCGACTGATTGGAAAACTATTGTGTCAGGGATTGCTGCTGACCGATATGATATTTCAACGAGTGTAACTAAAACACCAAAAAGAGCTGAAGTTGCAGGTTTTACTGAGACTTACTATAAATATGGAACTGTACCATTAGTTTTAAAGAAAAATTTGAAAAAATTTCCTACTTGGGACTCTTTAAATAATCCAGAAGTGACAATCGCTACTACACTGGGCACTTCACAAGAAGAAAAGGCAAAAGAATTTTTTCCAAAATCTAAATTAAAATCAATTGAAGCACCTGCTCGAGACTTTCAAGAAGTACTTGCGGGACGAGCTGATGGACATATCACAAGTTCCACAGAAGCAAATACATTAGTGATCAAATATCCTCAATTAGCCATCGTACCAGATGGTGAGAAAAATCCTGCTTATTTAGCAATGATGGTTCCAAAAGATGATAAGGTTTGGAATGATTATGTAAGCAAGTGGATCAAAGATAACCAATCATCTGGCTTTTTCAAAAAACTCCTAGCTAAATATAAACTGAAAAGTTTATAATTTAAGTTTCATTAACAGTTATTAAGAAATATATTAAGTCAGTGAGATTTTTAAAATATATCATTTTACTTTTAATCCTTCAGGGCTGTAGTTCAAATTACAATATGGGTTGGGATATTATCAATCCTAGCAATATTGATGGTCTTACCAACTTGCAATTTTTGATTAGTGGTTTTAATACAACTATTTACATTTCAGTAATATCTATTTTTTTTTCAATGTTGATTGGTTTAATTGTTGCTCTCCCTTCTTTAGCTACCAACAAAATTCTTTCTTCATTTAATATTGTTTATGTTGAAATTGTCAGAGCAATCCCGCTGTTAGTATTAATTTTATGGATTTATTACGGATTGCCTATAATGTTGGGTATTAGTTTTTCTCCATTTGTTTCAGGCATTATTGCTTTAGCAATCAGTGATAGCGCTTTTCAAGCTGAAATCTTTCGTGCGGGTATTAATTCTATTCATAAAGGCCAACACGAGGCATCCAGTTCATTGGGTTTAGATTTTTGGAAAAAAATGCGATTTATTATATTGCCACAAGCGGTCAAAACGATTTTACCTGCTTTAGGTAATCAGTTTGTTTATGTACTTAAAATGTCATCATTGGTTTCGATTATTGGCATTGCGGATCTTACAAGAAAAGCTAATGAGTTAGTGGTAACGACTTATCGACCCCTAGAAATATATACTTTTTTAATACTGGAATATTTAATCCTCATCTTAATTATTTCTTATTTTGTAAGAAAATTAGAAAAAAAACTTAAACGTTAACTTTACAATATTTTAGTTTTGACTGATCCAAGCTTTTGAATATTGCCTAAATAAAATCCTTTAGTATTAATGGGTACGACACCTACGGTTGAACCAGTAAAAACATAAAAAGATTTATTTAAATTAATTTTATCTTTTTTTAATTTATTTAATACAAATCTAAGTGAATTTAATGGATTGATATAAACTGTATTAGTGTTTCCGATCACTGATTGATTGTTTTTTTTAGAAGTTAATTTTGTAATTAAATTTTTAACATTTTGGTTTCTGTATTTCTTTTTAGCCCCTATTATAAATTTCATGTTTGCACCGAAATCGCTATTAAGATCACCTAAATACTTAATGCCTTTTTTTCTTTGTCGGTAACCCACTACTTCAATACAGGGGGCAATATGGGAAATATATTTTTTAATATTTTTTAAAGTTATTTTACCTTTTGCAGCAAAGAGTGTTTTTTTAATTAAATAACATACCTCAAGTTCAATGCCTAAAGTGTATTTATGAATTTTAATTGATTGACCGTTTTTTAAAAAATTATGTTTGAACACTGAAGCGTAAAAAGGTTCTTTCTCACCCAATTTCTTTAATACTGGAATACCAGTCCCGCCCGCTTTAAAACCAATAACAGGTTTTTTTATTTTACTTTCACAAAGCTTCCTTAATTGTTCTGAAACTTTGCTATTTTTTACAAACTTAGAAGGTATTGGTGCTATGATTTTGTTTTTTAAAAAGGCTTTTACTAAGTTATTTGAAACTTTTTCTATTTGAGATAATTTTTTCATATTGATATTTAATCTATTAAATGAATTTTTACTATAAGATTTTACTTTCTTTCTTTCTGCTTTTCAAAGCAGGTATTGCTTATTCCTTTGAAAATCCAAGGATTGATTTGGGTAATTTTTTAATCAATAAATATGAAATTACAATTTTAGAATATGAAAACTACAGCACACAAAATAACATCAAAACCCAAGCTGAAATCACAGGCGGAGGCTATGAATGGTTTGGTGGCTGGAAAAAAAGAAAAAATTGGAACTATTTAAATCCTTATGGGGAAAAGCCTAAAACCAAACTAGAGCCTGCTGTGCATATTAGCCGGTACGAGGCAGAGAACTATTGTAATTATTTAAATGGAAGACTGCCAACATATCAAGAATGGTCTTTAGCCGCTTACACTCAATTGCTTCAAGGAACGAATTATAAAATAAATAAAACTTATAAATTTCCAAGTGGTGATATGCCTGAAAAATTAAATACTCAAGATTCCTTAAATTTTAACAAGCATGTTGCTGTAACTACGCTTAGTGATGGCATTAATGGTTTAGTTGCTATGGGAGGCAATGTTTGGGAATGGATCGACAATCAGTCAGGTTCGGACTCTTTAACTGCTGGTGGTTCTTGGTGGTATGGTTCAGGAAAGACTACAAAAGATGGAGCACAATATAAACCCTCTGATTTCTATGCTATCTATGTTGGATTTAGATGCGTCTTTGATAAAAACTAAAAATTCAAATTGCTTTTCAATAAAAAATTTGACAGTTTTCGAGTAATGGCATTTACAAATTTCTTATTACTTTTAATTTTAAATACCTTGATTACTTATCTGTTCATTCCTTGGGAAGCTGGAATGAAAAAATTATCTTTTTTAAATATCTTGATCCGATGGTTTATTAATTTATTTATCGTAAGTACGATTGTGCTTTTTTTTAAATATTTTAATTTGATAGAAATGTTTGCTTAATGTTTCTAACGATTAAAGAAATACCTAAGCTCAAATATAGTTCTGCTAACACCTTTAACTTAAAACCAAAATTTTCAACACTTTTTTTTCTATGCTTTGGTCAAATGTTGTTTGGTCTTGGCGAAGGTTTATTGATTGTCTCTGCCACAGGAGCTTCGCCTTGGAATGTTCTTCATGAAGGTATCGCCATTAATACTGGAATAACTATTGGTACCGCTACTTTTATCACAAGTTTTTTTGTTCTTTTGCTCTGGTTTTTTTTAAGGCAAAAACCAGGTATCGGTACTTTTACAAATTTTATTATCATCTCAATCATGATTGATGTTTGTGTTTTTAATTTCAATGCTCCTGAGCTGTTAATCAATAAATATATTCTAGCTGTTTGTTCTATCCTTTTAGTTGGTTTAGGTGGCGCAATTTATTTAATCGCTAATTTAGGTCCAGGTCCTCGTGACGGTTTAATGACTGGTCTACAAAAAAAAACTGGTTTTCCAATTGCTTGGGTCAGAGCATGTTTAGAAATTACGGTTGTTACTATCGGTTGGTTTTTAGGTGGTACGGCAGGAATTGGCACTGTTTTGTTTGCCTTTGGTATTGGACCTTCGCTCGCTTTGTTTTTGCATTTAATAAAAGTACATATTGCAGACAATCAAATAAAAATTAATAACCAATAAAATATTAATCCAGCTAGTATGGTTATTAAAGTATTTTTACTTAAGTATCCTACAACAATAGCAAATAGGATTGCTAATATTTGAACATTATTTTCATAATATAGTTGTCCCTGCTCATTAAATAATACTGCTGGAAATATCATGGCTGGGAAAACTGCTGAGGGGACATAAGTTAAAACTTTTTTGGTTGTTTCACTTAAGGTTTCTGGTTTTATAAATGCAATCATAGAATATCTTAAACAAAAAGTAATAATTCCAGCCGTGACAACTAAGATCCAAATCATTTTGTTTTAACCTTTAATTTTTGATTGATTAGATAAGCGGTAATTAAACCTATGATTGCTGAAATAATTATGTACGCTTTAAATGGTAGATTAAAAGTTAATATTGAAATAAAGCCAGACACTAACATCACAATCACATAATCTAACTTTCTAAATTCATAAACTAATAGCGATACAAATGTTAAAGGAATAGTAAATTCTAAACCTAATTCCTCTGGTATTATTGAACCTAAAAGTATTCCGCTTAAGGTTGAAATTTGCCAGATGAGCCATAACGTTAAACCAGAACCAAACATATGAAAATGGGAGTGCTCATGCTTGTTGTTTGCAAAATACCTATAGGACACACTAAATGCTTGGTCCGTCATTAGATAACCTAAAGTCAGTCGCCAAGGTAAATTTAATTTGTTAATAAATTGCGAAAGCACGGCACTATAAAGTAGATGTCTAGAATTAACGACACTTACTGAACCAAGGATAACTAAGGGGCTAGCACCAGCGGAAAACAAATTTACCAACACTAATTGAGAAGCTCCACCAAAAATAATAAATGAAGAGCAGAAAGTAACTAAAGGAGAAAGTCCCAATTCAATACCAAGAACGCCATAAATAATTCCAAAGGGAACAACAGGAATTAATAAAGGTAAAACGTCATAGATCCCTTGAAAAAAAACTTTATCTTTTTGAAACGTCTTTGTGCTTTTGGATTCGTCTTGCATAGTGCTGCGAAATCCTATCAAAAATAATAGCTAAAGCAACAATTGCTAATCCATTCATTAAACCCAAAGCAAGATATTGATTAGAAATTGATCTTAAAATAGAAGTTCCCAGTCCCCCTACTCCAATCATTGAAGCGATTACTACCATCGCCAATGACATCATGATTGTTTGATTCACGCCAGTCATCACTGAGGGCAAAGCTAATGGAAATTCAATTCGATATAAAATAATTAATTTTTTTAAACCTAGGGCTCTACCAGCTTCTACTAATTTTTGATTTACTTCACGAATACCTAAATTAGTTAACCTTACAATTGGTGGGATAGCATAAATGCAAACTGCGATTAAACCTGGGACTTTACCAATACCTAAAAGCATTATAATTGGAATGAGGTAAACAAACGTTGGTATAGTTTGCATCATATCTAAAATTGGACTCAATATCATTTGAGTTTTATTTGACTTCGCCATTAAAATGCCGAGCGGAGTCCCAATTACTAAACAAATGATCGTAGCCACAGAAATTATAGCTAAAGTTGACATTGTGTCTTCCCACATTCCAAAAAAACCAATAACAAAAAAACAAAGACCTGTACCAATTGCTAAAGATATTTTTTGGGAGCTTTTCCAAGTGAGATAAATAATTATTGAAATAATTATAATCCATGGAGAATTAATAAGTAATTTTTCAAACCAGACTAAAAATTTCAGTAATGGATAAAAAAAATTCTCTATCGATTCACCATAACTTCTGGAAAAACCTTTAAAAGATAAATCGATACCTTGTTTAAGATCTCGAAGACTTTGTTGCTCCATAGTTGGAAATTTTAATAAAAATTCCATGAGCAACAAAATCCTCTAAATTAATTAGATACTTTTTTTAATTTTATCAGCTACATCAGAAGGAACCCAATTGGTCCATACTTCTTCATGTTTCTTCAAAAACTCAATCGCTGCATCTGGTCCTTCTGCTTGATTTTCATTCATATAAACCAACATGCCATTCATAACGTTACCTGGATATACTCTTGTTTCAATATAATCTACAGCAGCGTCACTAGCTGTTGTTTTGAAGTTATCTGTTACAACAGTATTGACCTCAGATTTAGTCCAAGCTGATGGTTTTGGATCAGCACATTCTTGTTCAGGCTTAACAATACAGCCGTCCCAATTTTTTTTACCAGCAAATTTTACTCCCCAGTCTAACTGAACCATTTTGTATTTTCCAATCATTGCTGTTGGACTCCAATAATATCCAAACCAATTTTGGTCTCTATCAACTGCTTTAGCCATTGATCCATCTAAACCGGCTGCAGAACCTGGATCAACTAAAACCCAGCCTTTAGCTTCCATATCAAAAGCTCTAAATAAATTAGCGTTAGATAATTGGCAACCCCAGCCAGCTGGACAACCTACAAAAGCTCCTTTGCTAGGATCTTCTGCAGATGGGAAAAGATCTGGTCTTTCAATTACGTCTAAAACTGTTTTTAATTCAGGGTGTCTTTTTGCTGTTGCTGGAGTAATCCACCAACCTTCACCCAATTCAGTAATTGGCGCTTCGTTTAATTTATGTAATTTACCTTCATCAACAGCTTTTGTTAATGGGTCAATAAACGAGTTTGCCCAAAGCTCAGGCGCAACATCTGGCTCACCTTTTTCATTCATCGAAGTAAACGTTGGCATTGTATCACCTGGTACAATTTCAACATCACAACCATAACCATTTTCTAGAATTACTTTGTCAACATTAGCCATTAAAGTAGCTGATGCCCAATTCATATTAGCAATAGAGATACTACCGCATGAACCCGAACTTGCTGTTTTAGATCCGCTATCACAACCATATAAAACTATAGGTAGTGCTAAACTTAATATTAAATTTTTTAATTTCATTATTTCCTCCAAATATTAGTAGAAATTTAACATTTCAAACCACTAAATGTAACCGTTCTTCAACTAAAAGGTGAGAGATGGAACATATGTACATTGAATGAGATTACTTTTCTTATTTGCTATTTTTTTGATGTTATGTTATAACATAACATGCAAAATAATCAGTTAGTTTTAAACATTTTAAAAAAAAATACTAAGGGTTTAACTGCTTATGAAATTTTGAATCGTCTACAAAAAATAAAATTTGTACAACCGATGACTATTTATAGAGCTTTAAAAAAATTAATTGACCAAGGATTAATTCATAAATCAAACCATAAAAAAACATTTCATTTATGTAACAGTGGAAAAAAGTATAATCACAATCCTGCCCTCGCAATTTGTAAAGATTGTGGAAGTACTGAAGAATTAAATCCAAAATTATTTTCGAAAGTTCTAAAACATATAACTTCTAAGAGAAAATATAATTTTTCTCATTATGAGTTAGAAATATCAACTTTATGTAAGGAGTGCAATTAATGAAAAAAATAAGTATCACTACTATATTTTTATATTTTTTAAGTCTAGCTTTTGTACAAGCTGCTGAAGGACATGAACATGAGTTACCAGAATTTTTACATTTTTTAGAAGACGCCCCTACTTACACAAGAGGCTTTGTTTTTGGATTTATTCATACTTTAATTCCTTTAGTGGGTTTTTATACTGGATGGAGTATAAATAGATTTTTAAAAATTATTTCTAACGGGGCTATTGCAGGAATAATTGGTGTAGTTTTAGCTCACATCATTGCAGATTTTATTGCAGCTCTTGCAGATCCAGATCTTAAAAGTGCAGCTGTAGGAATAGTCTTAGGAGGTTTTTTGCCTTTAATTGCAGTTCCGTTCCTAGAAAAATATGTAACTAAAAGTCGTTACCACACCGTAGTTGGTGACCATGAAGATCTAAAAAAAGATCTAAAGAAAAAACATAAATAACTAATCACCCAAATAATGAAGGTTGACTGTTCGTGTATGACTTTCGATCCGGTGTTCAAATAAATATAAACCTTGCCAAGTGCCTAAAACCAATTGACCTTTATTTACACTTAAAGACAAATGTGAATTAGTTAAAGCAGATTTGATATGAGCTGGCATATCATCTTTTCCTTCTGCGCTATGAATATAACTTTTACCATCCATTGGTACTAGCTTATTAAAAAAATTTTTCATATCTTTCATGACATCCGGGTCGGCATTTTCTTGCACAATTAAAGAAGCGCTGGTATGCAGGATGCTTAGATTTAGAATTCCAGTTTTCAGATTTTTCGCTGATATCCAATTTTCAATTGCGCTTGTAAAATTATACAATTTTTGACCGTCTGTTTTGACTGTAATTGCATCAATATGCTGTTTCATAATTCTTTATTACACTTTTTATTAATTTAATGCTAAAATAATTTAATTTCAAATCATGGAAAAAAAAGCAAAAATAATCGCTACTCTAGGACCATCAATTTTTGCAGAGGAAAAATTAAAAAAAGCCATTTTAAATGGGGTTGACGCTTTTCGAATTAATTTTAGTCATAATATTTCTGGCATTGATAAAGTTGTAAAAAAAATTAGAAAGTTTGAAAGACTTTTAAATAAAAAAATATCAATTATCGCCGACTTGCAAGGTGTAAAACTTAGACTGGGCAAGATTGAAAATAACGCAATAAAAATTAAAGCAAATCAAAAAATCATTATTGATAGTTTAAATAAAATTGGTAGCCAAGAACGACTATCGTTTCCCTATCCGCAACTACTAAAAAAAGTAAAAGTAGGTAACAAAATATTAATTGATGATGGAAAATATTTATTTAAAGTAATTAAAAAAATAAAAAATGGAGTGATTGCTGTAAATCAATCAGGCAATGGTCGAATAAGTTCTAACAAAAGTCTGCATATCCCTAATTTTTTTGTTCCATTTGATAATTTAACTAAAAAAGACAAACAAGATATTAAAATAGCCAAAAGGCTTGGGTGTAATTGGCTAGCACTTTCGTATATTCAAAACGCTAAGCTTATCAGACAAACAAGAAATCTAATTCCTAAAGACATGGGAATTATTGCTAAAATTGAAAATAGAAATGCCTTAAAAAATATCAATGAAATTATAAATGAGACTACCGCAATTATGATTGCTCGAGGAGATTTAGCAATGGATATTGGTCATAGCGAGGTGCCTGAAGTTCAATTAGATTTGATAAAACAATGCACAGCCGCTTCTAAACCAGTGATCGTAGCTACGCAAATGTTAGAAAGCATGATTGAAAGTATTGTTCCAACAAGAGCAGAAATTAATGATGTTGCGACAGCAATTTTTCAGGGTGCTGATACAGTTATGTTATCTGCCGAAACAGCAGCTGGCAAATATCCTCTAGAGAGCATTAAGACCATGAAAAAAACCATTCTCTCTGCAGAAAAATATAAAAAGAAACATATTGAAGATTATAAAAATACAATCGATGCTAAAAATGACCCAGTTAAATCTATAATTTTATCCGTTAAAGATTTAGCTTATAATCCTAATGTCAAAGCAGTCATTGCCTTTTCTAATTCTGGGTCTACTGCAAAATTAGTTTCTGCATTAAGACCTTCAGTAAAAATTATTACTATCTCTCCTAATATTAATGTCAGTCGTCAACTTGCTTTAATTTGGGGTGTGGAGTCAGTAAATAGCAGAGATGCTAAAAATTGGAATGATATGATGAATATTGCAAAAGAGATTGTCAAGAAAGATAAAGCGATTAAGAGAAATGATTATGTAATTATTACCGCTGGGTTACCTTTTGGTAAAGCAAAAATGACTAATATGATTAGATTCTATAAAGTTGGTTCTTAATGGAAAAAAAATACTCAGTTCAAGAAATTTTACAAGCAGTTGAAAGTTTAAATGCAATAAAAAAAGATAATATTAAAATTTCTAAGCTGACGAAAAAATCTTCTTCTAAAAATGATATTCCTAAAGATACAGAGTCAATTATAGCTGAAGCTGAAAAAAATATTTAGATTAGTTTAGAAATCTGAATTGAGGTATCACACATTCGATTAGAAAAACCCCACTCATTATCATACCAAGATAAAACTCTGCTAAATTTACCTTTGACTACTTGGGTTTGTGTTACATCGAATATTGAACTTCTTGGATCATGGTTAAAATCTTTTGAAACTAACGGAGCTGAATTGATTCCTAAAATTCCTTTTAATTCAGATTGTGAGGCTTTAGTCATAGCATCATTAATGGCCTCAGCTGTAACTTCTTTGTTAGTGACTAAAGTAAAATCAATTAATGAAACATTTGGTGTCGGAACTCTGATTGCAGTCCCATCAAGTTTTCCTTTTAAACTAGGGAGGACTAAACTCATTGCTTTGGCTGCTCCAGTTGATGTTGGAATCATCGATCCTTCCATGGCGCGAGCCCGTCTCATATCTTTATGTAAAGAGTCTAATAATCTCTGATCACCCGTGTAACTATGAATAGTAGTCATATAGCCATACTCAATACCAAAATTTTTATCTAACACCATTGCAACAGGCGCTAAACAATTTGTTGTGCAAGAACCATTTGAAATAATATTGTGGCTTTTATTTAATTCTTTACTATTCACGCCTTGAACAATTGTTAAATCAACTTCTTTGGCTGGTGCAGAGATAATCACTTTTTTAGCTCCACCCTTCATATGTTTTTCAGCTGAACTTTTATCTAAAAATAAACCTGTACACTCTAAAACGACATCAGCTCCTACTTTGCTCCAAGGAATGTTTCCAGGATCTCTTTCTGAAAAAACTTTAATATTTTGATTTAAAATTTTAAAACCGTCTTTAGTGATCTCTACATCTTCTTTGAGTGTCCCATGAGAACTATCATATTTAATTAAGTGAGCATTGACATCAATCGAACCTAAGTCATTAATAGCCACAACTTGAATTTTATCTTTATAATTTTCAAGAATAGCTCTTAAAATTAATCGACCAATACGTCCAAAACCGTTTATTCCAACTTTTGTTGTCATTTAAAAATACTTGAAAACTATTACTGCATAACCCACGCAAATAATAGTTGCTATCCAAAGCATACTACCAATTAATCCTAACCATGCAAGATGAATAAAGGCACTTCCCAATAAAGATATAAACAGCCTATCCCCTCTCGTTGTATCTAAACCTAATACACCTCTTCTCGGTGAACCTCCCGGAACTTTTTTTTCCCAAATAACCATAGCAGTTAAACACAGTGCTATAAAAATAAAAAAAGCAGCTGTTTGCCAAGTCCAGGCCATCCAAGTAATAAATTCAAAATCAAAAAAACCTTTCTCTTGTTCTTCTTCAACTTGACCCCAAGTAGCAGCTAATAAAACTAATTTTGAAGGTTCAATAATCATACTCTACCTAATGCAAACCCTTTCGCGATATAATTTCTAACGAAGTAAATAACGATGGCTCCTGGAACAATCGTTAAACTTCCCGCGGCAGCTAATAATCCTAACTCATATCCAGAAGTACTGGCTGTTCGGGTCATAGTTGCTGCTATAGGCTTAGCGTCAACAGCAGTTAATGTTTTAGCTAGTAGTAATTCGACCCATGAAAACATAAAACAGAAAAACATTGTTATACCTATTCCTGCCGTGATCGTTGGAATAAAAATCTTGATGAAAAATTTCCAAAAAGAATATCCATCAACATAAGCAGTTTCATCTAACTCTTTTGGCACTGCCGACATAAATCCTTCAAGTATCCAAACTGCTAAAGGAATATTAAATAAACAATGTGATAACGCCACAGCTATATGTGTATCAAAAAGATTTACTGATGAATAAAATTGAAAGAATGGTAAGGCAAATACTGCTGGTGGTGCCATTCTATTAGTAAGTAACCAAAAGAATAAATGTTTATCGCCAACAAATTTATATCTTGAGAATGCATAAGCAGCTGGTAAAGCGGCAGCCACTGAAATAATTGTATTTAAAACAACATAATAAATTGAATTTAAATAACCGGTATACCAAGTACTATCGGTAAATATTTTCTTATAATTCTCTAAAGTAAAATCTTGAGGCCATAAAGAATAGGTATTAATGATTTCAGTCGTTGTCTTAAAGGACATGTTTAACAGCCAGTAAATAGGCAGCATTAAAAAGATAATATAAAGTGTTGGGACTATCCACTTATGCTTGCTCATGACTGTGCCTCATTTCTCATCATTAAATTATAAAATACCCAGCAAACTAATAAGACGATTAAAAAATAGATTAATGACATAGCGGCTGCTGGTCCAAGATCGAATTGACCTAAAGCCATTTTTACTAAATCAATTGATAAAAAAGCTGTTGCATTTCCTGGTCCGCCACCTGTTAGGACGAAGGGCTCGGTGTAAATCATAAAACTATCCATAAATCTTAATAAGATTGCAATTGTTAAAACTTTTTTCATCTTAGGTAGTTCAATAAATCTAAAAATTGCCCAACGACTTGCTCCATCAATTTCCGCAGCTTGATAATAGGCTGGTTGGATTGATCGCAAGCCAGCATAAGCTAATAAAACAACTAAAGACGTCCAATGCCAAACGTCCATTAATACTGTTGTGAACCAAGCATCACCAGGTTGCTGTGTAAAATTATAATCAAAACCTAAATCGTTAAGACTATGTCCTAAAAAACCAATATCTGGTAAAGCAAAAATATTCCACATGGCGCCAACAACATTCCAAGGAATTAATAAAGGCATCGACATCAAAACTAAACAAACCGGAACACCTAGCCCTTCTTTGGGCATTGTTAAAGCAATAAAAATACCTAAAGGAATTTGAATGATTAAAATAATAAAAGTAAATAAAAATTGTCTTCCTAAGGCATCATGAAAACGGTCAGAAGTTAAAATTTGTTGAAACCATCTGGTTCCTTCCCAGGTAAAAACATTACTGCCGAACGTTTCTTGGAAAGCATAGTTTACAACTGTCATTAAAGGAATGATCGCATTAAAGGCAACCAGTGCAAAGACTGGAATAACAAATAGCCACGCTTTTTGATTTACTGTTTTATTCATTCAATAATCCAACTATCTCCGTAAGCAAATGTTCGTTTTTTATCAAACTTCACAAAAGCAGAACCAGAAGGTATTTTGCTTGTTACAGGTGATAAAATTTTTAATTTTCCACCTTCACACTCTGTATCGACCACATTATATCTGCCTGTGTTGCTTACTTTGTTTATTTTTACTGGTAGACCTGATGAGTCAAATTTAATAAATTCGGGTCTTACTCCGATTTCTGTTTTAGTAAAATTTTTATTTTTGAAATCATTTTCCGTTTCAATGACATTTCCATTTACCATCGCTTTACCATTTTGAATTTTGCATGGCAAAATGTTCATACCTGGTGAACCAATAAAATGACCAACAAAGGTATGTTTTGGTTTTTCGAATAGTTCGACTGGAGTTCCTGTTTGCACGATTTGACCTTCATGCATCACTACAACTTGATCTGCAAACGTTAAGGCTTCAGTTTGATCGTGGGTTACATAAATCATAGTTCTTGATATCCTTTGATGTAATTCCTTAAGTTTTGATCTTAAAACCCATTTAAGGTGAGGATCGATAACAGTTAATGGTTCATCGAACATAATGACATTTACATCCGATCTTACCAAACCTCTGCCTAAGGAAATTTTTTGTTTACCATCAGCAGTTAAACCAGAAGCACGGTTGTGTAAAGTTGAGGTTAATTCTAACATCTCAGCCATTTCTTCAACTTTTGATTTGATTTCAGTCTCTGAAATGCCTCTATTTTTTAAAGGAAAAGCTAAATTATCATAAACGGTCATCGTGTCATAAATGACAGGGAACTGAAAAATTTGAGCAATATTTCTTTCAACAGGATTTTTGTCTGTAACATCCTCATCATTAAATAAAACCTTACCCTTCGTTGGAGTTAACAAACCTGAAATTATATTTAACAGTGTAGTTTTGCCACAACCTGAAGGTCCAAGCAAAGCGTAGGCACCACCATCTTTCCAATCAATATTAATATTTCTTAAAGCCCAGTCAGCATCAATATTTTGTGTTTTGAGATAACTATGACTTAAATTTTCTAAAGTAATTTTAGACATTGCTTACTAACCTTTTGCTTTCATCAAAATATAAAAGTTCGTCTGTGTTCATAAATAACTTCGCACTATCACCCACTTTCATTTGGTAAGTTCCGCTCGATAAAGAAACCCAATTTAATTCACCATTAGTAAAATGTATCAAGCTTTCTGAGCCACTTAATTCTGATATTAATATTTTTGCATTAATTTCAACAGAACTACCTTCTTTATAGGTAGTAATATTATGAGGTCTGACTCCAATTGTATAAGATCCATCCTTTAACTTAGATTTAGTCTCCCATTTTACACTGTTGTCAGAAAAACTTATTGTTGAACCGGTTTTTTTTACATCAGCAAAATTCATTGGTGGATCGCTAAATACTTGTGCCGATTCCAAAGAGTTAGGTTTCGTATATACATCTAATGTTTTTCCATATTGAACCACTCTACCCTCATTTAAAGTAACGGTATTACCGCCAATGAGTAAAGCATCAGATGGTTCAGTCGTAGCATAAACGACAATGCAATCTCTGTTTTCAAAAAGTTTTGGTAATTCTTCTCTTAATTCCTCTCTTAATTTAAAGTCTAAATTAGCCAAGGGTTCATCTAACAATATTAAGTCAGAGTCTTTAACTAAAGCTCTCGCTAAAGCAGTTCGCTGTTGTTGCCCACCTGATAATTCCATCGGTTTTTTATTAAGCATGTCTGATAACTTTAATAGTTCAGCAACTTTGCCGACTCGTTCTTTGATTTCCTCACTATTGACTCCAGCAATCTTTAAAGGTGAAGATATATTTTCATAAACAGTAAAATTTGGATAATTAATAAATTGTTGATAAACCATTGAGACATTTCGGTTTTGAACTTTGGTCCCGGTTACATTTTGATCGTCAAACCAAATCTCACCACTAGTCGGTTTATCTAAGCCAGCCATAATCTGCATTAATGTCGTTTTGCCAGCTAATGTTGATCCTAGTAAAATATTGATAGTATTTTTTTCAAACTTTAAGTTAGTCGTATAGATATAGGTATCTTGACCAACTTTCTTTTCAACATTTTTCAGTTCTAAACTCATATAAATTCTATTTTGAAAAAAAGGGGCGAAATATATCGCCCCTTTTAAACTTTGATTAATCTAAAGTATTAGTTCCAAGCTTTTTCGTAAGGAACAGTAACACCTTTTGGTTTTTCATCACGCTTAGCTTTTGGTGAACCTTTTTGATTTAACCAATAAGACGCTTCTCTTGGTTTATTCAATCTTGGTCCGCATCCACCGTATGTTTTGTTTGCTTTATCAGCAGCTTCCATACGCGACATAACTAAGTCCATCTCTTCTGCAAGACGATCCATAGCTTGTTGTGGAGTAAACGCGCCAGAGTTTACATCTCCAATTTGTTGCCACCAAATTTGTGCAAGTTTCGGATAGTCCGGAACGTTAACACCTGTCGGCGACCACAATACTCTGTTTTTAGATCTGTAGAATTCTACAAGTCCGCCAAGTTTTGGAGCTCTTTCTGTGAAAGACTTGTGGTTAATATCACTATCTCTAATGATTGTTAAACCCACATGACTTTTCTTAAGAGATACAGTTTTTGAAACTGTGAACTGAGCATACAACCATGCAGCTTTTCTTCTGTCAACTGGTGTAGACTTAAATAAAGTCCATGAACCAGCATCTTGATAACCAAGCTTCATACCTTGATCCCAGTAAGGGCCTTTTGGTGAAGGTCCCATTCTCCAAAGTGGAGTACCGCTATCATCAACAGTTTTATTTCCAGAACTTTTTGGAGCAACCATCGATGCAGTAAACGCTGTGTACCAGAAAATCTGTTGCGCAACGTTACCTGAAGAAAGAGCAGGTAAAGACTGATAGAAGTCCATACTTGCAGCTCCTGGAGGAGCGTACTTTCTTAACCATTCATCCCACTTAGCGATAGCATATACGGCAGCAGGTCCGTTAGCAGCACCACCTCTTGTTACAGATGCACCAACTGGGTTACAAGAACCTTTTTCCATTCTAATTCCCCATTCGTCAACTGGAACACCATTAGGTAATCCTACGTCACCGGCACCAGCCATAGATAACCACGCGTCAGTCATTCTCCATCCTAAGTCTGGAGCTCTCTTACCGTAGTCCATATGACCATAAATTCTTACACCGTCGATATTTTTTACATCATCAGTAAAGAATTTAGCTATGTCTTCATAAGCAGACCAGTTTACTGGTACACCTAAGTCATAACCGTATTTAGCTTTAAATGCTTTTTTGATTTCAGGTCTATCAAACCAATCTTTTCTAAACCAATAAAGGTTAGCAAATTGTTGGTCTGGTAACTGATATAAATCACCGTCTGGACCAGTTGTAAATGATTTACCAATGAAATCATCGACATCAAGCGTTGGTAAAGTAACATCTTTACCCTCACCTGCCATCCAGTCAGTTAAGTTTACTGCTAACTGTAATCTTGCATGCGTACCAATCAAATCAGAGTCATTGATGTATGCATCATACAAGTTTCTTCCAGTTTGCATTTGAGTTTGTACAGCTTGTACTACTTCCCCTTCTCCAAGCAATTGGTGATTTACTTTAATACCAGTAATTTCCTCAAAAGCTTTAGTTAAAGTTTTAGACTCATATTCGTGAGTTGGAATAGTTTCAGACAATACGTTTACTTCCATTCCTTTGAATGGTTTTGCAGCATTGTGAAACCAATTAAGTTCTTTTTCTCTATCTTTTGCAGAAAGAGTAGAAAGACTAAACTCACCATCTGACCACTTTTTCATAGCTCCGCCATGGCCGTCAGCGAAACTGTTTGAAATAGTCACAAATGAGAATGATATAGCAACAGCTAATATAGATTTTAATGTTTTGAACATTGATATCCCCCTGTTGTGTTTATATTGGGTCGTATTAAACTCGTTAAAAAAAAGAAAGTCAAATAATAATAAAATTAAACTTTAAAACTTTTTCAATTTCAGATTGTATTAATTTAGGAGAGTTTTCTTGATTGCTTTTGACCAGCCGGAAATTAGTTTTGTTCTTTGATTGTTTTTCATGCGTGAAGAAAATTTTTTATCTAAACTCCATTTCTTTTTTATATCATTAAGAGATTTATAGATACCAACATGTAAACCAGCCATAAACGCTGCCCCTAGTGCTGTAGTTTCTTGGACCTTCGGTCTTAAAACATTGACATTGATTACATCTGATAAAAATTGTGAGAACCAATTATTCATAACCATTCCACCATCTACTTTAACTACTCTTGGTCTTAAACCATCATGCTTCATTGCTTCAAATAAATCATAAGTTTGATAGGCAACGGACTCGATGATCGCTCTGACAATTTGTTTGGGATTAGTGTCTCTAGTTAAACCACATAAAACTCCTCGAGCATTAGCGTCCCAATAAGGTGCACCTAATCCAGTGAAAGCAGGAACTAAATAAATATCTCCATTATCTTTCAAAGACTTAACTATTTTCTCAGTCTCTGGTGCTTTTTTAAAGAACTTCATACGATCTCTTAACCACTGCACCCCAGCTCCAGCAATAAAGATTGAGCCTTCTAAAGCATAAGTGGTTTTTCCATTAAGTCTATAACCTATAGTAGTTAACAGTCTGTTTTTTGAATAAATGATTTTATTTCCAGTATTAAGCAATACAAAGGCTCCGGTTCCATAAGTGCTTTTTAATGAACCTGGTTCGAAACAACATTGTCCAATGGTTGCTGCTTGTTGGTCACCCACAACACCTGTGATGGGAATAGATTTACCTGTGATTGAAGGATGAGTATAACCAAAATTATCTGAACAATCTTTGACTTTTGGTAAAATATTTTTGTTAATCTTAAATAATTTTAAAATACTGTCATCCCACTTATTATTAACAATGTTATAAATCATTGTTCTGCTAGCATTTGTAGCATCTGTGGCATGAACTTCACCTCTCGTTAACCTCCAAATAAGAAAACTATCAATCGTTCCAAATAGTAACTGATTTTTTTTCATTAGTTTTTTAGCTACAGGCACATTATCTAAAATCCATTTAATTTTTGTGCCTGAGAAATAAGGGTCAATAAGCAAGCCTGTTCTATTAAAAATCATGGTTTCTTTATTTTGGTTTCTTAGTTTTTTACAGTAATTCTCTGTTCTTCGGTCTTGCCAAACAATTGCTTTATATACTGCTTTACCGGTTTTCTTATCCCACAATACTGTTGTTTCTCTTTGATTAGTTATTCCAATTGCAGCGATTTTGCCTTTAAGCGATTTTGCTTTTTTTACAACATCAATTAAAGTTTTTTTGGTTGTTGTCCAAATTTCTTCAGGATCATGTTCGACCCAACCGCTTTTAGGAAAATATTGGGTAAATTCCTTTTGCGATGAAAAAACTGGTTTACCATTTGAATTAAATAAAATGGATCGACTAGACGTTGTCCCTTGGTCAATAGAAATTATAAATTTTTTATCAGCCATTATTTAAAATTACTCCAATCAATATTTAACTTTTGATCATTGATAATAGCATTAATCATGCTTAACATTAAAGGTAATTGCTTTTTAGAAAAATCTTTATTTACTTTTTTTCCAATTTCTATGGCTAGTTCTGCACCTTCGACAGTAACTTTATCCATTTTTGTTTTTTTGGCTTCGGAATATGTTAGGCCATCACCAATATAAGAACCCATTTTTGCATTACGTCCTCCACCAGCACTTACATAAAGATCACCTAAACCCGCAAGCTCAATGACAGTGTTTTTATTACCTTTCATTTTAGTCACAAAAATCATCATTTCAGCAATTGATTGTTTAACTAAAGCTGCGGCAGTATTAAGATAATTTTTTTCTTTAATTTCATCTGAAGCTTCTTTGCTGCTGATCCCTTTGGCTGCACCAATTGCCATTGAAAAAATATTTTTCAAAGCTGCGCAGACTTCGACACCAACAACATCTTTAGACGTATAGACATGATAATAGTTGTTATTAAGCATACTAGCAATTTGTTGTGCCTGTTTAAGTTGGTCATTAGCAATCACAACAGAACTATGAATTCTATTAGCTAGTCCTGTAGCTAAACAAGGTCCGCCCACTGCTGAAATATTAACTTTTTTTATGCCTTTTATTTTTAAAATTCTTTTCAATTTATCAATCAAAAGTTCAAATTTGTTTTGATGAATGCTTAATCCTTTAGTTAACATTAGTATTGGCGGAATTTTATTTTTTCCAAATATTTTATGGATTTGCTCAGCAACCCAATCTATTCCTTTAGAACTTATACCTAGAACCAATAAATCAATGTTATGATTTAAATACACTTTACCCTCATCAAATTTATTAAAATTTATTTTTGAGGAAATATTGGTATTAAGTCCAGAGTGAAAATTGTTATTTGATTTAAGATTCTCAATAAAATCATTCTCTAAATGAGTGCCAACAATATTGACCTGGTGCCCATTATCTGCACAAGGTACAGCAAAAGCTGTTCCCATAGCACCCGCACCAAGTATTGTAATTTTTTTCATTTATGATTTAAAAAATTTTCTTAATATAACTAAAAATGATATTAATTCAATCTTTCCAATTATCATAAATATAATTAATGAAAATTTTGTAATCTCATTAAAATTAAAAAAATTGATTTGATCTAAGCCATATAAATTTGAATTCACGGTGTTAGTGATGGTTAAAATGCTTAATTTAAACGAGTCTTCAAAAGCTAAATTACCTGTTGCCACTAAAAGACTTGATAAAATAAACAAACTGAAAAAAAATAATATAAAAACTAAAAATGAATTTTTAATCAAATCATTGTTAATTTTTTTTTCTGAAATAAAGATATTTAAATTGATAATATTATTAGGTTTAACCAAGCGAAAAATTTCAATCAAAGTCGCTTTTAACAGAATATAGAATCTCAAGACTTTTAATCCTGAAGAACTGGATAAAATTGAGCCTCCAATCAATGTCAAAAATAAAAAGTAGAGGTAAAGTTCATCAAATGTTGGGTTAGTTGATAATCCGATATTTGAAATACTACTTAAGACCGCTTCAATAATATTTAATATTCCAACATTTTGATAAAAAAATAATAAGATGACGGCAAAAAATAGTACTGTAATTGCTATTAAGATATCTTCGTAAAAATTTTTTAGTTTTTCTTTTTTAATGGTTAAACCATATAAAAAATAAATATTCTTAATCACTAAAGCAAAACAAATAATTAAAGCTATTTGTTGTACGGGACTTTTTATAATGTTGCCTAAATTACCTGTAGGCAAAAATCCACCAGCTGAGATTAATGTCATAGCTAAATTAAAAGCATCAAAAACTCTTAAACCGCTAATATTTAAAATTAAAAATATTAAAACTGATAAAAAAAGATAAATTGATAAGATTTTAAAAAAGACTGGATTAAAATTTTTATTTATTTGTGAACTACGATCGGGATTATAAATAATGTTGGTTAACTTATAATCTAACTTGAAATTAGAAAAAATAATTATCACCGCACAAATAAAATATAATCCTCCTAACCATTGGGTTGAAGAACGCCATATAAGTAAAATAGGATCAAAATTTTTGACGTTTGCAATTAAGGAAAATCCTGTTCCAGTAAATCCTGAAATACTTTCAAAATAAGAATTAATAATACTAAAATTATAATTACTTAGGTAATAGGGTAAGGCTAATAATAAAGGAACCAATAAATAAATTAAAAATATTAGGACGAGCTGTTCATAGAAATCTAATTCTTTATTTTCATTTTTAAAACTATAATAAAGTAATGATGCTAAGCTACCAGTCACAAACAAAGTAATGATATAGTCCTCAAAGTGAATAAAAAATTGAAAATAAGAGGAATAAATTAAACTAAAGAATGCTAAAAAAGTAATTGGAAAGATTGATAGACCTAAATAATAAAAAATTGATTTAATTTTCATTTAAAAAATTAAATTGAACTAACCGCAAAAATACTTTCAACATCATTTAATAATTCTCTTTTTGCTAAGAATACTACTAAATCCTTTTTTTCAAATTTAAAACTTGATCTTGGTATAATCACTTTTTTATCTCTTAAGACCGCCCCTATTCTTATATGGTCTGCTAGATTTGCCTCTTTAATTGTTTTATTAACTAAATCAGATTTTTCTAAAATTTCGGCTTCGATAAATTCGTACTCTCCGTTAAAAATAGAATAAACTGTTTCAATCGCACCTTTATGCACTTGCTCAAGAATTTTGGAAACAGTGGTCATTCGAGGATCAACTAGATCATCAATATTAAGAGATTTCTGTAATAAGCTGTAATTAGATTTATTAACTATAGCGATCGTTCTTTTTGATGGTGAATATTTTTCAGCCAATACACAAGCCATAATATTGTTTTCATCATCATTAGTTAAAGCAAGAACAGTCTCGACTTCTTCGATGTTTGCTTCTTTTAAAATTTCCTCATCTAGGGCATCTCCGTTAATTACAATTGAGGAGTTTAAATCTGAGGCAATTTTTTCAGCTCTGGATTTATCTTTTTCTATAATTTTGACTCTTGCTCCTTCCATGCCTTTTTCTAAAAACATAGCTAAGTTATAACCAATGTTACCTCCACCGATGATTAATATCTTACTAGCAAGTTTTTCTTCATGACCAAACGCTTTTAAAATTTGATTCAATTGAACACTACTCACCACGACATAAGCGGTATCTCCTTCAATCAGATAATCTTGTTTTTTCATGAAGATAATTTTGTCTTTTCGTTTAACCGCTATGATATTGGCTAAAAAATCTGGAAACTTAGCTGTACAGTCTTTTAGAGGTATATTTTTGATCGGACAATTTTTATCAACAGAAACCTCAATAACATTTATTAATCCGTCAGCAAAAGGAATATTGTCTAATGCACCTGGTGCTTCTAATTTTCGATATAGAGTTTTTGCAACCTCAATTTCTGGTGAAATTATAACGTCTATGGGCAGATTGCTTTTATTATAAAGTTTGCTCCATTTTCCCTCTAAAAATTCATTAGATCTTATCCGGGCTATTTTCTTCTGAACATTAAATAAAGAGTGAGCCAGCTGACAAATAATCATATTCGTTTCATCATTTCTTGTAACCGCTATAATCATATCTGCATCTTTAGCCCCCGCTCCCTCTAAAACCGATGGGAAGCTAGCTTTACCAACGATACCCTTGGCATCTAAATTATCATTGATTTTTTTAATATCTTTGGATTCTTGGTCAATGACTGTTATTGAGTGTCCTTGAGCAGACAATTGCTTCGCAATTGAATATCCGACCGTGCCGGCTCCACAAATTATAATGTTCATTAGATTAATTAATTCCTTTAATTCCTAAAGACTTAAGTTTTCTATGCAGAGCTGATCTTTCCATCCCGATCAAATCAGCTGTTTTAGATATATTCCCGCTATTTCTTTTGAGTTGTGCTAATAAGTAGTTTTTTTCAAAACTATCCCTTGCTTCTTTTAATGATGATGACATTGTTTTTTCAAGATCAATTTGATTACTAATTTGGTTTTCATTCTTGCTCATTATATCTTTTATAATTTTATTGATGTTCTCAGTGCTTTCGCTTGATCCTAAAATTGTAACTCTTTCAATCATATTTCTTAGTTCTCGTATATTTCCTGGCCATTCATAGTCGTAAAATAGTTGATTGTCTGGCTCAATATTTGCTTCTTTTAAATTATTAATTTCTGCAATCTTTTTCTTAAAGTACTTAATTAATAAAGGTATGTCTTCGTACCTGTTTACTAAAGATGGTAGTTCAATTGGCACAACGTTTAATCGATGATAAAGGTCTTCTCTAAATTCACCTAATTTAATCATCTCATTTAAATTTTTTGATGATGATGCAATTATTCTAATATTAGCTCTATTATAATCTTTACCATTTACCCTTCTATATTTTTGATCAATCAACACTCTTAGAATGTGTGACTGTATTTCTAAAGGTATTTCAGAAATTTCATCCAATAAAAGCGTACCATTGTTTGATCTATCTAAAACACCATAGGATATTTTACCATTATCAAATTCTTCTCCAAAAAGTTCTTTTTCATATTTATTTGGTTGCAGTAGAGCAGCATTTAAAACTATGAAAGGCTTATTAGCTCTTTGTGAATTTTTATGTATTTTTCTAGCGACTAATTCTTTTCCTGATCCGGTCGGTCCTGTAATTAAAATTCTACTTTCTGAGTTTTTAAGTTTTTCAATCAGTTTTTGAATTTTTACGATTTCACCACTGTTACCAATTAAATCAAAAGAATGAAATAATTTTTGTTCTAAATTTTGTTTTTCATCCTTTAACTCAAACGTCTCAAACGCACGTTTTACGTAATTTAAAATTTTTTCTACAGAAAAAGGTTTTTCAATAAATTCATAAGCGCCCAATCTAATAGCTTCCACAGCTAATTGTACTGTTGCATGCCCTGAAATCATTAAGACTGGTAATTGTGAATTAAGTTTCATTAAATGTTTCAATAAATCTATTCCATCTTTATCACCCTTATCTAATTTAATATCCACGATAGCTAAGTCTGGAAGTTTTTTATCAATCTCATAAAGCGCTTGATCATAATTGGCAGCGGCACGAATTGAAAAACCATTATCTTTCAATAAATTACAGATCAAAAATCTGATATCTGCATTATCATCTATGACTAGTATTTCTTTTTTCATTATTTACTTTTTGGAAATTCTAATATTACAGCAGCACCTTTGTTTTTACCTAAATCTTTAAGTTTAATAGTGCCGTTATGTTCACTCATTATTTTGTTTGCTATAGCTAAACCTAAACCTGAGCCCTTCTCCTTAGTTGTGTAATAAGGGTTTAATGATCTTTTTAAATTTACAAATCCCATACCATTATCTTCAACAGTGATTGTTATATAGTCATTATTAGGTTCAATTACTATACCTATTTTACCTTTAAAATTAGGATCTTTTTGCATTTTTGTCCCAACAGACTCTTCAGAATTTTTAATAAGATTCAATATTAGGCGATTGATTTGATCCTCATCAGCTTCGATCGTTGCTTTTGATAATTTTGTTTTTACCTGGACACTACTCTTATAAGACATTGCAACAAATTTTACAGTTTTTTGAATTAAAGAAATTATTTCAATCTTTTTAAATTGTGGTTTAGGCATTCTAGCAAAATTAGAAAATTCATTTACTAAATTTTCGATCTGTTTAATTTGCCGATTAATTGTATCTAAGTATTCTTGAAAATTATTTTTTTCATTACCTGTCAAATGTAAATATTTTTCTTTAATTCTATCTAACGATAATTGAATAGGTGTTAACGGATTTTTAATTTCATGAGCCATTTTTCTAGCTATGGTTTCCCAAGCTTCAAATCTTTCTGTAGCTATAAGTTTTTCCTGTTGTGATTTAAGAGTTGTAATCATTTTATTAAAATTTTTATTTAATTTAATAATTTCATCATCCGCTTCAATACTTGGAACTTTGGTATCAAGTTTGCCTTTCGAAATATCCTCTGATGCGGTGATCAAATTTATGATGGGCACGGTTAAACCGGATGCGAAAGAAATGGCAAAAGTTATAGATAAAAAAACAAGTAAACTTACTATAATAATATAAATTAACGCAAATGTAACTTTGATACCAAATTCACCTGCTTGAACAGAGTAATAAAAATTTACAGCTTCTTCTGTTTCATTTAGATAATTTATAATTTTGGGTTCAATATTTCTTGAAATATATAAGTAAGTATCAATAAGATTTTCAAGTTTTAACATAACCGACGTTTTATCTGAAACTTCGCTAGAAATGACGACCGGTTTACCCTCTAAGGCTAAGTTAAACTCATCGTCTGTTGGAGTTTTAAAACTTAAGTTCTGATCAATTGTTTCTGATAAAATGATGGTACCTAAACTATCAATTAAATAAACATCATCTACTCTTCTGATGTAACGCTGACTTTTTACAATATTAAAAAATTGATTTTCATTAGCATAAAATAAATTTGCAACTCTATTTAAATCTAATCCCATCAAAACTATATCAGACTCTAAAGTTTTTTTGCTCTCAGCTAGATAATCTTTTGCAACTGAATTAGAATTAGTTACTGCTTTATTAACTTGGTTATTAAAAAAATTTTCAAGACCAAAATTAAATAAAAAAAGTGAAAAAACGGCAATAATTAAAGAAGGCAAGAAAGTAAAAAGGCAGAAGATGGAAACGTACCTTTTTCGGGTTTGTTTTCCAACCCCTTTAAATTTATCATCTTTAAGAAGGTTGAGGGAATTTTTAATAATTAAAAAGAAAAAAAATAGCAAAAGACAAAAATCTGCAATTAATAAAAATTGAATATTTTTTGAATTTAATTCGATAAAGCTCTGATTAATAAAAGTTAAAAATGTGACTATTCCTAAAACAATGGTGATAAATGTTGTGACAAGTATTAACTTAAAATTTTGTACATTTTTGAACATATCTTTACTAAACTTATTTTATATGATTATTAATAAATATAAACAATGAGATTTGCATTTATCATTCTTGCTGCGGGTCAAAGTTCACGTTTTAAAGCAGTAATACCCAAGCAATACTTAAATATTGCTGGCAAGTCTTTATTAGAAATATCAATTTTAAAAGCAAAAAAAATAAAAGAAATTAACGATATAATTGTTGTTTATAATAAAAAACAGAAAAGATTTTTAGATAAAATAAATCTTCATAAGGTCATAAAAATTCAAGGTGGCAAAACTAGACAAGCTTCCACCTATAATGCCCTACGCTATTTGAACAACAAAAAAATTGATCAAGTATTAATTCACGATGCTTCAAGACCTAATATTTCGATAAACTTAATTAAAAAAATCATAAAAGAGTCTAAAAAAAATAGAACAGTAATCCCTTATTTAAAAGTAGAGGATTCGTTAAAATTTAAAAAAAATAGTTATTATATTAACCAAAAACGTGAAAAATTTATTTTAACGCAAACTCCACAATCATTTAGATTTAAAGATATTTACAAAATTCATCACTCTAACAGATCTATTAGTTTAAGTGATGATATGAGCTTGCTTGAAAAAAGTACAAAAATAAAATTAATTTTAGCTGATAAAAGTAATTTTAAGATTACAACCAAAGAAGATTTTTATAACTTTAAAAAATTTTTTATAAGTAAAAGTTATGTTGGTATTGGATTTGATATCCATCCTTTGGTCAAAAATAGAAAATTAATTCTAGGTGGTATTTCAATCCCGTTTGGTATGGGGTTAGCTGGGCACTCCGATGGTGATGTCGTATTGCATGCAGTAACAGATGCGATCTTGGGTGCTAGCGGATTAGGTAGTATTGGAGAGTACTTTTCTGACAAAAGTAAAAAATATAAAAACATTGACTCAAAAATATTATTAAAAAATATTATAAATTTAATTGTTAAAAATAATTATTATTTAAATAATCTGGATATAAATATTATTTGTGAGCAACCAAAAATATCTAAAATCAAAAATAAAATTATAGACAAAATATCAAGTATCACCGAATTAGACAAAAATAGAATTAATGTTAAAGGAAAAACTGCTGAAAAATTGGGTATCATTGGCAATCAAAAAGCTATAGCCTCAGAAGTAATAGTTTCTTTAATAAAATATGATTGAAAGATTCCATTTTTTTTTAATTTCTCTCTTTGGTCTTGGTAAAATTTCACGTTTTCCAGGTTCTCTTGGTTCTTTAGCGACTTGTTTATTGTTTTATTTAATTGTTACCTTTATCCCAACTTTTTTTATTACTTTTAAATTTGCTTTATTTATAGTTTTAATAATATTATTTTTTGTTTCTCTATATTCAATTGAACGCTATACAAGGTTTTCACATCATAAAGATCAGAGAGAAATTATTATTGATGAATTTTTTGGACAATTAATTCCTCTTATATTTTTTTACTATTATATATTTTCTAGTTTTGCAGACAAATTTCCTCTGGTTATGAAATTTGACTTTTATATAATACTTTCATTTTTTGTATTTAGATTTTTTGACATTGTAAAACCTTTTCCCATAGGATGGATAGATAAAAGAATTAACAATAGTTTAGGTGTCATGTTTGATGATTTAGTTGCTGGCTTATTTACTGCAATACTATTACTTTTACCTTCTTTTCTATTTTAATGAAGATATATAAAACTATTGTTAAAAAACTAATAAAAAAAAATTATACTTTATCAATTGTTGAATCTTGCACAGGTGGACAGTTTTCTTCTGCTATTACCTCTGTTAGCGGGTCATCGAAAATATTTGATTTAGGTATTGTTTCTTACTCAAATCAAGCAAAAATTAAAATTATAAAGATTAAACCTTTGCTTTTAAAAAGATACGGAGCTGTAAGTAGTCAGGTCTGCACTGCAATGTTAAGCGGGCTTTCAAAACTTTCTAGATCTAAAATTAAAATTGCAATTACTGGAATTGCTGGTCCTAAAGGTGGCACTAAAAAGAAACCTGTTGGCTTAGTATATGTGGGTATAAAAATTAATAATAAAATTTCAATCTTTAAACACAATTTTAAAAATTTAGGTAGACACTATATTCAAAAACAAACCATTAAAAAAACAATGATAATGTTGAATAAATTAATTTAAGTTTTTGATAAGTGTAGTGCTCTCTCCACAAAAGCATCAGTAATTTTTTTTAACCCAAGTTGAAATGACCTGTTAACAATCATATTAAAAATTGGGTTTTTTAACTTAAATTCTATGAAAAAATCCACTTCAGTGGCTGTATTCAGTGTTTTAAATTTCCATTCATTTTTAAGATATTTTAGTGGTCCATCTAAATTGTTTACTAAAATGATATTTTTTTGTTTATCAAATAACACGTGACTAACATAATTTTCATTCAAAAAATTCTTACCTACTTTTAATTCAGCTTCTAACTCTATTAGATCATTTGATTCATTTTTTTTATGTATTTTGGCACTAAGACACCAAGGAACGAATTCTGGATATCTTTCAATATCCAAAACCATATTTATCAGTTTTTCTTTTTCGCAATGAATTATTTTTTTAAAAGATGTTTTAGACACTAATTAATGTTCTAAATTTAATTCTTTTACTCTTTGATTTTTCAAAAGAATAAAATCATCATCAGCATGATAAGAAGATCTAGTTAAAGGTGAAGATGACACAAGTAAAAATCCTTTAGCCAGTGCTCTATTTTTAAGTTCATCAAACTCTTTTGGTTCTACATAGCGATGCAGTGGAAAGTGCTTTGAGCTTGGCTGCAAATATTGTCCAATAGTTAGAAAATCAACATTAGCTGCTCTTAAGTCATCCATTACTTGCAAGATTTCTTCTAAAGATTCCCCCATGCCTACCATAATCCCAGATTTGGTAAATAACGATGGATTAATTTGTTTTACTTGTTCCAGCAATTTAACTGAAGCATAGTATCTTGATCCTGGTCTAACTTTTAAATAAAGACTTGGTACTGTCTCAACGTTGTGATTAAAAACATCTGGTTCTGCTTCAATAACTTTTTTATAAGCTTCACCTTTTTTCAAAAAATCTGGGGTCAAAACTTCAATTGTTGTTTTAGGATTAATTTTTTTAATTGCTAAGATTACATTTTTAAAATGAGTAGCACCACCATCATCTAGATCATCTCTGTCTACTGAAGTGATGACAACATGTTTTAATTCTAAATCTTTTACAGCAGCAGCAACTCTTTGGGGTTCAAGTGGATCAACAATTTTTGGTATGCCTGTTTTAACATCACAAAAAGCACAGGCTCTGGTACAAGTATCTCCCAATATCATAAAGGTAGCATGTTTTTTACTCCAACATTCTGTAATGTTAGGACAGTTTGCTTCCTGACAAACAGTATGTAAATTATTTTTAAGAACAATATTTTTTGTTTTATGAAATGTAGCGCTATCTATTATTTTAGACCTAATCCATGAAGGTTTTTTTTTAATTGGTGAATCTATATTTTTTTGTTTTTCAGGGTGCCTAAAGTCTGTTTTCATTTTAAATCAATTACAATCTCATTTTTTTTTCCGACATTAAATTTTTCTCTATATAATGTCTCTAAGTAATCCTGGTCAGGAGATCCAGATAGCAGTTCAATCCTTTTATCGTAGTAATCTAACTCTTTGTTCTTTTTATTGAGTTCAGTTTGTAAAAGTTGTAATTGTTCTTTTTTTTTAAAATAAGAAATTAAACCTCTTTCACCCCCTATAAAGTTAGAGACGAGATAAATGATAAGAAATAAATTGACTAAAATAATTTTATTATGCAAAAAAAATCTAATCAGATTCATACTTAAATTTTAGCCATTTTGGATCTTTTGCCAAGCTCTTCTTCAATTCTTAGTAAACGGTTATATTTTGCTACTCTTTCAGAACGAGCTAAGGATCCTGTTTTAATTTGATTAGCGTTAGTAGCAACGGCGATATCAGCAATAAAAGTGTCTTCGGTATCACCTGATCTATGTGAAATAATATATTTAATTTTGTTCTTTTTAGCTAATTCAATTACATCCATAGTTTCTTGCAATGAACCGATCTGGTTAACTTTGATTAAAATACAGTTTGCAGCTTGTTGTTCTATTCCCCTTTTAAGTCTTTTATAATTAGTAACGAAAAGATCATCTCCGACAATTTGTACTTTTTTGCCTATAAGAGAAGTAATCTTTACCCATGACTCCCAATCATCTTCAGCAAAAGGATCTTCAATTGATTTTATGGGGTATTTATCTACTAGGTATTGATAGTATTTAAGTGTTTCCTCAATGCTTTCGTAACGATCGTCTCTAATAGAATATTTGCCATCTTGATATAATTCATTAGCAGCAACATCTAAACAAATAACTATATCTTTACCTGGAATTAAACCGGAGGCATTAATTGCCTCTATAATATAATTCAAAGCATCTTCATTAGATTTAAGATTGGGTGCAAAACCGCCTTCATCACCTACATTAACAGAGTATCCATTAGTTTTTAATATTTTCTTTAAATTATTAATCACTAGATAACAGTGATTAAGTGCTTCAGTAAAATTTTTTGCAGAGTCTGGTCTAATCATAAATTCTTGAATTCTTAACTCGTTATCAGCATGTGCTCCTCCATTAATAATATTCATTAATGGACGGGGTAATGAAGCACCCTTGCCAAGGTATCTGAATAAACTCTTTTTTTTATTATTCGCTGCAGCTTGGGCGACAGCTAAAGATACAGCTAAAATGCAATTGGCACCTAATTTTTTTTTGTTATCACTGCCGTCCTCTTTAATAAGAATGTTATCAATTTTTTTTTGCTCATTTATATTTTTATTTTTTAAAATTTTGGATAATTTATTAATATTTCTCACTGCTTTTAAAACACCTTTACCAAAAAATTGTTTTTTATCTCCATCTCTAAGTTCGTAAGCTTCAAAAGCTCCTGTGGAAGCGCCTGAAGGCACAATTGCAGCTCCTTTTACTCCATTGAATAATAAAATTTCAGCTTCGGTGGTAGGATTACCTCTGCTATCAAAAACTTGTCTTCCTTTTACAGATTTAATTTTAGACATTAGTAATTTTTAACAATCTTATCTATCTCAACTAATTTTTTTAAAAGTTTAGGTAACTCTTTCAGTGGAACCATATTAGGACCATCAGAGGGTGCGTTGTCGGGATCTTCATGTGTTTCAATAAAGATAGCTCCAATGCCTACGGCTGTTGCAGCTCGAGCTAAAAATGGAACGAACTCTCTTTGTCCGCCACTTTTTTCACCCATGCCACCTGGTTGCTGAACTGAGTGTGTCGCATCGTATACTATTGGAAATCCAAATTTTGACATTATGGGTAAAGCTCTCATATCAGAAACAAGAGTATTATATCCAAAACTTACCCCACGCTCAGTAATCAAAATATTTTTATTTCCGCTATCTTCGATTTTTTTGATGACATTAGACATATCCCAAGGAGCTAAAAATTGACCTTTTTTAACATTTATTATTTTCCCTGTTTTAGCCGCTGCAATTAAAAGATCAGTCTGTCGACAAAGAAAAGCTGGAATTTGTAAAACATCAACATGTTTTGCAATAACTGAACATTGTTCTGCTGTATGCACATCTGTCAATACTGGAAGTCCTACCTCATTTCTTATTTTATCAAATATTGGTAGAGATTTTTCTAAACCTAATCCCCTTTTCCCTTTTAAACTGGTTCGATTAGCTTTATCAAAAGAGGTTTTATAGATTAGATTAATTTTTAAACTTGCGGCAATGTTTTTTAATTCTGTCGAAATTTTAATTGCATGGCTTTCATTCTCTAATTGGCAAGGGCCTGCAATAAGGGTGAAAGGTTTATCGTTAGATATTTCAAAATTTTTACAATTTACTTTATGTGTCATTAGTTTTTCTTTGAATAATATTTAGCAGCTTTTATAAATGATGAGAATAAAGGATGCGGTGATAAAGGTCTAGATTTAAATTCTGGATGAAATTGCACTCCAATAAACCAAGGATGTCCTTTTAATTCAATAATTTCTGGTAATTTTCCATCTGGTGACAATCCTGAAAAGATTAAACCTTTTTTTTCAAATAAATCTTTAAAGTTGATATTAACTTCATATCGATGTCTGTGCCGCTCATGAATCTTATCAACTTTATAAATTTTACGGATCTGTGAATTCTTAATTAATTTGGCTTCATAACTACCTAAGCGCATTGTGCCACCTAACTCTTTAACAGTTCCTTTGATTAGTTTGCCATCTTTCACCCATTCATTCATGAGTCCAACAACAGATCCTTTTTTAGAGCCAAATTCACTCGATGTTGCATTTTTTATATTTAATTGATTTCTTGCAAATTCAATAATTGCCATTTGCATACCAAAACAAATACCAAGAAATGGAATTTTATTTTTTCTGGCATGATGAATTGCTGCAATTTTTCCCTCGGTCCCTCTTTTGCCAAACCCCCCGGGAATTAAGACACCTGATACATCTTTTAATTTTCTTTTAATATCTTGAGGTTTTAAAAAGTCTGACTCAATTCTAATTAAATTAACTTTTAAATGATTAGCTATACCGCCATGTGTTAAAGCCTCATCTAAGGATTTATAGGCATCTTTTAAATTAACATACTTGCCAATAATGCCGATATTGACACTTTGTTTGGTATTCAACACTAAATTGGTAATTCTTTTCCAAGGTTTTAGATTTACTTTTTTGCGATTTTTTAATTTAAAATAATTTAAAACTCTTTCATCTAATTTTTCTTTATTAAAACTGATGGGTGCCTCATAAATTGTTTTAACATCAACAGTTTCGATTACATCTTTAATATCAACATTACAAAATAATGAAATTTTCTTTCTTTGATCTAGTGGAATAGTTTGTTCAGATCGACAGATAATAATATCTGGCTGAATACCTATACTTCTTAACTCTTTAACAGAATGCTGTGTAGGTTTAGTTTTAATTTCATCAGAAGCTTTCATGTAGGGAACTAAAGTAAGATGAACAAATAAAGTATTTTTTTTACCCACTTCATTTGAAAATTGTCTTATGGCTTCTAAAAATGGTAAACTCTCAATGTCTCCAACAGTGCCACCAATTTCACATATGACAAAATCTTCTGTTCGCACATCATGCTTTATAAATTCTTTAATTCTATCGGTTACATGTGGAATGACTTGGACAGTTTTGCCTAAGTATTGACCTTTACGTTCTTTCCTTAAGACATCGCTGTACACTTGACCAGTAGTAATATTATCTGATTTTTTTGCTGAGACGCCTGAGAACCTTTCATAGTGTCCTAAGTCTAAATCAGTTTCAGCACCATCATTGGTTACATAAACCTCACCATGTTGAAAAGGACTCATAGTTCCTGGATCTACATTTAAATATGGATCTAATTTTCTTATTCTAACTTTATAGCCACGAGACTGGAGTAAATAAGCTAGAGAAGCTGAAGACAATCCTTTTCCGAGAGAGGATACCACGCCGCCGGTAATAAATATATACTGCGCCATGGAAGAATATTATAGATAATTTTAATCTAAAAACAAACTTATTTATTAGTTTCTGGGATCTGTGGAAGATTTAATTCGTCAGACGTGTTTTGGTCCAAAACAGATTGCGTTTCACTTAACTCGCCTCGTGAAATAATAACTAATATAATACTAGAAACTATAAAAAGAGTTGCGATCACTGCGGTCATTTTTGTTAAAAAATTTGCAGCTGACCTTGCTGATGTGAAATTATCTTGTGAAACTCCAAGTCCAAGTGCACCACCTTCTGATCTTTGTAAAAGTATAAAAATTATTAGCAATGCAGCTAAAAATACATTTATACCTATGACAATATTTTCCATGAGTACTATCTAAAGTATTTATTGATTATATCAATAAAATTTTTCTCTTTTCTGGATGCTCCGCCAATTAAGAAACCATCTATTTCACTAATAATTTTTAAATCATTGATGTTTGAACTATCAACGGACCCACCATATAAAACTTTAATATTAGAAGTCTTCCCAAAAATTTCATTTAAGACTTCTTTGATATATTTGATTGTTTTAGTGAGTTCCTCGCTTGATGGTATCATGCCAGTTCCAATAGACCAGATTGGTTCATAAGCAACTATTAAACTATCTTCTATTTTATTGAACTCAGAATTTAAAACAGAAGTCAATTGTGATTTTAGAAAAGGAAAAGTATTACCTTTAACTTTCTCTTCTTTTGACTCTCCTATACAGAACGTCACTTGCATATCATTATTTAGAGCACTCTGTATTTTTTGTTTGAGCATTTCATTGGTGTCTCCTTCGGCACGATTATCTGAATGACCAACTAATACAAGATCGCTGCCCACAGCTCTCAACATTTGAGCACTCACAGAGCCGGTATTAGAGCCAAAATTATCTTTATGATATAAATTTTGAGCGCCTATTTTAATTGTCTTATTTTTAAAAAAAGATGAGTAACTTTCAATAAGTGTGAAAGGCGGTGTTATATAAACTTTATACTTCGAATTAAACTTAGTATCCGCTTTAATAAAATCATCAATTAGAGTTAAAATATTTTTAGACTCTGGGAGCCCAAACATTTTCCAATTTCCAATAAAATATTTAAAGTTATTTGCCATTGATTGATTTTTGAAATATAAATTATTTAATTCTATAGATTAAAACAATGATCACAGCAACAAAAAAATTGATTGGTTCTTTGCTAGGAAAAATATTGATTATAATAATTATTTTACCTTTTTTATTTTGGGGAATGGGAGATGTATTTAGAGGTGGAAATCAGAATATTTTAGTCAAAATAGATAATCAAAATATTAGTACTCAAGAATTTCTTAATTCTCTTAATCGAAGAAACATTGATCGAACACAAATTAAGAATGACAAAATTTTTAATGATCTGCTTTCAGAACTGATTACTTCCAAGATAGTTTCTCTTGAAATTGAAAATTTTGGCATAAAAATTTCTCCAAATGCTTTAAAAAACTTAATCTTGAATGATAAACAATTTAAAGACAACGATCAGTTTTCAAGGACGAGTTACGAAAAGTTTTTAATTGAAAGTGGACTGCAAGCAGCAACTTTTGAAAAGATTATTGCTGAACAAGAGAAAAAGAGACAATTGCTTGACAATCTATCTGAGGGCCTTGTTGTACCAGATTTTTTAGTACAAACAGAATATAGAAAAGAAAATCAAACAAAAGAATTAGAATTTATTGATTTGAATGAAATTTATAACAAATTTGTACTAGCTGAAAATGACAGAAAAGAATTGTTTGAAAAAAACAAAGATCTATTTTTAGAAGAATATAAAACAATCAATTATGCGGAACTTTCACCTGTAAAAATTACTTCTAAAAATGAATATGATGAAGTTTTTTTTAAAAAGATAGAAGAGATAGAGAATAAATTATTTGATACTAATCAAATTACTCAAATAGTAAAAGATTTTAACTTAGATTTAAAAAAATTAACTCAAGTCAATGCTTCAAAAAAAGATGTTCAAGGAAATCAAATAGATTTAGATGATCAAATTTTTAAGAATATGTTTAATTTTAAAGAAAATGAGCCTGGTGTAGCTAAAATAAGTGATAAATATTACTTAATTCAAATTAATAATGTTGAAAAAATAAATAAAAATTTAAATGATAAGGCAGTTGCTGCAGCAATCGATAGACAATTAAAACTTAAAAATATTCTTGAAGTAAATTCTGAAATTATCGGTAAATTTTCAAATGATCGCTTTAATGCAAAAAAATACACAGAATATGCTGTAGATAAAAATGTTAGAATTCAGAATACAATAATTAAAAATTTAAAAGATAATCAGTATTTTTCAGACGATATGATCAGGAGAGTGTTTTCATTTAAAAACAATGAGATTAACTTAATTACAAACAATGATTTTAGTAAAAGTTATTTAGTTAAGATAAATAATACTGTTTTTAATAATTTAAGTGAGAATTCAGATAAATATGATGAGTTTAAAGTAAAAGCTTTAATTAGTTTATCTCAAGAAATATATAAATCATATGATTTGGGAGTAAATAAGAAGTACGATATTGAAATAAATGATAGAGTCATTCAAAGATTTAAAAACTCGTTGTAATGATTTTAAGTACGAACTATAAGCAATTTAAAAAATCACTTAAAACCAAAAACCAAGTAGTTTACACTGAATTAAAATGTAACAACTACTCTAAAATTGTTAATTTATTCAATTTTATTTTAGCAGAAAAAAACAGTTTTATTTTTGAATCTGTTGAAAAAGGCACAATTAGATCAAGATACACGATTATTGGTTTAAATCCTGATAAAATTTGGAACTTTCATAAAAATAAAGTTATTGAAACAGGAGCAAAAAATAAAATTTATACTAAAGTAAATACTTTAAATTTTATCAATAGGTTGATAAAAAATTTTAGTTTTAAAACTCCTAAAAATATTCCTAATTTGTGTTCGATGTTGGTAGGTTATTTTTCTTATGATGTAATACGCTATATTGAAAAAATTCCAGATAAAAATAAAGATAATCTCAATATTCCTGACATTAGAGTTTTTAGACCTAATAATTTGATAATATATGATGATTTAAAAAAGAAGGTATTCTTTATTGAGAATATTTTTAAAGATCAATCTGTGCATGATGCTTTCCAGCATTATGAAAACATCAAAAATAAATTTAAAATATATAATTTTTATTTAAATTTTAATTTGCCAAAAATATTTACTCACCAAAAAAATACAAATAAAGTTAAATCCAATATAACAAAAAAAGAGTTTATAAAGATTGTTCTAAAAGCGAAAGAATATATAAAAAAAGGTGATATTTTTCAGGTTGTGTTAAGTCAAAGATTTGAGAGAAAAATTAATAAATATCCACTAGAAATTTACAATAATTTACGGGTTCGCAACCCTTCACCTTTTATGTTTTATTTTAATTTTGAAGATTTTAAAATAATTGGAAGTAGTCCTGAAATATTAGTTAGACTTCGTAATAACAAGGTCACTATTCGACCAATTGCAGGCACCAGACCTCGAGGAAAAAACAAGTTACAAGACCTCAAGTTTGAAAAAGAATTATTAAAAGATCAAAAAGAACTTGCTGAACATTTAATGCTTTTGGATCTTGGGCGGAATGATGTTGGCAAAATATCTAAATCTAACAGTGTAAAGGTTACAGAAAAATTTATAATTGAACGATATTCGCATGTTATGCACATTGTTTCTAACGTCGAAGGTAAGTTTAATAAAAAAGTTTCAAACTTTGAGGCTATGTTATCAGGGTTTCCAGCAGGAACAGTCAGCGGTGCACCAAAAATCAGAGCGATGGAAATCATTGATGAACTTGAAAAAAATAAAAGAAAACTTTACGCTGGATCTATTGGCTATTTTTCAGCTAATGGAGATTTTGATACCTGTATTGCTCTTAGAACAGCACTAATTAAAAATAAAAAAATATATGTTCAGGCTGGCGCTGGTATAGTTGCTGATAGTAATCCTGGGAAGGAATATTTAGAGACAATAAACAAAGCTAAGGCTTTATTAAGTGTAACTGATTAATATGAAAATACTTTTAATAGATAATTACGATAGTTTTACTTACAATCTTTATCATTATATCTCTAAATTTAAAAAAAATGTGGATGTTATCAGAAATGATAAAATAGACGGGAAAACTATCTTAAAAAAAAAATATAATAAAATTGTCATCTCCCCAGGACCTGGTAACCCAAACCAAGCAGGTAATTGTTTAAAAATTGTAAAAGAAGTTTATAAAAAAATACCTATTTTAGGGGTTTGCTTAGGACATCAAATTATCGGACAAGTGTTTGGAGGCAAAATTATCCGCGCAAAAAATTTAATGCACGGTAAAACAAGCAAAATCAAACATAAAAAAAAAGGATTATTCAAAAATATCGAAGATAATTTTGAGGCAACTAGATATCATAGTTTGATTGTAGATCGTAAAAGTTTTCCAAAAGAGCTCATAATTACTGCAGAAACAAAAAATAAAACAATCATGGGTTTGATGCATAAAAGCTATGATATACATGGCTTTCAATTTCATCCTGAAAGTATTAGTACAAAGGTAGGAATTAGATTAATAAAAAACTTTATAACTAGCTAATATGTCTAAAATTATTGAAAATTTAAAAAAAGGAAAAAATCTTTCTTTCGATGAAAGTAAAATACTCTTTAATGAACTCATGGAAGGTAAACACAATGAAAATTCTATAATTGAGATACTAGAGTCATTCCTAAAAAAAGGTGAAACTAAAGATGAGTTAGCTGGAGGAATTCATGTTTTAAGAGATAAGGCAAACAAAGTGATGACTGATGACACTACTATCGACACATGTGGAACTGGTGGAGATGGCCAGAATTCTTTAAACATTTCTACAGCGGCAGCAATTGTACTAGCTAGTATGGGTGTAAAAGTAGCTAAACATGGCAATAAAGCTGTATCATCAAATTGCGGTTCAGCTGATGTATTGGAAGCACTTAAAATTAGTATAAATCTTAGACCGCATGAAGTAGAGAAAAATATTAAAAAATTTAATTTTGCTTTCATGTTTGCTCCTAATTATCATTCCGCAATGAAATACGTGGGACCTGCTAGAAAAAAAATGGGAAAAAAAACAATCTTTAATTTAATTGGGCCTTTAAGTAGCCCTGCTCAAGTTAAAAGGCAAGTTGTTGGTGTATTTGATAGAAAATGGATGAAACCATTTGCTGAAGCATTAAAAGATAATAATGTGGTACACGCTTATATCGTCCATAGTGATGATGGTATGGATGAAATTTCACCTTTCGCTAAAACAAATATAGTAGAACTCAAAGATGGAAATATCGATCAATTTATAGTTGATCCAAAAAAACTTGGTCTCAGTTCAACTAATATAGAAAATTTAAAAGGAAAAAATGCAGAATATAATGCAAATAAAATAATTGAAATATATAAAGGTAAATCAAACGAATTTTCTGAAGCGGTTGCATTAAATACAGCGGCAGGATTAATTGTTTCAGGTAAAGAAAATGATTTTAAAGTAGCTTTTGATAAGGCGTCAAAACAATTAAGTTCTGGTAAAACTTTTGAACACTTAATAAAAATTCAATCAATTTAATAGTGAACATTTTAAAAAAGATTATAGATGATAAGAAAAAGTCTTTAGACTTAATAAAAAAAAATAAAACCTTAAATTTCTTAGATAATAAAATTAAAAATCTTGATTGTTTTTATGATTTTAAAGATACATTAAAAAAAAATGAAAAGATTTCTTTAATTACTGAAATTAAAAAGGCAAGCCCCTCTGCTGGTGTTTTAGTTAATAACTTTAAGCACTTAGATATAGCAAAAATGTATGTCGACAGTGGCGCTACTTGCTTATCGGTTTTAACAGAAGAAGAACATTTTTTAGGAAAATTTGAATATATAGAAGATATTAAAAAAAATTATAAAATTCCTATTCTAGCAAAAGATTTCTTTATTGACCCTTATCAGGTCCCTTTATCAAAAAGTTTCGGATCAGATTGTATTTTGATTATTCTTGCTGCCGTAAATGGTAAGCAGGCTGAAGAAATATATACGGAAGCCAAAAAATATAACTTATCTGTAATTGTTGAGGTTCATGACGAAAAAGAAGCTGAAACAGCCTTAAAGTACGATGACGCTATTATTGGAATTAATAATAGAAACCTAAAAACACTAGAGGTTTCAATAAATAATACTATTTCAATTTTTGAGGTGGTTAAAAATCATAAGGGTCCCCTAATATCAGAGAGCGGTATTAAGAATGAAATTGATGCCAAATATATCTTTGAAAAAACGGGGATTAAAAATTTCCTTATTGGTGAATCACTTTTAAAATCGGACAATCCTAAAGAATTAATTGGAAGATTTAATCAAATAAGCTAATAAAATTAACCTTTATTTTAAGTTGTAATTTAAAAAGAACTTTTGTAGAACATAAATGTACAAGGTTTGTTCTATGCTTACAAAAAAACAAAAAAACTTATTATTATTTATTAATAAAAAAATCAGATCCTCAGGTGTTTCACCCTCATATGAGGAAATGAAGAATTCACTCAACTTAAAGTCGAAATCAGGAATTCACAGATTGATATCAGCTCTTGAAGAGAGAGGGTTTATAAAAAGATTAGCTCATAAAGCAAGAGCTTTAGAAGTTTTAAAATTGCCAGAAAGTGTAAGCGCTAATGATATATTTAATTCTTTTACACCAAGCATCATCAAAGGTGGGTTAGACAAAACTAAAGGAGAAACTGCTAAAGTTTCAGTATTAGGTTCAATTGCAGCGGGTACTCCTATTGAAGCTATTCAAAATGAAATAGATACTGTTTCATTACCACCTGAGTTATCAAGTAAAGGTGAATTTTTTGGGCTAAAAGTAAAAGGAGACTCAATGATTGATGCGGGCATCAGTGATGGGGATACTGTAATCATTAAAAAAACAAGCCAAGTTGAAAATGGTCAAATCGCAGTTGCTCTTATTGATAATCAGGAAGCAACTTTAAAAAGAATCAGAAAAAAAGGTAATACAATTGCTCTTGAAAGTGCAAATAAAAATTATGAAACTAAATTCTATGCAGCTTCAAGAGTAAAATTTCAAGGAAAACTAGTTTCTTTATATAGAAACTTTCACTAAAATAGTTTAATTATATTTCAATGTCTTTCAAATGTAGGTTCGCACCCTCACCCACTGGGCCATTGCATATTGGTGGTGTACGAACTGCATTATTCAATTGGTTATTAGCCAAAAAAAATAAAGGTAAATTTTTTTTACGTATAGAAGATACCGATAAAGAAAGGTCAGAAGAAAGATATAAAGAACAAATCATAAAATCTCTTGAGTGGTTAGGTTTAACTTATGATGATAAAGTTTTTATTCAATCAAAAAATATTAACAAACATCAGGAAATCGCCAAAACTTTATTAAAAAATGGATTTGCTTATTATTGTAATTGTTCAACTGAAGAATTAGAACAACACAAAAAAGACTGTATTAAAAAAGGATTGCCCTATACTTACAGTAGAAAATGCAGAGAGTTAAATATTAACAAAAATGAAAAATCAGTTTTAAGATTTAAAAGTAATATCACAGGAAATTCAACAATAGAAGATTTAGTCCAAGGCAAAATTATAATTGAGAATTCAACTGTAGAAGATTTTGTTATTTTAAGAAATGATGAAACTCCTACTTATCAACTTTCTGCTGCAGTTGATGATCATGAGATGCAAATAACACACATTATCAGAGGAGATGATCATAAAATTAATTCATTTAAACAAAAGCAAATCCACGAAGCTATGAAATGGCAAACGCCATCTTTTGCTCATGTTCCGCTAATTCATAGTTTTGAAGGAAAAAAAATGTCAAAACGTGATAAAGCAGCAACTATAGATGAGTATATTGAAATGGGTATAATACCAGATGCTCTTAGAAATTATTTATTAAGATTAGGTTGGTCATACAAAGATAAAGAAATTTTTAGTCTAGAAGAGAGTATAAACTTATTCAATTTTGATGGAATTGGTAAATCTCCTTCAAAGTTCGATTTAACAAGAGTTTTGTCCATTAATGAAACATATATTAAAAACACTAGTGAAGATGTTCTCTTTAAATATTTAAATGATTATATAAAATTATTTAAAAAAGATTATAAATTAGACAAATTAAAAAGCATTGAGGTCTCTTTATATTTTTTAAAAAATAAAGCAAAGACACTAAATGATATTTATAATAACGCTTTATATCTTCTAAAAGAAACCTTGGACTATAAAAAAGAAGATATTGAATTAATTAGCAAAGGAAAAAAAATAATAAATAATTTTATAGATCAATTCAGTCAGTCTAAAGATATAAATAAAGATACTCTTAAAGTAATTATAGAAAAAATTATTACAGAGAATAAAATAGATTTTAAAACTGTGGGTCAACCACTAAGAATAGCTTTAACAGGGTCGAAATTTGGTCCAGGTATCTATGATATTTTGCTTTCTCTAGAAAAGTCTGAAGTTATAAAAAGACTAGATAAATTTAAGTAACTCTTCACAAACATTTAATGATGAAGATTGATTGTTTTTAGTAAAGTTTTTAAGTTGATCTTGAACTTTCAAGACCTGTAATTTTATCTTATCTGGATTATTTAAATAATCACTTACAACTTCAAATATTTTTTGAGAATTACAGTTAGATTGGATAAGTTCTGGAATAATCTCATCTTCAGCTGCAATATTTATAATATTTGCATATTTTACTTTAACTAAAAGTTTTACAATAAAATAATTTAATAAACCCATTTTATAAATAACTACTGACGGAATTTTTTCTTTTGCAATTTCTAAAGATACCGTGCCTGATTTGTTAATTGCAAAAATAGACTTTTTTAGAATATATTTTTTAATCTTAGGGTCGCTAATAACCTCACAATTTTTTAAATCATTTACTGATTTAATTTTGTCTACTATTTGTGTTCTAGTATTTGAAGTTGCATGAAAGACAAATCTAAAATCTGAATATCTTTCATTCATGCATTTTATAAAATCTACTAATACCGGTAATAAGAATTTAAGTTCGGTTTGTCTGCTACCTGGAAAAATCGAGATGAGTGCTTGATTTTTACCAAGCACTGAAGTCATTGAAATTTTTTCTTCTGAAGTAT
>Ga0255782_10000171_pt1 | contig 58197 bp, 52 predicted proteins | sample 101ome_26_FD_179980 | JGI IMG/M metagenome (GOLD analysis project Ga0255782, IMG submission 179980) | Coastal salt marsh microbial communities from the Groves Creek Marsh, Skidaway Island, Georgia - 101408AT metaG (version 2) | ecosystem: Environmental > Aquatic > Marine > Intertidal zone >...
TAATACCTTATTTATGGGCTTTCGGAATCGTGGGCCTTATCTATGTGTTTGTTAAAAACGCCTGGGTTTCGAAACAAGAAGTAGGAGATGAGAAAATGGCAAGAATTGCCAAAAATATTGCCGACGGTGCAATGTCATTCCTAAAAGCTGAGTACAAAATTTTATCTGTTTTTGTTGCCGCTGTCGCAGTTCTTCTCTTTTTCAAAGGACAGAATGAAGCAGGTTCAAACGGCCTAGTTGCAGTATCATTCATTGTTGGTGCAATTTGTTCTGCATTAGCTGGATTCATTGGGATGCGTGTTGCGACTAAAGCTAACGTTAGAACAACTAATGCTGCTCGTACATCACTTCCTAAAGCGCTTGAAGTTGCATTTGCCGGAGGTTCTGTAATGGGACTTGGTGTTGTTGGTTTAGGTGTTGCTGGTTTAGGAATTCTATTCACCGTATACAGTGCGCAAGGATGGGGAATCGACGAGGTACTTAACGTACTTTCAGGCTTCTCTTTAGGAGCTTCTTCTATCGCATTATTCGCTCGTGTGGGTGGTGGTATATACACTAAAGCTGCTGACGTTGGAGCTGACCTTGTAGGTAAAGTTGAAGCAGGTATTCCTGAAGATCACCCACTTAACCCTGCTACAATTGCGGATAACGTTGGTGATAACGTAGGAGATGTTGCGGGTATGGGAGCTGACCTTTTTGAGTCTTATGTGGGTTCAATCATTGGTACAATGGTTCTAGGTGCTGCTTTTGCTACTTTACCTGAATTTGCTAGTTCTTTCAATGGACTTGGTGCAGTGTATCTTCCATTAGCTCTTGCTGCTGCAGGTATTATCATGTCTATCATCGGTACTTTCTTTGTAAGAGTGAAAGAAGGAGGAAATCCTCAGACTGCTCTTAATCTTGGTGAATTTGGTTCAGCAGGTTTAATGCTAGTAGTTTCTTATTTCTTAATTAATGAAATGTTGCCTGAGTCTTGGGTAGAAGGTTCGAAAGCATATACTTCAATGGGAGTATTTTGGGCGACTATCGCAGGTCTTGTTGCTGGTCTTCTAGTGGGTAAGGTAACCGAATATTATACAGGTACAGGTACTAAACCTGTAAACTCTATTGTTCGTCAATCTGAAACAGGTTCAGCGACAAATATTATTGCTGGTTTAGGTGTTGGTATGATGTCTACAGCGATTCCAATCATTTTAATTGCAGCTGCTATTCTAGTATCACACCACTTTGCTGGTCTTTACGGGATCGCAATCGCTGCGGTCGGAATGCTTGCAAATACAGGTATCCAATTAGCGGTTGATGCTTATGGTCCGATTTCAGATAACGCAGGTGGTATTGCAGAGATGGCTGAGCTTCCTTCTGAAGTTCGTGAGCGTACAGATACCCTTGATGCAGTAGGTAACACTACTGCTGCTATCGGTAAAGGTTTTGCGATTGCTTCTGCTGCACTTACTGCACTAGCATTATTTGCCGCCTTCATGAAAACGGCTAAGGTTAAAGCGATCGACGTTTCTGAGCCTACCATTATGGCAGGTCTTTTAGTTGGGGCTATGCTTCCGTTTGTATTCTCAGCACTTTCAATGAACGCAGTAGGTCGTGCGGCTATGGCAATGATCGAAGAAGTTCGTCGTCAGTTCAAAGATATTCCTGCTCTAAAAGCAGCATTAGAGGTAATGCGTAAATACGATTCAGACCTTTCTAAGGCCTCTGCTGAAGATCGCGCAATTTTTGATGCAGCTGACGGTGTTGCTGAATATGATAAGTGTGTAGCAATTTCAACACAAGCATCTATTAAAGAAATGGTAATGCCAGGTCTTTTAGCGATCATTGTTCCAGTTCTTGTTGGATTCTTAGGTGGTGCTGAAATGCTTGGAGGTCTTCTTGCTGGAGTTACTGCTTCTGGTGTACTTATGGCGATCTTCCAGTCAAATGCTGGTGGTGCATGGGATAACGCTAAGAAAACGATCGAAAGTGAAGGTCGTAAAGGTAGCGACGCTCACAAAGCTGCAGTAGTTGGTGATACCGTTGGAGATCCATTTAAGGATACTTCAGGACCATCATTAAACATCCTTTTAAAATTAATGTCTGTTGTAGCACTTGTTATTGCACCTAGTTTAGTTAGCCCATCAGAGGCTGCATATGCTGAAGCTGCAACTACAGAAGAAGTTCGCAAAGAGATTTCTGTGAATGTTCAGGCGACCTCTGAAGAAGGAGGTGTTGAGGTTTCTGTTGTTACAACTGAAACAACTAATGGAGAAACTACAACTACTGAAGTAGCTTATGCAGGTGCTGACTTGGATGAGGTTATGGAAGAAGTAAGAGCTAATCATCCAGAGGTTACTATTAAAAAGGAGACCCAAGAATAAGGGTTTCAATATATAGCTTACAAAAAAGCCTGCTAGAAATAGCAGGCTTTTTTATTTGTTGTCTAGTCGAACGATGTTTTAAAACAGTCCATTTAATTCTGCGTCGATTCTATTTACAATACTTCCAAGATCCTCTGGATTGTCTACAAAATCTAGGTGGTCTACATCGAAAATGAGGAGTTTACCTTTGTCGTATCCCTTGATCCAATCTTCATATCTCTCGTTAAGACGATTCAGATAATCAATGGATATTCCGTTCTCATAGGAACGACCACGCTTGTGAATTTGCTTCACTAGATTTGGAATAGAACTTCTTAGGTAAATCATTAAATCAGGAGGAGCCACAAGGGATTCCATAAGTTCAAATAGACTCTTGTAATTCTCAAAGTCTCTCCCAGTCATTAGGCCCATATCGTGTAAGTTCGGAGCAAATATGAAAGCATCTTCATAAATAGTACGATCTTGAATGACACTTTTTCCGCTTTCTCGAATCGACAGAATTTGTCTAAATCGAGTGTTTAAAAAGTAAATCTGGAGATTAAAACTCCAGCGCTCCATTTGGGTGTAAAAGTCGTCTAGATAAGGGTTGGTGATTACCTCCTCAAACTGCGGTTCCCATTTAAAATGCTTAGCGAGCAGATTCGTAAGTGTGGTTTTTCCGGCTCCAATATTGCCGGCGATAGCAATGTGCATCCTGTTTTCTTGGTTTTTGAAAATGAGCCTCAAGATAAGAATATCTTTCCTGTTTAGTGTTATAAAATAAGCGTACTTTTGTAGCCTGTTTGAGGAAAGATTTGAACTGATTGCAACCTCGTAAAAAATGCTAAAGCAGTATTCGCGTCGTAATAGCCCGTAGTGCTTTAGTCTCTTTAAGAGTATTGTAATCTCCTGAATTAAAGAGACAAGAATTATGTCATATTTATTTACATCAGAATCAGTTAGTGAAGGGCATCCTGATAAGATTGCCGATCAAATTAGTGATGCGCTACTGGATCATTTTTTAGCATTTGATCCACAAAGTAAAGTGGCGTGTGAAACACTGGTAACTACAGGTCAGGTAGTCTTGGCAGGAGAGGTTAAAAGCTCAACCTATCTAGACGTGCAATCAATAGCTCGTGGAGTAGTTAATTCTATCGGTTACACCAAAGGAGAATACATGTTCAGCGGTGATTCTTGCGGGGTAATCTCCTTGATCCACGAACAGAGTCAAGATATCAATCGAGGTGTTGATCGCAGTGCCCCAGAATCTCAAGGCGCTGGAGATCAGGGAATGATGTTCGGGTATGCAACATCAGAAACTGAAGAGTATATGCCCCTTGCCTTGGTTATTTCTCACGAAATTTTGAAGGTTTTGGCAGAATATCGTCGAGCTGCTAAAGATGACTCTTCCAAACCGATGAACTATTTACGTCCCGATGCAAAAGCTCAAGTTACTTTGCAGTATGACGACAATAATCAGCCGGAGCGAATTGACACTATTGTTGTGTCTACCCAGCACGATCCGTTTGATAACGAACAAAACATGCTTGATCAGATACGTACTGATATTATCAAATACGTAATACCCGAGGTAAAAAAGCGAATGAGTGATTCGGTTCAATCCTTATTTACCGATGAAATCAACTATCATGTGAATCCAACCGGTAAATTTGTGATTGGAGGTCCCCACGGTGACACGGGATTAACGGGCCGCAAGATTATTGTAGACACCTATGGCGGAAAAGGTGCCCACGGAGGAGGAGCTTTCTCAGGAAAAGACCCCTCAAAAGTAGATCGATCTGCTGCCTATGCAGCACGACATATTGCAAAGAATCTAGTAGCTGCAGGTATTGCTTCTGAAGTACTTGTTCAGCTTAGCTATGCAATCGGTGTAGCAGAGCCTACCTCTGTTTTTATTGATACTTATGGAACGAACGCTACTTCATTCGCTGATGCAGAAATCGCTAAGAAAGTCGCCGAACTTTTTGATCTTACCCCTTATGGAATCGAAACACGATTAAAGCTTCGTAACCCAATTTATAGTGAAACAGCATCTTATGGACACATGGGAAGAACACCGAGGAAGGTGGTTAAGATTTTTGAATCACCCTACAACGGTAAGGTTGCGCGTGAGGTTGAGTTGTTTACTTGGGAGAAGCTTGATTATGTGGATTCTTTGAGGAAAGCATTTTTGGGTTAGTTAAAAATTGAAACATTTAATCCTTCTTTTGAATTATTTTCAGACAAGGCTTGTTTTTTATGAAACCTTTTCTGTAATTAGCGCCGTTATTATGAACAAGACACGCTTTTATAACGACTTTACTTACTTTAACTATTATCAGTTAGAGAGGTAGGGGCTTGTCGTTATTTAACGTATCAATATAATAAAGTCCCGTTTTTCGGGACTTTTTTCGTTTTATGCAAAAAGTAGCCATACAAGGGGTCGACGGATCGAACCATTATATCGTAGCGCAAGCGTTATATCCAGAGGGAGTGAGCTTAATCCACTGCCATTCTTTTCCTATGTTAGCTGAGCAATTGGCAAGTGGATCGGTTGATCATGCAATTATGGCTATTGAGAATTCAATCGCTGGAGCACTGTTACCGAATTACGCGCTGATCTATCAAAATGACTTTCAGATTTCAGCAGAGTTTTATTTAAGCATTTCCCATAATTTGATGGCTTTGCCAGAGAGTACCTTAGAAGATATTCAGGAGGTGCGGTCGCATCCTATGGCACTTCTTCAATGTGCAGAGTTTTTTCAAAATCACAAATCTATTCGTCTAGTTGAAGACGATGACACGGCTTCGGTTGCCTCGAGAATTCAATCTTCTCATCTCAAAGGTGTGGCTGCGATCGCACCAAAGGTTGCGGCCGAACTCTATGGGCTTAAGGTTCTTAATTCAGATATTCAAACTTTAACCAATAATGCTACGCGTTTTGTTTTGCTAAATAGAGCAAATAGTGTTAACAGCTCAGAGACCGTAAATAAGGCATCGGTTCGTTTTGTCACAGGTCACAAGAGAGGGAGTCTTGCAACAATACTGAATGTACTTAGTGATTGTGAAATGAATTTGACTAAAATTCAATCGTTACCCATTGTAGAAACACCGTGGAAGTATGCCTTCTTTGTCGATGTGACTTTCGAAAAAATTACCGATTTCGAAAAAGCTGCAGCAGCTTTAGCGATAATGGCAGAGGAATTCAAAGTGTTAGGAACCTATGAAAATCAACTTTTAAAGAGCGTTCAGTAATGAGAGAGGCGAATCGATTAAATAGTGTTTCAGAGTACTATTTCTCCAAAAAACTAAAAGAGGTGAAAGGCCTTATTGCCGAAGGAAAACCAATCATCAATATGGGTATTGGAAGTCCAGATCTCGATCCTCCTACCGAGGTGACAGGTGCTTTAATTAGTACCCTTTCTGAGCCGGGAGTTCATGGCTATCAAAGTTATGTGGGTAGAGAAGAATTAAGAGTAGGTTTTGCAGATTTTTATAAAATCCACTACGGAGTAAGTCTTGATGCAGGTAAAGAAATTCTACCGCTCATGGGCTCTAAGGAGGGGATTATGCATATCAGTATGGCCTTTGTTAATCCAGGAGATAAGGTCCTGATACCTAACCCTGGTTATCCAACCTATTCTTCAGTTACAGAATTGGTTGGGGGTAAGGCTGTATATTATCGATTAACCCCAGAAGGTTTGCCCGATTTTGATCATATCGCTACAAGAGATCTTAAGGAGGCCGTGATGATGTGGGTCAATTATCCGCACATGCCAACAGGTAAATCGATTACTGAGGATAAGTGGGCTGTCCTAGCTCAAAAAGCGCAGGAATTTGATTTGCTTTTAATTAACGATAATCCATACAGTTTTATCGGTAATGATCATCCGAGTTCACTATTGTCACAAAAGGGAAAATACGGCCCATTACTCGAATTGAATTCACTCTCAAAGGTGGTTAATATGGCCGGATGGAGAGTAGGCTCAATTCAAGGAGATGCTGGTCTGATTCAGTCGGTATTGAAGGTCAAATCAAATATGGACTCGGGAATGTTTATGGGAATTCAACGTGCTGCGGTTGCTGCACTTGCTCAGCCTAAAAAGTGGTTTGATCAGTTGAATAAGGTATACGATCAGCGAAGAGCAAAAATGGAAGAATTGTGCCAGTTGTTGGGATTGGTACCTGACCCCAATCAGGTAGGAATGTTTGTGTGGTGTCGGATACCAGAAAACACTAAGGCAGAGGAACTAGTAGAGAAATACCTCAGTGAATATCATTTTTTTATTGCACCCGGAACCATTTTTGGCTCCGAAGGCAGTGGATATGTCCGGTTCTCTCTCTGTATTGAGATCGATCGAATTGAAGAAGTAATTAAGAGAATAAGTAAAGCGTCATGAAGTCAGTAGCGATCATAGGAGTTGGATTAATTGGAGGATCATGGGCCCTTGCTCTAAAAAAGCACTTCTCAGGTATCACTATTTTGGGTGTTGATAACAATCAAGCTCACTTAGAGGAGGCACTTCGCTTAGGTCTTATTGATAAAGCCGTTGATTTAGATACAGCTGCGCAATCAGATTTAGTTTTTGTTAGCATTCCTGTTGGATCAGCCTCAGAGGTTATATGTTCTTTACTCGATAAGGTTAGCGAACATACCTTGATTATGGATGCGGGTTCGACCAAGTCAGCCCTTTGTCAATCAATTAGTGATCATCCGAATCGATCACATTTTCTAGCTGCTCATCCTATTGCAGGCACCGAGTTCTCAGGGCCTGCCGCTGCAAAAGCTGATTTATTTGATGGTAAGCTGATGATTCTCTGCGAGATAGAAAAAACAGCGATCCGACTTCAAGAAAATATATTAACCGCCTTTCAGAAGATAGGTATGCGTTTACGATACATGGACCCAGAATCTCATGATAAGCACGTAGCCTATGTATCGCATCTATCTCATGTTAGTTCGTTTATGTTAGGAAAGACCGTGATGGACAAAGAAGCAGATGATCGAAACATTTTTGATTTGGCCGGAAGTGGATTTGCGTCAACGGTTCGTTTGGCAAAAAGCTCACCAGAAATGTGGGGTCCGATCTTCTTACAGAATAAGGAACACCTCAGTCATACTCTAGAGGCTTATATATCGAATCTTCAAAAATTCAAAACACTCATTGATAATGAAGACCTTGAATCACTAACCTCTGAAATGAAACGAATAAATACTATAGAAAAAATATTAAACCCATTACCTTTAACCCCTTAAATCACAATCATGGAAAATTCGAAAGCCCTACGTACTTGGCTAGACGACATGCAGTTAGATCATCCGCTCGTAATCGCGGGTCCCTGCAGCGCAGAAACTGAAACACAAGTTCTTGACATTGCTCATCAACTTAAAAACACAGATGTAAATTATTATAGAGCAGGTATTTGGAAACCTCGTACACGTCCTGGAAGTTTCGAGGGTGTTGGTGCTATAGGTTTAAAATGGCTTCAACGGGTTAAAGAAGAAACTGGTCTTAAGACAGCGACTGAAGTAGCTAATCGTGCCCATGTAGAATTAGCACTAGAGCATGACGTAGATCTTTTATGGATCGGCGCGCGTTCTACAGTTAGTCCATTTATCGTTCAAGAAATTGCAGATGCACTTAAAGGAACAGATAAAATAGTTCTTGTTAAAAATCCAGTTAATCCTGATTTAGCCCTTTGGATTGGCGCGATGGAGCGTTTATATACTGCAGATATCAAAAATCTTGGAGTAATCCACCGCGGATTCTCAACCTACAAGAAGACCAAATATCGTAACCTCCCTGAGTGGCAAATTGCTATTGATTTTCAGACTAAGTTCCCTGATGTTCCTATCATTAATGACCCTAGTCATATCGCGGGTCGTAGAGATTTAATTTTTGATGTTTCACAAAACGCCCTTGATCTGAACTTTGATGGTTTGATGATTGAAACGCACTGTGATCCAGACAATGCATGGTCAGATGCAGCACAGCAAGTAACGCCTGAGCGTCTTTTAGAAATTTTTAAAGATTTAAGAGTTCGCAAAACGGGTGATGATGAAGCAGAGTTTCACAATGCATTAGGACAATTAAGAGCACAAATCGACGTTCTTGACGGTACCGTTCTTGACACCCTTGGTGAGCGTATGAAAGTTGCTGAGGCGATAGGTACTTTGAAGAAAGAGAAGAATGTCGCGATACTTCAGTCGAATCGTTGGAATGAAATTTTAGGAAAAATGATCCTAGAAGGAGAGCAGCGCGGTCTTAGCGAAGAATTCGTATTGAAACTTTTCAAAAGTATTCACACAGAATCGATTCGTCACCAAGAGCAGGTTATTAACTCTTAATCGATAAGTGAAAGGCTTAGTTTACAAATCTACAGGAAGCTGGTATCAGGTAAAATCTGATGAAGGTAATTTTTACCAGTGTAGAATTAAAGGTAAACTTCGTCTAAGCGGGATACGATCTACAAGCCCGGTTGCCGTTGGCGATCGGGTTGGTTTTGATCTGGATGATGAAGCCATAGGAGTCATTCATACTATCGACCAGCGTGAGAATTATCTGGTTCGAAAGTCTGTGAACTTATCAAAGCAGCTTCATATTATTGGAGCTAACATCGATCTTGTATTTCTGGTTATTACCTTAAAGAATCCTGAAACCTTCACCACTTTTATTGATCGTTTTTTAGTCAGTGCCGCTGCTTTTGGCATTGAAACAGTTTTGCTTTTCAACAAAATGGATCAATACACTGAAGAGGAACTAGAGATAGTTAATGAACTCAAAGAGTTATACACAGCTATAGGTTATCAAAGCGTTTTCTGCAGTACCAAATCTGGTCAAGGAATGAGTGAGCTTCGAAATCTGATGCAAGACAATACGAGTATTTTTTCGGGGCATTCAGGAGTAGGTAAATCAACTCTAATCAATACGGTTGCGCCCGAATTACGATTAAAAATCGGTGAGATTTCTGAACAGCATGGGCAAGGACAGCACACTACGACTTTTGCTGAGATGTTTGATCTTTCATTTGGAGGAAGAATCATTGATAGCCCTGGGATCAGAGGCTTTGGAATTGCAGATATCGATAAAGAAGAAATTGCTCGCTATTTCAAAGAGTTCTTCAAAGCTTCTGAGAACTGCAAGTTCAATAATTGTCAGCATCTTTCTGAACCCGGTTGTGCCGTGAAAAGTGAATTAGAAGATGGAACCATTGCAGAGAGTCGTTATCAAAGTTATCTCTCTATGGTTTTAGAAGAGGAGGGACCTTACCGTCAAGATTTATTTGCAGAATGAAAGCAGTAATTCAACGTGTATTAAATGCTTCGGTGTCGGTTAATCAAAAAATAGTTTCCCAAATTGATAAGGGGTTATTGATTTTACTAGGGGTAGATAGTACCGATACTGAAGATGATTTACTTTGGTTAGTTCAAAAGATTGCGGGACTGCGAATATTCAGTGATCATGATGATAAAATGAATTTGAGTGTTAGAGATATCGATGGGGAGGTACTCGTGGTATCGCAGTTCACTCTTTTTGGTGCTACCAGGAAAGGTAACCGACCTTCTTTCTTGCGTGCTGCAAAACCTGAAAAGGGAGAGAAAGATTATTTGAAATTTGTTGACGAGTTACAAGCACTTATCGAAAAACCTATTCAGACGGGTGTTTTTGGTTCAGATATGAAAGTGGATCTTTGTAATGATGGACCAGTTACTTTAATCATTGATACAAAAAATAAAGAATAATGGATTTAAAGGATTCTCAATTAGCGGTTGACCACTGGATAAAAAACCACGGTGTTCGTTACTTCAATGAACTTACCAATATGGCGCAGCTTACTGAAGAAGTAGGAGAAGTTGCGCGTATTATTGCGCGTAGGTATGGAGAACAAAGTGAGAAGGAATCTGACAAACATAAAGATCTCGGCGAGGAATTAGCTGATGTCGTATTTGTGGTGCTCTGCCTGGCGAATCAAACAGGAATTGACTTGCAAGAAGCTTTTGATCGCAAGTTAGATTTAAAGACCAGGCGTGATGATCAGCGTCATAAGAATAATCCAAAATTAAAATAATGAGTACTATACAGATTAGTGGCTCATCACTAAGTGCAAACTTTTCAATTGAACTCACAGGTTCAAAAAGCGAAACGAATCGGTTGTTACTGCTCGCCGCACTTTATCCGAATCTTACGTTACTCAATGATTCGAATGCTCACGATGTAAGTGTGATGAAAAAGGCACTTCAATTAAATTCTGGCACGGTTGATATTCATCACGCTGGTACCGCGATGCGTTTCCTCACTGCTTACTTTTCGGTTACAGAGGGTGCAGAGGTTTTATTAACTGGTAGTGATCGAATGAAGCAAAGACCGATTGCGCTTTTAGTGGACGCCTTACGAGCCTTAGGAGCAACCATTGAATATCGAGGAGAAGAGGGTTACCCTCCCTTGCATATCAAAGGAGCCATTTTGTCTCATTCTTCGGTTAGCATTGCTGCAAATGTCAGTAGTCAGTATTTATCGGCACTTTGCCTTGTGGGAGCTAAACTTCCCGAAGGACTCGAGATTGAGCTTATTGGTTCAATAACTTCGCTTCCCTATCTGAATATGACTTTGCAATTACTTGAAAGAATCGGTATTTCAGCCCAATTAGAAGATAGCCGAATTCGTATTGCTCCCAAATCAGAGATCGAACCTATCTCCTTGGCCGTTGAATCTGATTGGAGTGCAGCAAGCTATTACTATTCCATTGTAGCGCTCTCTAAATTAGGAACAAAGGCTACGCTATCAACTTTGAGAGAAGATTCATTACAGGGAGATCGAGTCTTGTCAACGATTTATAAAGACTTTGGAGTGAGTACTCGATTTGACGATGGAAAGGTCATTATTGAGAAAGTTTCAGAACCCCTAAGTCAAACACTATCTTATGATCTAAAAGACGCTCCAGATATTGCACAAACGATTGCAGTAACTGCTGCCGGTCTTCAGGTCGATTGTTACTTGACAGGTTTACATACATTACCGATTAAGGAAACAGATCGTCTCGCTGCTATGAAATGTGAATTAGAAAAAGTAGGTGCTGATGTAGAGATTGATGCAGAATCACTTCGTGTTTTCGGTCAAAAGGCAAAACTTCAATCAGCTTCAATCGCTACCTATAATGATCATCGAATGGCAATGGCATTCGCTCCTCTGGCGATTTTAATTCCTTTGACCATCGAGGAGTCTTTTGTGGTCGAAAAGTCTTATCCTGATTTTTGGAAACACCTTTCATCGATCGGATACCAGATTTCATAAGTCCAGATAATTCGGCTTTTTCTTGACTTTGCCCTGCTCAGGATTGTATCTTAGCGGCCCTTAAGTTACAAGCAATGAAATTATCCAACTTCGATTTTGATCTTCCTAAAGACTTATTAGCCGAGTATCCGGCAGAACACCGCGATGAATCTCGCCTTATGGTTGTGCATCGTGATTCAGGTAAGATTGAGCATAAAATGTTTAAAGACCTGATTGACTATTTCGATGAGGGTGATGTGATGGTACTTAACAATACCAAGGTATTCCCTGCGCGTTTATTCGGAAATAAGGAAAAAACAGGTGCAAGAATTGAGGTGTTTTTATTGAGAGAATTGAATCAAGAACAGCGTCTTTGGGATGTTTTAGTTGACCCTGCTCGTAAAATTCGAATCGGAAATAAACTCTATTTCGGCGACGACGATTCATTGGTGGCCGAGGTAATCGACAATACTACTTCTAGAGGAAGAACGCTAAGATTCTTATACGATGGTTCGTATACAGAGTTTAGAAAGAAACTTCGCGAACTGGGAGAAACCCCGCTTCCGAAATACATTCGTCGTGCAGTAGAACCAGAAGACGAGGAGCGTTACCAAACGATTTATGCAAAACATGAGGGAGCAGTTGCTGCACCAACAGCCGGTCTACACTTTTCAAAGCATTTATTAAAAAGGCTTGAGATCAAGGGTATTGATTTTGCAGAGTTAACGTTGCACATAGGACTAGGAACCTTCAATCCGGTAGAGGTAGAAGACCTTTCTAAGCACAAAATGGATAGTGAAGAAGTGGTAATCAGTCAAGAGGCAGTGGATCTTGTAAATAGTGCGAAAATGCAAAAGCGTAAAGTATGTTCTGTAGGAACTACTGTAATGCGTGCATTGGAAAGTTCCGTATCCTCTGAAGGTTTACTGAATCCCTACGAAGGTTGGACTAATAAATTCATTTTTCCTCCGTACGACTTTTCAATAGCGGATGCGATGGTGACTAATTTTCACTTACCAAAAAGCACGCTACTTATGATGATCTCTGCATTTGCAGATCACGACTTAATTACCGAAGCTTACGAACTAGCAGTTAAAGAGAAGTATCGCTTTTACTCTTATGGTGATGCGATGCTAATCTTATAATTATGGCATCCGAAGACTTAAGGGAGAAAAGGGATATCCGTGCCTTGGGCAAGGAGGAGCTCCGCGAATTTTTTAAGTCAAAGAATCAAGCATCATTTAGAGCTGATCAAGTTTACAGTTGGTTATGGGAAAAGGGAGTTCACGACTTCGAATCGATGACTAACCTTTCTAAAGAAACTCGTCAACTCCTTTCAGAGTACTTCGTCATCAATAATGTCAGTGTTGATCGATCGCAGAAAAGTGCTGATGGCACCATTAAAAACGCGATACGTCTACACGATGGTTTGGCTGTAGAATCAGTTCTAATCCCTACTGCAACTCGCAGCACGGCTTGCGTTTCTAGTCAAGTAGGTTGTAGTCTTGATTGCCAATTTTGTGCAACGGCTAAGCTCAAACGAATGCGAAATTTGGAGCCTGATGAGATCTATGATCAAGTAGTAGCGCTCGATAGAGAAAGTAAAAAGTACTACAGCAGAGGACTTTCGAATATTGTGTTTATGGGGATGGGTGAGCCACTAATGAATTACAATAACGTGGTTAAAGCTGTGGATAAGATATGTAATGGGCTAGGTATGTCTCCCAAGCGAATCACTGTTTCAACCTCGGGCATTCCAAAGATGATTCGAAAATTAGCGGACGAAAACCCTAGATTTCAACTAGCGCTTAGTCTTCACTCAGCTAGAGAAGAAGTACGTAATCAAATTATGCCTTTTAGTAATCGATTTCCGCTTGATGAGCTCATGGATAGCTTACAGTACTGGTATGCAAAGACTAAGAGTAGAATTACACTTGAATATCTTATTTGGAAAGATGTTAATGACACTCCTGAGGATATTAAGGCCCTTGTTAACTACGCTAAAAAGGTCCCGTGTAAGGTTAATATCATAGAATATAATCCTATCGGGGACGATCAGTTTCAGGCTGCTCCTTTAGAAATTATTACAGCCTATGAAAAAGCCCTTACTGCTGCTCGAATTACGGTCACGGTTCGCCGATCTAGAGGAAAAGATATCGATGCAGCTTGCGGGCAACTGGCTAATAAATTGGTACCTTTAACTAAAGAATAATTCATCACATTGCAAGAGGTCGTTAAAATCAGACAGCCCATTATCGAAGAGATGGATCGCTTTGAAGAGAAGTTCAAAGCAGCGATGGCCTCTAACGTTTCATTACTCAACAGAATCACCTATTACATTGCTTCTCGTAAGGGTAAGCAAATGCGTCCAATGTTTGTCTTTTTGGTAGCCAAACTATTGGGAGAAGGAAAAATTGAGGAACGTACTTACCGTGGGGCATCAATTATAGAACTTATTCATACGGCTTCACTTGTGCACGATGATGTGGTCGATGGGAGTGAGCGTCGAAGAGGTTTTTTCTCAATAAATGCACTTTGGAAGAATAAAATCGCTGTTTTGGTCGGAGATTATTTTTTCTCCAAAGGTCTATTGCTTTCCTTAGATCATGATGATTTTGACCTTTTGAAGATTGTTTCAGAGGCTGTTCGTGAAATGAGTCAGGGTGAATTACTTCAGTTAGAAAAGGCACGTCGTCTAGATATTGATGAGCCTGTGTATTACGATATCATTCGTCAGAAAACAGCCACACTTATTGCAGCCTGTTGTGCAATGGGGGCGGCTTCGGTTGGTAGTTCTAAAGAAGAGATTGAACGTTTTCACTCGTTTGGAGAATATGCAGGGATGGCATTTCAAATTAAAGATGATCTTTTTGACTACGGTGACGATCGAATCGGTAAGCCAACGGGTATCGATATCAAAGAACAGAAAATGACCTTGCCACTCATTCATGTTTTAAATAAGGTGGATAAAAAGCAGCGTAACTGGCTCATCGATTCTGTTAAGCGTCATAACACCGATAAAAAACGAGTTAAGGAGGTGATTCAATTCGTTAAAGATCAGGGTGGTTTAGAATACGCTGAACGTCAAATGATTCATTATAAAGACGCTGCATTAGAGCTTTTATCAAAATATCCTGATAACGAGTATAAGGAGGCACTCGCAAATTTGGTAACTTACGTAGTTGATCGTAAGAAATAAACTGTACCATTGATTGCACAATCTACCATAGATAAAGTCTACGAAATTGCCCGAGTAGAAGAGGTGATTGGAGACTACGTGCAATTAAAAAAATCGGGTGCTAACTTTAAGGGATTAAGTCCTTTTAATAGTGAGAAAACTCCAAGTTTTATGGTTTCTCCTGTAAAGCAAATTTGGAAAGATTTCAGTAGCGGTAAAGGGGGAAATGTCATTGCTTTTTTAATGGAGCTAGAACACTTTACCTATCCCGAGGCTATCAAGCACCTGGCACGTAAATATGGGATTGAAGTAGAAGAAACGGTTCAGGATGAGGAGCAGAAAAAGCTACAAGATCACAAGGAAAGCCTTTATTTAATTAATCAATTTGCAGCACATCATTTTGAAGATTTGTTGAACCGTTCTGAAACTGGTAAGGCGATAGGACTGAGCTATTTTCAAGAAAGGGGCTTTACCTCAACTATCATTAAAAAGTTTGGTTTAGGTTTTGGAGGAACTAGTTTTGATGGCTTAGTAAAGGCGGCAGAAGCCAAAGGTCATCAGATGAACTATCTCACTGAATTAGGTCTTTGTATTCAAAAGGATGGAGCGTCAGGTACCTTTTTTGATCGATTCAGAGATCGAGTCATTTTCCCAATCCATAGCAATAGTGGAAGAGTTTTAGGTTTCGGTGGTCGTATTCTTGACAATCAAAAGAAGGTAGCCAAGTACGTCAATTCACCTGAGAGTCCTATTTATCATAAGAGTAAAGTTTTATACGGTATCTACTATGCCAAGTCAGCGATGGCAAAGGCAAATAATTGTTACCTAGTAGAAGGGTACACGGATGTAATTCAGCTTCATCAGAGTGGTGTCGAAAACGTAGTTTCTTCAAGTGGGACCGCACTTAGCGAGTCTCAGATTAGAATGATACAGCGACTTTGTCAGACGATAACCGTTTTATTTGACGGTGATGACGCTGGAGTTAGAGCTTCGCTTCGTAATATTGATCTGATCCTTAAGGAGGGGATGAACGTTAGAGTTGTTCCATTTGCAGAAGGTGAAGATCCGGATAGTTTTGCCCGAAGTCATTCTCCTGCCGAAGTCAAGAACTACCTAGAAGAACAATCGGTAGATTTCATTTCTTTTAAAACACAAATACTACTTAAAGAAGCAGGTAGTGATTCTAGCAAAGTAGCTGCGGCCATTCGCGATTTAGTTTCTAGTATTGCTTGTATTCCAGATCCAATTAGTCAAGAGCTATACGTCAGACAGACAGCTAAGGACTTAAATGTTTCAGAGGGAGTCCTTTTTGCTAGTCTAGCAGATCTTACTGCTAAGCAAGTGAGAGATACCAAAAAGGCTGCAAAAAAACCGACCTCATTATCGGTAGTTTCTCGCCTATCGGAGCAAAAAAAGCCAGAGGTTAATCGACTTGAAGTTTTAGAGTCGTCCCTTATCAAAACCTTGCTATTGTACGGCAATCGGGTTGCTTTTTTTGAGGATGAGGTGCTTAAAGAAGGGGAAGAAGGTGAAATTGTAACCGAAAAAGTAATTCAGGAGATGAAGGTTTATGAAAAGATCTTCTTAGAATTACAGCAAGATGAATTAGCCTTTTCCAACCAATCCTTTCAAGAACTATTCAAGCGAGTTACCGAGTTCTATGTAACTGCAGGTGAGGAAGCCAATATGCAAAGCTTTGTACGATCGCTCACTGGAGAAAACGACCAGCCACTGGTCGACCTGGTAAGTACGATTTTGCTTGAAGATGAACAGTATCTCTTACACGATTGGGAGCGTAAGAATATTTTTGCAAAAGCTAAAGAAGACTCTGTTGATCGATTGGTTACCGAAACTATTCTGTCGCTTAGGGCGTATCTTTTAGATCAACAAATAAAGAAATTGCAAGAAGCCTCTAAAGAGGATGCACATGCCATTGAAGAAGTGATTGATTACCTCCAGCTAGGTCAATTATTAAATAAGAAATTAAATCGAGTGCTAAGCTTCTAACGAAGTTCACTTGGGATTTCACAAACCGGTATCGGTAACATTTTGTGGCGATTGGCTTTGTGAAATTTAATATAGGTCTCGAATACTTCGCGTTCTCTGCCTTTAAAATCACTTGCCTGTTTACCTTCATCTTGTCTAGCCATGGCCCATTCTAACTCGGGATATGAGGCCCCGATTTGATCTTCATCGGTTCGGTCATCTCCCCATAAGCCGTCTGTTGGGGGTGCCTGTAGGATTGCTTCACTTACACCAAGGTGCTTTCCTAATGCGGTCACCTCTGTTTTGGTCAGATCTGCTATAGGGCTTAAGTCAACTCCACCGTCTCCGTATTTGGTATAAAAGCCAACGCCAAAGTCTTCTACTTTATTGCCAGTCCCCGCGACTAAGGCATGATTACAACTAGCTATGTAGTAAAGGGTGGTCATTCGTAGCCGTGCTCTAGAATTCGCCTCAGCAAGTAAGGTTTGTTCTTCTGTAGCTCCTTTGATGGTTTGTGAGGCTACAAAATGATTGAAGACTGAGGTAAGGGGTACTTCTGCTATCTTGACATTGTCAAATTTTGAGGTCAGCCAGTTCATGTGAGCCATGCCTCGGTCGATCTGATTTTCGGCCTGATGAATGGGCATATTCACTACAGTTACCTCTAAGCCGGTTAATGCACATAATGTTGAGGTGGTTGCTGAGTCAATACCTCCTGAAACCCCGATAACAAAGCCTTTAACCCCAGCATTTTCGGCGTAGGATTTTAACCAGTTAACAATATGATTTTGGATAGATGCTGCCTTCATAGCTTTATTTGCAAAGGTACGGATCAGAGTGGTATTTTTGCAACTCAAACTAAATCAACTAACAATGGCGATTGCTCACGAATCTACGATTGAATTAACGGTTGGCCTTGATGAAAATAGGGTGCCTGAGACTTTAAATTGGTCTGCTAAAGATGGGGGTGTTGATGGAGAAGAGGCAAAGGCAATGCTTTTGTCAGTATGGGATCCCAATCAGAAAGAGACCTTATCGATTGATTTGTGGACTAAAGACATGCCCGTTGATGAGATGAAGTTATTTTTTCATCAAACCTTGGTCAGTATGACGCAAACGTTTGTTCGTGCTACCCAAGATGAAAAAATGGGTGCAACAATGAAGGATTTTACCGATTACTTCGCCGAAAAATTAGAATTGAAGGCCTGATTTAGTTCATCGATTACTTCGAGTAATTCTTCTCTTCCGGTTCCGTTAGAAGAAGAAGTGACGACGTGGGGGGGAGCAAATTCCCAAAGAGTATCGGTCATCTCCTTTAAGTAGGTATTTACTTGTCTTTCAATTGCCCCAGGCTTTAACTTATCTGCTTTGGTAAACACGATATAAAAAGGTCTTTCGTTTTCAGTTAACCACACCATAAAGTCTAGATCGATGGGTTGAGGATTATGTCTAATATCTACTAAGACAAAGGTACAGACCAGTTGTTCCCGCTTTTTAAAGTATTCCTGTATGTAGGATTGAAACTGCTTTTTATCTTTCTTAGAAACTCTTGCGTATCCATATCCAGGGAGATCGACCAAAAACCACTGCCCATTGATGATAAAGTGATTAATGAGTTGAGTTTTACCTGGCCTTCCAGATGTTTTTGCAAGTGATTTACGCAGGGTTAATCGATTGATCAGTGAAGATTTACCGACATTCGAACGCCCGATAAAGGCGTATTCGGGGATAAGTGCCTTTGGACACTGCTCCACCTTCGAGTTGCTCATCACAAATTCTGCGGAGCGTACTTGCATAAATTACTTTTTAGATTCCTGACTCTTTGAACCAGTTCATTAAAATCTCGTTGAAGAGGTCAGGATGCTCCATCATCGCCGCATGCCCACATTTATCGACCCAGTACAATGAAGAGTTCGGTAGTAATTTGTGGAATTCTTCTGCTACCTCGGGAGGGGTTACCTTGTCGTTTTTCCCCCAGATGATACAAGTCGGTACCTTGAATTTAGGAAGGTCTTTCGCCATGTTATGTCGAATAGCACTCTTGGCAATCGCTAAGGTTTTTACAAGCTTACTGCGGTCATTAACCAGATCAAAAACCTCGTCTACAATTTCCTTGGTAGCCACTTTTGGATCATAGAATACCTCTTCCGCTTTGTTTTTGATGTATTGGTAGTCTCCTCGTTTAGGGTAAGAATCACCCATTGAGTTCTCGTAAAGACCTGAACTTCCTGTGATAACTAATGCCTCAACATTTTGTGGATAAAGTTTGGTATGAAGTAAACCGATATGACCTCCAAGTGAATTACCGAGTAGGATTGCATTTTCTAACCCGAGCTTTTTCATAAAGCGATCAATATAGTTAGCGAACTCTTTAACCGTAGTTTTTAGAAGGGGTAGGTCATATAAAGGTAGTACTGGAATAATTACTCGGTACCCATTGTTAGAGAAGTAATCAAGCACCCCAGAAAAGTTGCTAAGACCACCCATTAGTCCGTGAAGAACGATGATAGCCTTTCCTTTTCCCTGTTCGATAAACTCGAAATCTCCTATTGTCTGTGTGGCGTAGCCCTGTTGCATAATTGGTTGTTGCGAAAGCCAAATATAGAAAATTAGCAGAACTATCCACCTTTTGATAACTTCTTCAAAATTGTGGATAAATGTGTGATAATGTGGAAAAAAGTGGTAATTTCATGGCTATATTTGAAGAGAAATCGAAAGTATGACTCATTTAATCGGTCAATTTGAATGCAAAGCAGATGCTAAGGGGCGTGTAAACCTCCCTGTGGCGCTGAAGCAACAGCTTGTTCCGATTTTAGAAAAAGGGTTTGTTCTTAAGAGGTCAGTGTTTCAAACCTGTCTCGAGCTTTATCCTAAAGAGGCATACGATGAGTTGATGATGAAAATCGTTGCTAAGAATCAGTTTAGTAGAAACTATGATACGTTTTTAAGAAACTTTTTAGCCGGTTCTCAAGAGGTGAGTATTGAGGAGCATGGAAGAGTTCAGATTCCTAAGCCACTCATTTCGTTTGCTCAAATCAAAAAGGAGGTTGTATTAGCATCGGCTATTAACCGAATTGAGATTTGGGACAAAGCTCGTTACGAAGCTGTATTGCAAGAAGGTCAGGATGTTTATGCTGATCTCGCCGAAGCTATTTTCTCTGATAATGACAAACTATCATAATCCAGTATTATTGGAGGCCTGTATCGCAGGTCTTAATATTGAGCCGAATGGGGTCTATGTAGATGTCACCTTTGGTGGTGGAGGTCATTCTAAGGCTATTTTAGAAAAGCTTGGTGAATCAGGAAGATTAATCGCCTTCGATCAGGATGAAGATGCCTTGTCTAATCGTATCGATGATTCGCGATTTACTTTAGTTCCTGCAAATTTTAAGAATCTTAGTGCTCATTTACGTTTTTTAAATATCCGAAAGATTGATGGATTACTTGCTGACTTTGGTGTTTCTTCACATCAGTTTGATCAGGCTGAGAGGGGTTTTTCTACGCGGTTTGATGCGCCGCTAGATATGCGGATGAATCAATCGATGGAGCGCAACGCACGTGATATTATTGCTGAATTTTCGGTGGAGGAACTAGCTTCCTTGTTTAGAAAATATGCCGATTTACCAAATGCTTATACCCTAGCAAAGGCTATTGAATCTGCGAGGGTTGCTGGTTCGATTGAAACCACCTTTGGTCTGATTCAAAGTTTAGAGACTGCCATCTACGCACCTAAGCGCAATCAGCAATTGGCTCAGGTATTCCAAGCGATTCGAATCGAGGTGAATAAAGAGTTAGAGGTGATTGAATCGCTTTTAATGCAACTAGGTAAGGTGATGGATCCAGGAGCCCGAGCCGTTTTTATTAGCTATCACTCTTTGGAAGATCGATTGGTTAAGAATTTTATTCGAAGCTCTCGATTTGAGGGTGAGGCTGAAAAGGATCATTTTGGAAATCCTAATGTTGATTTTAAAAAGGTGGGAGGAGTTCAAACGCCTTCTGAAAGAGAATTATTAGAAAACACCCGATCGCGAAGTGCTAAACTGCGTGTTGCTCAGCGTATCGAAAATAAATATAGGTCGATATGAAACGGTTTCTAATTGACTTGTTAAAGGGGCATCCTCTGGTTAATGAAGAGGCTTATAAAAACTGGAGGTTCATCTTCTTTGTGTTATTCCTTTTTATTCTAATGATATATGCTGCTCATCGGGTAGATCAAAAGGTGATTAAGATTGATGGTCTTAATCGACAATTAAGTGCCCTTAGAAACGAACATGTAGATAATCGTCAACGCATTCAAAAGGCGCGTTTAGAATCAACACTGAGAACACAATTGGCTCCTATCGGATTAGAGCCGACCGATCAGCCACCACTAATACTCATCGTCGAATGAAACAGAATGACACGCAACAAATGATGATTCGAATCTATGCCGTTGCTGGTATATTGTTTCTATTCGCCTTAGGTGTTTTCTATCGTTTGGCGACGGTTCAGTTCGTGGAGCGAGAGGAATTAGAGCAATCTGCTTTAAACCAAAACCGTAAGATGGAAACCCTCGAAGCAAAGCGAGGTAATATCTATTCGGTAGATGGTGCGCTTTTGGCAACTTCAGTGCCGTCTTATCATATTTACTTTGATCCGACAGTTGTTAAAGAGGAGTCGTTTAATGCTGATTTGCGTGGCTTAGCTGATTCATTGGCAGGATTAACGACCAAACCTTCGTCGTATTGGATGAATTATCTCAAAAAGGCAAGGTCCTCTGGTGATCGATACGTTAGAATCGCTAGAGATTTAGATTATCGCCAATATGTCCGATTAAATGAGTTCCCAATTTTTGAGAAAGGAAGAGGTAGAGGAGGTTTGATCGTTGATATGAATATCGCTCGCAAAAAGCCATTGTCTCCACTTGCCGACCGTTTAATCGGATACTACAAAGAAACCGGAGCCGATGAAATTAGAGTAGGAATTGAAGGGGCTTTTAATGACCAAGTTTTAGAGGGGAAGCCAGGAATACAAGAAGTTCAGCGAATTCAGAAGGGGCTTTGGAAGCCTGTGAGTTTAGATAATCGAATCGAGCCTGAAGATGGTAAAGATGTGGTGACTACTCTTAATAGTAACATTCAAGATATCGCGCATCAGGCTTTAAATACTGTGTTGACTCGGTATAAGGCTGAAAAAGGAACCGTGATTGTGATGGATGTTAAATCGGGTGCTATCCGAGCGATGTCTAACCTTACCAAATCTTCAGATGGAGTTTATACCGAACAACTAAATGATGCGGTTGGGGCGCTATACGAGCCTGGATCAACATTTAAATTAATGAGTTTGGTGGCTGCTCTTGAAGATCGTAAAGTAGATACGAGTACTGTTTTCCACGCGCCATACGGGCATTATAAAGTATACGACCGAATCATTCGCGATTCGCGTCACGGAGGCTATGGGGCAATTTCATTAGCTACTGCGTTTACGGTTTCTTCAAATACAGCGTTTGCAGAAATGATTCACGAAGGATACAAAGAGAATCCTGAAGCTTATGTGAATCGACTTTACAGCATGAAATTGCATCAGCCACTAGACATTCCGATTGCTGGTGAAGCGTCTCCTAAAATTAGGTACCCTGGTGAAAAAGGTTGGTCTGGGGTTTCCTTGGCTTTTATGTCTCACGGCTATGAAGTTTCTATGACTCCTTTACAAGTTCTATCGTACTACAATGCGATAGCCAATGATGGAGTCTATCTGAAGCCTCAATTTATTGAGCAGATTCGAAGAGGTAATCAGATTGAGAAGCAGTTTAAAGCTGAAGTTGTACATCCATCGATAGCAAGTAAAGCGACCTTGAGAAAAGTTCAACGTCTACTTCGGGATGTAGTTGAGAAGCCTTTTGGAACGGCTCATAAGCTTTATGATCCTTATTTCTCAATGGCGGGTAAAACAGGGACTTCTCAAGTAGGTTATCAAAAAGGAAAAGATGAGGTCGATTATGTTTCTTCCTTCGCAGGTTATTTCCCCGCAGATAATCCTCAATACTCGTGCATCGTAGTGGTACATCGTCCTGACAAGAACGATAAGATCTATGGCGCTGATGTTGCAGGACCAGTATTTAAATCTATTGCTCAAAAGATTTATGCAACCTCTCCGCATAAAGAAGTTATTCAATTAGATAGACAATTTGCACTACTTAATGTGCTGTCGCCTTCAGTTACTTCGACTGAATCAAAACAACTTAGAAATCGCAGGTAATGAAGACACTTAAGGATTTACTTTATGGGATATCTCTAGAGCGAGTTGAGGGAAGTACCTCTACTGCTGTTCTCTCTATTGCATTCGATTCGCGTAAGGTATCTGCAGGGTCTATGTTCATTGCTATTCGAGGCGTACAGGTTGATGGTCACGATTTCATTGATTTAGCCATTGAAAATGGGGCTTCGGTAATTGTAGTTGAAGAATTACCAGTTCTTCTAAAGCCGGGGATTATTTATGTTCAGACCCATTGTACTAGAGAGGCACTTTCGATGATTGCTGCTAATTACTATGGTAATCCAAGTAAGGATATGCGTGTTGTTGGAGTAACCGGAACCAATGGTAAGACTACCGTAGCTACATTGCTTTATCAACTTTTTACCGAGTTAGGTTATAGTTGCGGTTTACTCTCTACGGTAGAAGTTAGAGTAGCTAATAAAACATTTATTGCCACTCATACTACTCCAGATCCTTTGCAGATTCAGTCATACATCGCTCAAATGAGAGATGCGGGCGTAGCTTATTGCTTTATGGAGGTTAGCTCGCACGGGATCGATCAAAAAAGAGCAAAGGGTATTCAATTTGACGGAGCATTATTTACCAATTTATCTCATGATCATTTAGATTACCATAAGGATTTCGTCAGCTATCGAAACGTAAAGAAAAGTTGGTTTGATCACTTGCCAAAATCGGCGTTTGCAATCAGCAATAACGATGATAAGAATGGGGCTGTTATGCTTCAAAATACCGTAGCTAAGAAGCGGTTTTACGGTCTTCATTCGCTGTGTGATTACAAGGCTTCAGTGGTTGAAATGCGTTTTGATGGAATGTTGCTTCGTGTTGAAGGAAAAGAACTTTGGACTCGTTTAACGGGCCGATTCAATGCATACAATCTATTACTAGTGTATGGTGCGGCAATAGAACTCGGTGTATCAGAGGATGAACTCCTAACCGCTATGACGAACTTACAGCCCGCTCCTGGTCGTTTAAACTGGGTGAGTGGCGCTAATGGAGTTTACGGTGTTGTTGATTTTGCACATACTCCAGATGCTCTCGAAAATGTTTTAGATTCGATCAATGCCATTCGAACTCATAACGAATCGCTGATCACGGTTGTTGGCTGTGGAGGAGATAAAGATCGTGCCAAGCGTCCTAAAATGGGTGCAATTGCTGCCCGATTAAGCTCTAAGGTGATCATTACCTCAGATAATCCTAGAAGTGAAGATCCTAAATTGATTGCCGATGCCATGTTTGAGGGCGTTTCTGTAGAGCATCGTTCTAAAGTGTTTATTCAGCTTGACCGAGCTGAGGCGATTCGTATGGCGGTCGCTTTAGCAAGTCCTGGTGATGTTGTAATTGTAGCCGGTAAAGGTCATGAAACTGAACAAATTATAGGGGATAAGAGAATTCCTTTCAGTGATTACGAACAATTGTCTAATTCCTTAAATCCTAGATAGTGCTTTATTCCTTATTTGACTTTTTAGATCGTATGTATGATTTGCCAGGAGCAAGTCTATTTCGATTCTTATCGTTTAGAGCGGCTTTGGCTACAGTTATCAGTTTACTTATCGGGATTGTTTTTGGTAGAAGTGTTATCGATTTTCTGAAAAGAAAACAAATCGGAGAAACTATCCGCGATCTTGGACTCGAGGGACAAACTCAAAAAACAGGAACTCCTACCATGGGTGGGTTGATTATCATTGGATCAACACTGATCCCTGTACTACTATTTGCAGATCTTACTAACATCTATATTCAGCTCCTTATCCTATCGACATTATGGATGGGCGTAATTGGTTTTATTGATGATTATATCAAGAAATTTAAGAACGATAAGGACGGTTTAAAAGGCAAGTTTAAAGTTCTAGGTCAGGTAATTTTAGGAGGGGTTGTTGGTGCAGTATTGTATTTTCATCCGCACGTAACTTTAAAGAAGGAGGTAGAAGGTATCCTCTTAAAAGATGCTCCTGAAATTAAGGCGGTAATGACTAATATTCCGTTTTTCAAGAACAATGAACTTAATTACACTGACCTACTTACCAGTATTGATCCCTCTCTGGCTCATTTAGGCTGGCTCATATTTATTCCTGTCGTTATTTTCATTGTTACTGCTGTTTCAAATGGTGCCAACCTTACCGATGGAATTGACGGTCTTGCCGCAGGTAGTTCTGCTATTATAATGCTTGCTCTATTAGTGATGGCATGGGTTTCTGGAAACTTTTTATTTGCTGACTACCTGAACATTTTCTATCTCCCCAAAGTGGGTGAGGTAGTTGTTTTTTCTGGAGCCTTTATCGGAGCCTTAATAGGTTTTATGTGGTACAATACGTATCCGGCTCAAGTTTTTATGGGTGATACGGGAAGTTTAACCATAGGTGGTGTTATTGCTGTAATTGCGATTATTGTTCGCAAAGAATTGCTCGTTCCTGTTCTGTGTGGAATTTTCTTTGCAGAATCCCTCTCTGTTATGCTTCAGGTCGGATACTTCAAGTATTCGCGAAAAAAATATGGTACTGGACGTCGCATTTTTCTTATGGCTCCTTTACATCATCACTATCAAAAGAAGGGGTATCATGAAAGTAAAATTGTGATGCGATTTCTAATTGTTGGGATTCTTTTAGCAGTTCTCAGCATTGTAACACTCAAAATTAGATAATGCTTAGTCCTCGAAGTTACATCGTAGTCTTAGGAGCCGGCGAAAGCGGGGTAGGTGCTGCTATGCTTGCCAAGAAAAAGGGCTTCAAGGTATTTGTGTCTGATCGTTCGAATATTGCATCTAAGTATAAGAAGCAATTAGTGGAATGTTCAATCGCTTTCGAGGAAGGAACCCATACTCTTGATAAGATTCTTCATGCTGATTTGGTGATAAAAAGCCCTGGGATACCAGATAAAGCTCCCTTAGTACAAGAGCTCTTAAATAATGGCGTATCTGTTATCTCGGAAATTGAATGGGGATACTATTTTCTAGAAGGAGGCGAGGTAATTGCAATTACCGGTACCAACGGTAAGACTACAACGGCAACTCTTACGCATCACATCCTTAAAAGTGCCAATTCAAATACCCTTTTAGCAGGTAATATTGGTGACAGCTTTGCCGCCGCGGTTGCCGAACAGCCTTCGGCTAGCTATGTACTAGAGGTAAGTAGTTTTCAATTGGATGGAATCGATCAGTTTAAACCACATATTTCTGTGCTTACCAATATTACGCCAGATCATCTCGATCGCTATGACTATTCTTTCACGAATTATATCGGATCAAAGATGCGAATCGTTAAAAATCAAACTGCAGAGGACTTTTTTATTTACGATGCCGATGATGCGATAATCGCCGCAGAAGTAGAGAGCAGATTGGGTGAAATAGCTGCACGGCTTATTCCGTTCAGTTGTGAAAAGAAATTAAATGAAGGAGCCTTTTTAGAGGGTGACCTTTTGAAAATAATTATTGACAATCAAACATTTACTATGGAAACGTCAAAGATTCCGATTCAAGGAAAACACAATCTTAAAAATACCATGGCAGCCTCAACCGTTGCTATGATTAAGAACATTCGACGCGAGGCGATTAAGCAAAGTATTGAAGGGTTCACCGGTGTTGCTCACCGAATGGAGGTTTTTGAGGAGTTTTCTGGAGTTCGATTCATTAACGATTCGAAGGCAACCAATGTGAACGCCACCTATTTCGCGTTAGAATCGGTAAAAAGACCGGTTATTTGGATTGCTGGAGGTGTAGATAAGGGTAATGATTATTCAGCACTTATGCCACTTGTTCGTGAGAAAGTAAAGGTTATTCTTTGCATTGGTGTGGATAATCAAAAGATCGTAGACACCTTTGGAAAGGTAGTTTCTGAGATTCATGAACTATCTACCTTTGAAGATACGGTTGCCTTAGCTATGCGCTTTGCTGAGCGAGGGGATACCGTGATGTTATCACCGGCATGTGCAAGCTTTGATCGATTTAAGAATTATGAGGATAGAGGAGAGCAGTTTAAGAAAGTAGTTAGATCCCTAGATTAATGAAAAACGCACTGAGCTTACTTAGAGGAGATCGCACTATTTGGGCACTTACTGTGCTATTAGCGATTCTTTCTTTCTTGCCAGTGTACAGTGCTGGAACACAAATTCATTTCAGTGAGTCTAGCTCGGTGATTAGCACCCTTCTCTTTAAACATATGTTTTTATTGATCGCAGGGTTTGGACTTATTGGTCTAACACACTACCTGCCGATTGAACGTATAGCCATGATCGCTTGGTTGTTGTTGATTCCTTCCTTGTTATTATTAGCCTATACATTAACTCTTGACACTTCCTTTGGAGGCGTGAGTGCCAAGCGGTGGATTAAAGTGCCCGTACTAAATATGAATTTCCAACCATCCACCTTATCCAGTGTATTGTTAATGGTTTGTGTTGCGAGTTATTTAGCCAAAGTTAAAGGGACTATAGTTCGTTTTCGAGAGAGTATTTTACCTCTTTGGATCCCAATTTTTGCAACCGTTATTCTCGTAGTTGGGCAAAACTTCTCGACGGCTGCATTGATCGGTTTTAATGCTTTTATGCTTTGTTTTATGGGGGGGTATCCATTGAAGTATCTCATGGCTATAGGTGTTTCAATAACTGCTGGAGCAGCGCTTTTTTTCACCATATTACTTACTTCTCCTGAAGTAATCCCCTCAGATCGGGCAGTTACATGGAAGAATAGAGTTGAGTCGTTCATGCATCCTGAATTGGCCACAGACGATAGTCGCCATCAAATAACCCTGGCAAAAATTGCAGTAGCAGAGGGCGGTGTTTTTGGTAAGGGTGCAGGAAAAAGTGTCATTAAAAATAGAATTTCTCAGAGCACCTCTGATTTTATCTATGCAATCATTGTTGAGGAATATGGACTAGTAGGTGGGTTATTTATTCTATTAATTTATATCCTATTTCTCTTTCGTATCACTGTACTAGCCTATGCAGCCACTTCTGTATTTGCTAAACTGTTGATTGTAGGACTTGGGCTTCCGATCGTGTTTCAGGCGTTTTTGAACATGGCAGTGGTTGTTGAGCTAGTACCTGTTACTGGTCAACCTTTACCACTGATTAGTATGGGGGGGACCTCTATCTGGATGACTTGCATTGCAATAGGTATTGTGCTTAGTGCAACGAGTCACGCTAAGAAAAAGGAGAAGCTAGCAGATGCCGAATTCTCTATCAAAAATCTCAGTCGTAAATGAATTATCGATTTCTGATATCGGGCGGAGGTACTGGAGGACATATCTACCCAGCAATTGCTATTGCTGATACACTTAAAGCTACCTATCCCGATGCAGAATTTCTGTTCGTGGGTGCCCACGGCAGAATGGAGATGGAGATCGTGCCTAAGGCGGGATACCCGATAAAGGGGCTTTGGATCACAGGTATTCAAAGAAAATTTAGTTTAAGAAATTTTCTATTGCCGCTGATGCTACTTTCGAGTTTGCTTCAATCTTTTTTTCTGTTATTGAAGTTCAAACCCAATTATGTTGTGGGTACAGGAGGCTTTGCTAGTGGTCCCCTCCTTTTTGTAGCTTCTATATTAAAGATTCCTTACTTGATTCAAGAACAGAATGCCTTTGCAGGTCTCACTAATAAATGGGTTTCACCAAAAGCAGATGTTATTTGTGTTGCCTATCCCAAAATGGACCATTTTTTTCCAAAATCTAAGGTGGTTATAACTGGTAATCCCATAAGATCATCTTTGATTGCTAATCGGATAGATCGCCCTACGGCTGCAGGTATTTATGGTTTTAGCACTTCAGACAAAGTCGTTTTAATGTTAGGAGGTAGTTTGGGTTCTGCCGCAATGAATAAGTGGTTAAGTGAACAATTAGATCTCATTACTGGACTAGGTTTTAAAGTGCTGTGGCAGTGCGGAAAAATGTACTACAACACCTATAAAGACTACGATAGTAACTCAGTTAAAGTCGTTTCCTTTATCGAAAATATGGGAGCTGTCTACGAACTAGCTTCAGGTATTATTTCTAGGGCTGGAGCGGGAGCTATTTCTGAATTAGCTGGAGTGGGTAAACCGACACTTTTTATTCCTTCGCCTTTAGTTGCAGAAGATCACCAAACTAAGAACGCAGAAAGCATGGTAGCTTTAGACGCCGCCATGATTCTCAGAGAAAGCGAACTATCTGATTCTAGTATTCTAGAGCGATTTCTTAAATATGTCCAGTCAGAAGATCCAATAATGGGGAATCGATTTAAGGCTGAAGCTAGACCTAGGGCTGCTGAGACCATTGTAGAATTAATAGCAGAACGATTAAGATGAAACAGTCCTACTATTTCATAGGAATTGGAGGTATTGGGATGTCAGCCTTGGCTCGCTTTCTGCTAAGTCGAGGCGATGTAGTTGGAGGATACGATCGCGATCAAACAGATTTATGTCAAGCATTAACCAATGAGGGTGCACAGATCGGATATGATTCTAAGGATTTCTCATTTATTGATACCTTTTCGAGTAACCTTCTAGTCATTTATACCGCAGCTGTTGGGAGTGAACATCCGCAATTGAAGTATGCTTTATCTAAAGGGGTTCGAACTTTAAAGAGAGCTCAGTTTTTAGGTGAAATTGTTCAATCAGGAAAGGTTCTTGCAGTGGCAGGCACCCACGGAAAGACTACGACCTCCACTTTTCTCACTCATTTTTTGAAACAGTCTAACGTTTCGTTTACTGCTTTTCTCGGTGGAATTTCAAACGATTTAAATTCGAATTATTATTCGTCAGGTTCAGAATATTTTGTGGTTGAGGCAGATGAGTTTGATCGTTCCTTTTTAGCGTTGAATCCACATGCTTCTATTGTCACATCGATAGAGCCTGATCATTTAGATATTTATAAGGATTACCAAGCTATTGTCGATTCTTTCACTCAATTCGCAAGTCAAACTTCAGGTACTTTGATGGCTCATGAGTCTGTGAAATTAACAGGATCAATTTCTTATGGATTTTCCCCTGAGAATGAGTGGCATATTACCGATGTTGAATTAACCAAGAGTGGAACGAATTTTAAAATCCATTCTAAGGATAGCTCTGCTATTTCAGTAAGGGTTCCTTTTTATGGTAATCACAATCTTCTCAATGCGCTAGCTGCCTATATGATTGCAAAGGAAATAGTCTCCTTCGATAAGCTTATCCCTATTTTCAACACCCTTCCTTTAGCGAAACGCAGAGCGTCGAAATTAGTTGAAAATAACCAGGTTGTTTTTTACGATGACTACGCTCATCATCCCAGTGAAATTAAGGCAATGCATCAGTTGCTTCGTTCGCGATATCAGAATCGATCGATTACTGCAATTTTTCAACCTCATTTATATTCTCGAACTAGAGATTTTGCCAATGAGTTTACTGAGGTTTTAGGTCTGTTTGATAACGTTTGGATACTACCCATCTATCCAGCCCGTGAAGCTCCGATTGAGGGGGTAAGTTCTGAACTCTTGTTAAATGGAGATTCTCGTTTAGAATTGGTTTCAAAAGAGGAGGTACTGTCGCGACTTTCGGTGAAATCCCCCGAGGTGTTAGTTACTCTTGGCGCTGGCGATATTGCCAATCTATCGAAGTCGATTCAAAAACTTCTCGAACAGTGAAACGGTTTAAATCGCTCATACAGTTCATTGGCGTTGCTGTTTTGATGGTAACATTAATTGTTGTTTCTCAGTTTCAACAGAAAGTTAGACCTGCCAGTCATATCGATATTCGATTCGATCAAAAGAAGGCAACGCTGGTCGATACCGACTCGGTTAATAAATTGTTAATACAAATTGTTCAACAATACAGCGCGAGCCTAAAAGATGGGATAGTTTTGAGTAAGGCAGAAAAAGGCATCGAATCGATGTCTGGTGTTCGAAATGCTGAGGTTTTTAGCACAATTTCGGGAGTCTTAGTGGCTGAAATCCAGCAAAAAAAGGTTAGAGCTAAGGTAATTGGTTCAAAACCTTATTATATCGATGAACTAGGGGACGAGCTTGCCTTAACGAGTCGATATGAGCCTGAGGTCGCTTTGATTCGTCCGAATGAAGCTTTTGAAATTGAAGGGTCTGACGTGATTGAGCTACTTTCTGGAATTGAAAGTAGTGAACTCTTGAACAAAGATTTAAAAGAAATCAATCAAATAGGTTCACGCCGTTTTTCGCTCCTTTTTAACTCTTTGCCTTTCGAGGTAATTATTGGAGAAGCAGTGAATATCGAGCAGAAGATGACCAAGTTGATTGCTTTTTTGATAAAAGCAGAGCAAGAGAAATCGCTAGGACAATATCGAACAGTGAATTTGTCTTTTAATAATCAGGTAGTGGCTACCAAAAAGTAACCATATGGAACAAGAAACATATTCAGTAGGCTTAGATATCGGGACGACGAAGATTGTTGCTATTATCGGTAAGGAGAATGAATTTGGAAAAGTTGAGGTTGTAGGTATTGGTAAAGCCAAAAGCTTAGGTGTCCATCGTGGAGTAGTAAACAACATTACTCAAACGGTTCAATCGATTCAAGCTGCAGTTGAAGAGGCAGAAAGTGTTTCGGGAGTTCCCATTTCTGAAGTAGTCGCCGGTATTGCAGGCCAGCACATTCGAAGCTTACAGACTTCAGATTATATCACCAGAGAAGCTCCAGAAGAAGTTATTAGCGAAGATGATCTGAAGCGACTAGAGCAGCAGGTAAAAAAGTTACAAATGCTGCCGGGTGAGGAGATTATTCACGTGCTTCCGCAAGAGTATAAAGTAGATACCCAATCTGAGATCAAAGAGCCTATCGGGATGTATGGAAACCGATTAGAGGCCAAGTTTCATGTGGTGGTAGGTCAAGTAGCTTCTATTAAGAATATTCACCGTTGTATCGTAAGTGCTAATATTAAAGTACAAGATGTTTGTTTAGAGCCTATCGCTTCTGCTAAGGCCGTTTTGAGTCAAGAAGAAATGGAAGCGGGCGTAGCACTCGTTGATATCGGAGGAGGTACCACAGACTTAGCGGTATTCAAGGATGGAATTATCAGACATACCTCAGTGATTCCTTTCGGTGGTAATATTATCACAGAGGATATCAAAGAAGGTTGTGCAATCATAGAAAAGCAAGCTGAACTGTTAAAAGTGAAGTTTGGTTCTGCATGGCCTGGAGAAAATAAGGAAAACGAAGTAGTATCGATCCCTGGCTTAAGAGGTAGAGAGCCAAAGGAAATTACCTTAAAGACACTTTCGAAGATTATACACGCTCGAGTCGTGGAGATTATTGAGGCAGTCAATGCTGAAATTAAGAACTATGCGCAAGGTGACCAGAAGAAAAAACTGATCGCAGGTATTGTTATTACAGGTGGTGGAAGCCAACTAAAACACCTGAAGCAGGTGGTTGAATATATCACTGGTATGGACACTCGTATCGGGTACCCGAACGAACACCTTGCAGGAAATTCAAGTCCAGAAATTGCTAGCCCTATGTACGCCACCGCAGTTGGTTTACTGATGGGCGCATTAGAAATACAAGAAATACAGGCGAAGACCATGCCTGTTGTTGAGCAAAAAGATACTGATGAAACCCCAGCACAAGAAAATGAAGCCATAAAAGGGCCAAAGAGACCGGGGATGGTAGGAAACTTTTTGAATAAAGTGAAGAATATTTTTGACGAATTAGCCGACTAAATAAAACACAACCGACCTATGAGTTTTGAATTAGAAAACATCAATTTTGATTTACCGAAGCATAAAAGCAATGTGATTAAGGTCATTGGTATTGGTGGTGGAGGAAGTAACGCTGTTAACTACATGTACCGTGAAGGGATCAAAGGAGTTGACTTTGTGATTTGCAATACCGATCGCCAAGCGCTAGAAAATAGTCCAGTGCCGAATAAAATTCAGTTAGGCCTTAATCTTACCGAAGGTCTAGGTGCTGGTGCAAATCCAGAAATTGGAGAGCAGGCGGCTTTGGAGTCATTAGAGGAGTTAAAAGGTCTTTTGCAGCAGCAAACCAAAATGGTATTCATTACTGCAGGTATGGGTGGTGGAACCGGAACGGGCGCTGCACCTATTATTGCTGGCTTGGCTAAGGAGATGGGTATTCTTACAGTGGGTATTGTTACTATTCCTTTTAAGTTTGAAGGGAATACACGTTATACTCAGGCTCAGAAAGGATTAGATAAATTACGGGAGAGTGTAGATTCACTCATCGTCATCAATAACAATAAGCTCCGTGAGATTTACGGTAATCTTGGCTTCAAATCAGGTTTTAGCAAAGCTGATGAGGTGCTTGCTACGGCAGCGAAGGGTATTGCAGAGGTAATTACCCATCACTACCTCCAGAATATTGACCTTAGAGATGCGAAGACCGTATTGTCAAATAGCGGAACAGCAATCATGGGAGCTGCAGTAACTGCTGGGGCAGACCGTGCACGTATCGCTATCGAGTCGGCACTCGACAGTCCACTCCTCAATGATAATAAAATCAAAGGTGCAAAGAACGTTCTCTTACTCATCGTTTCTGGTACTGATGAAATTACCCTTGACGAGATCGGTGAGATTAATGATCACATCCAGTCTGAGGCTGGTTATAATGCCGATATCATTATGGGTGTAGGTGAAGATGAGTCTTTAGGTGATGCCATTTCTGTGACTGTCATTGCAACTGGTTTTGATACTGATCAACAAGAGTATATTGTTACCCACCAAACGCAACGAATCATTCACACTTTAGATGGCGAGTCAAAAGCGGTGAATGACCAAACACTTGGTTTTGACACTTCTGAAACTATTCGATCGATTGAGGTAAATGCCCCTGAATTGGTAAGCCCTAAGACCGAGGTAAACGAAGAGCCTTCGAAAACGGTATTTCAATTAGAGGACGAGTCAGAAGTTGAGGAGGAACTGAGCTTCTCATTCGAGGTAGAGGAAGATCGTTTTGAAGGAGATACTCCGGCGTCTTTAGAGGAGGAGAACCCACTTATAAACACCTCTGATCTTATTCGTGATTTACCCGTAACTGCTGAGGTGATTGAATTTAATGTAGAGGATGATCTTGAAGATGATTTTGTAATCGTTGATACTTCTGAACTGATTAAAGAGATTGAGGTAATCGATGCTGAGGTAGTAAGCCCTGCACGTTCTTCGTTTGATCAGGATGACTTTTCGTTTGAATTGCCCCTGGTGACTGATGAGACCGATAGCGAAGAGACGGCTCCAACCGTTGTGTTCGATTTGTTCTCTGATACGGATGAAATTAGCTCGGTAAATACACCACCATCAGCTACTACATCTCCGTTAGAATCGGAGGAAGAATTGGATTTTGTCCTTTCTACCAAAGAAGAGGTAAAGGTTCCTTCGAACTCTGCTCCGGCAGCTCAAACCGAAAGTAATCCTTACGAAATGAGTTTGAGTGAAACTGAGGAGATTCTTGCTGCTCGTAAGGAACAACGCATTCAGGCCTTTAAAAACTTCAATCATCAATTCAATAAGGGTTCCATCAAATTGGATGAAATTGAACGAGTACCGGCGTATAAACGTGCTGGCGTTGAATTTGACGAGGTGCCTGAGGGGTCTAAAGTTTCAAGAACTACTTTGAGTGAAGATCAAAACGGTGACACACAATTAAGAACGAATAATTCTTTTCTGCACGATAACGTAGATTAGAAATCGAAAACGAGTCCGATACTCGGTATAAATTGCCCTTCACCTCTAGGTAATTCCTTGAGTTGTGAAGGGTTTTTTATTGATCCATCACTGTTTCGTACTAATCCGTATTCGGGAGGTGTTGGATTGTCAGCCGATAATAAATTCTGAACTTCGATGAACAGGTTGAAACTACTTGCGGTGAAATTCCATTTTTTATCAATACGAAGATCTAATTGAGAGAAGGGATCTAATAGATAGTTCTCATTACCTAGTAAATTGTAGTTTAGTCGAAGGTCAGGGTAATTTGCTAGACTGAATGCCTCATCGATGGGAGCGTAAGGGGTCTTTCCATTATATCTGAACCTCGAGCTGATTTCCCAATTTTTATTGAGTTTGTATCCGCCAGTAAAAGAGGCTAGATGACGGCTATCCCAAGTACTTCTTCTATAGATGTTGGGATCTAATCCGCTGAATTCACTGAAGAAATAAGTGTAAGAAAATAAGCCGTAGAAATTGTTACTCAACTTCTGCTGATATAATAATTCTAACCCATAGCTTCGGCCTTTGCCACTACTTTCTACTTCTTCATTACCTAATACCTCGAACCCGGCTCCTTTATTGGCTAACGAAATTTCATCAAGCACTGAGACAGGATAGTTGCTGTATGATTTTAAAAATCCTTCGATAGAAAGTAAAGTTGTATTTCCGAAGTACTTTTTGATCCCTGCGGTCAAGTGATCTGATTGTACATAGCTCAGATTTTCGTTTACAAAGATTCCGGCGCTTTGATAACCTAATTGGGTGTAGGTAGGTATTTTGAAATAACGCCCAATTCCTAAAGTTGCAGTCAGGTCTTCATTGAAATTATACGTCAATGCGGCTCTTGGAGAAATGTGGTCCAATAAATTGTTCTTGGTTAAGCTATCATCATCAAGGCGAAGGCCAAGAGTAAACTCCGTTTTCGTACCTAGGTTTCCACTAAGCTGAGTAAATAGCCCATATTTAGAAAATTCGATAGCAGATAAGAATGAATTATTGATTCGCTCAATAGTGGTATTGTTCTCGTAATTCGATCGCTGCAGATTCATTCCGTAGGCCCATTTTAGCTTCCCAAGATATCTCACTAGGTCAAATCTCAATTTAGTTTCAGCCTCTAGTGACTCATTAATAAAATAGGCGCCTGTCTCATTTTCAGGGTCACTATACTGGGTAAATGTGTTTTGTAATCGATTGTGGGATAGGCTTAGTGTGAATTTCCCTGGCTGGGATTTTAATTTATGCTGCCAACTTATTCCGGCAACATGAGTCCTTTGGTCTATAAATGGAGCCTGCTCCAGTTGGGCAGTAGCTTCTTCATCAAAGACCTCAGGTGCTTCTACACTGAAATCATCGATCGCCCCGATGCCGATAAGACTGATTGAGTTATAATCATCGATGTTATGATCTATTTTGTATTGATAATCCCAGTAGTCTGGACGGATAGGTAAACCAATAAGCTCAAACAAGAACTGTAGATAGCTTCTTCTTACCGATCCTATAAACGTTGTTTTTTCAGAAATTGGCCCATCAAAGGTTAATGCCGTTTCACTTGCACTAACTCGAATATTTCTATTCCAGCCTTCACTTGACCCCTTTCGTTGCTCAAATTGTAGCACACCTGAAAGTGCATTGTCGTACCGCGCATCAAAGGAAGAAGCCGATAAAGTAACGTTTTCTATGAAGGAAACATTAATCATTCCGACTGGTCCTCCAGCACTTCCCTGTGTGCTGAAGTGGTTGATATTAGGAATTTCAATGCCATCTAAATAATAAACACTTTCATTAGGCGCCCCACCTCTAATGATCAGATCATTGCGAAAACCACCTACCGAAGGTGATACTCCAGGAAGTGTTTGGGCTACTTGCACCACGTCGTTGTTACCACCCGGATAGGTGGCGAGTTCCACCGCCGATAGGGTTCTCGTAGAAAGCGGAGATTCTTTAGGTCGAGAGATAAAATTATTCGCCTGCAAGACTACGCCTTCTAGAGTTTCTGTTTTTGGCGATAAACTAAAATTATATTCGGGATTACCTTTTGACTTTACGATGATGTTATAGAGGGTTTGTGGCTCATATCCCAAAAACCGCACACTCAGATTGTAAGATCCAGGAATAACTCCACTTATTAAATAAATACCATCGATATCGGTTTGTGCGCCTAGTGGGGTATCCACTAAAATAACTTCTGCACCAGCAAGTGGGTAGCCGAATTCATCGACCACGGTTCCTCTAATACTGACTTCTTGTGCAAATAGCAGGTTAGCACCCAAAAGGAGTGCGAATAGGACTAGTAGATTTTTCAAAGCAATTTTTTACAAAGATACAATTCAGTAGATTTCGCCTATGCGCATAAAAAAAGGGTTCTAATGAACCCCTCTTTTTTATCCTTAAGTGACCGCGGGAGGATTCGAACCCCCAACCCTCAGAGCCGAAATCTGATATTCTATCCAGTTGAACTACGCGGCCAGTAAATTAGTTGCTTAGATGGTCTTTAACCTTTTGGGCGATAACTTTTCCTTCAGCTCTACCAGCTGCTCTCGAATTCACTTCTCCAACAACTCGTCCCATGTCTTTCATTCCTTCTGCAGAAAGATCGTTTACGACCTCTTTAATCAGTTGGTCAAGATTTGCCTCTGATAAAGGCTCTGGCAAGAATTGCTCGATAACTTTAGCTTGTGCTAGCTCTGGGTCTGCTAGGTCTGATCTACCTTGTTCGTTGTAGAGAGCCGCGCTATCTTTTCTTTGTTTGACCAGTTTTTGTAGTAGCTTAATTTCATCAGTAGAACTCAATTCTTTTGCGCCTACTTCGCTTTGCTGAAGAAGTATCGCTGACTTTATTGCTCGTAGTGATTCTAAAGCCACAGCGTCTTTTGCTTTCATTGCTGCCTTAAGGGCATCCATTACCTGATTTTGTAAAGCCATATTGATCTCTGAATTGGGTTACAAAAATAATTAAAATTCGCTAAGCCCTTTTCTGGATAGCCTCACAAATCTTTAGTCCGTGATCTCTTGAATTATCAATGAACCAAGCGTTTGTTTTTAATCCTCCGAGTACTACCCCTGCGAGAAAAAGGCCTTCAATCTCAGTCTCTAAGGTTTCAGGATTGTATTTCGGAGTTTGCATTGGGTCGTTTTCAAAAGTTACTCCAGCCTGCTTGAGGAAATCGTAGTCAGGTCGATACCCAATCATTAGCAGGACGTAATCAATAGCTAATTTTTTAGTTTCATTTTCCTTTGAAATAAGGAGGTGATCATCGTGTATTTCTTTGAGATGACTTTGGTAATGAGCGGTTATAGAGCCGTCAGCAATTCGATTAATAATTTCTGGCCGTACCCAATATTTCACTCGTTCTCCGATAGCATCTCCTCTGATAATCATCTCAACCTTTGCTCCAGCTCGGTAGCATTGTAAAGCGGCATCCACTGCTGAGTTGTTGGCACCTACGATAGCAACTCTTTGATTGGCGTAAAAATGAGCGTCGTCAAAATAATGACTTACATGAGGAAGCTCTTCTCCAGGAATGTTTAGTTGGTTGCTATAGTCGAAAAAACCTGTAGCAATCACCAGATTTGAACAGCGATAAGACCCCTTTGAAGTGGTAATAGAAAAGCTGCCGTCAGGGGTTTTATGTGTGGTATGAACGTGCTCGAATAATTTAATGTTTAGATTTCCCGATTGTGCAACTGCGCGATAGTATTGAAGTGCTTCAGATCGAAAGGGTTTTGGTTCTTTACAGATAAAAGGGATGTTGTCAAGCTCTAAATTATCTGAAGAGGAAAAAAACTGCATTCCTTTTGGGTAATGATAAAGTGAGTTTACCAGCGTCCCTTTTTCGATAATGGTGTAGGACCACCCTCGTCTTTGTGCCTCTAGCGCACAAGCAATTCCTATCGGGCCTGCACCTACGATGATTAAATCGTACTTTTTATCCATGAAGTGCTGTTATTGCCTCAACAATTGATGGAGTTCGAAAAACTGAGCTTCCGGCAACTAAAATATCAGCGCCACACTGGCTTAATTTCTCAGCATTATTCTTGGTAACCCCGCCGTCAATTTCAATTAAAGTGTTTGAGTTGGTCTCATTGATTAACTTCTTTAAGGCGATCACTTTATCGTAGGTGTTTTCGATAAAGGACTGTCCTCCGAAACCTGGATTAACACTCATTAAGCAAACAAGATCAATGTCTATAATCGTATCCTTAAGTAATTCAATGTTGGTGTGAGGGTTTATAGCGACACCTGCCTTACATCCCAGTTCTTTAATTTGATGGATACTCCTGTGCAAATGTGTGGATGCTTCTAGATGAATGGTTAGGTATTCGGGATTAAATGCTGCATAAGTACTTAGATACCTGTCAGGATCAACAATCATTAAATGAATGTCAAGGGGTTTGGTTGAAACCTTAGCAACTGCCTCAATCACTGGTGCACCAAAGGAGATGTTAGGAACGAATTGTCCGTCCATTACATCTAGGTGTAATAAAGAAGCGGAGCTTTTATTTACCTCTGAAATTGCCTCGTTGAGTTTTCCAAAATCAGCAGCTAGGAGTGAGGGTGCTATCGAATGTGCCATAGGGTAAAATTAGCGAATCGATTAGAATTAAAATAGAAACGCCGGCAAAGCCGGCGTTTCCATAATCATCAATCAAAAAACGAACAGCCACGAAAACTGTAAGTTTAGGCAAGATAGTAATTTATCCTAAATAAGTTTTAAGAATTTTACTTCTTGAGGTATGCTTTAATCTTCGGATCGCCTTCTCTTTAATTTGACGAACTCTTTCACGAGTAAGATCAAAGGTTTCACCAATTTCTTCTAGAGTCATAGAATGCGCGCCAGCTAAACCGAAGTATAGTCGTACTACGTCTGCTTCTCTTGGTGTAAGGGTCTCAAGAGCGCGCTCAATTTCGGTTCTTAGTGACTCGTGAAGTAATTCCTTATCAGGGTTCGGTGATTCTCCTGAGCGAAGAACATCGTATAAGTTAGAGTCTTCACCGTCAATTAGAGGAGCATCCATAGAAACGTGTCTTCCTGAGTTTTTAAGAGACTGCTTTACATCTTCTACGGTCATATCGAGTTCAGCAGCGATCTCTTCAGCAGATGGCATACGTTCATGCGCTTGTTCTAGGTGAGCGAATGTTTTATTGATCTTGTTAATCGATCCAATTTTATTAAGCGGTAGACGTACGATACGAGATTGTTCTGCTAGGGCTTGTAAAATAGATTGTCTAATCCACCAAACTGCATAGGAGATAAACTTAAATCCTCTGGTCTCATCAAATCGTTGAGCCGCTTTGATTAGTCCTAAGTTACCTTCATTAATAAGATCGGGTAGTGTTAATCCTTGGTTTTGGTACTGCTTGGCTACCGATACTACGAATCTTAGATTAGCCTTCGTTAGTTTTTCTAAAGCACGTTGATCACCTGCTTTAATTTTCTGAGCTAATTCTACCTCTTCTTCAGCGGTGATCAGATCTACTTTACCAATCTCTTGTAAGTACTTGTCTAAGGATGCGGTTTCTCTATTAGTAACCTGCTTTGTAATTTTTAACTGTCTCATGTGCGTTTTGAAATGATGTCGCCTAGTTATACGCAGAAAGTTTCGAAAGGTTACAATTATTTATAAAAAAATAAAGGGGAGTTAAAAACTCCCCTTTAAAATCAGCTAGTCTGAATTAGTTTTCAGAGCTTTCTTTTTGATCGCGGTCTGATCGGTGATTGCGATCTTTAGATCTATTATCACGGCCGTATCGTGAATCTCTAGAGCCTCGGTTATCTCTGCGATCGTTTCTTGGAGCTCTCTCCACATAACCTTCGGGTTTTTCTAAAAGGGCTTTACGTGAAACTTTCTCTTTCTTGGTTCTTGGGTCGAATCCAAAGTATTTAACTTCAAATTCATCACCCATGTTGATAACGTCACTGACATTTTCAGTACGTTCCCAAGCAAGCTCTGATACGTGAAGTAGTATTTCGTTTCCAGGAGCGTCTACATATTCGACTACTGCACCAAATTCAAGCATTTTGATGACCTTAACCTTATAGGTAGATCCAACTTCAGGCTTGAACATTAATGATTCTATTGAAGCGATTACACTATCGATACCCTCTTGGCTAGTACCTAGAATTTCAACAACACCTTCTCCGGTTTCATTCTCGTTGATAACGATGGTACATCCGGTAGTTTTTTGAAGTTCTTGGATGTTTTTACCACCGCTTCCGATAAACGCTCCAATAAGATCACCAGGGATATTAGTAGTAACGATTTTAGGAGCATGAGCCTTAACTTCTGCTTTTGGAGTATCAATGGTTTCGATCAGCTTGCCTAGAATGTGTAGTCTTCCGTCTTTAGCTTGCATTAAAGCTTTAGTAAGGATTTCGTAAGAAAGACCTTTTACCTTAATGTCCATTTGACATGCGGTGATACCATCTGCTGTACCCGTCACTTTGAAGTCCATATCACCAAGGTGATCTTCGTCACCGAGGATGTCTGAAAGTACTGCATACTTGCCACTCTCGCTATCAGTGATAAGTCCCATTGCGATACCTGAAACAGGCTTTTTGATTTGAACACCGGCATCCATAAGAGCTAGTGTCCCCGAGCATACGGTAGCCATTGAAGAAGAACCATTAGATTCTAATACTTCAGACACTACACGAACCGTGTAAGGACAGTCGTTAGGAATCATATTCTTTAACGCTCTCTGCGCTAGGTTACCGTGTCCAACTTCTCTACGTGAGGTACCTCTAATCGGTCTCGCTTCTCCTGTAGAGAAAGGAGGGAAGTTATAGTGAAGATAGAACGTTTCTTCTCCTTCTAATGACGGCATATCGATGATATTAGCCTCGCGAGAAGTACCTAGGGTTACGGTAGATAAAACCTGAGTCTCACCACGGGTAAAGATACCTGAACCGTGGGTCGATGGTAAATAATCAATTTCACACCAGATAGGACGAATTTCGTCGGTCTTTCTTCCATCCAAGCGAAGGCCTTCGTCTAAGGTTAGATTACGTACTGCCTCTTTTTCAACTTTGCTGTAATAGCTACCGATTAGCTTGCCCTTTTCCTCTAATTCTTCTTCAGAAAAACTCGCTTTAACCGCTTCTTTGATTTCAGCAAATGCGGCACCGCGTTCTTTTTTAGAAGATCCAGCTTTCGCAACAGCATAAACTTTGTCGTAAGCGAGTTCATGAATTCTTTGGTAAAGAGCTTCGTCTTTAGCAGCTTCTTCGAATTCACGAGTTTCTTTCTTACCTACTTGTTCCACCAAACGGTGCTGAGCATCACATTGTACGCGAATGGCTTCGTGAGCGAATTTAATGGCTTCAACCATTTCTTCTTCACTAATCTCCTTCATCTCACCTTCAACCATCATTACTGAATCGTACGAGGCCCCGATGATCATATCGATATCAGATTCTTTTAATTGTGCTAGAGAAGGGTTAAGAACAAATTCTCCGTTTACACGTCCGATACGAACCTCTGAAATAGCAGTTTCGAATGGAATATCTGATAATTGTAATGCGGTTGAAGCTGCAAGACCTACAAGGGCGTCAGGAGTGATCGACTCATCGTAAGACATCATCTGAATCATTACCTGAGTCTCTGAGTGGTAATCTTTTGGGAATAATGGGCGAAGTACACGGTCAACGATACGCATTGTTAATACTTCACCATCACTTGGTCTAGCTTCTCTTTTGAAGAAACCACCAGGGTATCTACCTGCTGCAGCAAATTTCTCTCTGTAATCCACTGTAAGTGGTAGGAAGTCAACGTCAGCTGCTTGATAATTTGAAACTACTGTACATAGTAACATACAGTTTCCCGAGCGCACGACTACCGAGCCATGCGCTTGTTTGGCAAGTTTACCAGTTTCAATACTGATTGTTCTGCCATCACCGAGATCAATAATCTCTTGAAATGTTTTTGGAATCATAAAATTGTTAGGATAAATCCTAGTGTTTTGTGCCTGTGGCACGAGTTAAACAATTGGTCAATAGTTGTGTTGTTGTGAAGTGTGGTAGACCAATGAAAAACTGAGAAACGACTAGCGTTTCAAAAAAAAAGGGCATTCGTTGGAATGCCCTTAATAGATTATTTACGGATCCCTAGATCTTTAATAAGCGAACGATACTTCTCGATATCATTAGCTTTTAAATAGTCTAGAAGACTACGACGCTTACCTACTAAGCGAATTAATGAACGCTCAGTATTAAAATCTTTGTGATTTTTCTTTAAGTGTTCAGTTAAGTGATTGATTCGGTAAGTGAAAAGAGCGATTTGCCCTTCTGTCGAACCCGTGTTAGTTTCAGAACCCCCGTATTGCTTGAAGATTTCTGCTTTTTTTTCTTGTGATAAATACATGCCAATATTCGTTAATGATTATTATGTACCTGATTGGTGCTCAATCAGGCGGCAAATATAGGTTATTTTTTAAGATAGCTCTTCTGCTTTTTCAGAAACTTTTCTCAGTGGCAGGTTGAGGATCAGGTCAATATATAGATTGATCTTTTTCTTCAATTCTTTTCTGTGAGTGATGAAATCTAAAAAACCATGCTCCTTTACAAACTCTGCAGTCTGAAAACCTTCAGGTAGATCTTGTCCTGTAGTATCCTTAACTACTCGAGGCCCTGCAAAACCGATTAGAGCTCCAGGTTCAGCAATGTTGATATCTCCTAACATTGCATAGGACGCTGTTGTACCTCCAGTAGTAGGATCGGTGCAAAGTGAGATGTAAGGCAGTTTAGCTTCATCGAGTTGAGCTAGCTTTACAGAGGTTTTAGCCATTTGCATTAAGGACAAAGCCGCCTCCATCATTCTTGCTCCACCTGATTTTGATATGATCACAAATGGTGCTTTTCTCTTAATAGCGACGTCTACCGCACGCGCGATTTTTTCTCCAACTACACTTCCCATTGAGCCTCCGATGAAACTAAAATCCATACAAGCGATAACAATCTCGCGTCCTGCAGATAATCCGTAGGCTGTTCTGATTGCATCGTTTAATTTGGTCTTTTTCTTAGCGTCAACCAGACGGTTCTTATACTTCTTAGTGTCTTCAAAATTTAAAGGATCCTTTGAAGAAAGTTCTTGGTTGAACTCGGTAAATGTGTTGTCATCAAAAAGTAATTCAAAATACTCCTTACTTCCAATGCGTACATGATAATCATCTTCAGGACTTACAAACGCATTTTTAGCTAACTCCTCAGACTCAACTATTTTTCCGGTAGGAGACTTGTACCAAAGCCCTTTGGGGGTGTCTTTTTTCTCCTCCGTAGCCGTTTGTATTCCCTTTTCTGTTCTTTTAAACCAAGCAGATGCCATAGTAGTTGTTTTTGTTATAGAGTGTTCACGTTGTTCAGGTCCTCGAACGCTTTTTTCAGACGAGAAGAGAAAGTGTCTTCTCCTTTTCGTAACCAAACTCTTGGGTCGTAATGCTTTTTGTTTGGAGATTCTTCTCCTTCTGGATTACCGATTTGCGTTCTTAAGTAATCGATTTTTTCAGTCATATAATCACGAATACCTTCTGTGAAAGCAAATTGAAGGTCGGTGTCAATGTTCATTTTAACCACACCGTATCCAATCGATTCTCTGATTTCTTTAACAGACGAACCAGAACCACCATGGAAAACAAAATCGATTGGGTTGTGTTCGCTGATATTATATTTCTCTTGAATGTATGCCTGAGAATCTTTAAGAATGGTTGGAGTTAGCTTTACATTTCCTGGCTTATATACCCCATGCACGTTTCCGAATGCAGCAGCAATGGTAAAACGAGGTGATATCTTCGAAAGTTCTTCGTAAGCGAAAGCAACCTCTTCAGGCTGAGTGTATAGTTTAGAAACATCTACGTCACTATTATCTACACCATCTTCTTCACCACCGGTTACTCCTAGTTCGATCTCTAAAGTCATGTCCATTGCAGACATTCTTTTCAGATATTCTTTGCAGATTTCGATGTTCTCTTCGATCGGCTCTTCAGATAAGTCGATCATATGAGAGCTAAAAAGTGATTTACCCGTTTCTTTGTAAAATGCTTCACTAGCATCTAAAAGACCATCAATCCATGGAAGTAGCTTTTTAGCACAATGGTCAGTGTGTAAGATTACTCGAGCACCGTATGCTTCTGCTAGTTGATGAACGTGTTTTGCTCCTGCTACCGCTCCTGCAATTGCAGCCTTTTGGTTTTCGTTAGATAATCCCTTTCCGGCATTAAACTGTGCTCCTCCGTTCGAGAATTGAATAATTACTGGGGCGTTTAATGCTACAGCAGTCTCCATAACGGCGTTGATCGTGTTTGAGCCAACTACGTTAACCGCAGGTAGGGCGAAAGACTTTTCTTTAGCAAGTTTGAAAATAGCTTGAACTTGGTCTCCAGTGGCTACCCCTGCAGGGATTGATGATAAACTCATTCGTTTGGTTTTTTTGATTATGTTAGTCGACAAATGTAAGAAATGCTTTTAAAAAGGATGATTGATTCCGACATTGAAAATGGGGCGATTGTTTGTTTGGTTATAAAACCAACGATTATCTCCCGAAAATGCAGGATTATAAATCTTCCAACCTAGATCTACCCGAAACAAGAAATAGTCGAAATCATAGCGCAGTCCGACCCCAGCACCTACGGCCACATCTTTGAAAGAAGACCATCCCCTAAAAATAGCTTCTTCTACCTCGGTATCGTCAAGAACGTTCCAAATGTTCCCAATGTCTGTGAATAGTGCTCCTTTAATATTTTGATTGAGGTCAAAACGCAATTCGTTACTCCACGTGATTTTGAAATTGGCGTCGTTAAATTCATTGATTTGATTGGTTGTTCCTGGTCCTAAGGTGTAAGCGTTCCAAGATCGGATGTCGTTTGAGCCTCCTGCAAAGTAACTCCTTACAAATGGGACATTGTTTCCAGACCCAAAGGGTATTGCGACACCGGCAAAGAAACGGGTAGCGAATCGGGTATCTTCACTCAATTCAATATGTTTAATGGTATTGATTTCAGTTTTAATGTATTGAGCAAAGGGAACTTTAAATATCGATTCCCTAGGGGATGAATCAATAAAATCAAGAAGTGCTCCTGCGAGTTCAAATTTCAAACCAAACTGTGAGTAATTGGGAGTGTTTCTGTTTTCTGAGTTTTGAAACGAATAATTGAAACTTGAGGATACGATGAAGTTATTCTCTGTGAGGCGGTTTCTGCGCTCCTCAATTCTTCGAACTTCTAAGGTTTCTTCCTGAGAAATCGGTAGCGATCCTTTTAAGGCCGCCTCAATAAATGCATTAGCACCCTCAGGAACATTGAGTTCAGCTTCTTCTATCGCTTGATCTGTATTGAAGAAATTGGTGTACACACTATCTCCTCTGAGGGGATCTGCTAGTAGATTAAGCTGATCAAAGGTATTTCGATAAATGGAGAAAAAATTGTCTGGATTCAAATGGTTCACATAGGTGACGCTAGGAAACTCGAAAGAATACCTTCTTCTATCGGTGCGATAATTAAATCTGTAAATGGCATTAAATGTTTGCCTGTCAAGTCCTAGGTTTTTTTGAAAATTTGTTCCGATTTGTAAGGTAGTTTGCGGATGTTTTTGTTCAGAAACAAGATTCGCTGCTGGCAAAATCATCCATAATCGAGGTACACTGAGGTTAATGTCTACCCCTAATTCAGTGGTTAGATTATCGCTGGGAAGTAAGGAGTTTCCAATGCTACCACTAAGTGCAAGGCTCAGGTTTTCATGGGAGCCAAAAACATTACGTGCGAGGATAGATGATCGAAGAGTTGTACCTAGTTGTTGAATGTTAGAATGCGTTAAATCTAAATCAGCATTCAGTGCATATCGCTTTCGATTTCTTAAATAGATGGATGCGGTAAGTGTTTGGTCACTTTCTGCTACTAATTCTATATTGGGGTAAAGAAAGTGATTGAGATCACCGATAAGGTCAACGGTGTTCGCTAAAAGTTTTTCATTATAAACTACTCCAGGTTTATAGCTGATTCTTCTAGCTACCACCTCAGGGTCAAAGGAAAGTTCATCAAAACCAAAGAATTCAATTCCCCCTATAATGGCTAGCGTAAAGTCATCTTCAGTGGCACCTTCGCTAAATACTTTCGTTCTACCAATCTGAAAAGGTCTGTAAACTGCACTGCTATCAATGATTCTCCTAACTCTTAATTTTTTCGACTCTGATTGGGCGGTGGTGTCTCCTCTAATCTCATAGGAAATCAAACTTTTTTGAAAATCGTAGATACCTTGATTTCTTAAAAGGGAGGTGAGCTCTTGTCGATCATCGTCGATATTAGCAAGGTTGAGTATCATTCCCTTTTTTAAGGGTAAGACACTTTCGTTCTTATTAATTAATGAATCAAATCTATCGTCAGGACTTTGAATATCAATTTCGTCGATTTCAAAAGGTTTGTTGGTCTCAATAGTGATTGATTGTTTTGCTTTTGTGGCTTTATTGTTGACCTCGATTTCGCTATTGACATTTACATTTAAGTAGCCTTTTCTCTTATAGAAGTTTTTTAATCGATTGACACTGGCCTCTGAAATTTCATCGGTGTAGATGACTGGTGGTTCTCCTATGCGCCTTAACCAGTTGTTGATAAAATTCGAATTACGCCCTGAGGAATTGTAGAGCATGAGTTTTACAGGTAATCCCAATATTCTCTGATTGGGTTTTTGCACTAGCTGATTTATTACTGATGGGTCTTTCGATTGAATACCGTTGATATAAACGCGTTGCTTTTTCAACCAGAGGGTTTCTGGTTCAAGCTTTTTAGTACTGCTACAGGCAGATAAAAGAAAGACTAAGAGAATAACAATTACCTTTGTGGCTTGCGAACTTATTCTCGATACGTTCGATATCATAGTGTAAAAATAGCCTAAATAAACGATGCTGTCTCAGGCCAAAATACGTTTCATTAATCAACTTAGTCGCAAGAAAACACGACATGATCAGGGATGTTTTATTGTTGAGGGAAACAAAGGAGTAAAGGAAGGATTAGAGGAAGGTCTAACTGCACGAGAACTATATGTTTCTGACCAATCTTCAATTCCTTTTTCTGGTGCTGAAGTAATCACCGAAAAGGAGATGAAGAAGATCTCACAACTTACCACTCCTTCAGAAACTTTAGCGGTTTTTAATTTCCCTGAAATCAAAGATTGGCAAGATGCTCATTGGGTGTTGGCATTGGATGAGATTCAAGATCCGGGAAATTTGGGGACAATTATTCGAACCGCAGATTGGTTTGGCTTCAAACATATACTTTGTGGTCAGGGGACGGTCGATCCATTTCACCCTAAGGTAGTTCAGGCTACGATGGGTTCCTATGCTCGAGTACAATGTCATTTGATAGATCTAGAAGCCTGTTTACAGCAGCAAGATCGCACGGTTGTTGGAGCGGATCTTGAGGGTGTTCCTTTAAAAAAATACGATGTACCTCCAAAAGGGATATTAGTAATTGGTAATGAAGGAAGAGGGCTGTCGAGTCGCGTAGAGAAACTTCTCGATGAAAAAGTCACTATTGAAAGAGGAGAAGGGTCGAAGGCTGAGAGTTTGAATGCCGCGATCTCAACGGCGGTTATCTTGCATACAATTTCCAACCGTCTTTCGTCTCAAAACTGATCGTGAAAAGCACTGCCTTTGACTGTAAATCTTTCAGTGCACTTTTGCCTGATTCTTTTTGATCAGATGCGATTGGAGTAATCATTCGAACTCCTAGAGCTAGTTTACTTTTCTTCAAATAAAAATCAACACCCGCACCGAGTTCGATAGAGTGCATAAGCCTATTATAAGGAATAGTCCAAGATTCAAGTTCTTGTGACGTTTTGTAGCTCGCTAGATAACCTCCAAGAATAAAAGGATTATAATTCGCGTGTCGCTCCCCTTGGTATTTGATTAACAACGGTAGCTGCACTTCGGTGATTCCTCCTTCTGGATTTCCAATCGCTGCTCTATTCAAAAGAATTCCAGGTTCAATTCTAAGGTCAGTTCTCTCTAGAATGCGATGTTCTGCTACTAATCGAAACCCTCCAGCAATCCCATCAAAGATGTTTAATGCAGTCTCGTCAATTGGAGGATTTTCTGTGGTGTAACTGGTACCGTAATTGGTTAGGTTGAAGAGAATCCCAAAGTTCCACAACTCCTCGTCAGCACCCCGCAGATTAAGACCTGAGGGATGTCTCTTTTGCGCTTGACCAAAGAGGCTAAAGAGAATTGCGAAAATCGTAATTATATGCTTACTTCTTAGCATAATAGATACAGGCTGCGCCAAAGGTTTGGGGGTGATAGCTTGCTTTTGAAAAGCCTACACGGATAAACACCTCAGTTAGCCTTTCGTTGTACGGAAATTTTTCAGCAGAATCAGAAAGATATTTATAAGCCCTTGGGTCTCTTGAAAAGAGTTTTCCGAAAAGGGGTAGAATGATTCTGCCGTGAATCTTGTATAATAATTTAAGGATCGGATTAGTGGGCATTGAAGTTTCGAGTATGGCTAAGGTACCTCCAGGTTTTAGAACTCGAAAAATTTCAGCTAAGCCGACCTCGAGATTCTCAAAATTCCTCACTCCGAAAGCAACCGTAGCTGCATCGAAACTTTGATCGGCATAACTCAGGTTTTCGCTATCCCCGATTACCATATCTATTTGATGGTTCAGCTGCTGAGATTGAACCTTTTGTTTACCCACTTCTAACATCCCTGGAGAGATATCTAGGCCGGTTACCTTTGCCTTACTGGATGCAGCTATCGCAATGGCTAAGTCTCCTGTTCCTGTTGCGACATCCAGTACCGTTTCGGGATCTAGTGATACAATATGATGAACCAGTTTTTTACGCCATGACAAGTCAACACCGAAAGTAATCATTCGGTTCAGTTTGTCATATTCACTAGAGATGGTATCAAACATGGTTGATACCTGCATCTTTTTCGAATCCTTACGCTCTTTGTAGGGAACGATTTTCTGATGTTTCTCTGAGCTCATAGGCTACAAAGATACGATTACCCTTTTTAAGACAGTGCTTCAGAAATACGACGAATTGCTTCTTTTAGCGAATCCTCAGAAGCCGCATAAGAGATTCGAATACAATTCGAATCACCGAAAGCTTCACCGGTAACGGTAGCAACACCAGCCTCTTCTAATAGGTAAAGTGAGAAGTCAGAAGCGTTGCTAATGGTTTTGCCTCGAAGCGTTTTGCCAAAGTATTCTGAAATGTCAGGGAAAACGTAGAATGCTCCCTCGGGTACGTTCAGTTTAAACCCTGGGATAGCACCTAAGAGTTTTAAGACTAAATCTCTTCTTTGGTGAAACGCCTCAATCATGTAATCAATTTTTGATACAGGTGCCTCCAAGGCAGTGATAACTGCTCTTTGGGCAATCGCATTTGCACCACTAGTTACCTGACCTTGTAGTTTGTTACAAGCCTTTGCAATCCATGCTGGGGCACCGATGTACCCAATACGCCAACCGGTCATTGCAAATGCTTTTGAAACACCATTGACAGTCACCACTCGATCGTAAAGGGATGGAATCGATGCAATCGATGCATGTGATTCTTTACTAAAATTGATATGCTCGTAGATTTCGTCAGAAACGACGATGATATTTGGGTGATCCTTTAATACCTCTGCAAGCGCCTCCAGCTCAGATTGGTGATAGAAAGATCCACTAGGATTACATGGAGAGCTGAACCAAAGCATACGTGTTTTATCTGTAATGGCAGCACGCAACTGCTCAGGCGTCATTTTAAAGTCAGCATCGATAGTAGTTTTAACCTCTACAGGTACTCCGTCAGCTAGTTTTACAATATCTCGATACGATACCCAGTAAGGAGCAGGTAAAATAACTTCGTCACCGGGGTTGATAATTGCCATTGCAACGTTGTAAAGCGATTGTTTGGCCCCTGTAGAAACTACAATTTGATCTAGGTCATAAGTCAGACCGTTATCTCTTTTGAACTTTAAAGCGATGGCTTGTTTTAGATCTGCATAACCGTCAACTGGAGAATAGCTATTATAGTTTTCGTCAATGGCCTGTTTGGCTGATTCTTTAATGAATTCAGGAATGGTGAAGTCTGGCTCACCAAGGCTCAAGCCGATGATGTCTTTACCTTCGTTTTTTAATTCTCTTGCTTTTGCAGCCATTGCTAGAGTGGCTGAAATTTCCATTTTTTGGACGCGTTCTGACGGGTGTGAATTCATAATTTTCTTTACTATGCAGTTTTCAGACTGCAATGTTAGTGATAATTTTACTTTCTTAATGACTACTATGAAAGCGCAAGATCTACTTCAATATTTTCCTCAACTAACTGATATTCAAAAAGAAAGATTTGAATTACTCGGTGAATTATACCAGGATTGGAATCAAAAAATCAATGTGGTATCACGAAAAGATATTGAAGAGTTATATCTGCGTCATGTATTGCATTCCTTAGCCATTGGTTTGTTTCAAGAATTTAAATCTGGATCAAGAATTATTGATGTAGGCACTGGTGGCGGATTTCCTGGTATTCCCTTAGCAATACTTTTTCCCGAGGTTTCCTTCACCTTGGTTGATTCGATAGGTAAAAAAATTAAAGTAGTAGATGAGGTCGTTGCAGGTCTTAAATTAACCAATGTGATTTCAATTAACGACCGTGTAGAGAATGTAGCGGGAACTTTTGATTTTATTGTAAGTCGTGCGGTAGCCGCAATGCCTACTTTTGTTCACTGGGTTGAAGGAAAAATCAGTTCAGAGAACAAACATGAGCGAGCTAACGGTATTCTGTATCTGAAAGGTGGAGATTTAACTGAAGAATTAGCTCCCTTTAAAAATAAAATAACGGTATACGATCTTTATGATCGCATACCGTTAGATTTCTTTGAAACGAAACGTCTCGTTTATTTGCCCCTATCCTAAGAACGGATATTTATAATCAGTAGGGGTAAGGAAGGTTTCCTTAATTAATCTTGGAGATACCCAACGTGTAAGGTTCAGTACTGATCCCGCCTTGTCATTGGTGCCAGATGCTCTAGCTCCTCCGAAGGGTTGCTGACCTACTACGGCTCCAGTTGGCTTGTCATTTAGATAGAAGTTACCTGCTGCATTTTGAAGCGCGGTGATCGCCTCATTCATTGCATATCGATCTTCTGAGAAAACAGCTCCTGTTAAGGCGTATTCTGAGGTTTCATCAACTAGTTTTAAGGTATTTGTCCAATCCTTGTCTTGATAAATATATACGGTAACTATGGGGCCGAATAGTTCGGTCTCCATAGTAGTGTATTTCGGATCTGTAGTGACAATAACTGTAGGTTCAATGAAATATCCTTTCGATTTGTCATATCCTCCTCCCGCGAAAACTTCAGCATTCGAATCGCTCTTAGCACGCTCGATCACGGCAGCGAGTTTATCGAAGGCTCCTTCGTGAATCACGGCAGTTACAAATCGACTCATATCTTCAGGACTTCCTGGCTGGCCTATGGTCTCAATATCGACTTTAACGTATCCCAAGATTTCTTCTGCCTTCGATTGCGGTAAATATACTCTAGAGGCAGCACTACATTTTTGACCTTGAAATTCAAAAGCTCCTCGGATGATTGCTGTAGCAACTTGTTTTGCTTGTGCCGAAGGATGGGCAATGATAAAGTCCTTTCCTCCAGTCTCTCCGACGATTCTTGGGTAAGTTTTGTAGGTTTCTATATTTGATCCAATCTGTTTCCAAAGTGATTTGAAAACAAACGTTGAACCTGTAAAGTGAAGCCCTGCAAAATCAGGAGATGATAAAACTTTGTCAGTCACCATTACAGGGTCTCCAGTAATCATATTAATTACACCACTTGGGAGTCCAGCTTCTTTGAAAATTTCAACAATTACTCTTGCTGAAAATACTTGTGCATCACTGGGTTTCCAAACAACAGTATTACCCATCATAGCTGGGGCAGCAGGTAAATTTCCTGCGATTGCTGTAAAGTTGAAAGGGCTAATTGCGTAAACGAAGCCTTCTAAAGGTCTAAACTCAAGGCGATTCCAAATACCTTCACTTGATTCAGGTTGCTCATTGTATATCTCTGTCATGAAGTACACATTGAAACGTAGGAAATCAGCAAATTCGCAAGCTGCATCAATTTCAGCTTGGTGAACTGTTTTTGACTGAGCTAACATGGTGGCTGCATTGATTCTCGCTCTGTAGGGACCTGCGATGAGATCAGCAGCTTTCAAGAAAATAGATGCGCGTTGCTCCCAAGGTAGCGCTGACCACTTAGCTTTTGCAGATAATGCAGCATTAATTGCCAGCTCTACATGCTGAGGTTCAGCGTAATAATAAGAACCGATTTGGTGCTGGTGATCATGTGGTGGATACAATCCTCTTTGATCACTGGTGCGGATTTCTTCATTACCGATATACATTGGAATATCGGCATGGCCATTATATTGTTCTTTGTAAGAAGCCAAAACTTCTTCTCTTTCTTTTGTTCCTTTTGCGTAGCTAAGCACTGGCTCATTAACGGGAAGTGGAACTTGGAAAATAGCATTACTCATAAGGGCAATTTTTAAGTTAATGATCTGCGTTGTTAACAAAGGTACTTTAATTATAAGTTTTTCTTCTTTGAGGTTTGCCTTAAGTATGCTTTTAGCTGTATTTTTGCAACCAAATATTAACGGCCTTAAAGACATGTCTCAAGACATCAAAATCAAGAAAGGACTCTCAATCAATCTCTTAGGAGGTGCTGAGCACACCTTTCACAAGGAAGTAGCTTCGTCTACTTATGTTATTTATCCGACAGATTTTCATGGTTTAACCCCTAAATTGGTAATCAAAGAAGGCGCTCATGTGAAAGCGGGAGAAATCCTATTCTTTGATAAAAACAGACCAGAGGTAACTGTAGCTTCTCCAGTAAGTGGTGAGATTACAGAAATCGCTAGAGGTGAACGAAGAAGAGTGTTGAGTATTAAGATTGCTGCCGACAAGGATCAGAAAGCGGTTGAAAACAAAACTATTTCACTGTCAGAAGCTTCTGCCACTGAATTGAAGTCGTATCTGTTAGCTTCTGGTGTATGGCCTTTCGTGAAACAACGTCCTTATGATGTGATCGCAAATCCAGCGGGAATTCCTAAAGCGATTTTTATCTCAGGATTAAACACAGGGCCTCTAAATCCTGACCTCGATTTTGTTCTAAGAGGACAAGAGGACAAGCTTCAGGCTGCACTTACTGCGCTTAAAAAATTATCGCCAGGCCCTATTCATGTAGGAGTTGAGTCTAAAGAAAATTCTGTTTTTGGAACCCTAGATCATATTAATCTTCATACCGTTAGTGGTCCTCATCCAGCAGGATTGGTAGGAACTCAAATTGCTGCCATTGATCCGATCAGTAAAGGCGAATTGGTTTGGACTATTGCGGCTCAAGATCTAGTAATTATTGGTGAGCTTCTTTTAACGGGTAGATACAATGCTTCAAGAACCCTTGCGGTAACCGGTTCTTCAGTAGTAGCACCTCAATATATTAAATCAAAAATTGGAGCTGAGTTAACAGGTATTTTGGAGGCTTTAGGAGTTAAAGAGGGTGATCAGCGATTTATCAATGGAGATGTGCTCACCGGTAAGAAAACTTTTAAACAAGGCTCTTTAGGTTTCTACAATACACAACTGACGGTGATCCCTGAAGGGAATGACTACGAATTTTTCGGATGGAACAAGCCTGTTTTCAATAAGATTTCTCCAACCCGAGCACTTACTTTCTCATGGTTAAATAAAAAGAAGAAATACGATTTAGATACCAACACTAACGGGGAACATCGTGCCTTTGTAATTACAGGTAGTTATGAGGAGGTTTTTCCTTTAGATATATTTCCAATGCAATTGCTTAAAGCTTGCATGGTAAAGGATCTAGATGATATGGAGAACTTAGGTCTTTATGAGGTCGCTCCCGAAGACTTTTCTCTTACTGAATTTATATGTATCTCAAAACAGCCTCATCAGGATATCATCCGAAAAGGGCTTGATTTAATGCAACAAGAACTCGGTTAACTTTTGTTATGAAACAGAAACTACACGAAATCAAAGAAAGTTTTAAGGGCAATAAGTGGGCTCCTGCATTCAATGCGATCCACACGTTCTTATACACACCTAATGAGGTGACTCATTCAGGAACTCACGTTAAGGCAGCTGACGATCTTAAACGTACCATGAATACGGTAATCCAGGCATTAATCCCTGTATTACTTTTTGGAATATTTAATGCGGGCTATCAGCACTACAGTGCTATCGAGGGTTTTCCTGAAAATTTCTCAGTACTTGAACACTTTATTACTTGGAGAAACTTTGTAGTGGGACTTACTACCGTACTGCCACTACTTATTGTTTCTTACGGAGTTGGTCTCGCTATCGAATTCGTTTTCGCAGTGATTAAAGGACACGAAGTCGAGGAGGGATATCTGGTAACAGGTATTCTTGTTCCACTTATTGTGCCGGTAGATACTCCACTTTGGATGCTTGCCATTGCTGTAGCTTTTGGTGTAGTCATCGGTAAAGAAGTTTTCGGAGGAACCGGTATGAATATCTTAAATCCGGCATTGACGATTCGTGCATTCTTATTCTTCGCATACCCAACCTGGATGAGCGGGGATAAAGTTTGGGTTCACGGTGCAGTTGATGGCTTAACTAAAGCAAACTCTACGGATGCAATCTCTGGTGAGACTATTTTAGGTTTTCTAGCGCAGAATAGAGCGGAGGATTACGCCTATTCTTTATCAGATATGTTCTTCGGATTCATTCCTGGTTCGGTTGGTGAAACATCAACCTTTCTTATTTTACTAGGAGGTCTTTACCTCATCTTTACTAAGATTGCGAGTTGGAGAATTATGCTAAGTGCCGTATTAGGGGCACTTACAATGGGTCTTGTTTTCAACGCAGTAGTGGATTTCGGCTGGATCGGTATCTACAGCAAATTCTATAGCCTGATGGCCTTTGACTTTTGGAAACATCTAATTGTCGGTGGTCTAGCGTTTGGTATTGTGTATATGGCAACTGACCCTGTAACCGGTTCTCAAACGAACAAAGGAAAGTGGTTCTACGGGTTCTTTATCGGATTCATCTCTGTGATGATTCGAGTATTCAACCCAGGTTATCCAGAAGGAGTTTTCTTAGCGATTCTACTCATGAATGTATTCGCTCCAACGATTGACCACTATGTAGTTCAAGCAAATGTTAAACGTCGTAAAAAGCGTGCGGAAAAAGCGGTTATCTATACCGAAGAGTCGGCATCTTTAGAGACTCAATCTGCATAATTCAAATTAGCTATGGCAATTAATACAGATAAGAATTCATATACCATCGTCTTCTCAGTAGTGATGGTAGCTATTGTAGGTTCGATCCTAGCTCTTGCTGCGACTGGACTTAAGGATAAGATTGGAGAGAATCAACGCTTTGAAAAACAGCAAAACATTCTCTACGCGATGGGTGTCAATGCAAATTCAGACGCTGGTAGCGTATCCTTTGTTCCTACGACAGAGGTCGCTGAGAAGTTTCAGGAAATGATCAAAGAGCAATATGTTATTGTTGAGGGTAAGGCCGAATTGTTCGAGGATGCCTACGCCAAGATTGATCTTAAAAAAGAGCTTGATCTCATCAAATCAGGAAAAGAAGGTAAACTTCCTTTCTTCATCGGAGAAAATGATGATAAGCGATACTATATCATTCCTATGTATGGTAAAGGATTATGGGATGCTATTTGGGGGTATTTGGCACTTGACGAAAACTTAGTGGTGTCAGGTGTTTACTTTGATCACAAAGGAGAAACTCCTGGCCTTGGCGCCAACATTAAAATGCGTTTTTTCATGGATGATTTCGCTGGCGAATCGATTTACCGTGATGGTGGATACAAAGGGGTAGCTGTAGTTAAAGGAAATAACGATCCGTTAAATGAAGACAAAACGGACGGTCAAGTTGACGCACTAGCAGGTGCTACGATCACAGGTAATGGAGTTACCGCTATGATTAACGAAAGCGTTAAGCTTTATCAACCTTATTTAGAAACTTTACGAATCCAATAGATATGGGACTACTTTCAAAAAAGGATACGAAACTCGTTTTAGATCCGCTTGCTGATAATAACCCAATTACCATTCAGGTACTTGGTATTTGTTCGGCACTTGCGATTACTGCAGAGTTAAAAGCCTCATTAGTTATGGCCTTCTCGGTACTTTTCGTACTTGGAGTTGGTAACGTGGTGATTTCTTTACTAAGAAATGTGATTCCATCTAAGATTCGAATCATCGTACAATTAGTGGTAGTTGCAACCCTTGTAATTATCGTTGATCAAGTCTTAAAAGCTTTTGCTTACGAGCTAAGTAAGACCCTATCTGTATTCGTAGGTTTAATTATTACCAACTGTATCATTATGGGACGTTTTGAAGCCTTTGCGCTAGGTAACGGTCCTTGGAAATCTTTCTTAGATGGTATTGGTAATGCTCTTGGATACGGTGTGATCCTAGTTATTATCGGATTCTTTCGTGAATTATTAGGTTCAGGAACCCTTTTAGGCTATGCGGTTTTAGGCGATCCTATCGCCAAAACAGGACTTTATGCCTATGGATATGAAAATAATGGATTTATGATTATTCCACCTGCGGCACTTATCGTGGTAGGAATTATCATTTGGGTTCAGCGCTCGCGCAATCCACAATTAATTGAAGAAGCTTAATAACTACGGTCATGTTAGAACACTTAGAATTATTTTTCAAGTCAATATTTATTGACAACATGGTATTCGCCGTTTTCTTAGGGATGTGTTCCTATTTAGCGGTTTCTAAAAAAGTATCTACAGCAGTAGGTTTGGGTGCGGCAGTAATCTTCGTACTTGCAGTTACCGTTCCTATGAACTGGCTTCTTGATCAGTACGTTCTTCAACCAGGTGCATTAGCTTGGTTGGGCGCAGAGTTTGTTGATTACGACTTAAGCTTCCTTTCTTTTATTCTTTTTATTGCAACCATTGCAACCATGGTTCAGCTCGTAGAGATTGTAGTTGAGAAGTTTGCACCTGCACTATACAATTCATTAGGTATTTTCTTACCTCTTATTGCTGTAAACTGTGCGATTTTAGGAGGTTCTCTATTTATGCAAGCGAGAGAAATACCAAGTCTAGCACTCGCATTTAACTATGGTGTTAGCTCAGGTATCGGATGGTTCTTAGCTATACTAGCTATTGCTGCGATCAGAGAGAAAATCAGATATTCTGCAGTGCCTGCTCCATTAAGAGGTTTAGGTATTACTTTCATTATTACCGGACTTATGGGTATTGGTTTCCAAAGTTTTGGTGGAATGTTAACGGGTGATAATGAACCACCAGTAGTTGAAGAAACGGTTGTTGAAGCTACTGAGGTCGAAGCCCAAACTACCTCTGATGAATTGAATGAAATAAAGGGTTTAGAAGCTGAAGAAACGCCGGATGCTGAAGAAACCATCGCGTCGATTAACTAAACGAAATAAAGGAAGAAACTATGTTTTTAGCAGCTATAGGAGGAACCGTTATTGTAACCGTAATTGCGTTTTTAGTTTTAACGCTATTATTGGT